>Ga0307419_10000362_pt1 | contig 22468 bp, 29 predicted proteins | sample SalMarWE160230MG_2_FD_202512 | JGI IMG/M metagenome (GOLD analysis project Ga0307419, IMG submission 202512) | Salt marsh sediment microbial communities from the Plum Island Ecosystem LTER, Massachusetts, United States - WE1602-30 | ecosystem: Environmental > Aquatic > Marine > Intertidal zone... | reverse complement strand
TGTAATAAAAAACAAAATAGATGAGAGTTATTTTTGCAATAGTTGTAATAATTTTTGGGATTATAAAGAATTAACCCACGCAGAAAATAAAAGTAAAGGAGAGTGAGTAATATGAGTGAGGTAATAAATGAGTGGTTAAAGTTTATTGCTTTTAGTATATTATGGATTATAAAAATATGTGCTTATTTAGGTGGCTTTATTTATTTTTTAGAATTTTTAAATGGAATCAGAGAAAACAAAGGAGAGTGAGTAATGTTAATAAAAGGTGATTGCATAGAAGAAATGAGAAAATTAGTACAGAATAGTGTTGACTTGGTATTGATAGACCCACCATACAACATAGGTAAAGCAAAATGGGATAAGATAGATAATTATATTGAGTGGTTAGGAAGCGTGTTTTTAGAGTGTCAAAGAGTATTAAAAGATAATGGTTCTTTTTATTTTTTTCATAATGATTTTATGCAGATTGTAGAAGTGCAAAATTGGATAAATAAAAACAGTAAATTTATATTTAAACAATTAATAGTATGGAATAAAAAATTTAAAGGTTGTAAAAATGAGGGTTTTTTGCAGGGTTTTATTGAGCCAGAAATGTTAAGAAATTATCAACAAATGGCAGAATATTGTTTATTTTATACATTTCAAGATGAAACAGGACTTACAACAGTTAAACTTGATTTGAATAACTTCACAAACTTAAGACAATATTTTAAAGATTTTCAAAATGCTATATCAATAACAAAAAAAGAAATAATAAATATAGTAGGACAACAGGCAGACCATTGTTTTAGATGGGGAAGTAGTCAATGGGATATGCCAACAAAAGAAACATATGATAAACTATGCCAGTTACCATTAAAGCATAAGTTTGTGCGTAAAGAATATGAGGAATTGCGTAAAGAATATGAGGAATTGCGTAAAGAATATGAGAAATTGCGTTATACTTATAACAATCAAAAAACACACCATTCAATATGGAACTATGACATTGCAAAGAAACAAGGACACATTACACCAAAACCAGTAGACTTATTAGAAAATATAATAAGACATTCGAGCAATAAAAATGATATTGTATTAGATTGTTTTATGGGAAGTGGTAGCACAGGAGTCGCTTGTAAAAACTTAAACAGAAAGTTTATCGGAATTGAGAAAGATAATAAGTATTTTGAAATAGCAAAAGAGAGAATATTAAAAGCAAAGGAGAGTGAGTAATATGGAGTGTCCAAAGTGTGGCAAAGAAATGCATTATTCATATGACGGAAGTGGATATTTTTGTAATATTTGTGAATTTGAAAATAGCGGAGACGTTATTATTTATTTTGCAGAAAAACTCGCAGAACAAAAAGCAGAGATAGACAGACTAAAACAAGATAGCCCAAACGCAGAATATATTAAACGTGGTGAGTTATTATCACGAGCAGAAATAGAAACAGACAGACTAAAATTAGAGATAGAGAAGTTAAGAGATGATAATGCTAAACTTGATGCTATGTTAATAAATAAACAAGTAGAAAATGACAAGTATTATAAAGATTTTTGGAACGATATTTCGCAAAGAAAGAAAGTAGAAAAAGAAATTAAAGAGTTAAAAGCAGAGATAGAGAAGTATAAGCAAAGAATTAAAGATATACAAGGATATTGCGAAAATATAAGTGAAGATATGTGGGAAGAGTTTATATTTTATATTAAAGAAATATGTATAAAAACTAACAAAGGAGAGTGAGTGATATGAGCGAAATAGCAAAGTGTCCTAAAAAATCGTGCAACGGAAAAATAATTCCTCTGCAATATGGAATAGAATTTAAATGCGATACTTGTGATTTAGAGGGAATACAAGATGTAAGAGGTATTATCGCAGAACAGCAAGCAGAGATAGAAAAGTATAAGAAAAAGGTAAAAGAAAATGAACGTATTGCAGAAAATTGGTTTGATGCATTAGAGCGTTCTGAAAAAGAAACGGAAAAGTATAAGCAAGGCATTAAAGATATACGGAGTGGAGTGGAAAAAATGAAAAATGAATGTGGAAAAGAGTCTAAATATTACAAGGCATATGATGAAGTTTTAGAGTTAATAAACAACATAGCAAAGGAGAGTGAGTAATATGAGCGAAATAAAAAGATTAGATTTGTTACTTAAAGACTATTCAAGACTGGCTAAAAAATTAAATACAGTAGAGGTTTGTTTTAGCAAAGAAAAAATGGTTGAAGAAATAGGCAAACAAACATGGGAGAAGATGAATGTGTTTTGCAGTAAAAAAAGTAAATTAAATTTTAAAGAATATTGTGATGAAAAAGGATTATGTACATATAAAAAATGTCCTATAAAATAACAAAGGAGAGTGAGTGATATGAGAATGTATGAGCCTTTGATTATAATAGCAATAATATTCTCTTTATTTGTAGCTTTTTCTGTTGGTTATGAGCATGGAGAGAAACAAGACTTATTTCAAAATACTATTGACAAAATCTCAGAATAGTTGTATATAGCAGATAAGGAACGCTATAAAACACAAAAGAAAGTATCAATTCAAAAATGAGGTTATTGTTATGGTTAAAAAAACAGGATCAGACAGAAAGCCGAAAGAGTTTTTTCTGTCTTCTCTTGAAAGATCTAAGTTTTTATACATAACAGGAACCTTGTCTCTCCGAGATATTGAGAAGATAACCGGAGTCTCAAGATCCACTATCGACGTAACAGCTAAAAGGGAAAAGTGGACTGAACTACAAAAACAATTCAGGGAAGACCGAGACAAAGCCATTATCAACGAAGCAGTCAAGTCGACTCTCAGCAATACAAACGAGATCAATCAGCTGATAAATACCTTTGTTACAGAAGCAAAAGCTGAAAAATGGAAAGACAAAGGTCAGGCTCTTAAGATTGCTCTTGAACTCGATAAGCATGGGAGACTTGTCAACGGTTTGCCGACTGAATCAATCGAGCTGAGTTTAACTGACTACTATAAAGCAAAGGCTCAAGCTAAAGGACAAAATAAGACGGAATAATTGAATTCATGGAGAAAAATCTATTAAATGACAGCACAAGCGGAACTCAAGAAAACTATTGAAATGAAAGCTGAAGAGATTGACAAATGTTCAGCTATTGGAGGCTGGGAATATTTCATATTTGACTCAGGTCATGTCTATACGTTTGACAAGCAAGCCGGAGGAAGAAAACAATTCGGACAATTCAATGACTCATGGGATAATCCTTTATTCGTTGAGGATATCAAGGACGTTATTCGCAAGATTGACGAAAAGCGTAGACTCGGAAGAAAGATAACTGACAAGGATCTGAAGCTTAAGAGAGTTCCGAAGTTTGATATCTTGATAGAGAAGTCTCGACAGCTCTTCATGACTTGGGCTATAATGGCATATATTACTTGGTGCCTGTTATTTGTTCCTGGATTCAGAGGTCTTATTACGTCAGAGAAAGAGAAGAAAATGGACTCCGACGGAGATTATAACACTCCATTCGGAAAGATTGACTATATTATCTCAAACTTACCGCCTCACTTGAAACCTAAAGATTCAGACTCTCGGAGAAAGTATTTGAGAGCCGGGTTGCATTCAATTGATACAATTATCACTGGAGACGCTGGAGTTAATCCAGGTCGAGGAGAACAGGTTGACCTTATATTCAATGATGAACTTGCTCACCAAGAACACACCGAGAGAAAGAAAGCCTCGCAGATTGAAGCCTGCAAGGGAGTAACAATAGACAACTCAACTCCATACGGAAAGAACAATTCATTTTATAAAACAAGACAAAGAGCTATTGAGGAACCTGAAGACTCTTCTGTTGAGGTTGTCAGACTACACTGGACACAGAGGATTAAACCGGAATACCATTCAGAATTCAGAAGAAAGAAACTCAGAGAATACAACGGAGACGAAGAAATGTTTGCTCAGGAGCAAGAGATTTCTTATGAGGGATCTGTCAAGGGAAGAGCGTTCAAAAAGTTTATATCTGCTGAACATACTATTCCGGCTTATAATCAAGATAAAGACGGAGTTCTGTTTATTGACAAAGTGAGGAAACACGTTAAAAAGTCAATGGTTTATAATGGACTTGACTACGGTTTTGCTCACAGAACAGGAGCAATATGGATAACGCATTTCGGAACTCAATGGCTGGTATTCAGAGACTATCAGGTTCAGGAGACTCCTATTCCGGTTCACGCTGAAGAGTTCAATCGAATCAATGCAGAATGGGGAATTGCAAAGAATCGCTGCTTATGGTTTGGAGATCCGGCTGGAGAACAAAGAAACGTATTATCCGAGCATTCTGACGATACTGCTTCAGCAAGATACGCAGAACATGGAATTGAAATCATTCAAGCAAACAACTCTGTTAAAATGGGAATTGAAAAGATAAACGGAATGTTTTACAGATCTGAGCTTGTTATCCTCGACACTTGCACAGGAATAATTGACGCACTGAACGAGGCTCAATATCATATAAACACAAACGGAGAGCCTGTTGGAGAGAAATACAAGGAAGCCTGGTATACAGATATAATTGACGCTTTAAGATATGCAGTTATGAGCATGGAAAAAGCTCACGAAGCAAGAACAGGAAGAGTTGCACAGAGTCCGCAGAATTATCAGACCGGAATGACATTCAGAGCAGGGAGCGGAAGAAAATGAGCAGAGTCATAGTCATATACAGCTGCAAAGAGTGTAAGTTTTCTAAAATGGCTAAAACTGACGCTTTTGTCAATAACGGAGAAAAGAAAGAGTTTAGCGTCGCAGAGTGTAGGCTTGATAATATGATAACGTGTTCAGAGGAAACAACTCCGTTCCGTTGTCCGCTTCCGATACCTGAAGACGATAATATCGAGGGATCTTATAGATTAGCAGTAAAAAACTTTGAGGAGGATTAATTATGATTATTTCAGAAAATTTAAAAAAAGAAGTTCTTCTTGTTACAAAACAGAGGCTTGCTTTAAATGTTCTCACAAAATCAGGATTTTGCTCTATGTTAATGTTTAACTCTGATCAAGAAACTGAAGACGCTTACTCGGAACTTGAAAAAGCAATAAATCCAGTAAAAGACGAAAAGACAAACAAACAGGAGGATAAATCATGAATGCAGGAAAAGCTGTAAATATCAAAACAGGAGAGCAAATAAACTTTTGCATTCCGCTCGGAAATATGGTATATCAGACAGGAGAGGGAAAAATTATAGAAGTAAACGGAAGAAAGAAGAACACGCACGAAAAGAAGACTTGTCCGGTTGGAGAGGTTTTAATCAATAACGGAAAGATTAAAAAGCATATGAAAAAGAAAAAGTTTGAAAAGGAATATAAAACTCTTAAGGTTTGGAGCGTGTAAATGAAGATAAAATTTAATCAGTTTAACATGGTATTCATAAAGGGATATATCGGAGATATAGCCGAGATTGACTCCAATGGTTCCAAACTGATCAGGTTTTATCTTAAACACCCACGAAAGAACTCAGACAAGTCAAAAGAATATGAGTTGTCTATTCCTGTAAACCTCAAGAATTCAGTTTCTGACAAGTTTCATGAACTCGGATTCAAAAAGGGAGACAAGATATTTGTAAAAGGGAAGTTCAGACAAAACGAGGAAAAGAACAAATATAAGATTATAGCGACAACTGTCTCAAAGACTGATTCAGTTGACGTTAATATCATACTTCTTGAATGCTACGCTCTTGAATGGGAACGGAAAGAGAATGTTCTGAGAGCAAAGATAAAACATATAAACAACAGAAAGCCGACTGTAGACGTTCCGAGATCCAAGATCTACGGATTAACAGTCGACACTATATTTTGTAATAAGTCCGCTGACAGGGTTGAGGCTCTTCTTACGGATTGCCATATATACATGATTGAGGGATCGTTGAGATTTGACGCTGATACAAAAAGCATTATAATTCTCGGAGAGCATATAAAAAACAACACTCCTCTCGAAAGAGAGATTCCTGTCGCTGAGGCAAAAGTCGAGGAGGCTCCATAATGTCAGATATCACAAACTCAAATCAAAATTCAGTTTATTATTCAAGTTACAATATGCCAAACTCAGGAGGTTCAAAACCGCTTGAGAAGATAGATCCGCAGGAAGCAGGATATCTCGATCACATAAGAAAAAGAGTAGCTGCATATATCGAGAATAATGAGAAGTTCTATAATGACAACTATAAAAAGAACAACGACTATTATGAGAACTTATATAATTCAATAAGAACAAAGTCGTCCGGAGCTGCGTCATGGAGGAGTAATATATTTGTTCCTATGATCTTCGAGCAAGTTCAGACAGAACTTCCGAGTTTGCTTGACGGATTATTCGGAGACGGAGACGCTCCTACAATTCAGGCTCTTAAAAAGGGAGACGAAAAGCAGAAGAACAGAGCAATCGCTCTCCAGCTTATTCTCGGAGAACACTTAAACAGAACAAGAATATTAACAGCTGCGTCTGAGTTTCTTGAGGACGCTCTTAAGTATGGAGTTGGATTCTGTGCTGTAGGCTGGGAGTATGCAGTTGAGAACGTTGAATATTTTGATATCAAAGACGGAGAGATCAAACAAGCCTCCGAGAATAAAGTTGTTTATGACGGAATAAGAGTCGTTTCAATAGATCCAAAAACAGGCTATCCGAATTCTGGCTGTCGTTCAAGGGAAGACTTAAAGGTTTTCGTTAATCATAAGCCTATCACAAGAGAAGAGATTGAAAATCTTAAGGGTAAAGCCGGAGTCAATGACAAAGAGGTTGAAAGATTTCTTGCTGAAAAGAGTGAGGAAGATCCTACGACAAATTACAAATTATATACAGTCAGAACAAAGAACTTTTATACCGAATCAGTTGGAGCTAATGGAGCAAACTATATATTCAAGTCTCATGTTAATCCTTACGCTGGAGAAATGAACGTTTTCGCATGGAACAAGTTTCCAATTCCGAGAAAGATAGTAGGAAAAGGAATAGCTGAGGTTCTTGCTGACTATAACGAAGCAGTCAACGACATTGAAAACCTTAAAATAGATAATCTTATTATTGGAGTAAACAATATATTCTTGAAAAAGAGATCCATGACAATAGAACCTTTTGCTCTCACAATGGCTCCAGGTTCAGTTATACCTCTTGACGATATGGAGGGATTCAAAGCTCTCAAGATTAATCCTGTAAGTTCTGACGCTTTTACAGAAATTGAGGTTCTGCTCGGACTTGCTAACAGAGTAACAGGATCAGTTGCAGGAATAACAACTCCTGACGGATTGCAGAGTCTTAACAATAAGACCGCAACCGGAGCTGTCATATTAAACGAGAATCAGTCGAAACGCCTTGACATGACTATCACATATAACAAAGAGAACGCTCTTGAACCTATGATCGAGTTCATGCTTAAATTGATAAGCTTATACGGAGATCCGAAGTCCCATGAGGATATTATCGGCAAGGATAAAATGGAAGATCTCGGACTTAAAAGAAAAGATCTTGACTATTCAAATATGGATGACTTTAAGTTTACAACAACAGGACAAACAGGAAGCAGAGGAAGAATGCAGAAGCTGAACGAGATTGTTACAGGCTTGAACGTTCTCTCTATGATTCCAGGAACTGCTGAAAGAATAAATCCGGAACTCTTGACAAAAGATATTGTCCGGCTCATGGACTGGCAAAGTGAGTATTTGCTTGACGCTTCAGATAAGCAGAATCAGACTTTTGATCAGCTTCCTCCTGAGGTTCAGCAGCAAGTCAAGGAATTCTCTGAGATATTGAATATTTCAATAGATCAAGTTATGGAAATGTTAAACGCAGGAGAAGCGGAAAATCTTGCAGACGCAGCCGCTAAGGAACTTCAGAACAATCCTGAACTCGCTGCAAAGTTTAGCAAATCAGAAATGCATGGAGACGTTACTCCAGCAAATACAATACAAGGAGCGTAGACAATGGATCCAAACAAATTAGGAGAAGCAGGAACGAAGAAACTTACTGATAATCAGCCTATCAGTGAAACAGAAAAAAGACTCAAGGCTGAAAGAACTTTTGTAGAGGACAACCTTAAAGAAGTGATTGAAATTTTTGACAGTTCTCTTATGAAAAGAATTACAAAAAACCTTGAGGAGATTGTTGAATCAAGGAACCTGAATGTTTCAGATATACCTCAGGGAATAACAGCGGAGAAGTTTGCATATATTCAGGGAGAACTCGCAGGAATGGGATTTGTAAAAATATTCTTGAATTCTTACAAAAATTATGCTATAAGTATAAAAAAGCAGCAAGATCAAGCGGATCAGGTTGCTAACGAAAAAGCAGGAGGATAAGCTTATGCCGGACGCAGACGGAAACTTGACAAGAGAGGAAGCACTTGCTCTCAACGATTCAGTCGGAGCTGAAGACATTATTTTTGCTGAGGAGCATGGAGAGGACGCTTTACACGAAAAATACATACAGGAACAGAATCAGAGGATCGTTAATCAAGCAAAAAAAACTCAGGAGGATAAATAATGCCGGAAGAAAACTTTATTAATGACGACGGAGCTGTTGAGATTCCACTGAGTGACGAAGAACTGAAAATTTCAGGTCTTGACGAAACTCAGATCCAGGAACTTCGAGCAAGTGAGAACGCTCCTGCTCAGGAGGCAAAGAATGAAAATACTGGAGATCCTGCTGAAAATAATACCGCTTCTGATAACGCTGACGACAAATCTCAAGGAGATAATGGAGACAAGGAAGAAACTGAAAACGCTGAAAATGACTCCGAGAGAAAAAAAACGTCTTCAGAAGAGGGAGAAACATCTCAGGAAGAACTTGACAAAAAAGCAGAAATAGAAAGACAGGAGAGTCTTAATAAGCTTCTTGGAATAGAACCGAATCAGGAGGATAGTAATAAGACGGAGGAATTGAGTGAAACTGAAAGAGAAAGACTTGAACGACTTGAAGCTGAGAGAACAGGCGAAGAAGAACTTAAAGCTATTGACTCAGCGACATCTCATTTAAGTCCGGAGGAATACAAGATTATTGAGGAGACGCTTGCAAAGGCTGTCTCTCCGGAATCAAAATTGTATGACTCGCTACTTTCAGCGGAGGGAATGACACCGATTCAGAGAGCGTCTTTTATCGTAACAACAGCTGAAAAGTTTCACGCTCAGGAATTGGAAGCATTCAGGAAAGCGAAAACTCAGGAAATTATTGACAGTAAAATAAAAGAGGATAGTTCAAGAAAAGAATTGAAAGAAATAGGTTCATTAAAAGGCGGTAGGAATGCAGTTAATTCCGCTCCTGCTGCTGGATCTCTTGACGACTTCAAAAAAGGCGTTAATGGAGACAGCGAAGCCGCTGACCGTTTTATCGGATCAGCTCTTGAACCGGACGAAGCAGAACAGGAATATCTCAGATCTCAAGGATTGTTATAAGTAAAAATTGCAGAGTCCAGCCAAAAAAAATAAATTTACGGAGGCAATAAAATGGCTGGAGAAACTTACACAAACGCAACTGGTTTAAAACAGTCCTTACTGGACGCTATGAAATTGATCGTAAAAGATAAGGCTCCCCTTATCATGAAGCTCGGAACAGGTATGAAGCCAAAACAGAAAGCACATCTTTTTGACGTGGATTCTGTTGCTCAGCCTGCAAGCAATAACGCAGCGGTTGAGGGAGCAGACGCTGACAATTCAACTCCTGACGATTTCACGCAGAACACAAACTATACTCAGATTATCAGGGTTGACTACAAAATTTCCGGAACAATGGAAGCTTCTGAATATGCCGGAGTTAAGTCTCAGGTTCAGTATCAGAAGAAAAAAGCTCTCAAAAAGATCGGTCTTGATCTTGAGTTTGCGATAATCAATGCAACTGGAGAAGTTGGGGACGCTACAACTGCAAGAGAAATGTATGGATTCGCTCACTGGGCGACTGCTAACACAGCAGGAACTTCAACTTGTGCGTCAACCGCTTTTGGCGGAACTGCCGGACAGGATAAAGTTGACGACGTTCTTGAGACTCTTCTTGAAGACGGAGCGACTCCTGACTGCATTCTCTTGTCAGCAGCAAACAAGAGAGAAGTTGTAAAATGGACAAATCAGGGAGCTACAAGAAACCTTTTGTCTAAAGATACAACTCTGACAAACACTATAGACGTTTACAATTCCACTGTTGGAAAGGTTGAAGTTATGCTTCATACAATGGTTGGAGACACAAACGTTTACGTTATGGATTCGAGAGAATTCAAAATCGCTTACATGAGAAAACCTAAAACAGAACCTCTTGCAAAAGTAGGAGATTCTCACAGGTTCATGTGTTTGCTTGAAGCTACGCTTGAGGTTCACAATCCGGAAGCAATCGGAGTCTGTGTCCTTACATAGTTGATCATAGTATGGAGGGGATCGAAAGATCCTCTCTATATATAAAAATAGGGAGCGTATAATGAAAGAAAAAAAGAAAGTCAGTAACGTTGATCTTGCAAAGGAAAAGAACAAAGCAGACACGCTCAAAGCAGCAGACAAGGCTATTCGAGAGGGAAACGTTGAAGCTCTTGAAAAGCAGACTTCAAAAACTATGAGCGTTCAGCTGACAAAAAAGGATTTTAATATCATAGACCGAAGCGGAGCGAGATATTTACAGAACGCCTCTGCAAAAGGTTCCAAACATATAGGTCTTAAGTATTATATCGGCTCAATGCCTCTCGACGTATGGAACGCAGGAATTGAAGCCTCAGGAGATCCGGAATACTGGAGAAAAGACGACTATAAGAACTTTGAAAAATGGTGTCTTAAAAATCCAAGATTCCAGCAGATTAAGGATAGGAAAATATAAACCGGAGGATTCAATGAGAATATGTTTTTTCGAGAAAGACTCAAAAGGGATTTATTACTGGAGAATAATAAACCCACTTGAAGAGCTTGCGAGGAGAGGTCATGAGATTATCTCGCTTCCTGACGTTCTCGACAATACAAATCCTGACTACGAGAAAAATGTCGAAATTGTCATAAATACGCTTGACGATTCTGACATTCTTTTCCTCAGTTTTTCTCTTGATCCTGCAATTCTTAAATTTGTGAGAGAATACAAATCTCTTGATCAATATAGAGAGGTAGAGACTAACGGACGCCTAAAACAACTCAAAATCATAGCGGACTATGACGACAGCATTTTTAACATAAGTCCGACAAACTCAAGATATATTTATTATGGAACAAATGAAGTCAAGTTTCGCATTCCTGGAGTAGACGGAGACAAAACTGTTGATCAGTGGATCGACGGAAAAACATACGTCTATACTGGAGACACAGGAGTTCCTTATAACGTTACTTTTGATATAAAGAATAATCTCAAGAAGAAAACAGCTCTCGAAGAAACTCTTCCGTTCTTTGACGCTATAACAACAACAACGGAAGCTCTTGCGAGAGAGTATCGAGGCAAAACAAACAAGGTTATTATTGCTCCGAATGCAATTGATTTCTCAATGTATAATATAGACTATAAGCTTCTTAACGATACCGGAAAAATAAGGATCGGCTGGGCGTTATCAAGCTCTCATTTTATAGACTGGGCGGAGATACGTCCTCACTTGGGAGAAGTATTAAAGAATAATCCAAACGTTCAATTTGTTTTTATAGGAACAAAATTCGGAACAGGGAGAGACATTCCTCTGTCTCAAGTTGATTTTATAGAGTGGGGAAATGGAATGCCTGAATATTTGACGAATATGCTCCTCTCAAAGCTTGATATAGGGATATGTCCTTTAAAAGACGATAAATTTAACAGCTTTAAATCTCCTCTCAAATGGGAAGAATATGCAGCTTTAAAGATTCCGGTTGTATGTTCTAATGTGGTTTATGGAGAACACCTTGAGAACGGAGTTGACGCTTTAATATATAAAGATATGGACGAATTCAAAGAAAAGCTTCAGAGTCTTATTGACAATATGTCTTTAAGGTATGAACTTTCAGAAAAGGCTTACTCTTCAGTTAAAGAAAAGTATGATATCAAGAATATCGGAGATATCTATGAGAAAGAGTTCAAAAATCTTGTCTCAGAAATTGAGCTTGTAAAAATATAAAACAGGAGGAAACAAAATGAGAAAAAAATTTGATTTATTTAGCAGGATATTTTTTATCTTCTTTATATGCCTTATAGGTATATCAGGAGGACTCTTTGCAGCAGGAGAAACAGGAGAGGGAACAGCTGCTTTTGATACGCTTGAACTGAGAGACGGAGAACTTGATTCTCAGCTCGTTTTGACGTATACTGTAGCAGATACAAACATGGCTGGAGGCAATATCAATTTGTTCTGGGTTGCAGGCTGGGGATCTTTGACGACAAACGCCTCAGCTGGAGACGGTTACGTTTACGTTTCTGCAACTTCCGAGAATAATGTCGGTTCTGTGTCTATTATAAACGATACGCAGATAAGCTTAACAGTTACAGCTCTCGACATAGGAGAAACAGCCTCGATCATGCTTAACGGAGTAACGACTTCAGCAACCGCAGGAAGTCAGGACTTCACTTTTACTCAAGCAGCTGATTCAACAGTTACAAGCACAGCTGACGCAATTGCAGCTCTTCCGAATATTTACGTTTGGGATTCGAGCAATCCTGTCGCTTTAATGACTACACTTCCGACTCCGGTTATATTAAACAACTATAACCCTGAAACAAAAACTCAGATAATGCTAACAACTTCATACACAGGCGGACAGATTAAAATTGCTAAGCCTATAGGAACTCCTGGAGCAAACTCAACTCCAAACTTTGCAGACTTCTCAGCTTCTACGTTGAACGCTGGATTTGTAAGAATAGACGCAACGCCTGGAATATGGGGAACTCCTACAATAACAGCGAATCAGGTTGTTATACCTATAGCAACCGCAGGAGCCGGAAATATTGGAGTTTTCTACTACGGAACAACCTACACAGCCGCTGTTGTAAGCGGAGGAACGTTCTGCGACGATTGTAGAATGGAAATAAAATCGAATGCAATTGCAGCCGCAGCAACAGAGACTCCTATTGCTACAACTGTTTATTTTGACGTTTGGGTTCCGACTCCGACTGTTGTAATAACTCCGATAACAAAAGGACAGGGAAAAGTTCAATATAAATGCAGTGGATTAAACGGATCTACAAAAACCTTTTACGACGGATCTACAAAGGTCGGAAAAGGGACGACTTGGAATATTGGGAATGCTCTATTTTATGATAATATTGGAGGTCTTTCAATAGGATCCCATACGATAACTATGAGAATGAAGTGGAAAGATAATGATAACGACGGAGTTTATCGAGTAGTTACTTCAAACGCTGATACTTATTACAATATAGGAGAGTTTGATTTTATAAGCTCTTATCCTGCAATTACAGCAGCTGGATATGTAACAAATGAGATAATCTCAACAACTGGAGGAGCCGGAGGAGCTTATCAGGCCACAACAGCCTCAGCCTCTGATCAGGTTTTTACAGCTGTAAAGATAAACAATACAGTCAATTCAACTTGGGAGGTTTACGTCGGAGGAACTCAGCTTACAGGCGGAACACTTAAGGGAACTTATGAGGGAGTATCTGAGACAGGGACTGTATTTGAAAATAAAGCTATATACGTTCCGGCTGGAACATGGATAAAGGTTTCAAAGACAGCAGGAATCGCAGGAGACGCTGACGTTATAGTTGAAAGTTTTAACGTTTCTGACTGGAGTTCTGTAGCTCCTGCAAAATAAGAAATAAAACAGGAGGGAGCTTCGGCTCTCTCCTGATAACTTCGGAGGAATAATGAAAAGATTTCTATTAATAGTTATCATAGCATTGACATTCGTAGGATGTGCAACTCAAAAGGGTTGGAGTAATGACATAGCAGACTGGGTGCTATTAACTGGGAACGCTAATTTTATTGCAAGACAGGATTTTTCAACATTAACTTTTAACGGGAAAGCATATGTTATTGGTGGAAAAACAAAAGCAGAAACAAGTGGAACAGATGAGGTTTGGAGTTCGTATAATGGAATTGATTGGGAGGCAACTACGTTAAATGGGTCTTTTGGAAATGTTTATGGACATACATCTTTATCCTATAATGGCAAAATATATATAATAGGTGGGGCAGGTTCAAGTGGTTTTAAAAACGAAGTTTGGGAAAGTTCAAACGGTGCAGATTGGACTCCTACAACATTAAATGCAAATTTTGGTAATTTGTATTATCACGGTTCAACTGTTTGGAATAATAAAATATGGGTTATTGGTGGTGCTAAAGATACAATACTTACTAATGATGTTTATAGTTCAACGGATGGTGCAGATTGGAGTTTAGTAACAGCAAGTCCTGTTTTTAGCAATAGGACATACCTTAATGTGGAAGCTTTAGGAAATACATTATATGTTATAGGTGGTTTTTATAATACTAATGGATTATCTGATGTTTATAGTTCTTTAAACGGTGCAGATTGGACAACTCTAACTAAAAACGCAGAATTTGGAACTTATTATAATGGTGGTTCTACCGTATTAAATAACAAAATATTTATAGTAAGTGGTTTTGATAGCCCTTTATACACAAAAAACGTATGGAGTTCAACTGATGGAATATTATGGACACAGGATTTAGACATTGATGTTGGAAGATATGGATTTGATAGTTTTACAATAAATAATAAGATAAGTTTTATAGGTGGAACAAATGGATTGACATATTACAATGATGTATGGGTGGCAATACAATCAACTCCATCTATTACAGTTACTCAAACGAATACTCCTGTTTTGAGTCCAACTTCTACTTTTACAAGAACCGCTTCTCCGACTCCTACAAATACAGAGTCCGCTACTCCTACAATAACTCCAACGTCTTCAGGAACTCCTACTCTGACAGCAACTCAGACCTCAACTCCATTGAATACAAAAACATTTACTCCTACAATAACACAGACTCATACAGTAACGCCAACTATAACAATGACCTTAACAATAACTCCAACTCCAACAAATACTCCTGTTGTATCTGCAACGCCTACTATGACGATAACACAAGTAATTACCCCAATTATTTGGTATGATGCAACAGACACAGACGGATATAAAAACAGCATTGAAGTAGGTATTACAAAATATATTGCACCTAATGTATTATATACAATAGGTGTGGGTGATGAAAATATAATTGTTTCAAATAATGATGATTTATCAATTTATAGTGGAATATTTACATATAGAATTGAACACTTAACACACGATAGTAGTTATCCTGTGAGAGTTTCAATTATGGCAGATTATTGGACATCAGCGGTAACAAGCAATGTTATAACAGTATCTCCGTTAGCAAGTCCAACACCGTAAGGAGTATATGATGAACGAAAAAGAAAGTTTATTAAACAGAACTGGTTTTACTTGTGTGTTTTGTGGAGTTGAGAAAAAATCACTTGATGAAAACGGTTTACAGATTAGCATAATGTCAACTTGGAATAGTGGTGGTTTAAGTGGGTATATGTGTTCTGATTGTGTATCAAAAGAACCTTTTTATAGTATATCAAAAACAGTTACTGAAAAAATGAAAGGTGATTTATAATGGCTAATACTTTTACGATAACAGATGATGGTCTTTTAGCATATGAAGATTTTGCAGGTCAAACAGATGATGATGATGCAACGTCAACAGATTTTAGTTTTTTAGTCCCCTCAACTGTAAACTTTAAAGTTAAAACAGTTGGCGGAATTAAATGTGTAAAAAGTCCAGACCAATGTATTTTAGATACTCACGGAATTTATATAACAACAGATGCCTATACAAAAATTTTTGCACAATACGATTTTCAATGGGCTTCAACTTTGCAATGGTGGGGTTTTTTCTTTAAAGGTTCTTCAAGTGATTTTAAACATCAAAGTTTAAATGATGGTAGATTAAGATGTTCTGGTGCAAGTGTTAGAACTGGAGTTTTCAAACATAGTGGAAATGGAGATATTTATTATTCAAAAGCACTTGCAGTAGATACTTGGCACACAGCACAACACCTTTTTAAAAGTGAAGATTATATGTTCAGAGTTTTTGATGAAAGAACGGACATAATAGCAGATTGGAGAAGTAAATATGACCAACAAGTTATGCCTACTGGGAGTGGAGAAAAAAGAATATTTTCAGAAACACGTGGAAACTTTGCCGACTATAAAGCAAATTTAATGTATATGAAAGACAGTATAATATCATTTACAGGATTGACAAGTGGCATGAAAATAATAAGATATGATAGCAGTGGAAACTTTGTTGACAGTGTAAACGCTGAAAGTACCACAGCAGAAATGGATGCTAAAAACTGGAATTGCAGATTTCCTCATACAGGCAAGTGGGAAGTTTTAGGAACTGACGGAAGTCAATTATATATTGATAGCACAGACACAGATGTATATGGGGGAGCAACAATAGCATATAGCGGAGATACAGCAGGGTCAAGTGGTGGTGGTCGCAGATCCATGTCAATAATAAATGGAGGAGTATTATAATGATAACTATTAAAACCGATACAGATTTTTATATAATTTTTACCTTTTTAGCAGACGACGGAACTTTTGCAACTGGAATCTCTTCTCCGACTATAGACGTTTATGAGGTCGGAGGTTCTCAAGTAGTAACAGCTCAGGCTATGACAGAAATTGCAAAAGGCGGATATTATTATCTAATGGACTCAGACGATATTGACGCAGATAAGCAGTATTATGTCGCTACTGACGGAGGAGCAACGCTTGAAACTTATCGATATCAGTCAGGAGCTTTTGCTGGTAATTTTGGAAACGAGGACACTATTGATACTATAGACGGAAAAGTCGACACAATAGATACAAATGTTGATGCAATACTTGTTGACACAGGAACGACAATTCCTGCAACACTTACAACTATAGACACAAATGTCGACGCCATTCTTGTCGATACTGGAACGACTATTCCGTCTCTAATAGCTTCAAGAGGGACAGGAGATATTGCTGAGATTGTTACTATAAAAAGAGCTGACGGAACTCCTATCGCTGGCGTTGTTGTATGGTTGACAACTGACTCAGCTGGAGCAAATGCTTTCACTGACAAAAATCAGACAACTAATTCAGGCGGAAGAATAACATTCTTTATCGAAGCAAATGTTACATATTATGTATGGACTGACAGAGAAGACGGATATATCGACACAATAAATAGAAGCTCTTAGGAGGCTTAAAATGGGAACTACAAACATAACTATTACAGACACGTATCAGGACGCTGACGATCAGAACTTATTGAACTTAGTCAACGCAATATCTTTAAAACTTAACGGAGTTAATGCTTCAAATGACGGAACCTCAAGACCGTCAAAAGCTGAGATTATATCTATAATAAACGAAACTCAGAAAGATATCTGTAACGAGAACGATTTCACTTTTTTATATAAGACCGCTGTTGTAAACGGATTTACAAGCACAAACTCCGATCAGACAAAAGAAAGCTATTCCGGATCTGTAGGACAACAGTCAAGCATGGGAACAAGCGTGTCTCAGTCTGTTGTTGATTATTACGCTGAAAAATTAACTTCAGACTCTGACGTCGTAAGCGTACCGTCAAAAGTTTCTTTATATCTTGGAAGATCAAACACAGGATTCGGATTAATACAAGCAACGTTGACCGCTCTTATATGTCCGATTGCTTCCGGAGTTCCTGACGTTTCAAATCCTGCTGCGAGTTCTGATCTTATAGCTGTAGTTGACTCTGTAACAGACGGAGGAACTTCTTTGCCGAGTTCAGCAGTTACTGAGATTGAGTTTACTTTCTCAGATTCTGACGAAATACTTGAAGCCTCAACAAATTACTACATTGTTTTAAAAGTATCATATGCAGCAACAAACGGAGACGGAGTTTATCTCGGAGGCGGAGGAACTGGAGGAACTACTACAAAGGTTCTGAACGACAGCAACTCGAGAACATGGACTGATATATCAGCCGCTCAGATATACTATAACTTGACTTATGATTCCGGAGCGTATACTACAGAGCTGACGCTTCCTGTTGACGCTGATAAGATATATCGAATCTATGAGGGAACTGTTGACGATCCTGACTCGAATATGCGTGAGTATATGTCAACAAAATATATGTATAACCCTCAAGGACAGCCAATAGACAGTTTTGTTATAAGACGCTATACTTCAACAGGATTCCCTGTTGTAAAAGTTAAAAGTTCAAAGCAGAACGTTTCTCAGTGGACTGTTGAATATAAAAAGAAAGCTTCTGTTCTTTCGGCTGATACAGATATTCCGTTAATTCCGTCAAACTTTAGAGGACTGCTTATAAAAAAACCTCTATATGATTTCAGAGCAGATAATCTTGGAACAACAGACGTAACAGAAGGACAGCTCAATCGACTTATGGGAGAATATGAAAGAGCGTTGTTAAGGTTGCAGGAAATATATATTCCGAAATACGTTGAAAGTATGACAGTAAGCAGAGGCGGAGAAACACCTTGCTCGGAAGCATTTTATTCAGAGAAACCGAATAGGTTTGAGATAAATATATAATGTCTAAAAAAAATACTATTACAGTTAAACAGTTTAAGCCTGGATTGATCACTGACTTGAACGTTACAGTCAATCCAGGATATACTCGTTTTGAGAATCTTAAAATAAACACAGTCGGAAAGTTTGAAAAAAGAAAAGGCTGGAGCGTTCTTTATATGTATGAAGAGCATAACAGAGACGTTGCAAACTTACCTATAAGTTACGATTCTGTATACACTGACGCAAATAAAGACTCAGTTCCAAGAACCGACTTTATTCACGTTCACTCAAAAAGCACTGTTGCGAGCGGATCGACAACAGAAGAAACTGAATACATTGATTTGTTATTTCATAGGATATATGATAACGTTAATACTTTATGGCATAGGAGAATTGACAAAACCACAAAAGCAACTATTGCAGAATACAATCTCACTCCAGCATTAACCGGAACAGATTACAACGGTGATAGTTGGGGACTTCCTTGGAAAAACTGGGGAAATGTTACTTTTATAGACACTCCTGATCATACCTATATTATTAATGGTTATAAAGCAGGAGACAAGGCTGGGAATGTATTTAAATATGATTACGGAGACAACGCAAGAAACAGAGATCCTATAAGGCTTCAAAACATAGGTCTTGCTATATTAAAAGGTGGAACTGGAGACACTGGTTCTTATAAACTTGCAGAGGATCCTGTTGAGGTTTCGAGCTTAACAAGAGGAAAACATTATTTTTATGGAGTTGCTCCTGTTTATAACACTGGAGTTATAGGGAATATAACAAAGTCTCCGGGACACATATACGTTTCACCTTATGACGGAGGGTTTACTGCAAATCCAGGAAGATCTGTTTTAATATCAGTAAAACCAACTTACGATCCTTATATCACTCACTATAGAATATTTAGAACAAAGCAAAAAAATAGTGATTATTTTGACTTTTATAACGATCCTTTATTTTTTGTTGAACAAGTTGAAGTTCCTGCGAACACAGGCTTTAATGAGTTTACTTTAATATATAATGACATACTTGGAGACGACGAGCTCGGATCGGAATATATTGAGTCAGACTCTATAAATTCTTATGTTCTTACTCCAACAACAATAAACGATTTAGGATCTGCTCAGATTTACGGAGACGGAGAGGGTTATTTTATTGGACTTTCTGATTCAACTGGAACAACAAGATATAACAGATTAACAACTGTCAGCAATCATATAGGTATGAGAGCGACTTGTGGAACATATGCTCAGAGTAGGTCATTTTTTGGAGGAGACAGATTAAACCCTGACAAGCTTTTTGTATCAGAGATTGACAGATCTGACAACATAAGGGCGTCTTTAACTTATACGATTCCTCTTGCAAGCTTACAGAATGAAATAACAGCTATAAGAGAGATAGGGAATACAATATTTGTATTATGTGAGAGTTCTACTTATAAACTTATTGAAACAAACAATCCTGAATTGCCTTATGTTTTGGAGCTTGTTGACTCTTCAAAAGGTTGCGACTCTCCGTCAGCTTTTGAGGTTCTTAATAGAGTGGGTTTCTTTATGTTCAAAGGAAAGCTTCAAGCAATGTCTGAATATGGAGATATAAAAGAAATATCCGGAGCAATCAACACAAAACTCGCTGGACTTGACGCTGATCCTGCTACTTATGTTTTAAGAGCAAACGAGAGTCAAGAGTTTATAAAAATAATGTTCAGGAGAAACTCTGATCAATTTCCTATAAATATAGACTTTTATCCTGAAGACAATCTTTATACTGAAGAAATAGGAATAAAACAGATATTCACTCCGACAGGAGAGACCGACGCAACAACCGGAAAAGAAATAGTTTCTCTTAACGAAGAGGACGAAAGATTCCTTTTGACTGCTTACTGTTATAATCAGAACGCAGGGGAAGAATGGGGAATCAACTTCGACGGAGATATCGTATACAGAGGATCTGACTATGCAGACGTTTCAAAAGTAAACTCAAAAGTTTCCTGGCAAGACTATATATATAATGGAGACTTGACACTTTTGGAAAACAGTTTTAATATAAAGGGAGTAATAGAAAAGCCTTTTGTCTTTGAGTCAAGAGTTCAAGCGAGTTCTATTATATTTTATGGAACCGGAACAATAAAGTTCAAAATGAATTACGACGAAACAGGCTACACTGCTGAGAAAGAGGTTACTCTGAACAGAGCAGGAGTCGAGGTTCCTCTCGGAAAGCAAGGTTTTATAATAAAGGTTCTTATTACTCATGACACAAATGAGGATATTGACCTTGATTTGTTTGAGCTTAAAGTTACAGGAAAACAAGGAACAAATATAAAGAATAAAACGTCCTCAGGGACTACGATATGAGGTTAAAAAATGGCAGAGGTTAAAGGATATAAGTTTGAGAAGTCAGACAGGAATCTTGATAATAAGAATAACACGCAACTCAAAGAAATAATCGTTCAGATCCAGTCAAAGCTCAGGGATCTTGAAAATAGAATAAAAAATCTTGAGAACAACTGAGGAGGTTAAAAATGTCAACAGTATATGAACAGTATAAAGATAGAGCAAAAGGATTGTTAAACAAATCTTTTGACATAGGAAGAAACGTTTTAAAAGGACAGGCTGAAGCAACTCGAAGAGAGGGACTTGCTGACCTGAATATTGGATTATCAAGAGGAAACGTTGCAGGAGGTTCTCCGGTTGCGGCTGCTTTAAAATCAAACTTTACTTCAAGAGTAGGAAGAGGACTCGGAGAAAATCTTGCGTCTTTAGAAGCAGGAAAGCTTTCAACTGAAGCCGGACTTGAATCAAAAGCTGGAGAAGTTGCAGCGGCTGAAGAACTAAATAAAAAACAAGTTGAAGCGTCTATTCCTCTCGGACTGACGCAGGCGGCTTTTGGTTTAATGGGATCCGTTGCTGGTTCTGACGGATTTTGGAAAATGCTCGGAGGAAAATAATATTAAAAAATATAGGAGGTTTTATAATGGATAAAATTATGCAGGGAATACAGTCAAGATTCGGAAATGATCCACAGAAAGCGTTGAATCAGGTTCAGCAGACAGCTCAGGAGAATATATCAAACGAAATAGGATATCCTGGAGAAGCGGAAAACTCAGCAAACGCTCTCGGAATATACATAAGTGCTTTTTATTTAGCTGAAGCATTTAAAAGAATTGACGCTCTTCTTTTGGAGATTAAAACTCTCAAAGGCGAGGCTCCAGGAATGGCTCCAGCCGCTCCTGTAGTTCCTGAGACTCCAGTTGCTCCGGCTCCTGGTTCTCCGCCAATGGTATAGGAGGTTTTAAAATGGCAAACACAAGTCAGCCTGTAAACAGTGGAATTCAGAATCCTACACAGACTCCAGCTCCAGCTCCTACTGTAGTTCCTGCTCCTGCTCCGTCTCCTACTGAGACAAAAACAGGACAAGACGTTTTTCAGGAATTATTGAAAAATTATATCGAAGCTCAGAAACCTACTATTCCAGGAGTTATTGGAAAAGCAGCAGAGGGAGCAGTTATTTCTCCTGAAGCTATAGGATTTCTTGACGCAGTTGGATCTCCTGAAGCAGCAAACTCGAAAATTATCTCAGGAATAGCAACTGCTGCAAAAGCATTCGGAGAGGGATATGATAGAACAAAAAAGCAAGGTATGACTCCGGAAGTTTTGGACTATTTGTCAAAAGCTTCTGACGAACAGAGAAAAACATACAATCAAGGGTTAAGAGAACAGGAACTTTCTCTTGATCAGCAGAAGTATAAGACAAACCTTGAACAGAAAGAAAGACAGCAATACCTCAAGAGACCTGTAGGAAAGAACTTCCCTGAAGTCCGTCAGTCCCTATATGCTTTGAGAAATGTTCTGCAACTTGGAACAAAAACGGGTGATATGTCCGCAGTTTTTAAAGTAATGAAAGCACTCGATCCGACTTCGGTTGTAAGAGAATCAGAATATAGGACAGCGGCTGAAGCTGGCTCTGCTTATCAGTCAGCTCTTGCAAAATTTAAATCACTT
>Ga0307419_10000361_pt1 | contig 22473 bp, 15 predicted proteins | sample SalMarWE160230MG_2_FD_202512 | JGI IMG/M metagenome (GOLD analysis project Ga0307419, IMG submission 202512) | Salt marsh sediment microbial communities from the Plum Island Ecosystem LTER, Massachusetts, United States - WE1602-30 | ecosystem: Environmental > Aquatic > Marine > Intertidal zone... | reverse complement strand
ACACTATTCCAACTAACTGAATATCAAGGTTTTATCCTAATAAAAGAACATGTTTTTATTAACATTAATCATATAAGATATTAACAATCAATTAGTTAATATTTTTTGTCATGTACTAAGTAAGAAAAATTAAAAATCATTGTTGTTTACAACCTCCGGATAAATTAAATCCGGCACTCTTAAAGGGATATAGGACTCCACGAATCTTTATTTAAAATATTTAATTAGCAACGGGATAGTTGATTTACTCAATCTGAAATCCAGACAAATGTGGTAATTCGTTGCTGATTCGTCTTATTAAAAGAAAAGAAAAAAAATGGACAATCTTGAAAAAGCAGAATTATGCATTCATAGGTTAGTTTGTTTAGGTTAGTTTGTTTTAGGTTAGTTAGTTTAATTCCCCTTAGCCTGATAAGCTAGGGGGATTTTTAAATTTACAACTAATCGCGAATAAATATTTTTCAGATTTCTATATTTTTTATTGTGGTATCTGATTTTTGAAACGTCTTTAATCTTAGAAGATCATTAACATCATTAATATGAGGAAAACTGAGAATGAGAATCGAGATATTTTAATTACCAGTTATCTGACAGGGGAGGCAAGTCCGACCCAAATTATTGAGTTACAAAAATGGTTAGGCGCTTCAAAGGATAACTTATTGTATTTCCAGCAGTTAAAAAATATCTGGGATAACTCTGAATATAACACAGATGAAAAGATGATTGATGTTGACAAAGCGTTTAATATGATCAGTAAAAGAGTCACTTTCAAGTCTCCCGCTGCAAATTTCTGGTACTACTGGAAGAGGATCGCCGCTATTTTATTAATCCCTCTTGTATTAGGAAACTTATTATATTTTATGTTTCGTGCCAATAGCAACCTGACAACTCGGGAGCCAATTTACAATGAGTTGTATGCAGCATTCGGAACAAGATCAGCATTAAAGCTTTCTGACGGAACCTCAGTGTGGCTTAATTCAGGAAGCAGTATAAAATATCCTGACAGGTTCGTTGACAATGACCGCTCCATATTCCTGAATGGAGAAGCTTATTTTGAGGTTGAAAGTGATCCTGAAAAACCATTTATTGTTGAGACTTCATCTTTGAGTGTAAAAGCTACCGGGACAAAATTTAATGTTTCGGGATATCCCTCTGCTGATGAGGCGGAAGTAACTCTTGTTTCAGGTAAGGTGGAAGTCAGTCTTACAGATGATAAAAACAAGATTAATAGCTCTATCCTAGATGTTAACCAGCATTTTACATTAAATAAAACCAACGGCACTACTACAATCGCTAATGTAGATACATATAAATACATATCCTGGAAAGATGGTATGCTGATTTTCAGAAATGATCCATTAAGCGAAGTAGTAAAAAAGATAGGCCAGGTATTCAATGTTGATATTGAGATTAAAGGTAAGGAACTGCAGGATTACTCTTACAGGGCCACATTCGAGGATGAATCTCTTGAAGAAATCCTTAAATTATTAAAGATGTCCTCACCCATTGATTATATAGAAGTGAAGCGCGATCCTTTGCCTGACGGCTCATTCCCAAAGAAAAAAGTAATAATATCCCCTGCCATATAAAAAAACCCTTATGAAATAGACTTTATTAATACTATCCTGATTTAATACCTAATTCTACCGCCTATGCAAATAACCTGAAAATATAAAGAATATTGACCTCCCAAAAAAAAGAGGAAAAGTGCTGTGACACCTTCCCTCAACGTCAGAGGTCAATAAATTGATTCCTGATTACTCAAACAAAAATCTTATTATTAACCTTAACATTTCAAAAGTATGAAAAAAAATCTGGATTACTATGGTTTGTTCAAACCAAAAAGTAATTGGCACAAAATCTTTCTAACAATGAAAATCTCAGCTTTTCTATTATTTTGTTGTTTGGTGAATGTTTTTGCCACCCCGACATACTCGCAGTTAACAAGAATTTCACTCAATGTAAAAGATGCGACAGTCGAAGATATTCTCAATAAAATTGAGGATGAAAGTGAGTTCTATTTTCTGTACAATCAGAAACTAGTTGATGTTTATCGTAAGGTGGACATTGAAGCAGATAAAAAACCGATTAAGGATATCCTTGATGCGATATTCGATAAAAAAGATGTCGATTTTATTGTTTACGATCGGCAGATTATTCTGACTCCCCGAAATGAATCAGAATTCCTTAGTATAATACAACAAAGCATAATTAGCGGTACAATTACAGATGCTACTACCGGAGAACCAATGCCAGGAGTAAACATCCTGGTTAAAGGTACTAATCTCGGAACGCTTACCGATGCAAATGGGAAATATACACTTACAGTTCCAAATCCAAATAGTGCCACATTGGTTTTATCATTTATAGGATACAAGGTCAAAGAAGTCCCAGTTGTGGATCAATCCATTGTTGACGTGGCTCTTGAATCCGACTTAATAAGTCTTGATGATGTGGTGGTAATAGGTTATGGTTCTGTAAAAAAGAGCGACCTGACAGGGTCCGTATTATCAATCAACAGTAAGGATTTAGGCTACAGACAAGTATCCGATATCGGGTCATTGATTCAAGGTAAGGGAACTGGGCTTGATGTTGCGCAAGGTACAATCCGCATTCGTGGTGTTACTTCATTAAACAATACCGATCCTTTGGTTGTAATTGATGGATTCGTTGGAGGTAATCTTGGAACAGTTAATGCCAATGATATTGAAAGCATAGAAGTACTAAAAGATGCTTCGTCCACTGCTATTTACGGGGCAAGAGGTGCCAACGGGGTAATATTGGTTACTACAAAAGGAGGGAAAGCTGGCCCGTTAAAGATAAGTGTCAACGCTTACGCAGGTATAGGTGTAAGGCCCAAGAAAATTGGTATAATGAACGCGTCAGAGTACGTAGACTATATGCATGATGCACTTACAAACGCAGGTCAGACAATTTCAGCAAAGTTATTGACACCTGAAGTAAGAATAGATGTTACTGATTGGCAGGATGAAGTCTTCAGGATCGCCCGTAATTCTGAATTTAATTTGAATTTCTCGGGTGGATCAGAAAAGGCAACATATTTCATGAGCATTGGCCATAGATACGGTGAATCAATTGCAATTGGCCCGGAAAGCAGCTCAACCTATATAAGGAATAAAAACGATTTCAATATCAGCAAATGGTTCCGCGTGGGAAATAACTTTGCTTTTAACTACAATATCAATAAAGGTGCAGCACCATGGCTTGAGCATGAGGTTCAGATGCCCCCTTATTATGGCATTTATGATCCAACTCAGGTGGGGGGATATAGCTACGTGGACACAGATACGGACAGATCGGGTGCTTATAATCCGCTTCCATTGTCAACATGTGTACACCCGGAAGCCTATACACTGGGCTATCAAACTAATTTGTGGGCGGAAATTGAACCGGTCAAAGGATTGGTTTACAGAATTCAGGCAGGTGTAAGCGGAAATTTTGGGCGCAATAAACTCTGGCTGGATGCATTCAGTGGTGGAACCAGACTACAAAAAAATGGTTATTCAGAATCAAGCGACTATTCATTTTCACCACTTATTGAAAACACTCTGACCTATAGCCATGTATTTGACATACATGAAATATCTGTTATGGCGGGAAACACCTGGCAAAACTATGCCTTAGGTGGTGGTATCGGCATTACCTCCCAGGATTTTGACAATACCGAAGTCCGAAATGTGTTTCTCGGAAACTCTAGAAATATAACTAATCAAGATGCCTGGAATTATGCATACTTGTCATATTTTGGGCGTTTAAATTACCAGTTTAACAACAAGTATCTTTTAACTGTAAATATTCGACGCGATGGTTCTCCGCGTTTTGCCCCCCAAAATCGCTGGGGTACGTTCCCATCCGTTGCTGTTGCCTGGAAAATGCATGAAGAAGCATTTATAAAGAATCTGAATATCTTCAATCAGTTAAAACTTCGGGCAAGCTGGGGTGTATCAGGTAATGATGCCATTGGCGATTTCAGGTATACATCACAAGTTTGGACAAATGGTGTTTATTATCCATTAGGCGGAGTCGCGGTGGGTGGCGCTACTGTAAACGAAAATTCATCGCCTGATATCAAATGGGAATCGACCGAGTCAAAAACCTTTGGCGCCGATATGGCTTTTCTGAAAAATTCGTTGACTGTAACAGCCGATTATTTTATTAAAACCACAAACGATATCTTATTTTCAGTTCCCCGTCCTGCTTCCATGGGTTATGGGCTGAATTATGGTGGCGATGCTATTGTGAATGCTGCAAGTGTTGAAAATAAAGGTTTTGAGTTTCTGGTTGGATACAAAGGCGAAGCAGGAAGACTTAATTATTCAGTTAATGCAAACTACACCAACGTTAAAAACGAAGTAACCGGATTGGGATTAGGCCAGCCTTTTTTATCAAATGTGTCACGCACTGACATCGGTAATCCGATTGGTTATTTCTACGGGTATGTAGCCGACGGCGTTTTTATGAAACAATCCGATTTGGATGCAGCTAATGCAACTGCCCAGGCTAAAGGGTTTGCTAATTATCAGGAAGCTGGCACAAGCGCTGGCGATATAAGGTTCAAGGATTTAAACGGAGATGGCCATATTACAGGTGATGACCGTACGATGATTGGTAACTCTATTCCCAAACATCTGTATGGCCTCAATATTACACTTGATTATAAAGGATTCGATTTTATTGCTTATTTTCAAGGCATTGCAGGTGCTGATCATTTTTATGGCGATTGGGCTTACCTTCGTGGAGGTACTTATAGCGCCAACCAGGAAGACTACGTGTTAGACCGCTGGAGAAGTGAAGCTGAACCCGGAAATGGTATAGTACCAAGAGCGGTGCTCGGTGATCCTAATTTAAACAACAGGCCATCATCAATTATGGTCCAATCTGGTAATTATCTGAAATTAAGACAACTATCATTAGGATACACATTACCTGAAAGCTTAACACTTAAAGCAGGAATCGAAAATTTACGTGTTTATGCCAGCTCCAACAATGTGTTAACGATTTCAAATTATATTGGTTATGATCCCGAAGTAGGTGGCGACAACCTAAATCGTGGATACGATCGTTTACCCTATCCAAATCCGAGATCTATTATTCTAGGTATTCAGATTGGATTTTAATTTGTATAATCTTAATAAAAGAACGATATGAAAAAATTAATAAATATTAAGTTGTTATCACTGCTGCTCATCTTTTTTGGAGTTTCGTGCAGCGAAGATATCATGGATTTTAAAAATCCGAATGCATCCACTATTGACAACTATTTTAAGACACCGGCTGAAATTGAAAAAGCTGTTATTGGCATTTATAGCAGTTTTTATTTCAATAGCATGTTCGCGTGGAAATGGCCCGAAACGTTTGATGTACTTGTCAACGAGGTGGAACCAACACCTGCCGCCGCAGCAAACGAATCAGATATAATGGCGATGTATCAATATAATTTTAATAATACCTCCGGCATAATCGCAGGTTTTTGGAGATTGCTCTATAAAATGATTTTGCGTTCAAACCTCGTTATTGATAAAGCTACTGCGTATATGAATGATAAAGGCGAGAATGCTGATGTCACAAGGTCACTTGGCGAAGCATATTTCCTCAGAGGTTGGGCTTATTCTCAACTTGCCTTTTATTATGGAAGTGTCCCATTGAGGCTTACATTCGATCAGTCCGGGAACGTAGATGCACCCAGGGCTGAGACCGTAAAAGAGGTGTGGGATGTTGCAGAGTCCGATTTTAAAATGGCCAAAGATCTGTTGCCTGAAGTTAGTACCTATTCTTATGATGATTTAGGAAGGGCTTCCAAAGGGGCAGCTATTGGTTTCCTGGGCAAGCTTTATCTTTACAATAAAGATTATGCCAAAGCAGAAGCTGAATTTACACTTTTAGATGGCAAATATAGGTTGCTCCCTGCTAATCAATGGGGAGAAAACTTTGATGAGCAAAACGAAAATAACCAAGAAAGCCTGTTTGAAATTCAGTTTCAATGGTTTGATGGCAACTTCACTCATCCTATGTTCTATGATCCGGAAGGTTGGGGTGTTCCTGGGACTGGTACTGCCCATGTGCGATTATATGTCTGGAGTGCTGTTGGTGGCTGGGATAACTGGAGATTTCAACCTATGCGTGTGAAGGATTTCCAATACAAAGATGAAGCGAACAATGACTACGTCGATCCGAGAGCTGCGCTCACTTTTTACGGTGGTATCGGCGATAACACAGTCCTGGATAATTCACCCGAAGGGCCGCAACCTTATACCTATGCAAATACCGATCCCCAGATTTATTACTATAAGAAATACACTAACCTGGAAAATGCGAAGAATATTGTTTTACAATCGGGAGTTAATACAAGGCTGATGCGATATGCAGATGTCCTCCTAATGCGTGCCGAATGTAAACTCGAAAGTGGCGACATCCCCGGTTGTATTTCATTCATCAATCAGGTCAGAGATCGCATAGGTGCATTCCAATATTTAGGCAGTTATTCCAAAACTGAGGCTTTTGACTTGCTGAAACGCGAACGCCAACTCGAATTTATGGGAGAACAAATGCGTTTCAACGATTTAAAACGCTGGGGTATTTTGGAAACGACCATGAACCCCGAATTGCAGGTCATTTTTGGAATTCAGCCTGTAACAGCAGAATCCTATCTGTTCCCGATTCCTCAGATTGAAATTGACTCAAACCCGGGATTAGATCCTGCCGGAAATTAATAGAATTAATCGGTTCCTTATAAAATAATAGCATTAGGGAGTATAGTATGATACTCCCTGCTATTATTCAATAATTATTAAGCATAGGAGTTAAGAGTTTAAATTTTTAAAATATAAACTACTTCGATTCTGTCAAAGAGCTGAAAAACTGAGTCTTTCTTAGTTACAAATTGCACGGCACATCATATCAGTGCAGGCCCCAATAATAACATATGAGCAAAGAATATTTAAGTATTGCACAAAAAGCCTTTGAACAAGGCAGAGGAATTTTACGCCTGGCCCCCAATTGGGTGCCCCGATCATTTTGTGTTCCTGGTAGGAGGATCAAACTACACCCGAATGATTATTATGCACTAGGCGGCATTCGCGGCGGAATTGACGAACGCTGGTTGTCTTCGACTACCCCTGCTGATAACGGACCGCTTACCGGGGAAAACGAAGGACTGAGCGAAGTGGTTCTTGAAGAAAGTGAAACTGTAACCCGAGTTCTTTTACGGGATGCGGTTGCCGGGCTTCAAGAAGCCTTGGTGGGACAAAGGATTTGGGATGAACATGGATGCTGGCCCATGTATTCCAAGTTTTTTGACAACAAAAGTGCGCTTCCCCACCATGTCCACCATAGGGAGGAACATGCCAAGATTACCGGACAGGAAGGAAAACCTGAAGCCTATTATTTTCCTCCTCAGTTAAATAACCATGGTGGGGATTTTCCGTACACATTTTTCGGTTTTAACCCGGGGACAACCAGAGAAGAAGCTTTGGAATGCCTGATAAATTTCAGCAAAGGGGACAATAAAATTACCAACATTTCACATGCTCACCGTCTGGAGCCGGGTACCGGATGGGATGTACCCCCTGGCGTTCTCCATGCACCGGGGAGCCTTTGTACTTATGAGCCTCAAAAAGCTTCAGACGTGTATGCCATGTACCAGTCCCTGGTAGGCGATGTCATTGTTCCGGAGGAATTGCTTTGGAAAGATACACCAAGAGATAAAATAAGTGATTTCGGGTATTTACTTGAAGTTTTGGACTGGGATATGAACGTTGATCCGGATTTTGTAAAAAACAGGTTTATGAAACCAATAGCGGTCAGACCATTGGAAGAAATGAAGCAGGAAGGTTATATCGAAAACTGGATTTGTTATAAATCGGATGCTTTCAGCGCCAAAGAACTGACCATTTTCCCCGGAGCAACAGTGATCATTAAAGATGCGGGGGCTTACGGGATGATTATGATGCAGGGGCAAGGGAAGATGGGCGTATGGGATATTGAAACACCAGCCCTGATCCGGTTCGGACAATTGGCACATGATGAATATTTCGTGAGCGAACAGGCAGCTTTGGATGGGGTGAAAATTGTAAACCTCTCAAAAACAGATCCAATCGTCATGTTAAAGCATTTTGGTCCGGGAAATCCTGAATTATCCCTTTGGCAAACTGAACAATCGGCACAGCTGAAGAATGGCAAATAGTCAACAAAAATATAATCAAACATTCTTATGGATGGTCTGTATTATTGCCGCCATGGGTGGTTTTCTCTTTGGTTACGACTGGGTTGTTGTAGGTGGCGCCAAAAATTTTTATGAACCATTTTTTGGAATAGCAACCCCAGCAATGAAAGGATGGGCAACAAGCTCTGCTCTGGTAGGATGCATTTTTGGAGCACTCTTGTGTTTTGCCCTGAGTGATAAATATGGCAGAAGGCGTTTACTCATTCTTTCAGGTTTCCTGTTTGCGGTTGCAGCAATAGGTACGGCCTTGGCAAATAATTTTACTGTATATAACATATACCGTATTGTAGGAGGTTTTGGGATTGGCATTACCTTGAATCTGTCCCCCGTGTATATTGCTGAAATGTCTCCTTTAAATATACGCGGGAAATTTGTTTCGGTCAACCAGTTAATGATCATGATCGGGATCTTAGCCGCACAAACAGCAAACTGGCGGATTTCCCTGCTGGACACTGAAATGCCCGCAAATGCCACTGCAGAAATAATCAAACAAAGCTGGAATGGACAAATGGGTTGGAGATGGATGTTCGGTTTACAGGTAATCCCTGCAACTATTTTTTTTGTTATGATGATCTTAATGCCAGAGAGTGTCCGTTGGCTCGTAAAAAACGGCCAGGATGCAAAAGCCAGGAGAGTTTTAACAAGAATCGGTGGTGCAGATTATGCCGGGAGAGAAGTTTCGGCAATTAAAAATACTATTTCTGACAGTGAAGTGGACAAAGTACATTTTGGAGATCTGCTGGAGCCCAGATTAATTAAGGTTCTTCTTCTGGGGATATTTCTTGCCATTCTTCAACAATGGTGCGGAATGAATGTGATTTTTTATTATGCAGCAGATATCTTCAGGGCAGCAGGTTATGATATTCTTCAAATGATGGGACAAATTGTGATTATAGGTTCGGTTATGGTTATTTCCGTTATCATAACTATTTTAGTTGTGGAAAAAATGGGACGTAAAGCGCTTATGCTTATTGGGACAGGAGGATTAACGCTAATCTACATCATTGAAGGATATTTTTTTCATATTAACAAGCTTGGTATTCCAATAGTTTTTTTAACTCTGGCAAGCGTAGCAATTTACTCATTTACGCTTGCTCCTATTGTCTGGGTTATATTATCCGAAATCTTTCCTAATCGCATCCGGGGGGCTGCAATGTCTCTTGCAGCTGTTGCACTGTGGATCGGGAATTTCTCCCTTACGTTTTCTTTCCCCTCAATTAAAGCAAGCCTGGGATGGACATTGAATTTTTGGTTGTATGCAATCATATGCATCATAGGTTTCGTAGTAATTGTATATAAACTTCCTGAAACCAAAGGAAAATCGCTGGAGGAGATTGAAAATATATTGACACGTTAAATTGGTTTAATTAATATCTTAAAAATAAAACTTAAAAAACTATAAGACCATGAAAGAAAAAACCATTATAGGATTACTGTTTTTTTTGTTTGTTATTTCCGGATATGGGCAAGTTCTTCAGGATGATGGAATATTATTGGCGCCTGAACAGAATAGGAGGCCTGAAAATTTTCAACCAATCAATTATAAATATCCCTTGGAAGGTTTAAAAGATAACTTTTCAGAAGAGATGATGAAGCTTGCAGCCAGGCAATATGAAAAGGTAAAAGAAGTAAATGACAAGGGAAAATGGAAACCTACCCCTGAGTCTATCGATAGCCATCAGGCACCAGAATGGTTCAAAGATGCTAAGTTTGGGATGTTTATTGATTGGGGCCCCTGGTCAGTTGCCGGGTGGGCGCCTAAGAGAGAAAAAGGAGCCATATACCCCGACTGGTATGAATTTCGGTTTGATACCGATACTGCATTTTTTAAATACCACCAAAAGAACTGGGGCAATGATTTTAAACGGGACGATTTTATCTCATTGTTTAAGGCCAGTAAATACCAACCAAAAAAGTTGGTTGAAATTGCACAAGATGCCGGGATGAAATATATTGTCCCATTTTGTAAGCACCACGGAGGATTTTGCCTTTGGCCGTCATCTTTTACCCAAAGGGATGCCGGGGATATGGGACCTAAAAAAGATTTGATCAAACCCTTGGTGGAAGAATGTAAAAAAGAAGAGTTAAAATTTGGTTTTTATTTCAGTATTGAAGAATGGGAATACCCCTTAATTGATAGTGAAGGTAATTTGCAAAACCGCGGGTGGGGTTGGAGAGGAGGAATAAAACCCTACTCTCCCGATTTGGAGAAGAAGTCATCCGGTAAAATTGCCGTAAGAAATTATGCAACTGACTATCTTGTTCCACTAGCCACTGAATTTATAGACAAATATGACCCTGATCTTCTCTGGTATGATGGAGACATGTCTTCAATTAGTGCAGAGGGGCTTAAAACTTATGATATTTCATCATATTTTTATAATAGGGCAGAAGGGAGAAAAGGAGTGGCAGTTAACGACCGTTATGGCACACAGGATAAAAAATGGTTACGTTCTATAAGAGGTGACTTTTTCACCAATGAGTATGGTGATATGGAGAAAGAAGCTAAACAAACCATCCATGCATGGGAAGCATGCTGGGGTATTAGTCAGTCTTTCGGGTACAACTGGCAGGATACAGATGAAAATGTGATAAGTTCAAAAGAATTTATAGATAAGTTCGTCGATATAGTAGCACATGGAGGTAACCTACTTTTAATAGTGAATTTGGATGGTCAGGGGGCTTTACCTAAAGTACAGGAAAAACGATTAAGAGATATTGGAAAATGGTTAAAAGTCAATGGAGAAGGTATTTATGCTACACGTCCTTTCATGCATCAAATTGTTGACACAGTTGCATTTACCCGAAGTAAAGACAATCAATACGTTTATGCAATTTTGAAAGAATGGCCTGGTCAGGTATTGCAACTCGATGGAATGCTGCCGGCTGAAGTCAGCAAAATTGAAATGCTGGGCTATGATAAGCCCTTGGAATGGGTAAGTTCCAGCAAAGGAACTTTTGTAAAGCTTCCGGTTCAATTACAGGATGCAAAGAACAGGCCATGTGAGCATGCCTGGGTGTTAAAAATTAAATTGGATGTCAAGAGTGCACTACTCAAAAACCGGTAGATACATTTCTTTACATCAATGAAAAAGAACAGCCAATGTACAGCTCTCAAACAACGATTTCACCAACGTTAAAAAGGTTTTTTCGGCAGGTCCTGAAATCCGAAGTAAGAGCATGGTGATAAATATGAACATTTTTTTAGTATTCACAAATAACACTTACAGTCATGAAATTCTTCCGCATTATCTTATCATTTTGTTTATCGGTACTAGTCATACCTTCCTTCTCTCAGCAAAAAGTGAAAAATAATACGACCACTCCTTTTGAATATCCGGTAAAAATCAGCAAAAACAATCGGTATTTTACAGATTCCGAAGACCGTCCTTTTTTTTACCAGGCTTGTACTGGCTGGAGTTTGTTATTTGAACCTACTCGCGAGGAAATCGAAATATATTTAAAAAACCGTAGCGAAAAAGGATTTAACACCATTCAGGTAACCCTCCTTCCCTGGAATGTGGATGATGTTAACCGATATGGTGAACCGCCTTTTCTCGATAAAAAATATTTCATTCAACCCAACAAAAAATACTTTGAAAATGTCGATTGGGTGCTGCAAAAGGCAAAAGAATATGGCATTCAGTTAAATATTAATGTTTTTTGGCTTCGGAATAACTGGCGCGATTATACCACCATTGAAAATGCACGCATTTATGGCAGTTATGTTGCAAAGCGTTTTTCCAAATATGATAATATCATGTGGTTTATCGGAGGTGATATCAACCCGCTCGACAAAATGGATTCCCAGGAAGCGTTGGCCAGCACCATTCACAGCATCGACAAAAAACATTTGATGAGTTACCATGGAGGCCGGTATAGCGATGGTTCCAGCACTTCCAGTTCTGCACTTTTTAATCGCGAACAATGGCTCGATTATAACATGGCTTATTGTTATGATCCTTATCATTGCCCGAGATTGGATCCCTATGCTCCCGTAGAATTCATTCACGCATACAATTTGAAATCCGTTAAACCGATTATTTTAGGAGAGAGTTTTTATGAAGATACTGCAAACTATACGTTTACAGGGCAGAAAGATCAGTTATATGCAGTTCGCCGCAATCCACTTTGGGGTTTGACTTGTGGAATAACCGGTCATGCAGTAGGCCATAGTAAAATTTATCCTTTTAAAGAAGGCTGGCAAAAGGCCATGGATGATCCGAATAGTTGGATGGTAAAAAACTTGAGTACATTGGTAAATGATATAAAATGGTGGACATTAGTTCCTGACCAGTACCATGAAGTAGGAATCAACGGATATGGCAATTTTGGAGGGGCTCACTACATTTCGTTGGCATACGACCCTAAAGGCAAACTTGCCGTAGCCTATTTCCCCTACGAGGGAAAGCTCACCATTGATCTATCGAAATTTTCAGGATCGGTAAAAGGAAAATGGATTGACCCGGTGAATGGGAATGTCATTCCAGTCACGACCAACTTGCCTAATAAAGGGACATTCGATTTCTCGCCACCGGGATTGAATGGAGACGGCAATTACGATTTTCTTCTTGTTCTTGAATCCTTATAGAATGAGCAAAAGAATATTTTTCAAAGATAAGAAGGATAAAGTGGCGAGTTTCTGTTACCATAAAAATAATAACAATAAAATTATGAGCTTTTCTAAATTGTTTGTTTTAAGTTTCGTCATATTGTTCTTACCGATTGGAAATTCACAAAACCTTCCGGTTAAATATGTCGATCCTGAAATTATTAATCCCGATGAAAGTGCAATACTGACTATTGGTAAAACTTGTGATAAGGTATATCCCGAACAGGGTAAAATTAATATCAGGCTGGAAATGATCCTTACCTTATTTGTAGATCACCGGTTAATCGATGGCGCAATTGCAGCTCAATTCCTTGAAAAATTAAAAAAATAATGGAAACACCAACACCTTAATGAACTGAAGGGATTACTTGTTATTTAAGTTATGTGTTTAATTATAACATATTAAAAATCAAATAAATATGAAAAAGTCATTAACCTTTTCCATTCAATCCCGACACTTATCACTCAATAAGGAAACAAAAATTAAAACAGAGGATTTTACAATTAAGATATTACACCACGAAAATGAACCTGAAAATGCGCTCCGTATCCATATCATCCGGGAAGATTTAAAGGTTGAATTGCTGCCTTCAAAAGGACTTTCAATTGGTGAAGTTTTTATCAGGGATACACCTATTTTTTGGGAGCCGCCTACAGAATTAATTGATCCTGACAAGCTTAATTTAGTTTCCCATGAGATACTGGTTAATCATAAGGAAATTGATGGATTTACGTTTCTGAAAACATTTATGGGCGGGATTGAATTTTATGGAATGACAAACTGGGGTATGCCCCGAATTGATCAATCTACAGGTGAGCTACACCTGTTACATGGAGAAACATCAAATATTCCGATTGACGAGGTAACAGGGGTACTTTATCATGATCGCCTTGAGATGTCGGGAAAATTTATTTACAGGAAATTTGATTTTATTTCTAGAAACCCATGGTATGCAAGTGGCGACCCTCTTTATGAAATTACCAATACTATTGTTATCCCAAGACAAGAAAAATCAATAAAGGCTGTAACCACAGTTAAAAATATAACAAATTCAATTCTGGAACCTGACTGGGGTTATCATATAACATTCAGACCAGAGAATGGATCCAGTTTAATTGTTCCTTCAAGAAGTGTTGAGGAACGGGCAGGCAACAAAGTACCGGATGACTTTGAAACATGGCGTCCTGCGAAGAATGCCCAAATTAGAACAGAGACAGGAATCATCCATAAAGGTTTGAAATTATATATGGAGAAGAACAAAACCGTCAATAAAAGTTTGATGGTTTACCCTTCTGGTAGAGGCATTTCTGTAATATTCCCACCTTCACCATATTTCCAGACATGGTTTTGCAATGGAGGTGCAAATTCAACTGAATTCTCTTATGCCGAAACCGGGGATGCCGTCTTTAAAAAGAACTGGGATGCTCAGGGAATTGAGATAGGGTCAAGCGCATTGGACCACAATGGCAAAATTGACAGTAATGTAGAATATAATAAATACCTGGCTCCAGATGAATCATTCGAGAATGAAGTAGAAATAGAACTACTAACTGAAGAACAGACGTCTTTACTTTATAAGGATATTATAAACTACAATAAGTTCAGAACCTAAATGTTACTTTCAATGAAAAAGTTTTTTTTAAGTCTGATTATTATTTCCTCGTTGAGCTCTGTACAGGCCCAAGAAAAGAAAGACCTTTCCCTGTCAGAAATGACTGAAATCTGGGATACTGAAGTTCCTGTAGTAACTCCGGGACAAACATTGATGGACGTCCCATCTGACGCCATTGTCCTTTTCGGAGGAGAAAATCTGAATGACGAATGGACCAGTTTGGAGGGAGGGCCACCTGACTGGAAGGTCGCTGATAGTTGCTTAACTGTTGTAAGCGGAACTGGAAATATCAAAACAATACGCAACTTCAATGATTTTCAGTTACACGTAGAATGGAGAACTCCGTCAGAGGTAGTTGGTGAAAGCCAGACCAGGGGCAATAGTGGAATATTTTTGCAAGGTCTCTACGAAGTCCAGATTCTGGATAATTTTAATAACCGGACATATAATAACGGCCAGGCCGGAAGCATCTACAAACAATACACTCCTCTTGTAAATGCATGCAAAGGCCCTGGTGAATGGCAAGTTTATGATATATTTTACACTGCACCACGCTTTACTTCTGATGGTAAATATTTCACACAGCCATATATAACTGTAATTCAAAACGGGATACTGGTTCAAAACCATGTAGCAGTTCGTGGACCGACTACTTACGAACTGCCCGAATATAATATAAAATTTCACGGCGCAGCTCCAATCATTTTACAGGATCACGGATGCCCCATAAGTTATAGAAATATATGGATCAGAGAGCTATAATTTCTTTTTAAAGTTGATATGTGTTTATTAAGGTAGTCTGATAGAAAGTATAATTTCGTAAAGGATATTCTAACATGAAAAAAACATTGAGATTATTAATTAAATTAAGATAGCAGGTATTTTTTTTATAAGCATGATATTACCTGAATATAGAGGACCAATTATTATAAATATTTATACACAAGATTGGGATTTTAAAAAAAGCATTGCAAAACAAATGAAATGTTAGACTTACTTCAAAAAGCAGGGATTTGAAACCTTATTTTAGTCGGAGAATATATCCTCATCAAGACGCAACAAAAAAGCCAATTTTAGATAATAGTATATATTATACTAGATATAATAATTTATGAGATTATTATTATAGGTTTGAAATTAATACCTTCATATAGAATTGATGATTCTTCTTATAATATTATTTTATTAGTTAATTCAAGTTGCTATCTATAAAAACTTTTCATTTATGGTGAAAACGAATATAAAGAGGATCACTTTCATCAAAAATCCATCAATAGTTACTGCATGAATACGCTTGGATCGGCAGATACGAATGTTTTCACAGGTAGCTACAGGAAAACTGTCAATAATATATTCTGACGATATGTTTAATCTTTTGATTATGTCAGCAGTATTTAAAAATAGGTCTACAATCAACTCAGAATCAGAAGAATTACGGTTAATAGGTTCTTTATGACCAATTTCTATCATGATATCATCAATAAAAACGTAAATTGCAATAAATTTTTCTATCATATCCTTCAGGTTATATGGTTTGGCGACTTAAACCTGGAGGATTTTTTTAATTATGCCTAATTTATATATAATTGATTATCAACATATTAACAATAGTTATCAACATATTTAATTGATTTACAATGGTTTATAATTTTTATAACAATCAATAACTAGCAACTTGAGTTAGTTATATAAAATGTGATCAATTATTCCCCTAATTCTGCCCCCCCAAAATAAAGCCCTTTGAATTGATTGATAATCAAAGGGCTAATTGCTATGTTGTACCCGGAGTGGGACTTGAACCCACACAGCATTGCTGCCACTGGTGTTTGAGACCAGCGCGTCTACCAATTCCGCCATCCGGGCATTAATTAAGCTTAGTAAATATCGTAAATTTCAATCATTTCTAAAGAACTCTGCCAGTTGAAAGGGATGGCGGAATTGTCCTCCCCTGCAGTCTGGCTCCTCGCTAAAATTGCCCACAGGGCAATTTATTAACACTCGGCCCTGCCATCCGGGCAGGACAAAGCCAGTCAGCGAAAATAAAAAAAACTTTTATCTTTTTACTTTTATCTTTTATCTTCCAACCTCAGTATCTCCACCTTCCTGAACTCCACAGGGTGACTCTCGGCCTGCAGACAGATGTATCCTTCTTTCAGCAGGGTACCCTTTGCAAGCGGAAATCCTTCAGGCAGATCACCTCCGATCTGAGGCTTTGTATATGTCATAACCGTATCACCCTCAATGATATGGTGAATAATACTGTCGCCCAGGACAACAAACTCTGCGTGTACCCATACATCGCCGTGATATGTCTTTGACGTGGAATTTGTACAATGCTGTGTTATCAGCTCTCCATTTATAACAATGTTTGTTCCCGGTGTACAGACGTTGCCGGTGGGTCTTTCCGAAACACCATCACCTCCAAGGAGCTGGCCTTCTATTGATACCGGGAAATCCTGGTTGGTCAGCATCGAAGCCGACGATTGAGAATGAAGCATTACTCCGCTGTTCCTGAATGCCCACGACTCGCCCCCCGGAACCTGGTCACCGATAAAGCGGTATTCTATCCTGAATTTATAATGGGAGAAGGGCTCCCTATAAAAGATATGGCCATACTCGGCATTGAATTTTTCATATTCATCATAGCTCACCTTCATAACACCATCTTCAACCCTGAAGGTGTTTTTGTAATTTTCATTAAGAGGATAGCCCTTAATCTTTATATCCCAACCGGATAGATCCTTTCCATTAAAGAGCAGTATCCAGTTTTCTTTTTTACTATTGCCGCATGATAGCATAAACAAGGCTAATACAATTAGAATCAGAATTTTTTTCATAATATCTTTTTTAAACCACAAACATTAAAAAGAAACCCACCCCTATCCCCTCCCGAGAGGGGAACCGATTGAATTAAACTTCTTCAACTCCCTTTAACCTCTTTTATCCTCCGAAGCTTTAGCGGAGGAGGACTTCAACATTTCTTTAATAGTACTTTCAATCCCCTCCGCATCATACCCGCACTCACTGTAAAGTTCCTCCTGGCTTCCCTGTTCCACAAAATAATCGGGAATGCCAAGACGCTTAACATCAGCACTATAGAGGTTGTCGCACATAAATTCGATAACTGCACTGCCAAATCCTCCCTTGAGTATACCATCTTCAACAGTGAGTATTTTTTTGAATTTCTTAAAGACAGAGTGGAGAACCTCCTTATCAAGAGGCGCTGCAAATCTCATATCCCAGTGGTCGACTGAAATGGACTCACTGGTTAGCTTCTTAGCTATCTCAGCAACATCATTACCCGGCTGCCCGAGACTTAAAACCGCAATATCTTTTCCTTCGCTCAGCTTTCGTGCTCTACCGATCTCAATCTCTTCGAAAGGTCTTTCCCAATCTGGAATCAGGCTGCGGCCCCGCGGATAGCGAATGGAAAACGGAAAGGAATTCTTTTCAAGCTGAGCCGTATACATAATATTTCTCAGCTCAACAGCATCCATAGGTGCGCTTACCACCATATTCGGTATTGTGCGCATAAAGGCGATATCAAAAAATCCATGGTGTGTCGCACCATCTGAACCTACGAGTCCTCCGCGGTCAATACAAAATACCACATGTAAATTCTGAAGAGCAACATCGTGGATTACCTGGTCGTACGCTCTTTGTATGAAAGACGAATAAATATTGCAGAAGGGAATGAGTCCCTGTGTGGCAAGTCCGGCAGAAAAGGTTACCGCATGCTGTTCAGCAATACCAACATCGAAAGTTCTTTCAGGCATCTCTTTCATCATGATGCATAATGAACTGCCGGTAGGCATAGCCGGGGTTATGCCTGTAATCTTTTCATTCATGCGTGCAAGTTCAAGAATAGTCTTGCCGAAGACCTCCTGGTATGGCGGTAAGGAGTGTATATCAGGAACCTCAACGATTTCACCTGTATCCTTATTAAATTTACCCGGAGCATGAAAAGCTGTCTGATTCTTCTCGGCTTGAATAAAACCTTTGCCTTTGACTGTGAGGCAATGAAGAAGCTTTGGTCCCGGAATCCTTTTCATATCTTCGAGAACCCTTGTGAGGTGCAGTACATCATGTCCGTCAATAGGGCCGAAGTACCTGAAATTCATTCCCTCAAAAAGGTTGCTCCTGTCGAGAATGGTGCTTTTTAATCCGGCTTCGATCTGTGCAGCCAGGGTACGTGTTTTAGGTCCGAATTTGCCGAATATGCCAAGCATATTCCAGACTTTATCTTTAAACCTGTTATATGTTTTACTGGTTGTGATATCGAGGAGATATTCCTTAAGAGCTCCAACATTCGGATCAATGGCGATGTTGTTATCGTTTAAAATGACGAGCAGATCGGATTTAGCAGATCCGGCATTGTTAAGTCCTTCGAAGGCTTCTCCTGCTGTCATTGCACCATCGCCTATTATAGCAACAACATGTCTTTTTTCTCCTTTTCTTTTTGAAGCAACTGCTATCCCAAGGGCTGCAGATATGGATGTTGATGAATGGCCTGTTCCGAACGCATCATACTCGCTTTCAGCCATTTTCGGGAAGCCGCTGATGCCTTTATATTTCCTGTTGGATGAAAATTTATCACGCCGGCCTGTCAGTATCTTATGCCCGTAAGCCTGATGACCGACATCCCAGATAATTTTATCGTATGGAGTGTTAAAAACATAATGCAGAGCCACAGTCAATTCGACAACACCCAAACTCGCACCAAAATGACCCGGGTTAGTACTGACAGCATCAACAATAAATTGTCTCAGTTCAGCACTGACCTTCAACAGGTCGGCTCGATCAAGCTTTCTGAGGTCTTCAGGTGATGATATTTTATGCAGTAAGCTTTCTTCCGTAGTCATTTATCGGTAAATTATCAGCAAATATAACAATTATTATTCCCGGGTGTTTGATGCAGCATAGCGGGGATTTTCTTAATTTTACCGCGTCATGCTATGTTCAAAAAACAATAATTGAACAATAAGGTTGTTTTATAGAAAATATTTTGTAAACATGAAAAAAGCACTATTTTGTATTTCTGCGATACTGTTAACGGTATTATTAACAATATCCTGTGTCCCCGGCAAAAAATTTAAAACCCTGCAGGATACAAGCAAGAATCATATGAATGAGAGGGATGAATTCAAAGCCGAGAACATAAATCTCGAGATGAAAAACAGGGAGCTTGAAGCAGAGATCTCACAATTTGAAAAAGAGATCAGCACAGTTGAAGAGGAGATTGAATCTGTAAAGGCCCAAAGAGATAAGGCTATGGAAGATTTCAGGAATATATCAGCAAGGTACAACGAACTGCAGACTGCCCAGGAGGACCTGATCCGCGGCAATGTCAAGGAGACGCAAAAACTTCTTGCTGAACTTCAGGCTGCACAGGCCAGTCTACAGAATAAGGAGGACCTCCTCCGGCAGCTCGAAGAGACACTTGATACAAAGAAAGCTTCTCTTGATGAGCTTACTTTCGAACTCGAAAAAAGAAACGCCAGGATGCTTGAACTTGAAAAGATCCTCGATGCGCAGAAACAGATCGTCCAGGATCTTAAAAACAAGGTCTCCGAAGCCCTGCTTGGATTTGAAAATAACGGGCTGACAGTTACCATGAAAAACGGAAAGGTTTATGTCTCTCTTGAAGAAGAATTGTTATTCAAATCAGCCAGCTGGGAGATTGATGCCAACGGGAAAAATGCTCTCAGGAAACTGGCTGGCGTTCTTGCAAGAAATCCGGATATTCAGATCACAATAGAGGGACATACAGATAATGTACCATATAATCCCGGCGGCGGACAACTCAAAGATAACTGGGATCTTAGTGTTAAAAGAGCAACAACGGTAGTGCGAACCCTGCTTGATGGTTCCGGGATTGATCCGAAACGTCTGACAGCTTCGGGACGAAGCGAATTTATTCCTGTTGATGCTCGCAACACTTCTGATGCCAGGCAGAAAAACAGGAGAACAGAAGTTGTCCTGACACCAGACCTCACTCCTTTATATGAGCTGATAAATAAATATTAGTAAAAGAAAATTTTGGTTGACTCCAGTTTAGGGAGTATGTCATAAAGGATAAAGTCCCCTTCAGGGGATATAGGGGCTAAGAATAAGAAAGCGCTGAAAGATTTGGTATATTAATTTTCCTCTGAAAATTCCTGCAATTTTACATTCATATTTTTAAGTGCCTTCAGGAGATTATCCTCCGGTTTAAGAAAATCCTGGTTTCCCCAGAAATCCTGATCGTAACTCTTTATGGTTTTTGAAAAGACTGAATGTACCGGAGCAAGCTCCTCTCTTTCAAATCTGGCGACATTCCCGGTATTCACACTTGTGATAGCAAGCTCCAGAAAGACTTTGAATTGACTGTTGAACAGCTTCTTCTTTTGTTTTGAAAGGAAAACAAGGTCCCCCCTGACATGGTTAAGGAAATACCTGTTATTGATTTTGCGGTAGCTCACCCTGTATTTTACTGAAACAGGCCATGTTGTATATCCACGTGATGAGCTTAATATAAAAGAATCTTTCAGTTTCTGAAGATATTTGGGATGTAATTCAAAATCAGCACCAAGTATTGCATAATCATCAGTATTTATAAAAATACTTCCCCTGAATAATGGTTTATCAATCTCTTCTCGTTGTTCAAAATCTATTACCCAGGCAGCCTCATCATCATATGTTACAATGTCAGTTATCCTGTAGCTGTATTCTGCCATAGATGCTCTTTCTAAGAATTCGAAAGAATTTTTTACCAGATCAAGCTGGAGGCATGTGTTTAATCCTGCTTTTAATCTCACTGCAAGGGTGTCATCGAGTCCCAGATTTTCGATTTTCCTGCTTTTATAAACCTTTATCTGGTCACCCAGGATTGTCCCTGAATATGAGCTTTTAAAAATATGTAATAAAGCTTCGGAATAAATCTCGAGGTCATTTTTTTTAATGACACCTTCCCTGTAGAAGCCTGTAAGCATAGCTGGAGAGGTACCATAATTATCTGTAATTGCGGAAATGGTCTTATAGACGATCTCCTGTGGAACCTGTGTTCTTATAATAATTTCAGGTATGGGTATGAACTCCCGGGCCATTTTTACCCTTAAATTATTGCCATGAAATTGATTAACAGGTATCTCTTTGCCCAGAAAACCAAGATATGAAAAAGAGAGTGTATCATTAAAGGAACCGGGAGTGACTTTCAATCCGAATTCTCCATTGCTGTTCGTGACGGTTCCTCTGCCCCTGTTTTTTAATCCTATGGTGGCGAATGGCAGGGGATTGCCGGTAGACTCATCAACAATAATTCCTGAGATGTATATTATTTCAGGTTCCTGAATAGTATCTGTTTGCTGCTCGGGTGCGGAGACAGCTTTGGCAATAATTATATATTTATCGATAACCGAGAATACAAGTGAATCATTCTGCAGTATACTGTCGAGGATAATATTAAGCTTTATGCCTGTGAATGTCAGGTCTGTCTTTCTTCCGGGGTCTATTAAACGGCTGTCGTATGTGAAGTTATAACCGGTCTCTCTACTAATTATGTTGAGTGCATTTATGATTTTTATCTGGCCGGAACTGAAGGTAAAAGCAGAATCAAGTATATTCTCCTGACACTCTGCTGACTGCCGGCTGGCCAAAATAATAAAAAATGCAATGGCCAGTATTTTATTTATTATTAAGCCATTGAATGACAACATATTATAATCTAGCGCTATTCTTTTGAAAGATGGTATACATTCCCATCCTGTGTATAACGCAAGTTAAAACTAGCACAAATTAAGCGAATAATTGTGTCCTGTGACTGGTTATCAACGGATGAGGTCCATGTTTCATCAAGAATTGCCGGATCATCTGCAATGATGTTCATATCATACACCCGTTTAAGATCTTTAAATACGATTTCAAGTCTCTGACGGTCGAAGACAAGCTTGCCGGTCTTCCATGATATATAATTGGGATTTTCATTAAGTATCTTTCCGGAGAGTTTTGTATCCATGGTTCCCACATAT
>Ga0307419_10000360_pt1 | contig 22489 bp, 20 predicted proteins | sample SalMarWE160230MG_2_FD_202512 | JGI IMG/M metagenome (GOLD analysis project Ga0307419, IMG submission 202512) | Salt marsh sediment microbial communities from the Plum Island Ecosystem LTER, Massachusetts, United States - WE1602-30 | ecosystem: Environmental > Aquatic > Marine > Intertidal zone... | reverse complement strand
TGCCACCATTGAAGGATGGGCTCGTGCCCTGGAGCTGAAGGACATGGAAACCGAAGGCCACAGCCGCCGGGTGGTTAAATTAACCATGGATATAGCGAGGGAGATGGGGATTTCAGGGGAAAAACTTATCCACATCCGCAGGGGCGCGCTGCTGCACGATATTGGCAAAATGGGTATCCCTGATGCCATTTTACAGAAACCTGGTAAACTCAGCGACGAAGAATGGCAGATCATGCACCAGCATCCGGTCTATACACTGGATTGGCTTTACCCAATTGAATACCTGCGACCGGCTCTTGAAATACCTTACTCCCACCATGAGAAGTGGGATGGCACAGGTTACCCTCAAGGGATCAAGGGAGAACAAATTCCGCTTGCTGCTCGGATTTTTGCCATCGTGGATGTCTGGGACGCGCTGACCTCGGATCGCCCCTACCGCAAAGCCTGGTCCAAAGAAAAAGCATTGGCGTATATTAAAGAAGAATCCGGTAAACATTTTGATCCCCAGGTTGTGGAAGTGTTCCTGAAACAAATTAGAACACGGGACTGATTAGGAAGAAAACGAGGGATGGATCCATGATTTATTGGAAGGGCGCTGATTTACGGACTGGATTGCTCACCATCAAATGCCTCAAGCGCCAACGGTGTTGGGGGGTTGGACGAACCTTGATTGAAGAGATTAATACAACCACATCTCCTTCCCACAAGCAGCACCCTTCAGTTCACGCCTGTCCCGCTTTGATTGCCCTTATACTAGACGATTATCATGTTGATTGTGGGGACAACGCAGCTGGGAAGTAATCATATGAACAGATCAGATAAACAAGCCATTTGCACTATCTGCGGTCAACATCGAAAAGAATTCGACACAATCCACGGTGCTATCATTTGCAAATCCTGTCTCGAATCCCCTCAAGCCGCCCGGCTTGACCCTCTCCATAGGTATGGGGTGCTCGTGTGTAAAACAGGAGGCACATACATCAAACCATTTTGGTTGAAAGCCCATGGAGAGATAACGAAGAGTTCTGGCAATAAAATGGACGCTGTTTTCACCAGGAAGGGATTCAGCCTACCAGATAAGAAAAATTCCCTCCTGGAAATCCATATCAGGCCTGAAGAGTTCGACACGCTGGTTCGGATTGAATCCACAACAAACGAAATTATCAAGCAGTTCCTTAAGGATCCGATTGTATTGGATATCCTTGCTTTCATCACCCTTCACGGCGGTCGCGTTGCCATAAATGGCACTAAGCTGGATGTGAATATGAGAGAGTTGTTTTCTCTGAACACTCAGCTGGCCTACCCTCTTCGCACCAGCAGCGAGTGGAGCGTCGGAATTCTGTTCTCTCGACTGGCCTTGTTTTATAAAACCAATATTCCCTAACCTGTTCAGGCAGACTAAAATTCCTTTCCAACTATCAGGAGTAGTGGTCGAAGCCTTGACTAACAGCCTGCCCAAATAGGATATAGAAATCCCTTCTGGAAAAATCCAGGTGTGAGGAATTTACTAATATGCTATTACCTCGCTAATTTGTATGAAATTTGAAATATCCAGAGGGAAACCGGTCCATGCTCTGTCCAATAATTCCCATAATCAATACTTGCACCTGGCAAAATGTCAGGTGCCTAAAGAATACAACTTGTCAACATCCCAGTCATTTTGTCCCATCCAAAACCCTTCCCGCGAACTACTTGACTTTTTCCCCACTCCTTGTATAATACATCTAAAGTTCTTTACATCATAAAGTGCTTTATGGGCAGAGCCTTTAGTCATGGAGTATCGCATGAACGCCAAGATCGACCTCAAACAAACCGAAAAGGCCAGCTTCCGGCTGGCCGCCTACGCCGATGGAACGGCCGACCTCAGCCTGGGCCTGGTCTTCCTGCTCCTCGGCCTCTACCCCCTCACCCGGGAGCTGTTCGGTGTCTACTGGAACTTCCCGTTCTTCCTGCTGGTCCTGGGCGCCATCGTCGCGGCCCAGGTCTGGGTCAAGAAGCGCCTCACCCCCTCCCGGATCGGGATCGTCACCCTCGGCGAGCGCTTTAAAAAGCGCTCCCGCCTGGCCCTGCTGATCACCGTGATCCTGCTGATCCTCACCACCCTGACCTGGGTGGGAGCCGCCCGGGGGACCTTCCTCTCCCTGCCAGCCTGGATGGGCCGCTACGGGGTGGAGATCATTGTCTCCCTGATCGTGCTGGCCATCTTCTGGGGCATGGCCTACAGCCTGGAGCTCCAACGCTACTATCTCTACGGGGTGCTGCTGGCAGCCGGCTTCCCGCTCCAGGCCATCCTGCCGGTCTACGACGGCCTCCCCTGGCTAGTCGCCGGCGGGATCATCACCGCCGTCGGTGCCGTCCTCATGGCTCGTTTCCTGAAGCAGTACCCGGAAGTCAGCGAGGAGGAGTGACATGGTCCAGGACAGGGAGAACACCAACCCCGTGGATGAGCTCGACCAGCTCATTCACACCCCCGCCCGGCTCAACATCATGACCCAGCTCTACGTGGTGGAAAGCGCCGACTACATCTTCCTCCGCAACCGCACCGGCCTGACCTGGGGAAACTTATCTGCGCACATTAGCAAATTGGCAGAAGCAGGTTATGTGAAGGTGGATAAAACCATAATCAATAAAAAGACGCATACCGTCGCGCAGATGACCGGGAAGGGTAGGACCGCCTTCGAGGAGTACCGCGACAAGATGATGGCTGTCCTGCAGCCGGAGGACTGAAAGAAAGGACCGGAGGGCCGCCTAGCGGCCCGACCGGTGCGGGCTTCGCCCACGACCGGTGACGGGAGACCGGGAATCGCTGTCGCCTGCGGTGGCGACCGAAGACAGCGTCAGGCAAGCCACGTTTGATGGCGGGAAACCAACCTCACCTCCGGCGGAACGGCCAACCCAATGGTCTGCTGGACATGACTCAACCCTGGCCTTGCACACCCACCCCACCCAGCGGGACCCCAGCACTGAAACAGGAGATCATTCCGGACAGGCACAGCACAAGGGAGAAATAAAGTGAACACTCAACCCATCATCCAGCTCCAGGGGCTCAGCAAGACCTTCGGCACTGGCCGCAAGACGGTCCAGGCCGTCCGCGACCTGAACCTGGAGATCCGTCCCGGCCAGGTCTACGGCTTCCTGGGCCGCAACGGAGCCGGCAAGACCACCACCATCCGCCTTCTACTGGGCCTGGTCCGACCTAGCCGGGGAAGCGCCCGGATCGACGGCCGGGAAACCCGCGACAACCCCCGCGTCCTGCGCCGGGTCGGATCGCTGGTGGAGGATCCCTGCTTCTATCCCTTCCTGAGCGGCCGCGATAATCTGCTGGCTCTGGCCCGCACTGCCGGCAGCCGCCCGGGAGAGGAGATCGCTGGCCTTCTCAGCCAGGTAGGACTTTCTGGGCGCTCCGCCAGCCTGGCGGCCGGCTATTCCAAGGGCATGCGCCAGCGTCTGGGCATCGCCGCGGCTCTGCTGGGGGATCCGGATCTGGTCATCCTGGACGAACCCACTAACGGGCTCGATCCAGGGGGGATTCTCGAGATCCGCCAGTTCATCCGCCGCCTGGTGGATCAGCGGGGCAAGACCGTCTTTCTTTCCAGCCACCTGCTCAGCGAGGTCGAGCAGATCTGCGACCGGGTGGCGATCATCCACCAGGGGCAGATCACTCGCGAGGGCCGGGTGGCTGAGCTGCTGGCCAGCAGCGCTTCCTCGATCCACATCCAGGCCATCCCAGCGGCTGGAGTCTTGGAAGCCCTCAAGCCGGAGTGGCAGGGACGCCCGCTGCCGGGGGAGAATCCCTCCCAACCCCCCTGGATCGAGATCCAGGCTGCGCCGGACCAAGCGCCTGAGATCGTCCGCCGCTTGGCTGCGGCAGGGATCGATCTCCATCAGGTCCGGGTCCAGCAGCTCAGTCTGGAGGAGTTCTTTCTGCAGACCACCGGGGAGGAATGTGATGACTGATCGACTGGGGCCCTTCCGGGCAGAATGGCTCAAGATCCTGAGAAACTACAAAGTCAACCTATTCCTGATCTGGATCCTGCCGGCCGGGTTGCTGGTCTTTTATACCCTGATGATCGTGGGGGGCATCCTTGCCAAAGCCCCACCCGAGGAGCTGGTCTTCGGCTGCGGCGGGAGATGGACCGGGAATCTCTTCAACATTTGGAATTTCCTGATCGTCAGCGAGGGCGACATCTTTGGCCGCATGCTGCCGCTGGCTTTCTTCGCGGTGGTCTTCGCCGGGGAATATCACTGGGGTACCTGGAAGAACCTGGTCCCCCGCAGCCGGCGCAGGACACTGCTGTTTCAGAAAGCCGGGGCCGCCCTACTGGCCGTGAGCGCCTCGATCCTGATCAGCGCTCCGATCTCGGCCGGCGGGCAGGCTCTGCTGTGCCGGGTGGGAGGGGAGGCTTTTGGCCCCTCCCCTGCTTCGATCTCCCTTGCTGGGGTGCTGGCTGATTTCCTGCTGCACAGTCTGATCGGCATTTTGGTGCTGGGGATGGTGCTGGGATTCGCCGCTCTGGCTGCGGTGCTCAGCCGCTCGATCCTGGGGGGCTTCCTGGGCGGTTTTGGTTTGTCCCTGCTGGAGATCCTCTCCCTTCCGCTGCTGACCCTGCTGGCAAAGCTGTTTAACAGCCCCGGGATACTGAGAGCCTACCTGGTTTTCCCCGGGTATTCCACTGCCAATCTGCAGGCCTGGTTCTTCCAGGCCCCGACCCCGCCGCCCGAAGCCCTCGGCACAGCTGCCGGGCTCCCGGGCTGGGCCTCCCTGCTGATCCTGACAGCCTGGGCAGTCCTTCCCCTGCTGGCGGCAGCGGCTTTTTTCCAGCTGCAGGACCTGGCAGGCTAGGGCGCGGTCGGCCGGGAGAACATGCCCGGCGCTCTCCCGGACAGAGCCTCCTGTGGCCGATGATCCTGCCGACTCGACATTACCTATCTATGGGCGACCCGCAGGGTCGTCCTGCAAAGCACAATTCAACAAGGGTATTTTTACATATCCCCCCAAAAAGGTATATTCCAGAGCGAGCCAATCCCGTTTTTTCACCGATATTCAGTCTAAAATCGACAACCAATAGCTCGGTAATAAGATAAATCTTCCCTCCCTGGCATAATCCTGCCTTAACGATATCGTTATCGGTATTCTACCCTGATTTTCAGCGTCAAATAAGCAGCAAACCTCAAGCTAACTTATAATCATATAACCCGGGGGGAATTTCTGACACCACTGATCTTCCTGTAGTGATCAAGTCAATGGATGCGCTATAGCCACCCAATAGCTTAAAAAAGGCAATCTGAAGACGAAGGGGATGCTCATGGCTGAAGAAACCACAAAAAAGGCAGCGGAAAAACGATTGAAGATCCTGGAGGCTGATGAAATAGAAGCGGTTTTTGGCTTACCTGTTTTCGACGACGACGATCGAGAGTTATATTTTTCGCTCTTGCCGCCGGAAAAAGCGCTGTTATCACAGCTGCACGGCTATAAGTCTTACATCTATTACATCCTGCAGCTTGGCTACTTCAAAGCCCGGCAGCAGTTTTTTGTTTTTGATCAGGCGCAAGTGGCCGCAGATGCTAACTACGTACAACGCACCTATTTTCCTGAGAAGGGAAGAAGCGGCCAGTATCCAGTTTACTGACATCATCAAACAGGACAAGCGTTATGTGCTGAATGTAACCGGGAAAGGCGCCAAGAGCCGGGTTGTTACTATCAGCGAGCGTCTGGCCGACGCTATCATCGATTGGCAGTTCCTGATCGATGCCGAGGGTTTAATTTTACGGAGCCTGGGAAGGAACAAAGAACCCAAGGACAGCATCAGTACTACGGGGCTATATAACATCGTGCAAAAACGCGGAGCAATGATTGGAAAGCCAGCATTACAACCCCACGATCTCAGAAGAACCTATGCCGAACTTGGAAGGCGCGCTGGTGTGCCGATATCCCAGATCAGTCAATTGCTGGGACAGGCCAGCATTGAGACTACACAGGAATATTTGAATATTGAACTCGACCTAGAGATGACCATCAGTGATTTCGTGCCATTCTAACTATTTCTTTTTCATCAAAACCAGACATGCTTGAGCCCCCAAGGGTCCTTCGGGGCTTTCACTACATGTGTTTTTGGTTATATTTAATCAATTCTTCTAAGAACCATCCTGCATCCAATTCCCAGTAGCCGGGTTGGAATCTGCTTATTTTCTTCGTCGGTTACTCGGACAACCCAAGGGATCCGCCCGGTACTCCCCTGCCCTTTTGCTTATATTGTGGAAAACAAATATTGTGCTTGCGATTGACTCTTAATCAGACACAGGGTTGTCCATTGTGTCCACTGGGAGAAATATTGTCTATTCTGTCCACAAGATCTGGAAGAAACTATATATTATTTCCATGGTGTCCAGCGTATTTGCACCGGCGTTGCACCAAAAAACCACCAACCAACTGGATTGGCGGCTCAATTAATAAACGAAAACACTTCTTCCCGCTTTGTTACTATCTCCCATATAGTTTCAGAAAAAACATAGCTCATCCGTGCAGAATAACAAAATCAACATATAGAATTACATCTCAAGAAATCAGGTCAGTAACCCAACCTAATCCAATTTCATCCAATTTTGCCTTTGTGGGCAGACCGGTTTTTACATCCCATCCCGCCATAGCATAGTACCAATCTTTAGCTTTCTCTACTTCATCAAAAGGAATATTTAGCCCATCACTCGGACCTCCGATTAAAGCTTTCTCGAGTTTTTTTGGTAAGACATCAGCGTCCCGTCCTATACCTTCGCGGGCATTAAATGATCGCTGCATATTCAATCTTCGTTCGCCAATCAATAACAATTCTTCTACTGAGACTTTCCATCCAGTAACGGCACATACTGTTTCAGCTAGCTGCTCAAGGTCATATAGTTGCCAGGCAGGTCCAAACACAAATTGGCAAACGTTTAGCGAATCCATACACGAATAGACGTATTGTGTAATTAGGGCATAACGAACTATTTCCTCATTTAGCACACCATCAGGCTGCGGTTCGGTCAATCCAATCTTTTCCATCTGATCAGAATAGTATTTATAACTTAAATCGTGTTCAGATGATTGATGGTCCGCTCCAAATGGATTAACGGCGTATATGAGAGCCAGACTGCGTTTTTTCTGAGGCATATGAGCTGGTAGTTCCTGATTCTTCACCGCCACAACCAAATCCATGGCTCTTCTACCTATCTTTGCTGCCGCCCTAGCGGAGCCTTCCGCTAATAAATCCCCAATTCCTTCTCGTTTTGCGATCATTTCAGTTAACCTGACCATAGACTCCGCATTACCAAATTGCAAATCTAGCTCTTCTTTATTGATAATGCCCTGCTCAATACAATCCATAGCCCAGGCAATCGTTGCTCCACAAGAAATAGTATCCATGCCATACATATTACACAGTTGGTTAGCGTAGGCAATCGCCTCCAAATCATCTACATCACAATACGATCCAAACACCGCCAGTGTTTCATACTCAGGACCGCCGTATTTTGGATCAACTTGATATGGATCTTCTTTCACTTCAACAATTCGCTTGCACCTTACTGTGCACGCATAACATGTATCGCGCTTTTGGAGAATCTTGTTAGTCATTTCTTCTCCGGAAATTGCGTCTGTTCCCTCAAATACACCACTATCCCAATTCCGGGTCGGCAACCCTCCCCCTTTGTTTTGGGATCCTGTAATACCTGCAGTGCCAAGCAATCCAAGCCCATAAATATCTGAATCTTCAAAATGGTCAGAGCCCCATTTTGCAATTTCCAGCACTTTTTCTTTATCCGCCAGATTTGGTTTCTTCTTACCCTGAACAGCAATCGCTTTAAGGTTTTTACTTCCCATCACAGCGCCCATTCCAGTCCTGCCATTTGCCCTGTTTGACATACTCATAATTGCAGCAAATCGAACTAGGTTTTCTCCTGCTGGTCCAATTTGTAAAATTTGGATCTTATTATTTACTAGCTCCTTTTTGAGCAGATTCTCCACCTCTCCTGTATGCTTTCCCCAGAGGTGCTCCGCTGGACGGAGCTCTGCCTCTCCGTCTTGTAACCACAAATAAACGGGGTGTTTTGCACGGCCCTTCACAACAATAGCGTCGAATTCAGCGAATTTCAACTCAGCAGGGAAAAATCCTCCACTTTGAGAATCGCCGATACAATCCGTGAGGGGGGATTTTGCAGTTACCGTAAGTCGACTTTGTCCAGAGATTGGTGCTCCTGTGATGACACTCGTTGTAAAAACTATCGTATTTTCAGGAGCAAGCGGGTCTACACCAGGGGGTGTATTGTGGAGTACATAATACAATCCCATTAAACTGCCGCCCATATAGAAGCGGTAAAAGTCCTCACCAGGTTGTTCCACATTTATGATGTCATTTGTAAGATCAACGTGGAGAACTCTACCAACATATCCTTTTGTCATTGAAATCTCCTTTCGAAATATGCTCTTCCACTTTCTCTCTCTATGGTCCAGTTTATAGATCTTGTTTCAATGACAGATTATCCAAAAAATATCATGGTGGCTTCCTAGATTTATATCGACGAGAAACCGCCATCAATCACTATCTGAATCCCAGTGACGAAATCCGATTCATCAGACGCCAGATATACAGCTGCCGGGACAACATCCTCAATCTCGCCAACCCTACCCCATGGCGTCCCCTCGATCTCTGATTTAATAAAATCAGGATTCTTTACGAACATCTCATCGTTCATGGGAGTTCGAATTGTCCCGGGGCTGATGGCATTTACATTGATCTTATATGGAGCAAGTTCAACTGCTAAGGCCTGTGTAAGGCTGACAACACCACCTTTGGATGAACAGTAATGAACCCCTTGAGCAAAGCCTGTTTTGCCGCCGCCTTCTGACGCTATGTTGATAATCTTTCCTCTGCCAAAGGATTTCATGACTCGTGCTGACTCCTGGCTGAGAAAGAACAGGCTCTTCAAGTTCACATCAAATGTCTTATCGTAGAGATCTTCTGAAACCTCGAAGAAATCACATAGTTCGAACACACCGGCTGCATTTATTAATATGTCTATCTGATTGAATTCCAATTTTATTTTTTTCACTAATCCTTCAAATTCTGAGAATTCGCGAAGATCAGCATGAATGGCAAGACATGTACCACCATTTTCCTCGACCTTTTTTTGAACTGAAGCGAGTCGTTCAAGATTTCGTCCAACTGCTGCAATCTTGGCACCTTCGAGGGCAAACCGGATAGCTATCTGCTGCCCAATCCCTGATGTTGCGCCAGTGACTATTGCTACCTTTCCTTCTAATTTCATAATGACTTTTCTCCGATATACCAGGAACTCTTGCTAATACCGAAACATTGGCAAGAATTCCTTGATATCCTTCTCTTTTTGTCGGATAGTACAAACGGGTAGGTATTTGGATAAATCTCCCATGAGCTACCCACAATTTGACACTTCCGCCATTGAATTACTTGTTACTCAGCGCATTTCTGAGAGCATTATAAGTCATTCTATTTTGCAGGCATATCAACCTTACGAAGTTCTAATTCGTCTTGAATCTTCTTATGCTCTTCCTTATTGTAAGGGAAGCGCAGGAAAATTATATACCCAACAATATTAAGTAGTCCTACGAAAGGTCCGAAAAACATCTTAAGCCAAAAAATCATCGTGGGCGTAGATGTAAAATCTCCTTCCATGCCAACGGCACTGAGGAAAAGCCCCACAAAGAAGATACCAATTGCAGTAGCTATCTTATTTGTTAATGTATAAAGGCTATAGAAAGTCCCTTCACGTCGTCGGTGAGTTTTATACTCATCATAGTCAACAATATCAGCAATTAGGGACCATACAATCAGGTAAGCCGCTAGGGCCATAGATACAAAAATCATAGCAACAGCCATCATGGATACGTTCCCTGGCTCCATAAAATACATTGCTGTAAAAGTTAAACCGTAAATTAACTGAGCGGCAAGGAAGACGAACTTCTTACCTTTCTTCTTCGAAACCCAAACCCAAGCAAATCCAAAGAAAATTTGCATGATGATCACAATCCCGAACAGCATCGCAAAATAGTCATCCAACAATAACCAATATGTCAGCGCATATGGGAATGTTGCGAGCACTATCCCAGTGTTAATGTCTGCTACTAACGTTGCAATGATCAACACTCTGAAAGGCTTATTTTCGAGGGTTTTCCACTGGTTAATGAGAATTTCCTTAAAAGAGTTTCCCTCTAGTTCCTCAATTTCTTCACGCTTTACGCGCTCCTTGGTACCGGTAAAAGTCCACAAAATTAATGCCGTAATTAATAAGCCAAAAAACGCACCTACCCAACGAAAAGCTTCAGGGACATTGGATAGAAAATCAATTGCATTCTGAGCTGTGGAATCGGTCATGAGTCCCAATGTGCCGTGTAAGAATCCAATAGCAGAATCGGGAGACATCAACACAAAATTCCCTGCTAACACCGCCAGAAGCTGTCCTAATCTATACGCGGCATTGCTATAAGCGAAAACACTAGAGCGCTCATCAGTTTCTGACGTCATTTCTGCGCCTAGAGCTAAATATGGGATATCTAAAATGCTCAATCCCGACATCAAAAGTATCCACGCGATGAGCATATAGAGAAATAAACCGGCCCCGGGATTTTCTAGCAAGAAACCAAAAGGTGCCCACATAAAATAGAAGAGAATTCCTAATGGTATAGCACCGATCAGCAAGAAAACTCGTCGTCTGCCCCATCGGGTCTCTGCGTTATCGGAAATGTAGCCAGTGAGCGGATCGTTTACAGCATCCCAAATCTTTCCGAGCATGATAGCCAATCCAGCTAAAGCCGGGCTCAAGCCAAGTGCATCCGAATAGAAGAACAAGAGAAAGGATGAGGTAAAGAACATGATTATGGCAAATGCAGCATTACTTGCACCGTAGGCCACTTTTTCGCGGACTTTCAATTTTACTTCTGATGTCTGCATGCTGTTTGCTTTAGTCATAGCAATCTCCTCTCCTTATGGATTTTTAATAGATATAGCCAACACTGCTAGAAAGCGTATTCCATCAGACTTAGTTATTCATCAACTCATCAAGACGGTCGAATGTTCTCTGATATAAAATACTGAGGGCCGCTATTTGGCAATGGGCCTCAGCCGTCTCATTAATTGTGAAGAGCATAAAATCCTTAGGACCCCTGATCGCTTTGAATAATCTTTGGGGTTCACCTTCTTCCATCATATCTTCCCCCTCAGAATCAACTACAATCATATAGCTTGTGATCTTATCTACAAGCTCTTCAGTCAGGGTATAATCCTGAATTTTCATGATGAAATCAGCTGGTGATGTGCAATCAAATTTCCATACTCCGTCACTGATGCCCCAATCCAGAACCACAGACATCTCTCTCATCGTATTGATTTGTCTATTAAATTCATCTGGGTCTGTCGATACAATCTTCATCAATTCTTGTGGAAAGAATTTAACGGTATTATCAGCAAAACTATATCCTCCAGGATTGGCAATATAAACCTTCGGGCGATGTTCGAAGCAAGCAGCCCTTGATATTAACCACCCCCCAAAACTTATGCCTAAGACAGCGATCTTTTCCGGATCAGATCCTGATACATCCAGGGCATAATCTATTACAGGAGAGATAACATTCTCCCAGTCATACCGGAAGGGTAAACCTTGATCCCGTATAGTTTGTCCTTGTCCCGGTCCCTCAAAAACAAGACAGTTGTACCCCCGTTTAATGGCTGCGTTTCCTATTCCATATAGTTCTTCAGCTGTTCCATCAAAACCTGACTGAACGATCAATAAGGGTGCTTCCTTTTTGGATATAGGTGACTTGTATAAGTAACCAGGCAAAGTAGTATTTTCATACGGAATTCTGACGTATTCAACCGGTACCTTAAGCAACTTCATCGCTTTTTGAAAACAATCGACCGCTTTCTTGGCTGCACCCAATGCCCGAAGATCAGCGGGGTCTTTGTGCAAATAGAACTCGGACATCCTAAAGTAGTTAGAAGCTCTATGGTATGCCTCACCAGCACTAATTCGATGTCCCTTTTTCTCACAATTTATCCCAATCTCTTCCACGCGGACCGCTGTCTTATAAAATTCGTTGTACCAACTTATAATATCTCCATCGACTATGTTATGACACGTCACCATTATTTCACTGATATCCCCCTGTCTATCGTAGACTTGACCAAGGGCCCAAGCCATTTGGAAAGCAAAGTTATCATCTTCGAATCCGAATGATTTATACCAGTTTAGCGGCTCTCTCTTGGTTGCATCTTCTACCATTTCTGGCTCCTTATTCAAACAAGCTTGGGGGATATTTTAAGCAATTGCATCAGGAATTCTGCAGCTGACATCTAGGAAACAGTAGCACCAAGATGTATTCCTCATAGCAATGTTTTAGAGGGTTATAAATAATCATATATCAAATTCAATGAGTGGGTCAATAGCGGGAATCCGTCAATGCTAAAAATATTCTGCCTAAGGAAATCCAATGACGGAATCCCGTCATTGACAGCCATACCTCATTTCGTTAATAATCTAATTGGAACATCTGAGACAGGTTCCAGTAAAAAGGGTAATGCTGAATTATCAGTAGATAATCGCATTGTTTTCTTAATACCTCTATCGTATAAATTAACACATATAAAAAATCAAATCAGTTTAACTTTAGTCTGCGACAGATAATCCATCAAAATCTTTTTAGGGACATTATCGTTAATCTAAAGGATTTTCTAAACTTCAATAACAAAAGACAGGGAGGCGGGAAAATGGATAATATTAAATCGGATTATGTTGAGAGAACTCCAAAATCAAAAAAGCTGTACACTGAGGCCTTACTCCACATGCCTGGTGGAGTGTGTTCTCCAATTAGATCATTCATTAAACCGTACCCTTTCTTTGTTGACAGGGGTGTTGGTAGCCGTATCTGGGATGTTGATGATAATGAGTATCTTGACTTCAATTGCAGCTACGGTGCCGTGATAGCCGGGCACGCCAATCCCACGATTGAAAAAGCAGTCATAAATCAACTAGAACAAGGGACAATTTTCGGTATTCCGCATACCAATGAAACGGTTTTAGTGAAGGAGCTGAAACGGCGCTATCCTATGATGGATATGTTCCGGTTCACAAACTCTGGCAGCGAAAGCACAATGTATGCAGTAAAAATTGCCCGGGCGTTCACAAAAAAGGACAAGATTATTAAGATTGAAGGCGCCTACCACGGGTCAAACGATTTATATGTGAGCTTCCATCCTCCTCTCGATCAGATGGGACCACAAATTACTCCCAGCACACACGTTGCCTCGGAGGGAATACCTGTGGGAATCAGCCAGGATATCCTGGTCGCCCCTTTTAATGATCCGGAGGCATTAGAAGTAATATTTAAGAAACATCAAGGAGAAATCGCGGGGTTGATCGTTGAGCCAGTCCTTGGTAACTGTGGTGTGATTCCTCCAGAACCTGGATACCTTGAAGCCGCACGAGAAATCACAAGAAAATATGACGCCCTCCTGATCTTTGATGAGGTAAAAGTAGGCCTTCGCCTCGCGCCAGGAGGTGCAACCGAGGTGTATGGCGTCAATCCTGATATTGTATGTTTGGCTAAAGTCCTAGGCGGAGGCATGACATTAGGAGCTTTTGGAGTGGCGGCAGAAGTGAGTTCAACTATCACTCCCTTGGGCGGAGCCTGCCACTTTGGCACCTATAATGGCCATCCAGTTTCAGTAGCGGCTGGAATTGCTGTCTTGACAAAAATCATGACACCAGAGTCATACAAAAGAATCAATAACCTTGGTGAACGATTGCGCAGTGGTATGCAAGAAATCCTTGATCGAAATAACATCCCAGGACTTGTGCTTGGGGTTGGCTCGATGAGCACTATACTCTTCACGACGCAAAAAAGTGTAAAGAACTACAGGGAAGCCGTCCAAAGCGATCAGGATTTCTTTATGAACTATTATTTGGAATGTCTATCAAAGGGATTATTTCTGATGGGTCCTCTATGGTCTGAAGAATCATTCATATCTACCGCACATACAGAGGATGACATCGATGAAGCCCTAAATATTATTGAGGATAGTCTCATCGCCGCTAAAGGGTAAGTTCAGTATTACCTAAGATACGTTCTTAGGCAGCATGGGGTGATTAGATTGGCACATGGAGAAGTTATGAGTGATGTGAAAGAATTGGGTTACTTTATTAACGGTAAAAACACAAAATCAAAAACAGAAAAATATTTCGAGATTTTTGACCCCAATACCGGGGATGTCATCGCCAAGGCACCCTGCTGCACGAAGGAAGAAGTGGATAATGCTGTAACGGCAGCACACGAAGCGTTTCCGAGTTGGCGAGATATACCCGTCAAGGAACGGGCTCAAGTTCTCTACCGATTCAAGAATATTTTGGAAAAACATATCGATGACCTAACCATGCTGGTCTGCAAAGAAAATGGAAAGGTCTGGCGGGAAGCCAAGGGCGATGTCCTCAAAGCAATAGAAGTGGTAGAGCTCGCCTGCGGCGCACCGTCCTTAATGATGGGTGAATCCCTTATGGATACATCCCGCAATTATGACACAGTGATGTATCGTGAGCCGGTAGGTCTATTTGTGGGGCTGGTGCCGTGGAATTTCCCCGCTATGATTCCCTTTGGATGGATGGTCCCTCTCTGTATAGCCACAGGCAATACTATGGTTTTGAAGGCATCCTCCTCAACACCCATGGCAGCGTTGGCTATCGTAGAATTTCTTCACGAAGCAGGTTTGCCAAAAGGTGTAGTGAACGTGATGACCTGCAGCCGTGATGAGGCGGAATTATTCCTTTCTCACCCAAGCGTTAAGGGAATCACATTTGTTGGATCAACATCAGTGGGGACACATATTTATTCCACAGCGGCTGCCAATGGCAAACGAGTACAGGCACTTTGTGAAGCAAAAAACCATTGCCTGGTCCTTGAAGATGCTCCCATTGAGAGGACTGCTGCCGGCATTGTAAACGCCACCTACGGATGTGCAGGCGAGCGCTGTATGGCCCTCCCCGTGGTAGTTGTGCAGGAATCCATCGCGGACGATCTTGTGGCCGCGATTAAATGTCTGGCGGAAAAAAGAGTGATTGGCCCTTCCTACGATAAAAATTCAGAGCTTGGACCTGTTATCACTGAAAAACACAAAAAATTTGTGTTGGATTGGATCGAAAAAGGCATTGAGGAAGGAGCCACTCTTGTTCTTGACGGTAGAGATGCAAGAGTTGATGGATATGAGAATGGCTTCTGGATCGGACCAACAATATTTGATAATGTCACTCCTGAAATGAGTGTTGGTAATGAAGAGATATTTGGACCAGTTACCTGCATCAAGCGTGTTAAGAGTTTCAAAGAAGGCATCCAGGTTATGAACGCTTCCCAATTTGCCAACGGCTCAGCAATATATACGCAGAACGGATACTACAGTCGTGAGTTTGCCAGGAGAACTCATGCAGGAATGGTAGGCATCAATGTTGGTATTCCAGTTCCAGTAGGGATGTTCCCCTTCTCTGGGCACAAGAACTCCTTTTTCGGTGACCTGCATGTGCTGGGTAAAGATGGAGTTCGTTTCTATACAGAAACAAAATGCGTCACGACCCATTGGTTTGATGAGGAAGAAATGATCCAGATCAAGGTTGATACCTGGGATGGCACAATCGGGGAAATATAAAATATATATCCCAGTGACCATGTATTAATTTCTGGCCATTGGGATATTCCCGTTCTTATCCAATAGATTCGATTAGACTAAAGAAGATGAATTGGATCCTCCAAACGACTTTTTAGGTTTTGAAGGAAAGTCACAGCAGTTTTACCATCAATGATCCGATGGTCGTATGAGAGTGATAAAATCATCATTGACCGAATCACTACCTGCTCATCTCTCACTACTGGTTGCTTCATAATCTTGCCCACACCCAGGATCGCACTCTCTGGTGGGTTAATCCGAGGTGTAAAGAACAGCGATCCAAATACACCAGAGTTTGTAATCGTGAAGGTCGAATGAGACACATCATCCAAGGTTAATCTGTTATCAACAGCTTTCTTTGCCAGACTTGCCAGTTCCTCACCAATCTGATGCAGACTCAATTTCTCTGCTTGCTTAATTACCGGAACAACTAATCCCCTTGGTGTAGATACTGACACACCTAGATTAACTTGCCGCCAGAGGATGATTTCATCCCTATTGAGAGTGGAATTCAATTTTCGATTCTCTAGCAATGAATCCTTTGTTGCTTTGATAATAAAAGGAGTAATCTTGATCGAATGTTCCTTACTGAGATCTACCAGATCACTAACATCCACTTCTGCGAATGTGGTCGCTTGTGGGATATTTGCGCTCGTAGTCATTTTCTCAGCCATGGCTTTTAAGACACCTTTGATTGGAATCCGCTCTTCAATCTCCCTCACTGGGCATTCAATATTGGTGTGACCTTTTCTCTCATCCAAAAAAGTTTCCAGGTTTTTCTTTGTGATTAGGCCATCTTGTCCAGTCCCGGTAACTAATGCCAAGTCTATGTTTAATTCCTTTGCCATTCTCTTTGCAACCGGAGAAGCAATAATCGCTGATTTCTTTTTCTCATTCTTTTCAATGGGCCTGTCATCAAAATCACTTTGCTGCTCATTTGCCTTCGGTAAGAGTGAAGTTATATCCTCCCCTTTTTTACCAATTATTACAACAACGTCCCCAACTTTTACCGACTCTCCCAATTTTGGAAATATTCTCAACAAAATTCCCGATTCTCCAGCCTCAACATCAATCACCGCTTTGTCCGTTTCAACGGCGAATAGATCATCTCCTTTAGAGACAGAATCACCTTCCTCCTTGTACCAGTAATTTATTTCACCTTCATGCATGGTATCAGTCAATCTTGGCATCAGAATTAAATGGGCCATTTTATCTTCTCCTGCTTAATGAATTTCAACACCTTAGGAAACCATTTCCCGCACGGCCGCTATAATGTCATCTTTTGTTGGAATGTAAAGTTGTTCAAGAGGTGGGCTAAAAGGCACGGGAACATCAGGAGCGCAAACCCTCTTAACAGGTGCATCAAGGTAACCAAAAGCTTTTTCAGAGGCGATTGCAGCGATCTCAGCGCCAAATCCTCCCGTCTTACAAGCTTCATGGGCAATCAGTAAACGGCCTGTTTTCTGGATTGAATGAAAGATCGTGTCCCAGTCCAACGGCATAAGAGAGCGCGGATCAATTATCTCAACATCGATCCCTTGCTGCTCTAATATATCGGCTGCATCGAGCGCTTTATGTACCATGTATGCTGTCGCTACAATTGTTATATCTGTTCCTTCGCGTTTTACATCAGCTGACCCTAAAGAGATTAAATACTCCCCTTCTGGCACGTCTCCTTTTAATGAATATAACAATCTGTGTTCTAAAAAGACTATTGGATCATTATCACGAATTGATGCTTTTAATAATCCTTTTACATCAGCAGGTGTTGATGGCATTACTACTTTCAATCCCGGACAGTGGATCAACCAGGCTTCCAGACTTTGCGAGTGTGAGCAGCCGAGGCTGGTACCTGCCCCAAAGAATGCGCGGATCACAAGCGGAACACTTGCCTTTCCCCCATACATATAGCGCATTTTCGAGGCATGATTAACAATCTGATCCATCGCCAGTGGCAAAAAATCAGAGAACATCAGGTCAACGATAGGTCTTGTCCCCAAAATCGCGGCTCCAACGGCAGCTCCCACAAAAGCAGATTCAGATATGGGCATGTCAAGAATCCTGCTCTCATCAAATTGGTCAGCAAGCCCTTTCGCAACCTGATATACTCCACCTCGCAATCTTAAATTCTCTCCTAACATAAAGACCGTGGGGTCTCTTTGCATCTCCTCAATAAGGGCTTCTTGGACAGCCTCCCGGTAGGTCATTTCATGCATAACCATCCCTCCCTGTATTCACTATCTGCACAGATATCCTCAAAAAGCTCCTCAGCTCCCGGGTATGGGCTATCTTCTGCGAACCTAACGGCTTCTTCGATCATTCCATCGGTTTCGATTTTGATTTTTTTCTCTAAGTTGTCATCGAGGTAATCATGATCGTAAAGAAATTCCGTAAAACGTTTTATTGGGCATTTTCCAGACCAGTATTCAAGCTCTTCCTCTGATCGATCCTCTTGAAGACGTTCAGTGTGAGGCCTCATTCTGTAAGTTTTGCACTCCAGAAGAGTTGGTCCTTCACCCGCCCTGGCTCTGACTGCTGCCTGATCCACCGCGTGATAAACTGCAAGAACATCATTCCCATCAATAATCATTCCCGGAATTCCATAGCTTTCAGCACGGACAGCAATATCCTCAATCAGCATTGACTTAGAAGTTGGAGTATCAATTGCGTAAAAATTGTTCTCGCAAAGGAAAATAACCGGAAGCTGCAGAATAGCTGCAAGGTTTAAACTCTCGTGGAAATCTCCTCGATTAGATGCACCATCTCCGAAAAAACAGACACAGACCTGATCAGTTCCTTTTTGAGAGAAAGCCAAACCAGCTCCCACAGCAAGAGGAAATTGAGATCCAATAACCAAGCTCGCAGCCATGATGCCTTTTTCTAAATCACCCATATGATGGGCTGGCCATTTTCCTTTTGCTGGACCAGTTACTTTAGCTAAAACTCCAGCCATTAATATTGCGGCAGAAACACCGCGGGAGAGGAATATACTTCGATCTCGGAGAGCAGGAACAACGTAGTCATCTTTTTGCAGTGCATAACAGGCACCTACGCCTATCGCTTCCTGACCAATGCATAAATGCGCCGTTTCTGGGATACCCTTCTGAATATTAAGACTCGATACCATTTCCTCAAAAAATCGAGTTTCAATCATGTTCCGATACAATTGAATTAAATCTTCTCTTGTCAGGTTACCTATCATGTCAGATTGGTTTTCACTCATATTGATACCCCTTCCCTTGAGTAATCATGTGTAAATACACTCAATTCACTTGAATCTTTGTTTCGTGTTATCTGAAGGGTAAATACGAAGAGTTCTAACGTCAATAGCGGGAATTAGTCATTAGCCGCATAGATAGTATTCCTGTGGTTGAGAAATTATTAAGTTATTATATGAATTCAATTAGCAGAGATCTAATCTTTATCTAAGTCGCTCCAGTAAAAAGAGAGGCTATCTGGATTCACATGGAATTGGCCACTGATATTATCCCTGAGGGCAGCAGTCATCAATGGATAGGCGACAAATACCATTGGTGCAAGATCTAGGATCCGTTCCTGAACTGTCTTACTGAATTCAGCTCGGTCGCCTGGATCCAAGATTCGAGATTGTTGTGTCAGCAGCTGATCCAGTTCAGTATCCCTCAGATCCTGGTAGTTGAGAAATGTTCCGCTCCTATACCATAGCCCCCAATAAGCTGGATCACGGACTACTGTGAAAGTAAATTTTGAAGCAAAGCGGTGTTCTTTAAGGTATAACTTCCTATTGAATTCTGGTACTGTCATTTTTTGAAGTTTTCCTCGGACATTGATTGCCTGAAGGGCTTCTTGATATAGCTTGCAGGCCAACTCTTCAGCTGGGCTGTTGTCAGAGTAAGCTAGTTGAATATCAAACCCATTATCGTATCCTGCCTCGGCTAATAATGCCGCTGCCTTGTCTGGGTCAAATGTATACTTCCAATATTGATCAGTGAAACCTGGCTGCAAAGGTGAACACGGACTTGTCATTGGTTCTGCATTCCCTCGGAACACCTCGCTAATAATACGCTCCTGGGGGCAGATGAAATTCATGGCTTGTCTTACTCTAATATCATCGAAAGGTTTCATCTGGCAATTCATAATTAACTGGTAGACTCCAGTTGACTGAGTGCTGAGCACCCGAATCCCCTCTTTTTCATTAAGGTATTCAACTTCCTTCGGGAGAAGACGGTCAATAATATCGATTTCTCCTCTTTCAAGCATGGTGATTAGGTCAGTCCTCAAAGGATAGGTTTTAACAACCACTTTTTCAATATTTGGCTTCCCTTTCCAATATCTGTTGACTGTTTCTAAGGTTACATCTTTTCCTTCGTTCCACTCTGATATGTTGTACGGTCCCCAACTGCAAGAATTTCGCGTCATCCATTTCAGAGACCAAGGGTCCATGTTTGTGCTATATTGACTCGCTATGAGATGATCAAAAGTCGCGATCCATGGTGAACATAGAAGTTTCAGGACAACACCTGTCGGCACCGGAGTATGAAGCTCGAAAGTATAATCATCAAGAACGCGGCAATGGTCCGGTGAAGGAATGCCCGCAAAGGAGTTCAGAAAGTAGAAGATGGATGCCCTAACAGCAAAAGCCCGGTCTATTGTATAACGAACATCAGCCGTTGTAAGTTCATTACCCCAGTGGTTGTAAATACCTTGTTGGAGGTGAAAAGTAGTAACAATTTTATCTGAGGATTCAGACCAAGATTCACAGAGGTTGGGATTGAGCGACAAGGCATCGTCAATAATTACAGTTTCTACATCTTGATCTGAGTTGGAATCAGGTAGATATGGGCGAACGTGACTCCGGAGCAATGGATCATTCAAATTAGTATACAGCAAAGAGTCAGCAAATGAATGCCCAAAATCTGGGTCAGCATTTGTGGGAGCAGCACTCGTGGCAACGATCAGTGTTTTGTTTTTCTTCATCAAGACCATCCAACATTGTAATATTCAGAAATTACCTTTATAAAATTCATATTATTCTTTCTTCTCTAAATCTCACTACAATTGTTATCTCTGATTTAGAATTGATCCAGCTATTTTATAATACACATCCCATATGATCACAATCAAATAAATATCCGGTTATTAAAGCTTGTTTTTAATAATATATTTACATTCAATAAACATTCCCGTCAATAACGATATTTCGTCATTCATTTAAGATCAGAACAGAAAGGATCATACAACAATATTTACTCAAGTAAATTCCTAAATAGATGCTTGTAAGACCGCATACTCGACAAAGATTCTCCTGAAAGAAACGGCAACGCTATAATGAAGGAAAATCTTGGATTGGGATAAGGCGAGAGGTTCCTCCTCCCATCTCAATGATCTGATGAATTAGTCCAGTGCGGCTGTTCACCTTTAACTTTTCATAAATGGATCTGAGATGATTCTCAACTGTATGTTCGCTGATCGATAATCTCTGTGCAATCTCTGAATTCTGCAGACCCTGGTATACCAAAAGGATGACATCCAATTCCCGAAGGCTAATACCAAGGTCTTTCAGCTCTTGAGACAAGGAAGTGACGGGGGCAATCTCATGAAGGCTGGCAAGAATGAATGACGTATGTTCACCAGCAGAAAGACGGCGTAAATGAACAGCAATCTCCTGGTTCCCGGACGGGGTGCAGAACTTGAAATCCAGGAGGTCCAACATGATTTCTGCCTCCTTGGTCTCTATTAAAGAACGGCAATGATTAGTAAATACCTCTGGAAGAAGGAAGGCTTGTCTATTTCCTTCTTGTATCTGGATTTCTTCTATACATAATGCTTGGTGAGCGTAGGAATTAGCGTAGACAACCTCAAAGGAAGGGTCAATAAGTACAAGTCCCCAATATGGTAGATCATCCGCCAATGAGTCGAGAGCTTTTATCCATCCAAGTTCTCTCTCCCTCAGACAAGTCTGATGGAGAAATATATTAAGGTATGGAATCATCGCTTCTGCTCTTTTCTTATCTGATGAAGTGAATTGTGGTGCATCTTCTGGTCTATATATATAAATAGCACCTTGAAGATGATCTTCATGGATTAGAAGAAAGATTAACTGATTGGACATTGTTAAACCTTCGGGCATATCCATGAAGTATGGCTTCGGTTGAAGATGACTCCATTTGGCTATTTCCCGACCAGTAATAACTGGTATTTCCAGGTCTTGTGGAGTGAGGTGGAATTGATTGATAGTAAGAAGATGATTTCGATAAGCATCAGCAAAGTCAGTTGAAATACCTTGGCTTGTAATTCGCTCCAAATCCAAGGAGTCACCAGATTTTGTGGTTAATATGAACTGACCACTTGGGCATCGGAATGCTCTTATGAGAAAATCAAGGGATTTAGCTTGATATTCCTTAACAGTATGACTCGGATCTAATTCATTAATCAAATCCAGCGGTCCAAGGATTTTCCCACCAATATGCTCATTTGAGGTTTGCTGACCATCTTTGGTCATCTTTTCAGTTGCCTTATAACAAATTGAGAATTTCCTTAAGGTATTACGTGCAGATAATAATTATAATACCAAGCCACTGTTGATCATTTGAATTTTCCAAGATATTCTCTTGAAACATTATAAAGGATTTGATATAACTTTTTTTAACTTAAGATTATCAAATGACGACTTTCCGTTATTGACAGACCGGGGCAAGTCCTATTAAATGATTATACAATTTCGTATCAAGCTTGGAGTTTCGTCGAAATAGCAATTCTTACAATTACACATTACTTGATATGTATTCCCAGAAAGC
>Ga0307419_10000359_pt1 | contig 22491 bp, 24 predicted proteins | sample SalMarWE160230MG_2_FD_202512 | JGI IMG/M metagenome (GOLD analysis project Ga0307419, IMG submission 202512) | Salt marsh sediment microbial communities from the Plum Island Ecosystem LTER, Massachusetts, United States - WE1602-30 | ecosystem: Environmental > Aquatic > Marine > Intertidal zone... | reverse complement strand
TCCCCCCATTTAATGGTCCTTTGAGATATGGCTCAATATCTTTAGGATCACGCTGAGTGATTTCTTTAGTAGGAGGTAATTTACCAGGAGGAAATGTATTTAAAATATCTGTTACTAATTTTTCCAGATAATTAAGAAATGCTTCCATGCCTGGTTTTCCTTTTTCAAAGGTTGCTTTACTTGGACAGCCTACATGACCCTCGGGATATGCAGATACTTCAATAGGTCCAAAACCAACTTGTCCATACCAACGTATTGGTTTCTGATATATATTTCCCGCTTTGTCAACGTGTCCTTCGGGCATCCATCCTACAACTTCATTATCTTCACATGCATCTATTTTTTTAACCATTTCAGGAAATAAGGTCATTGAAAATGAGGTTTCTGCTTCATCAGCATGGATAAAAGGAGTTTCAAATGGACCCCCGTGTGCTATATCTTTACAGTAATCAGGAATGGCATGATACCAATTGACATTACAGATGACAGCAGGCAGTTGATAATTCTTTGCCCATTCATGGATAGCACTCGGGATAACATATTCTTGACCATGCCCGTTTAATAAGATCATCTTGCGAAACCCCATATTCCAACATCCCGCCATTATAGCTCTTAATAATCCCTTAAAAATATCTTCGGGTACTATAATAGTGCCAGGCATTCCTACATGATGGTATGGGTGACTTCCGTACCAAGTTGGCTGAGCTACAGTACATCCCGTTTTCTGAGCAACAAGTTCTGCCATCCGAGTTACTAAAAAAGTGTCTTCTCCTATACATGCTGCGGGTCCATGATTTTCTGTAGATCCTACCGGGATAATAATGATATCATTTTTGCTAACTCTTTCTTTGATTTCAACAATTGACATGGTTTGAAGATATATCCCATCTGGTATATCCATATGTCCTCCAGAGGGAGGTAGATTCCATTTTGTCATTTTTTCTTTCACAATGCAATTTAAGTTTTAAATTATTATAATTAGTAAATATCTCATATCTGTTATAATTTTTAATAATACAAATATAAGGTTATTGAAATGTTACTCAGTATTGTATCAGGGTTAAATGAATCTATAAGTAATAAAAATGAAGTTATAAAGAAGTTTTCTTCATTATGCAATTTTTTGAAACCTTTAAATTATGATGGAATTGAATTGAGTTTGCTTGAACCCGAAAAGATTGATGTAGATAAAATCATTGAAATCAAGGATTCCTATGACATGGAAATCCCTGCATTGGGGACAGGTTTGACATTTATCCGGTTTGGTTTTTCTTTTGGGGATTTAGAAGAGTCGATTAGAATTAAAGCAATTGAAAGAATCGAAAAATATATCGAATTTGGTCAAAAAACCCAATCAAAAGTGATTATTGGTTTGATTCGAGGGCGTTATAAACATAATAGCAATCCCATGAGGGAGAGAATAAACATAACATCCTCCTTGAAAAAATGTTGCAAGATGGCTGAAAATCAGGGAGTTGAGCTAGTATTCGAGCCAATAAATCAATTCGAAATTGATTCCTATAATACTATTTCTCAATCAAAGGAATTAATAGAAGAAATTGGATCAGATCATTTAAAATTACTAATTGATTCTTTTCATACAAATTTAGAAGAAGATCCCGCATACATGTGGGGGGAGTTAAAGTCAATTTCTCATCATATAGGACATGTTCATCTTTCAGATACCACTAGAAGAGATCCGGGATCAGGACATTTTAATTTCAAAAAATTCTTATCTGTTCTTAAAGAAATGGGTTATAATCAATATATTTCCCTTGAAACGATCATGAAACCTTCATTTGAAGAGGTTGCTAAAAATTCTGCTCAATTCTTGAGACTAATTCTCAAGTAGGTGGTATAATGGAATATTAATGTTATAGGTGAGGTTTTAATATTCCATCTGCTGATGTATCACCATAGATTTCTCTCCCTAATTTTCTCAAACCCTCCATTCCTATGGGTTCTTCCTGGAGTCTATCAGATTCCCAAATTTTTAAACTTTGGAATTCATTTCTGATATCATAAAGATATTTTTGTTGAATAGATGATACTTTCCCGCAGAAATCGCACTTTTTTGCATGTTTCTTTGGAATCAGCATATTAATGTGAGCAGCATCAAGTGTAATGTACTTTCGTGTCATATCTCGAGCTCTTTTAATTTCTTCGAAACTAGGTTTCTCTGCTATTGTAACTAACCGTAATGAACCGACAGCATGTATGAGATCCGTTATCCTTTCTCCACGCTTTTCGAGTTCGACTATCATGTTGAGTATTTCTTTTCCTAATTCTTTTCTCTTTTCATAATCATCAAAAGGTTTAACCAATTGATGTATGACTTTAGAAAATTTTCTTATCGCGTCTTTTATAGAATTATAGAAATTCAAAGAATATTTTAACATGACCTTGGCCTGATCTTCAGGAATTTCAAAAAGAGCAACCATATTACCAGTTGGGGGAAAATCTGCAATGATTAGATCAAATTGCTCTTCTGGAGCGTCAAGATTTTCAGCATCCAAGATTTTTTGAAAGAACATAGCATTTTTTAGAGCAAGAGGTATTGAGTCGGAAGTAAACATTTCATCAATATTCTTTTCGATTTGTGGGAGTTTTCCAATGACAGGCATTTCTTTCATTAACTGTTTCATTTTATCTATCAAATTTTTCGTATAGCGTTCAGCATATTCGTTAGGATCGGGCTCAACTGCCCATAAATTTGCTTTTAAAGGCGTGATTTCTTTTCCTATCTCACAAGCAAAAAGATCCGAAAGATTATGAGCAATATCAAATGACAGTATTAAAATTTTTTTGTTTGGTAAAAGATCTGACAAAGCTACAGCCGTAGCCGCACTAATAGAACTTTTTCCAACCCCTCCTTTGCCCCCGAATACTAAAATTTTCTCTATCATAATAAAAATTGAAAGTTAATCATTATAAACTAAAATCATATTGGGTCTAAAAAAAATTTTACTTATTTATTGGAAATTTCTTATTTGGGAAGAATATAATTTTTACAAATATTTCTGAACCCTCATCTTTACATTCCTTTTGAAAATAGATATATATCCTTCCAATATCTGTTGTTATTCGATATTTATTCGTTATATTAGTTGATTTTTGAAGGTGTTTAATTAGGATATTATTCCAATAAATACTCATCTATCAATTATTAGGAAAATCATTAAAAAAAGATTATTTTACGGGGGTAATATCTTTTATTTTGAATAATCATATTATCTAAATCTAAAATTAAAAATAGAAAAGAAAGAAAATTATTCGATTAATCTATCAGCGTCAGCTAATATTTTATCAACATCGCTCATTCCTAATATATCAAGCGTCTCTCTAGTTTGCCAATCTGTTTTGTTATCCCATCCATGAAGTTCGTAAAACTTATCTAGCATTCCTTGATATTTCTTAAATCTAATTGTATCATATTTTTTTCACCTTTTGTGTTTGTTTTTCTATTTTTTCATTCTTGGCTTAATTACTAGGAAATATAAGAAACATATTGCTACATAAAGTACAATAGCAGTTGATATGTAGAAGTTAATCACACCAAACAAATTAAAGGTAGTAGGCAATGCATTTCCTTGCATACCTAGATAAGAAGCATATTTTAACATCGCAACACTGCCTATGACTGTAGGAAAAGTATATGAAGCGAACTCTGGATTAAATTTAATCCTCAATAACTTCCAACCCAATAATATATACACCCATAATGTCGTTAGTATTGAAAAACCGACTAGTATGAGGATAAACATTGGTTGAATGGTTACACCCTGCGCACCTAGTGTAACATATGCTGCCACTAAAAGATTGGGTGGAGCAGCCATAATAATTGCAGAAGGTTTTTTAGGACCTGGGATGCTTCTTCCCAATAATCTTAAAATCATTGCAGGAAGCAATCCAATATACCATAGGAACCCATACCAAAAGATAGCTTCATTTAAAAGCGTAAAATCTGCACCAAGAGTAGTAACAAATCCTTCGCTGCAAACGACTGCTACAACAATACCAACAGGTGCTATATAGTAAGCTGGAGTAAAGTTTTCCCATTTAAATCCCTTTATGACATTGTAGAGAAATGTAATAGTAAAAACTATATGTACTCCAACTGCTACGAACCACAATACCATACCACTTATAGTATCAATTAAACCTAGAAAATGAGCTTCGATCATGAGTGCCATAGCAAATGCAGGAACGATACATGTAAATATTGGATGTTTCAAATCTCCCTTAAAAGCAGGAAAATTTAATATTATTTTCAAAAGATAAAGAGCTAAAGGAATAATAGCTAAAGTTATTAGAATCCAAGCCCAATTTAGCAATAATGGTATAGCTAGCACTTGACTAAATTCAGCAGTAGCAGAAGCCAGACATGCTAAACCCAATCCCAATGCGTTAACGGGGGCAGGTACTTTTGTAAATATTCTTTTTTTTTCTTCAGTTGCCATATTTTTATTACCAATTTTTTATTTTTTTGTATTATTTTGTCAAAAACTGAATCCCCTAGATTTTTATCAAGATATTTAATATATATATCTTTTACGAAATCGGGAGTTTTTGAACACATTGAACCCAATATATACCCTGAATCATAAGAATTATAAATAGATAATTTCTTATCTAATATTTTAAGTAATTCTTGTTTACTTAATCCTTGGTGTTGCATTCAAAAAAGAAATAATCTAAAGATATAAAAATTTACTAGCTTAAATTATGAATATCAAATAGAAAAATGAAAGATTAATAGGATATTTTCCGATTTTGCCATAACTTTTTTTAGCAATAAATTTTAAAAAAAAATAAATTGTATGAACTCCTCTAATTATTATCATCATTGTAAATTTAATTAAAAGAATTAAAATTATTCAATCAATTAATTTAACAAATTATAGAATATAACAATTAAAGAAGTGATCAATATAACTAATCAAGTTGATTTTACAACTAAATATATTATTGAAGCGAATTTCAAAATTATGGGAGTGGTCGAAAAGTCCGATATTGTCGGTGCGATATTTGGCCAAAGATAAAAGATTTAAGCCACTTCGGCATAATCGGCTAAACCGAAGGTCTTCTTTTGGATCTTGACTTACGAGATCTTCAAAAGTCAGGAAGAATAGGGCGTATTGAGGTTGATACTGAATCTAAGGAGGGAGTTACCGAAGGAGTTATCAAGATTCCCAGTAGCCTTACACGAAAAGAAACCGCACTATTAGCAGCGACAGTAGAGTCTGTATCGAGGGTTGGTCCTTGTGAAGCAGAAATCACTCTTATTGAAATTCGAGATGTGCGTGAAAGAAAACGAAAGAAAATAATCGAAAGAGCAGCAGAACTTCTGAAAGAATGGGACCAAAATTCATTGGAACCAAGTGAAATAGAAGAGAAAATTGACAATGATATTAAATTAGGGGAAATTATCTCTTGGGGTCCAGAAAATCTTCCTGCAGGCCCAGATGTGGAATCTAATAAGGAATTAATTATTGTAGAAGGGAGAGCAGATGTTCTAAATCTTCTAAGGATTGATGTAAAAAATACTATTGCCGTCCAAGGGACTCAAATACCGAAATCAATTGTAGATCTTGCAAAAACCAAAAGTTCAGTTATAGCATTTTTAGATGGAGATAGAGGGGGTACTATAATTCAAAAGGAATTAGCACAACTAATAAAGATCGATTACATTGCCCGCGCTCCCGAAGGTTATGAAGTAGAAGAATTAACCAGAAAGCAAATGATTAAATCTTTGCAAAATAAAAAATCCATAGGTGTCATAGAAGAAAAAGATTCAGAGCCATTGGAAAAAGAATATACCGGAAGAGACGCGAACCTTAAGAAATTTTTAAAAGGTACTAAATTAAAAAATCACGATGCAATAATTGAAGTGATTAAAAATGTACCCTCAGGGCAAGGTTTGGGTTTTACTAAGAACATGGAAAAATTATTCGAAATTCCTGTGGGAGAACTCTTCGAAAAAATCAAAGAATATAAAAACACTCAAGTTTTGATTTTAGATGGTATCTTAACAAAGAGATTACTATCTTCCGCTTTATCGATGAAACTAAAATTAATAGCATGTAAAAATAAGGAAGAAGACCTCACCATTCCATACAATATTGTAGTTTTCTTTTTCTGATTTCCTTTTTTTATTTTTTTTTAAAATTAATATTGATAGGAATACCACATAAAATAGGTTCATACACAGGGCAGTATTTTATGAATTCTTCAATGCAATTATCAAGTTCTGATTTATTGGTTTTTTCTTTTAGAACAAGGTTAAATTCAACATAAATTTGCTTCAATCTTAAATAAAGGTTTGGTTGGTCATGTTTTAAAACACCATCTACGATGGTTTCTAAATTATCTATTTCAATCTCTCTTTTATGTAAACAATATACAAATGTTGATGATAAGCATCCTCCTATACCAATTAGAAGGTATTCAACAGGACTGGGGGCTAAATCAGTGCCATGGAATTTTTGAGGTTCATCTATCAAAATATTATCAAAATCACGCGTTTTTGCTTTAAAATGAAGATTATTACAGTAATTAATTGTAATTTTCATAAAAAGACCACATATCTTTGGTAAAATCACACAATAATAGAGAGAATTATCACAACCCTATTCCTAATGCACTGTTTATTAGCGTGAATATCAGTTGAATAACATAAGATACTGCGCCTAATAAGACTATACCTAAAGCACATATCTTAAAAATTGTGAAGTATTCTTTTCTATCTGGTTTATTGGCAATCTTAATTATTCTTTTGGTATTTTGGAAGAAAATCCCTATTCTATTATATAAACTTGGTTTCTTCTTTTTATCATACTCAGAATATTTATCATATTTGGGGTAAGCTTTTGACACAAATAAATTAAAATTGAATATTTAAAAAACTTAACCATGCATTAATTTTAGTAAGAATGGAATCTATTCGATGAAATAAATTATTATTAATAGTTTTCAACTATTCTTGAATCTCAAGGATGCTTGAGATAAAAAATTCTTTATTAAAAGGTATAAGATCATCATATCCTTGCCCCATTCCTATGAAAATTATTGGTTTTTTCGTTTCATAGGATATGGATAAAGCAGCTCCCCCTTTAGCGTCTGCATCTATTTTTGTTAAAATATTAACATCAATTCCAATATGCTTATTAAATTCTTTTGCTTGATTCAATGCATCATTTCCTGCTAAACTATCACCTACAAATACTATTAAATCTGGTTGAGCTACCCTTACGATTTTTTGCATTTCTATCATCAGATTTTTGTTCGTGACTTGTCTACCAGCGGTATCTATTAAAACAACTTCTACATTTTTTGCTTTAGCGTGCTGGATTGCATCAAACGCCACACTAGCGGGATCTGATTTGTATTCATGTTTTATTATTCTAATTCCTACTTTTTCCGCGTGATAGCTCAATTGTTCTATTGCTGCAGCCCTGAAGGTATCTGCTGCTGCCATAACAGAACTAATGCCATTTTTCTTTAAAAAATGAGCAAATTTTGCAATTGTAGTTGTTTTTCCCGTACCATTTACTCCTAAGAAGAGAATAACATATGGCACCCCATTAGCGTTTTTTGACCTAATATCACTAATTACATCTATTTCTTTTTCAGGAGTCAATATCTCAGTAACAATATTTTTGAGATTTTCGAATAGAATTTTCTGTTTTGAGGAAAATACTCCAACAGGTAAATCTTTAAGAGAATTATTAATTTTTGAGCATATTATATCAGCAGTTTCTATTGCCACATCATTGCTGATTAATAAAAGGTTTAATTCAGATAGTGCTGATTCAAGTTTTTCTTCGGTTAAAGTTTTCTTGATAAAATTTGAAAAAACTCCCTTTAAACCCTTTTTTTTCACTAATCCATCACAAGTATTTATATTTTAGAATAAGAATGAATGCTATTGTTTTTGATTAAGGGCTCCTTGGAGGGATTCTCCCATACCTTGAAGAGCGAATTCAATAGATTGAAGTCTTTCTATTATGTATTTCATACTTTCACTATATTTTTCAATTAATTTATCGATGAACTCAATCGATTCTCCTAAACTCTTTTCAATAGCAACATCTTGACCAACAAATAGTAAAGCATTATTTGTATCTTTGATGGAGGCTTTAATGCTGACAATGCCACCAATGGGAATTAATATTTCATCATCCTCCTTAACTCCATCCATAATATTTTGTATTGTTTTCTTGCTATTTTGAAAATTAAGAAGGGATGCATTCATTAATTCAAATTGATTTTGATATATATCTCTTTGTTCTTGTAAATAGCGAAATTGAGTAAGTTGACGTTGAAAATCTTGAGATTGTTCCATATAAGCCACCTTTAAGAAATAACTTTATTGCGATAATTCCCTTATAAGATAATCAGTAGATTCTTCTAATGAGATCTCCCTAATTTCTTGTATTTTAATTTGTCTCCGAAAAATACCTATAGATGTAATTTGACTGAGAGCTTTTTCAAGGGCATCTTCTTCCCTCATTGCTCGAACTTCTTTTCGGAATAAATATTTTCTGTAATTCTTACTATATGTTCCTACAATTCTATAAATTTTAATCTCTGACATGATAGTTCAGATCTATAGTCGCAATATGTTTAACCTTGAAAATTAATCTAAAAATATTAAATTTTGCTTTTTTTATAATACTCTTATTTTAAAGTACAAAAGATGAATCTTATAATCTTAAAACATTAGTTAATCGCATCATTTCGGGACCAGTGCACGCTTGACCAAAAATACTATCACTATCATTAACTGCTGCTCCAGAAGATACGTAAGGTATGCCTCGATTAACTGTAGAAACATCTACCTCCTCAACCTTCAAAATTTCAGTTATCTGCTCTATTTCTGGATCACTAGTTAGGGGATGTACTAAGCAACCGTTATTATTGCAAACACCAATCGAACCGGGAAGATAAAAATTAGCAAAATCAAAAATGACGGTTTCGACATTTAAAACATCTTCAATTTCCTTTCTAACGTCTTTTAAAAGAGTGCTAATAATCGCTCCTTTATCATTGCACAAAATCATGTTTCCAAAAGCATTATCTAAAGATTTAATTTCTCCTATTTGATAAGATGGAGAGACCTGCTTTGTGTATAAATTCAAATTCTCTAATTCATCATCTCTAATTATGTAAGGGACTACTATACCGTATTTATTGCTAGCAGTATAAATACCAACTAAATTTGAGTTATTAACTGAAAGAGGAAACATTGGGACTCTAAATGTGCTCTTTATTTTTTCTACTGGCACATTCATTAATGTAGATGGATATAGACCAAATAAGTTATTAATAGATAAATATACTCCGACCGAATTTTTTCCAAATAGTTGGTATTTTAATATAGTCATTTTAAGCTCAATGATGTGTTGTACTTGATACAAAAGGTTTAAAACCATAAATATTTTATTAAAAATGCGTAAGTTACTTGACCTTACTATTTAAACAATGTAGGTTCTTAACAAAATTCCTTCTATATTCTTAGTTAATGTTTATTAACAAAGATAACTCAATTATAATTTATGATTGATTGGATAATTGCTTTTTTTTTCTTTTTAAATAACCTAGAAGTCTTGAATTTAGAGCAAATTTTTGCTAAAAGCTTGATATTACTTATGGTCTGCCGGGGTTTCTATATCATAACCTACTTTTTCACTTATTTTAAAAAATCAAATGGAAGCAAACAAACATTTTCAAATAAAGAAAAAATCTACTTTGTTATTAAACAACTCTTGATTTTCTTATTTGGGATCTTGTTTTTTCCGATCTCTGTGTTCATCTCTATCTATTCGCTCGTAATCAGTGGATACTATCTTAAAAAGATCTCAGAAAGGAAAAGAAATAGATGGATCACAGTTTTGAGTAAATTGATTATAGCATTAACCCCAATTGTTGGAATTTTGTGGTTTACCTTTATAGAAGTAGATTACTATTCTTTAGCTGCCGTAGGTTTTAGTTTACTTGCTTTCCTAATTTACGGTTTGAAAGTTTCAAAATTGACAATATCTGAATTAAAGTTGAAATTTCCCAAAAAACGCTTACTAAGACTTCCTAAAATTGCCCAATATATATTTTTATTAATCCTAATAGCACTACCAACTACATTAATAATAGGTACAGCTATATATACTCCACAAAATAAATTAACTTTCATGGTTCCAATGAGGGATGATGTTAAATTAGCTACTGATGTTTATTTTGCTCCTAGATCATTTGGTGCTCCAAGGCCAGTCATACTCATAAGAACGACCTATGGTAAAAATAGCATGGGGGATCTTTATGGCATGCTTTACCTTACTCAAAATTACCATGTTGTAATGCAGGATTGTAGAGGTACTTTTGATTCTCCCGCGGGAAGTGATTTCATACTTTTTGCAAATGCTTATAAAGATGGTGTGGATACGATTAACTGGATATTGAACCAATCTTGGTGCAATGGGAAAATCGCCTCTGCAGGAGCTTCTGCACTCGGGATTAATGAATTTTTCTATGCAGGGATGAATCCTGAAGGTTTAGTTGCTCAATCTATTATGATTGCTTCTCCTGATTTATATAAAACATCGATTTATCAAGGAGGTGTTTTTAGAGAGAGTTTATCAACAGAATGGGCTAAACTTACCGCTCCCAATAATTATCTCTATCAACTTGAGCAATTAACGAAGCATCCAATGAAAGATGTTTTTTATAATTCTACTTCGTTGTTTATGGATATTGGTCCCACTTTCGAAAACGTAAGTGTTAGTGCAATTCACATAGGAGGATGGTATGACTTATTTCAGCAAGGTACCCTTGATGGTTATATGGGATATGATGATAACGGGCTTGCATCCGCCCAAGGTAAGCAATTGCTCATTATGGGTCCATTTACTCATGGATTCCCAGCAGAGGGACAACAAGGTGAACTATTTTTCCCCACAAAGTCCATTAGTGCGTCTAACTTATATCTTGATTGGGAACAAAAACTATTTGATCATGCCTTATTAGGGACTCAATTTGATTGGGCAGATAATAGGGTAGCATATTATATGATGGGAGATTTAGATGATCCATCCTCAGATGTTAATGATTATCGGTTAGCTAAAGATTGGCCTCTCCCTTATGAAAACGATACATGGTATTTCGATATTGGAGAAGGATTATTAAACAATACCTTACCGCTAATAAATGCAAATTATTCATACCTCTATGATCCCCGAAATCCCGTACCAACACTTGGAGGAACAAATTTGCTGATTCCCTCTGGACCATATGACCAAAGATCGATTGAAAATAGAACTGATGTTTTAAAATTTGAAAGTGCTATTTTGACGTCTCCTTATGAGACAATTGGTCACATGTGGGCTCATCTCTATGTAAAATCAAATTGCACAAATACCGATTTTACTATTAAAATTAGTGACGTCTATCCAGATGGACGGTCGATCTTAATTAGTGATAGTATAATAAATGCCGCAAGAAGAGATGGTTTTAATTCTACGGCAAAAGATTTAAAATTAGTTGAATTTGCTGAAGTAGATATTGATCTGTGGTCAACAGCATATAAATTTAACACCGGACATAAAATTAGAATTGTAATTTCAAGTTCAAACTACCCACGTTTTGCTGCCAATCCAAACACAGGAGCACCACAAGAAATTTATTCTTATCAATATCTCCAAAAAAATATTGCAAATAATTCTATTTTAATAGGACCTGCTTATCCATCCCACGTCATTCTACCAAGACCAATCTAAAGAATCCAAAATCAAATTTATTATTTTTTTTGTTTTTTTAATATTACGGGTATAAATCTTTATTAGTCTGTATATTGCAATTATGAATTATGATAAATTGGATAATTGCTGTTTTTTACTTTTTAGAAGAGCTTGGTTTTTTAAGAATTGAAGATATGCTTACAAACAACCTTCCAATGTTGTTAATATGCAGAAGTTTCTACTCAATTACTTATTTTCTATATTATCAAAAGAGCTATATTAAAGAAACAGACAATAGAATACCACTGTTTACTCAAAAAGAGACTCTTTTCTTTATTTTAAAGCAACTAATCTTAATATTCTTCGGAACAATCTATTTGGCTTTTGCCGTGTTTATTAGCTTTTATTCCTTATTGATGGGCGGAAAATACCTTGTTAATTTTTCTGAACAAAGGAAAAATAGAATTTTGCGAATTTTAGGAAAACTTATAACTTTTTTGGCTCCACTTGTAGGTATTTTATGGTATACCTTTATCGAAGTAGATTTGTATTCCATAACTGCTATTGGAGTGAGTATATTTAGTTTTCTCCATTATGGATTAAAAATATCTTCATTGTCCCTTGCCAAAATCTTAGAAAAATATAGTAAAAGGCGTATCGACAAAATACCTAAAATTATTCAATATATCCTTCTAATATTCTTAATTTCATTTCCTGCTATGATAATAATAGCAACAGGGGTAAATACTTCTCAAGAAAAACAGACTTTTATGGTTCCTATGCGAGATAATGTTAAACTAGCCACTGATGTTTATTTTGCTCCTGGATCTTTTGGTGCTCCAAGGCCCGTTATATTAATACGAACACCTTATGGTAAATCAGGATGGGCTGATGATTTATATTTGCCAATATACACAATTCAAGGTTATCACATAGTTATCCAGGATTTGAGAGGAACTCATGATTCTGAAGGGGATAATAAATTTTTATTATTCACTCATTCTTATTTAGATGGAGTAGACACGCTTGATTGGATGCTCGCACAATCATGGTGTAACGGAAAAATAGCTAGTGTTGGTGTCTCAGCATTATGTATTAATGAATATTTCTATGCAGGAATGGGGCCTGCTGGATTAAAAGCTCAACAACTTTGGTTTGGAACTCCAGAGTTGTTTGACCATGCAATATTTCAAGGGTCTTATCACAAATCATCTGTTGAGACTTGGATAAAAGATGTTGCTCCAAGCAATTGGAGATATCAAATAGATACTCTATTTAAGTATATTCCTAAGAATGAAATATTATATAATTCTACTTCTTTATCAATACCTCTAGGTCCTCACTATTCTAACGTATCGGTATATGGAATCCATGTAGGAGGATGGTATGATCACTTTTTACAAGGCACTCTCGATGGATACATTGGATATGACGATATAGGGGACACTCGAGCAAGAGGACACCAAAAATTAATAATGGGACCTTGGACGCATGGGTCGATATATGGGGGTCAACAAGGAGAATTGAGATATCCTGAAAATTCCAATGGTTTTAATATGATATTAGATTGGGATACAGAAGTACTAGATGATGCTCTTTTAGGAATCCCAGCGGATTGGGATGGTGCAAGAGTTGCATATTACTTAATGGGAGATGTTGATACTTTTTCAAGTAAGTATAATTATTGGAGATATGCTTATGATTGGCCACTTGATCACGTAGATGATATTTGGCATCTTACTAATGGAGGTGGACTCAGCAACACATCGGTTGGAATAAATAGTAATTATTCGTTCCTTTATGATCCTAGATTTCCCGTACAAAATTTAGGGGGTCAAAATCAACCTTTTGATCTAAACGGTCCAATGGATCAACGATCGATGGAAAATCGCTCCGATGTGTTACTTTTTGAAACCCCTATATTAATAGATCCAGTTGAAACTGTAGGTAGAATTTATGGACATCTGTTTATAAGCTCAAATTGCACGGATACTGATTTCACGGTCAAAATTACAGACGTGTATCCTGATGGACGTTCAATGTTAGTCACAGATGGGTCTTTAACTGTTAGATTTCGTGAAAATTACACCTCTGAATTATTTATGTCAGGAGATCAAAAGGATGTATATGAAATATGGGTAGATTGTTGGTCAACAGCGTATTATTTTGCACCAGGGCATAAAATACGAGTAGCTATATCGAGTTCAAATTACCCTCGATTTGCTGCTAATCCAAATAATGGCGCTCCATTAGCCTATGACTATCTTACTCAAAATATTGCCAATAATACATTACTGGTTGGACCAGGACATGAATCCGGAATCATTTTACCACGATTAGTTAATATGAGTGATACTCATGTATCCTTCTAATTTTTTTTATATTTATAATATTGAAAAAATAAGGGAAAAAAAGATTATTCTAACATTTTAAGAAATTGTTGTTCATCCAAAAAAATAACTCCTAAGTCTTTAGCTTTGGTGAAACGGGCATTGTTAGAGTTGGTTTTATTAGTAACATAATACCAAAGATCATTCGTTATATCTTCTCGGATTATACCACCATTTTCCAAGACTTTGGATTTAGCAGTTTCGAGGCTAATAGTATCTAAATCATCAGAAATACAGAACTTAATCAATGATAAATCGGCCATAATTGATCACGCATTTCTCTTTATTATTTAGAGGATGAATGATAGTATTTGTTTGAATTTTAATAATCAAAAGGCTATAAAAAATTTGTAATTTTCTCATGATAGAGAAAATAAAAATAAGCTTTATTTACTCAAATATACAACAACCAAACCTTCTATATTCTTAGTTGCTCTGATCTTAATCTTACGTGGAGGTTTCTGTATACCTCTTGCCCATATTGCTTCATTAACTTCTTGAGATATTACCAATGATTCTGGTTTGAAATGTTGTTCCATGAATTCTTTTAAGAAGCGTACCGCTTTATTTGCTCGTTTATTACGAGGTCCTTTTCGAGCTTTCGCTAAAGGTATCGTATAAATTCGTTCATCTATTATTTCTTCCTTGATTTCTTCTTCTTCTTCTTCTTCTTCTTCGAGTTCTTCTTCAAATACTTGACTAATTCCTTCTTCAGAACTAACCTCTTCTATGCTAAATTCATCGATTTCTTCAATTTCTTCATCCATTAGAGATGAATCTTCTTCAGTTTCGGACAATTCTTCTTCTAAATCATCCAAACTAATATCTTTCGCTTTTTTTTTTGCCATTCTTATTTCTCACTTTTTTCTCAGTAACTTATTTTTCTTGTAATACCATAATTACGTTCTTAATCTCTCTTAAGTCGTGTATTTCTCCAATTCCTTCTTGAGTATGGACTAGTTTTAATATTACCATCAGTTTTTCTGGTAATCCATTGTGGTAATGATTCGCTTTGTTTCATCTTTTTTCCTCTTCTTAATTTTGAAGGTAGATCTTTATTTCGTGCCATCCTTATTATCATCCAGTTTATTTTTTAATTTTATATTCTTTTTTGTTTTCCATTGAGCTAAGCTGTTCTAAAATTTTTTTAAATTCATTATCTGGTAATGGTGTAGCCCCTCTTAAACGTCCAGACTGATATAATTGGATTAATTGAAGTTCTACTTGCTCAGCATATTGAGGTCTCACCAAGCGAATATTTTCTAATCTTTGTCTCCCTTCTGGGCTTAAAATTTTGCGCATTACCAAAAATTTCTTATTTTCGTAATCTTTCTGTTGCTTTTCAGCATACTGTTGTTGCATTGCTTGCATTTGTAGTTCCTCCAACTTTCTTCTTCTTATTTCGTCTAACTCGTTATCTTCACTCATGGAAAAACACCTCAAGCTTTAATTTAGTAAGTAATTAATTTTTTCTCAAAATTTCATGAGCTATCCTTTCTAAAAGGCTAGTTCCTTCTGAGGTAACAATTCTCCCCTTTTTTTCGTATTTATCTAGTAAATTTGCATTCTCTAATTGCTGTATAGCAACTCGAATTATCTTACCACTTCCTTTAGCGCTATGATTTAATCCTGAACCTTTCCGGCTTTTGCCACCATAAGCCTTTCTCAAGTGATTTACACCAATAGGTCCGAATTTCTTCACTTTCCTTAAAATTGAGGCGCATCGAACATACCAAAAATTTTCTGAATCAATTGGCGCCAGTTCCTTGTAGAATGCGGTTTTCCAAAACTCTGAACCTTCGGGAGGCTTGATTTCGGGATACTCTTTTAATTTTTCAGCCAGCGTTTTAATGAGTTTATCGGGTTCTACGACATAAATGGACATGTTAATCTTTATTTTATAAGTTTAATTATTAATACAATAGATTTTAAAAGAGGATTTAAATTAAAAATTTTATGGAAATTTTACTTTTTTGGGACTATGGATTATCAAGACAAATTTAAGGAAGTATTATTAGCATCACCGCATTGCAATTTAGGTAAAAAGGGTATAACTGATGAGTTCATTGAGCACGTGTTAAAATTGTTAAAACGATACAAAATAATTAAAGTTAAAGCCTTAAAAACTGTAGCAAGTAAATCTAATATTCGAGAGATGGCAAAAGAAATCTCAGAATTGACTGATTCTCGTGTTTTAGATGTTCGTGGAAAGATGATAATACTTGGGAAATATAAAATCTGAATTAAAATAGAAGTGTATAATAATAATTCAATAACATGCCTAGAGCTAAAAAAAATATTAAAGGGCTTATCAAAATTATAGCACGAACAAGAATGCTTTATTTGTATGAATTAGCTCATGAAATTTTCCCAAATGACAAGCAGTTAGCCAATAGATATGCATATTTAGCTAGAAAATATTCTCATAGAGCTAGAATAAAGATTCCTAATGAGTGGAAAAAAAGAACCTGTCATCATTGTAAGAAATTTCTTTATCCCGGATTAAATTGCCGAACAAGACTTCATTCAAAAGGTAAGGGTTCCCATGTATCCATGACTTGTTTAGAATGCAATCAGGTCACTAGATATTACATAAAAAATAAATGATAGCAACAAGGATGATGATATATGACCCTAATTATAATTTTGGTGGAATCTGGCTTAGAGATCATTCCAAAACAGATCAGAACTCATCCAGCGGTAACAAAAAACCTCATCAAGAGAAATTTTTCTTCACAATTGTTAGATTCAGCTTTGCATCACGCAGCCATGCCAAAATTGACTAATCCTGAAAAAAGAGGCAGACCAGATATTGCACATAGCTGTATATTAAATGCATTAGGTTCACCTGCCAACAAGAGTGGTCATTTAAGATTTTTTCTTAATACAGTGCAAGATAGAACCTTCGAAATCAATCCCGAAATTAAAATCTCACGAAATTATAATAGGTTTAAAGGATTAATTACGAAACTTCTAATTGAGGGCGATATTGTGGCTAACGATAGTCCATTAATTACTGAAATGCATGAGGAATTGCCAGAATTGATTAATTCCTTTAGAAATTCAGAAGTCTTTTTATTTTCCAGTAGAGGAAGGACAATATTAAATAAATCTGACTTATTTAAAAATCCAAAATCCCAAAATCACGTGGCTATAGTGGGAGGATTTCAAAGAGGGCGTTTTTCTGAAAAAATTTATAATTTGACAGAGAATGTTATATCCATTTCTCAATATTCGCTAGATGCATGGATTGTTGTTAGTAGGATCATAACATATTATGAAATTATAAAGGAAATCTCTTAGCATTCTATATATATCTAACAACACTAATTGACTTTTTTTACGATAAAATCATTTTCCAACAATTAATATAAGAAACTTTTTTTTTAATCATAAATATATATCAATTATCTATTTATCGCGTTCTTAGTATAGTGGTAGAATCGTGGCCTTCCAAGCCATGGACGCGGGTTCAATTCCCGCAGGACGCATTTTATCATTTGAACTAATTCTATTAGTAACAATCAGCTTTAGAGGCAAACAGGATAAAGTTTACTTGTAGTTTCATTACTAAGTCTTTAAATAGAAATCTGTCATTTTTTATTACGGTGACTGAAATGTCAAAACCGACAAAAGAAGATGCTTCTTTAATGCTCCAAATATTGACTATGATGAAAGGAGATGAAATCTATCAAAAAGCTGAGATGTGGAGTTTTATAGAATTTAATGTAAAAGACTATGAAGATTTCAAAGCGAAATATCCAATGGGAAGTGAAGGATATAAATATTTAATGAATCTTCTTAGTTATGGCGAACTTATAGGAACTCTTATTAACCAAGAACTTCTCAGTGAGGATCTTGTTTTTGATCTATATGGTAACATGCTATGGGATAAAGTAAAAAACATCATTCCAGGTTTAAGAAAAGATATGGGAAGCCCTCGTTTATATGAAAATTACGAACTTGGTGCAAGGAAATATCCCAAGTGGGCAGAAACACATCCACCTAAACTATAAAAATAATTTTTTTTTTTATTATCTTTCTTACTGGGAAGGTCTTTTGTTCTGGTTAAAAACCAAGCTCTTTACTGTAATTGGGTATGCTTGTCCCGAGTAAAGAGGTGCACCAATATCGATAAAATCACCTGATTCGAGAATCAATTCGTCCAGACAGATAAGATTATTCTGGATTGATGTTTCGCGATGGATAGCAATTCCCAGGACTTTAGCAATATCCATGCTAAAGATCAAGATGATTGGTTTTTTCTGTCTAACGGAATGAGGAAGTGAACTCTCGATTGCCTTAGCAAGTGTCGATAATATGTTATCAGAGTGATCAATAAAATCTTTGAAGTAAAGGGCAACGATATCTTCATCTTCTTTCATATCATAATTTTTGAAAGCACGTTCGACTTCCTTCTTAATATTTTTATGATTAAACTCTTCCCTTTTTATATTTACGGGCAAAACGGGAATATTAATTTGAGGAAGAACAACATCCTTATCAACGTAACACGTTGATCCCGATATCGAAAGTGAAAATGCCCCCGCACCTATAACAGTTGCCCTAATCTTGTTTTCTGGTTCGATTATTGATAAACCTTGTTCTTCAACAAGAAGATTAATTTCATCTGCCAAATATTTTCCGATGTCATTAAATTCTTCATAAACATTATTTCTACCATAGATCATCTCTGCAACTCCACCGGAGAAAGAAAAATCATCTATTGGGATGGAAAAATCCAAGTCATCGGTCATCATCAGTTCTTTGGCAATTTTACTTGTTGCTGGGCCTCTCATTACTTCGAGCAAGGCTTTAGCATATTCCCGAGAGATGGTCTTAACATCATTCTCAGGTATGATATCTCCTAGTTTATAATTCATATTCAATTCTTTCATGAGGAATGCGCTGGGTTCATCTATTCTCCAAATTTTAAATTCTTCATCAATTCCTAATAATCTCCCTCCTATATTAATGCAAGAAGTGCTAAGCACATTTCCCTTCGAAGATATTGCAATGTTACTGGTACCTCCACCTACATCAACATTTAATATGGTCCGCTGCTTCTTGCGTGATTGTTCAACAATTCCACTTCCCATGGCTCCAAGAAGCGCTTCGAAATTTGGTCCTGCAACTGCGCTGACGAATTTTCCACCCTCAGAAGATAATCGGTTTATAATCTCCGCAGCATTTTGCTTTTTAGCAGTCTCTCCAGTAACTATAACTGCCCCCGTATCCACCATCTCTTTTGTAATACCCGCTTTTTTGTATTCATCTTCGCAAAATTTTATAATCGCCTCAATATCAATGGTATAACGATCAATTAAAGGTGTAAAAATAATATTACCTTCATATATGATGTCTCGATTAGCGAGAATAAATCGATTTGACATGTTAAAAAAACTGGTTTCCCTTTTTAAAGTTAATTTTGAGAAAACAAGATGAGATGTGGAGCTCCCAATATCAATTCCCACGCTCGTTACATCCAAGTATTCAACATTAGATTCTTTGGAATTTATATGACCCATTAGTAGTTCGGCGGGATAGATTTCTATTTCAGGTTCGTCATCTATACCTTCAGTTTCTTCGGGTGGTAATTCTTCTTGAATCCTTACGATCTTAATTACCATCTCATTATCACAATGCTTTGGTAATTCTTCTTTTTCATCATCAGAATCATCATTTAACAATTTTTCTTTTATTTCTGGTGGAATATCAAAAGTTTGATTACATTTCGTGCAGTGGTACATTATGTTCACGGATTTGCTGCTTCCAGGAATAATTGGTCCTTTCTTTTTGGGAGGTATTTTGTTTTCTTTAACCTGCGTTCGAATTCTATCTAAAGGAACATTGAATATTGGTATAACAGCATCACAACACATGTCAAATTCCTTACCGGGTTTCAAAATCGTTGATAGAGCAGGTTTAAATTCCGTGATCAAACGATAATACCGAAGGAGATCATAGATATCTTCATTCTCGTGCTCTTGAAGTAATTTTTCATACTGCTGCAAAAATTCATCCCCTAGCCGTTCTGCATTTGGGTTTCCATTCGATGCGAGGATTGTTTTAATATAATAAACCATCGCCCCCTTTTGAGAATCAACATTTATCTCGATATCTTGAATTCTAATTTTTTTCCCCATTTTTTATACCCTTTTTTTTTCTCCTTTTCTTTATTCATTCCTAAAGGCAAAATTGTATGTTTTATATTTTCTATTAACTTTAAAAAACTTCCTCAGTCATTTTAATCGATTAAATAAAATGTTTAATTTTTTAATAATTATTTATAAAATTCAAATTAATCACAATAGTTCTAGTTAAACTTAAAAAAGGTTATAATTTCATTAGAATCCTAAATTTCTAAAAAATTATTAATCTTGTTAAGATAAGTATTCGTGAAACGATGATTTCACGAAAATATAATTACAAAAGAACATATTATTGATCTAAGAAAAATCAATGGGAAAATTTTTGACGGTTTCATTGATACTATTCTTCTTACTGTTAAAGCAATTCAAGCGATTTATGAAGCTCCAAAAGTATTTTTATTAAAAATATGGAATATTTTTAATAATACGGGGATTACGAGTATTACCAATATTATTAATCCGTTATAATTTATTATCGATAGATATATATTAACATATTTGTATATAAATATTGAAAGAACGCCCGGTTTTTGTATAGTTCCATTTCCAATTTTTAGTCACTATTTTAAATATTATTGGGCGTTTTTTCAATTAAATAACATTATTTTGGTGTGCACTAAGCTTTTATGGAATTTTTTCCTCTATAAGATCACTATTTAATAAATTAATGACAATGACAAATAACATCAAAATAATCTATAAAGAATTTAAAACAGCTCTAAATAAACTTAAATATCCTGATTCTTGGTTTTGGGCCCGATACACTACCAATCCTTATTCTGGGTGTGGTCATACATGCATTTATTGTGATGCGCGAAGCAACCGCTATTATCTGGAACAAGATTTTGAAAATGAAGTGATAGTAAAATCCAATTTTGATGTTATTTTAGAAAAAACAATTCGAGAGTCCCGAACTCTACTTCCAGACGTGGTGGGTCCTGGAGGTGTAAGTGATGCATATCAACCTATTGAAGTTGAAATAAAAAACACGCAAAAATTACTGAAAGTGTTTCAAAAATATAAATTTCCTGTAAACATTGCTACAAAATCAAAATTAATAACCCGAGATATAGACATTTTACAGAGAATAGCAAAAGATACATGGTGTACGGTGGGATTTTCTATCACATCTATGGATCAAGATTTAATTAATTTTTTGGAACCGTATTCTTCTCCTACTTCAGATAGACTCAAGGCTCTCAAGTTTATAAAAGAAAATGCTCCTGAGATTCAAGTAGGTACCTATTTTATGCCAATAATACCCTATTTAGAAGATAATGATGAGAATTTGGAAGGTGTAATTAAAGAATCAAAGAATGCGGGAGCGGATTTCATATTATTTTCACCAGGATTAACATTGAGAAACTCTCAAGCAAATTTTTTCATTAATAAGCTTAAGAATAGCGAATATAAAGATATCGTGGAGCCATTGCTGCATTTATTTAAAGGAAAGGAGTATCCTGCTTCTGATTATGCTCTTAAAATGCATTCTAAGTTAAATAAATTATGTAATGATTACAAAATTCCTTTCCGTGTAAAAAGATGGATTCCAAATGACTATAGGAAATGGAATTATAAAGTCTCAGAATTCCTCCTCAACAAGGAATATAGTGACTCAATTACACTTGGAAAATCAAATAATAACATGAAATGGGCGGGATTATATTTGAATAACTTAAAGGAATCTATCTTGGATGTTTATAAGAGAGGAAACCTAAAATCTTTGAACAACTTCAATTCAGAGATTATTAAGATAGTCGAGCCTTTTATAAAAAATGCCAAAGATTTAGCTAAAAAAAGAGGTATTGAACACTATTTATGATTGAAAAGATAATCAATGAATTCAAAACGCTATTAGAAGAGAATAAACCAACTTTAGCAGATGAACAAAAACAGAGAATGTACAAGATAATTAATCCAGACATAGAAAATTACGAGATTTTAGGAATAAAAATTGCAGATATAGAAAAAATCGTAAAAAAAGTACACGAGAAATTTGATTGTACTTATAAGGATGCAACCGAAGTCTATAGAATCCTCTCAAGATATAATACTGAAGAATTCAAATTCGCTGCTTTCTTGTTTCTCAATATATTTAAAAAATATTTCTCATCGGATACTATCAAGGTATTTCATGAGGTTTATCTTAAATGTTGTCATACATGGAGCGTTTGCGACAGCACGAGCATCAGAGTAATCGGTCCCTTTTTAGCTAAAAAG
>Ga0307419_10000358_pt1 | contig 22518 bp, 15 predicted proteins | sample SalMarWE160230MG_2_FD_202512 | JGI IMG/M metagenome (GOLD analysis project Ga0307419, IMG submission 202512) | Salt marsh sediment microbial communities from the Plum Island Ecosystem LTER, Massachusetts, United States - WE1602-30 | ecosystem: Environmental > Aquatic > Marine > Intertidal zone... | reverse complement strand
ATCTGCCCAAACTTTTCCGTAGTAGCCATATCCCCCTCTCAGGTATAGTCTGTTTAGTCGTACCTCAGCTCCAAGGCGAAGGTTAGAAGCTGCTCTCAATGTACTTTTGATGGTTGCATTTTTTTCGCTGTAGTTGTAATCATCACCGGTATCGGAGAATTTGGCTGTACTGTAGTCAATAAACTCATAATCAACGCTTATCAGAGCCAGTTTTTTGAGTTGAACTGCAGCTCCGGCCATAGCCCTGAAAGGTGTTGTAAGAGCGTAGCTGTATCTTAATGGTTCATTGGAAGGACTATATTTACCTCCATCGGAAAAATTCGAAGTGATATTGTCATAAACGTATTCGTTTATCTTGTACAATGTTGGTGAGTGGAATGCAAAACCCAGCCTGAGCATTTCCACAGGCCTGTAGATGGCGCCTATTTTCAGTCCATAACCTGTACCTTCATTACTGTAATAAAATGTATAATTGAAGTTTTCGAATTGTGACGGCAATATTGCATCAGTAATCTCAAGATGTTCATACTGACTGGTATAGCTAAGGTGACTGATTCCGAATGTTGCCCCTACAAAAAGCCTGTTAGAGAGGTTGACACCTGCAGAAAGCGCATGTTCCCCGGTATATCCTTCATAAGAAACAAGCCTTCGGGTGCTTTGCCCGTATATTGAAGGAGGATTGTCACCATAATTGGAGTAAACTGTTCCGTAATGGGTATTTGAACCGGGAAGTGAATCAATGATCCATGCATTCCATGCAAGATATGCAGCGGGTGCAAATTCCGCCAGTTCATCCCTGAATAATCCCTCTGCATTATCGGTCCAGAGATCTGCCAATGAGCTGTTATCACTTATACCGTCAATGATAATGCTCTGGTTAAGATTATTTGTTTTGTTGAAAGAGTAGCCTATATTCAGGGAGATCAGTCCCGATTCGGAATTGTTGTTAATTATATTTGCTACTATTCCTGCCTGGGCCAGGTTAAAATTATAGATATAATCTGATGAATTTGCACCGTTTAGTCCCGCTATGGTTTTTATGTGGAATAGTTGTGGTGTAATGCTTATCTCTGATGAGCGGAACACACCAAGGCCGGCAGGGTTCTGGCTTAATGAGGAAATATCACCGCCAAGGGCTGTAAATGCCCCTCCCATCGACATGAACCTTGCTGTTCCTGTATAAAAATGTTGTGAATATCTTAATGCATCATCGGCATTCTGGGCAAAACTCGTTGAGAGCATTGCGATCATAATAACAAATACCAAACTTAATTTCTTCATAATTGTCAGTTTTTACTTAGACCAATCCCACCACTCCATTAACAGAATGAACTAATTTACAGGCATAAATTTCATTTACTTTTATCTCCTTCCGCCTGATGAACCTGAAGATGATCTGCCAGAAGAAGAGGAACTGGATGAGGATCCTGATGAGGAACTGCTTCCTGATCCGGAACCTGAAGATCTGCTGCTATATGATCCTGATGAGGAGCTTCTTGAACCTGAAGAGGAGTTATATGATCCTGATGAGGAGCTTCTCCTTGAAGGAACTGAATAGCTGTTTCCTGAACTGTTATACGTCCTGCTTTGTCCGGCTGAAACTGAGGAACTGGTTCTTGATGTAGTACTCTTGTTTGTACCTGAGTAAGATGAACCAGATGATCTCTCTGTGCTTACCCTGCTGTTGTTATAAGAGGGCCTGGTACTCATACGAGGATTATTATAGCTCGGAGTATAGGTTCTGTTCACTGAATTATATTCAGGTCTTGAAACTGTTGTTGTTCTGGTGGCAGAGCTCCTGCCCGGGGATGTATTTGCGCTTTTGGTAACATCTTCTCCCGTCCTGGAATCTGCAGCATTCAACACCTGACGTCCATCGGATGTTGTAGAAACAGTTCTCCTTGAATCAGCAGCAGCAGGGGTTGTGACACCAGATGATCGTCTTGCAGCATCGGCGGTTGTTCCTTTTGACAGGTAACTGTCGCCACGTCTCGAGGATGCAGCGGAAGGCATATTGCTGTTCCACCTTGTAGAATAAACACTTTGCCTTTCCCTTCTTCCATAATCTGCATAATTCTTTGAATCTCTGTTATAAGATGCATTTGAATAATAACCCCAGTTACTGAAATAAGGATTATAGTATGAAGAATAAAAAGGATTATAGAAACCGCCATAATAACTTCCGTAGTAGTATCTGGGATAAAATCCTCCATAGTATCCATTATATCCGTAATCGTAATAGTAGGGATCATAAAAGAATGGATCGGAGTAGTATGGATAGCCGTAACCGAAACTCATTGAGGGGAATCCCCAGCTGTAATAGAAGGGATCTCTCCAGTAGGGGTAGAAATAATTACCGTAGAACCTTCTTAATCTTCCTGAGTAAGAGTAATTATCATAGTATCCGTAATCCCTGCTGCCGTAATAATCGTTCATTATCGCCTCGTCATTACTGACTGCATCAGAATACTCGTTTGATACCAGGGTATCGGCAGAATAAATGTTATCGTAATAATCATCGGCCCTCAGATCACCTTCAGCGATCTGATTTGTTACGGGAGATTTAATTCTGGTTGCCGGTCTGTCAGAAGGCAGATAGTAAAGGTCATCATACTCAAAGCCTGAGTAGAGCCCTGATGAACAGGAACCCAGTACCAGGAGTACCAGAATTGATATGTAATTTACTGCTTTCATCTTTGATTCCCTCTCTTTTTGTTCATTTCTTAAATATGTGCAAATATTGTACCAAATTGCCTCATATAACGATCAAGATTTGCCAAATATAGTGAATTATAACTCCATACCTATTTTAAAGGTTTATCAAATATAATACATTTTTTAACCTATTGCTTCTATAAAAACAAAAGAGGACATGCTTCTGCATGCCTCTTTTTATTTAATGTTACAGGTTATTACCTCCTGCTTCTCTTTGAGGAAGATTTTGATGAAGAATCCGATGACTTTGATGCGGATCTTGAAGAACTACTTCCTGACCTGGATACTGATGTTCCTTTTCCGGATGATGAACTTCGTGCCCTGGAAATTGTTGTACTGTTTCTTGAGGGTGCTGAGCTTTTCGATGGGGAGCTTATGGTCCGTCCTGAACTTGCACTGCTCCGCGAAACAGTTCCCGTACTCCTTACCGGTGCGGAAGTTGTACTCTTTGTTACCTGGGTCCGTGACGGCGTGCTGCTCACATCATTACTCCGGGTTCTGGTTGTTTGAGTGTTGTCAATCCTTGCAGGGCTCTTAGTCTGGCTCCTGGCAGGTGCGGTTTGTTCAATCCTTCTGTTTGCCGGAACTGTAACAGGTGCTACCCTCTCCTTATTGCCGGTTGCGTTACCTTTATTGTCGAAGTTCCCGCTATTGCCGTCATCCTGGCTGTGCCTGTTATTTCCGTTATTACCGGTGTTGCGGTCGTTGTCATCAAAATTACCACTATTACCGTCAAGCCGGCTGTTATTATTGTTTCCGTTATTGGAATTGTTGTTATTGCCTCTGTTACCGTTGTTACCGTTGTTACCATTGTTACCATTGTTGTTGTCAATTCCGCTTCGTGATCCGTTTGAAGAAGCTCCGGTGCGTCTTGAAACATCTCCTGATTTTGATCTGTTAGATTCCCCGGATCTGTAGCGATCAGGAAAATCTCTTGAGGAATACCTGGCTGCATAATTATATTGGTAGTTATAATGTGTTTGGTAAACAGGCCTGTTGTAATTGTAGTAATTCCTCCATCGGGGTCCGATATTTATATTGATTATAACAGGTGAGTACCAGCTGTAGTAAAAAGGATCGTAATCCCGGTACCAGGTACTTCCGTAGTAAGGATCATACCACCCGTAACTGTAAACAGGGTATCTGTAACTATACCCTGATCCAAAGCCAAATCCACCACCGCCATAGATGCTTATGCCCCACGAATATGGTTGGAAATTATACCAGTAAGTTTCAGTAAACACAGGAGAATAATAGTCAAAAGCGGCATATGACCTGTGAAACCTGTTTATACGTGATGCGAAGTAATAATCACAATCATCGTAATAGTAATTATTGATTACCATTCGGGCGTTATCATTTCTGAAGCCACTATTATCAGCAAACTGAGCTGCCATCGGTGAACCCGCTAGCAGCAGGGCTGAAATTATTCCGATGTAAAATTTTGCTTTCATGTTGAACCTCCTGTTTTTTTTAATGATAACTAAAGTTTTTATCTATTTTTACGCTTTCTTTTCTATTCAAAGATAATAAATCAAATAGTGTACCAAAACTATGGCAAAGTTTCTTACAAACAGGGATGAAAATTATGCACAGTGGTATAATGACCTGGTAATCAAGGCAGAACTTGCTGAGAACTCAGTTGTGAGAGGATGCATGGTTATCAAGCCGTACGGCTATGCAATATGGGAAAAAATTCAATCGGAACTAGACAGAATGTTTAAAGCAACAGGTCATGTTAATGCCTATTTCCCTCTTTTCATACCAAAATCATTCTTCAGCAGGGAAGCAAAACATGTTGAGGGATTTGCAAAAGAATGTGCCATAGTGACTCATTACCGGCTTAAAAATGACGAGAAGGGCAAGGGTTTAATCGTTGATCCGGAAGCAAAACTTGAAGAGGAACTGATAATACGACCCACCTCGGAGACTATCATCTGGAACTCGTACAAGAACTGGATACACTCCTACAGGGATCTGCCTGTACTCATCAACCAGTGGGCCAATGTTGTAAGATGGGAAATGAGGACCAGACTTTTTCTCAGAACTGCCGAGTTTCTCTGGCAGGAGGGGCATACTGCCCATGCGACACGTGAAGAGGCTATTGAAGAGACCGAAAAGATAATCAATGTATATTCTGATTTTGCTGAAAATTTCATGGCACTCCCGGTTATAAAGGGTTATAAATCTGAAAATGAACGTTTTGCCGGAGCCCTTGATACTTATGCCATTGAGGCTTTAATGCAGGACGGTAAAGCCCTCCAGGCTGGAACCAGCCACTTCCTGGGACAAAATTTTGCCAAGGCCTTTGATGTTCAGTTCACTGATAAAAACGGAAAACTTGATTATGTCTGGGCAACCTCCTGGGGTTTATCAACACGTATGATCGGAGCGCTTGTTATGGCTCATGCCGATAATCACGGGCTGGTACTTCCGCCCCGCCTGGCACCTGTCCATGTGATCATTATACCCGTCTTTAAGAATGCCGAACAGTTAGGTCGTATCTCCGAAACAGTATATAAAATACGTGATGAGCTGCTGGTTAAAGGTATTTCAGTGAAATATGACGACCGTGACAATAACACCCCCGGCTGGAAATATGCCCATTATGAACTTAAAGGTGTACCTGTTCGCCTGGCTATTGGTCCCCGTGATCTTGAACAAGGAACTGTTGAGGTTGTCCGCAGAGATACATTAGAGAAGAAAAACCTGCCGGTAAATAATATTGCTGATTATGTTGTAACCCTTCTTGATGAAATTCAAAAGAATATTTTCAGCAAAGCGGATGAATTCAAAAAGAAAAATACATTTTATCCTGATAAATGGGATGAATTCGTGAAAATACTGAATGATGGGGGCGGATTCATCATGTCTCACTGGGATGGAACAGCAGAAACAGAAGAGAAAATAAAAAATGAAACAAAAGCCACTATAAGGTGTATCCCCTTTGATTCACCCGCAGAGGATGGCAAGTGTATTTATTCAGGCAAACCATCAAAAAGAAGGGTGCTCTATGCCATATCATACTAATTTCAGGATATCGATTAAATAGAATATACCTGCGGTATTGTCTTTGAAAATTATTAAATTAGGTGCTTAAACTGACCTTTCCATGACAGATCTCAATGAAAAGAAACAAACGATCATAAACACTCTTAAAGAGAAATCCGTTCTCAAACAGAAGGTTTATGACAATACACTGGAATCATTCGGTATTGTCAAAGAGATCCTGAAAGATTTTGCTAAAGACGGAAACATCAGTCTTGGCAATATTGATCCAAGAATAAAGCTGGAATATACCGACAGGAGCAGTTTTGATGCCCAGTTAAAGATAGCTGGCGATATTTTATTTTTCAGCATGCATTCAAATATTTTCCAGTTCGACAGGGAACATCCGGCATGGAAGACAGCCTACATTCAGAAAAACAAATACAATGCATACTCGGGAATAATACATATCTATAACTTTCTGTTTGATTCGATCAAATATTCAAGGCAGGATGACCTCGGCTACCTCATAGCAAGAATATTCATTAACCATGAGAATCAATATCTTGTTGAAGGTAAAAGGCAGATGGGAATGCTTTTCAGCAACTACGGTAATGAAGCAATAAACAAGCATTCGTTACAAGTGATAATTTCAACAGCAATTCAGTATGCACTTGAATTTGATCTTCTTGTACCTCCATATGATACTGTAAAAATTGCAACTGTAGGGCAGGCAGAGGCTAAAATCCAGCATTCAAGGGTAATCACCGGTAAACGGCTGGGATTTCAGTTTAACTCAGATGATGTTCTCGAAAAAAATTCAAATGAAACCTGATGTGGAGTTTGAAAGAAATATACAGAAGATCAACCGTGTTTTTATTCTGTTAGCATTTCTGTGTTTCAATAGCCACCTGAATTCCCAAAACCAGACAGATAAAACCACAATCTTCCGGATAAGTTCCGATTCATTGATCAGAATCAGCGATATAAACCAGTCATTTGTGTCGGGTTCCTCTCTGAATATTCCAGATTCTCCTTTACCTTTCGGTATTCCGGCAAATGACCCTGCTTTCTTCTTATTTGACTCTCTGGAAGCTAAGGCATTAAGAAAACTGATAACCAGGACACTGTATAATTTCCTGATTGTATCTCATGAACCATCCTCAAAAAAAGAGATTACAGGATCAAGTGATATTAGCTACCTGGCCTATTCCGGCAGGAAAATCAGAAATATTGAAATCAGGAGGCTTAATGTCTTCGGCTCCAACATTAACAATCCTCTCTCTTTTGATCCTAATAAATTAGAAAAGCTCTTAAATGCAACTCATATTAACACTAATGAACGCATAATCCGAAAAAATCTCCTCTTTTCTGAGGGAGATACTCTTTCCCCTTTGGTCCTCAGTGATAATGAAAGGATTATCAGGCAGTTGCCCTATATTGATGATTCGAGGATAATTGTAATCCCGGTTTCTGATGAGGAGGTTAATATTGTGGTTATAACAAAGGATATTTATTCTCTCGCCGCCTCATTCAATTACAGCAGCATAAAAAAAGGCTCCGCTTCCCTCTTTGAAAAAAATATTTTTGGCATGGGTCATGAATTAAGGCTTAATATGCCTTATAACGCCGATCTTCATGATTCCCCGGGCTTTGGTTTAGAATATAATATTAATAACATTGCAAAATCATTTATAAACCTGAGGCTTTTTTATTTTTACGGGCTTGGTGAAAAGACATTCGGTTTTAATCTTCAGCGCAAACTCATAAGCTCAACGACAAAATATGCCGGAGGTATATCGGTAAGGGAGATGTTCACCACTGAAGATCTCGATACCCTGCCTGTTCCTGAACCCCTGAAATACAATTTTCAGGACTACTGGATTGCCCGGTCTTTTCTTCTGAACAGACAATCTGTAACCAGGCTGATTATAGGCGCCAGGTATACTAACAATAATGTATTCAACCATCCCTACATAATGCCTGATTCCTATCATTACCTTCAGAAGTACAGGATATTCCTGGGTTCGGCATCCTTTTCCGTTCAGAAGTATCACAAAACGAACCTCATATACGGATACGGAAGAACTGAAGATATCCCATACGGAGGATTAATAAACCTTACAGCTGGAAGAGAGATCAATGAATTCAAGCGCAGGATATATGCCGGAGCACAAATGTCGCTGGGTCAGTCAATAAAAAGCATCGGGTACTTCTACACATCAGCAGGCATAGCAACCTTTTTTAACAAAGGTAAGACTGAACAGGGGATTTTTTCAGTGAAGACAGATTTTATTTCTAATCTGTCTTACCTCGGGAGATACAGAATCAGGAATTTTATCAAACTCGATTACACAAGGGGATTTGACAGGTACTCCGATGAATCTCTTGCATTTGTCCGTGAAGATGGTTTTTCGGGTTTTAATAATGATTCTGTAGGAGGAAGACAAAGACTTGCGATTAACCTTGAATCAGTTCTCTTCAGTCCCATTAATTTCTATGGTTTCAGATTTGCATTTTTTGGATTTGCCGATCTTGGATTACTGTTCGGAACAAATGAATTTGTAATGCAAGGAGAGGTATTATCAAGTATTGGACTGGGGATCAGGATACGAAATGACAACCTTATCTTTAACACAATACAGATCAGATTTGGTTATTTCCCAAATCTGCCTGATTATTCCAGTGTCAATTATATGCTCGTATCAGGAGAACAGTTGCTAAAGCCTGATAACTTCGAACCAGGAGCACCTTCACTGTTAACATACCAGTAATCATCAGGAGAAACCTTCATGCTGAAAGATTTCTTGACATATATTGAAGAAAACCAGTTGGTTAAAAAGGGTGGCAGAGTACTTATGGCTGTCAGTGGAGGTATTGACTCAATGGTGATGTCTGATCTTTTTTTAAAGGCCGGCATTGAAACAGGCATCGCCCATTGTAATTTTTCCCTGAGAGGTAAGGAGGCTGATAAGGATGAAATGCTGGTCAGGAAATATGCAGAAGATCATAATATAGTTTTCTATTCAAAACGCTTTTACACAAAGGAATATGCTGCCAGGCATGGAATTTCAATCCAGATGGCTGCCAGGGAATTAAGATACACCTGGTTTGAGGATATTATGAACGAGAAAGGTTTTAACGTTACAGCTCTTGCACATAACCTGAACGATAATATTGAAACCATGCTTATTAATCTGACCCGAGGAACGGGTATTGCGGGACTTACAGGCATGAAACCATTGACCGACAGGATGATCAGGCCTTTACTTTTTGCGACAAGAATCGAAATTGAAACATATTGTAACAAAAACAACATCATCTACCGTGAGGACAAATCGAATGCGGAAACAAAGTATACCCGCAACAAGATAAGGCACAAGGTTATACCTGTTCTTAAAGATATAAATCCTTCTGTCGAGACCACACTGAATGAAACCGCGTTAAGGCTAAGCGGTATAAATGATATTGTTACCCGCTATATAAATGAAATTAGGCAAAAGGTAATCAGGGAAAAAGACAACGTCATCATTCTTGATATTAAACAGTTACGACCATATCTCAATAACAGGACTCTCATTTATGAGCTCATAAGACCCTTTGGAATAACAGACACTACGCTGAAAGATCTTTTCAATATTATTAACGGAGAAACAGGCAGCCGGATTTATACCATTTCACACATGATCCTGAAGAACAGGGGTGAGTTAATAATATCCGGGCTGAAAGACAAGCAAAATGAGTACTATGAAATAAGAAATATTGCTGAATTAAAAAAAGTGCCATTCGTTATCTCAGCAGAGTTTCTCAGATTATCAGGCAGTGAACCTATCCCTGATGATCAGGAAACGGCCTGCCTCGATTCATCAAAGCTCTCTTTTCCTCTTGCTATAAGAAAATGGCAGTCAGGAGATTATTTTTACCCTCTGGGTATGAGACAAAAAAAGAAGTTGAGCGATTATTTTGTTGACTGTAAATATTCCATTATTGATAAAGAAAAGATATTTATAATGGAAACATCAGGCAAGATAATCTGGATTATTGGAGACAGAATAGATAACAGGTTCAGGATCACCAGGTCAACGAAGAAAGCCCTGGTAATAAAGGTGCAATTAAGGCATTAAGGCTTTAGGGGTTTATTTCCTTATCCCGAAAATCCCCCGGTCAATCATCATAAGGTCGGCAATTGTAATTGCAGCGGCAGCCTCTATAATCACAGGCATACGCAGGGCGATACATGTATCATGCCTTCCCGTTATCTTAAGGTCTTGCATCTCCTTCTCTTTAAAATTGAACGTTCTTTGCTCAATACCTGTTGAAGAGGTTGGTTTAATAGCCACCCTGAAAACGATTTCGTTTCCGTTGCTTATCCCTCCGTTTATGCCACCCGCATTATTTGTAGCTGTTCTTCCACTTTCGTCAATGAACGGATCATTGTGCTCAGATCCACTCATTGAGGCTGATGCAAATCCGGAACCGAATTCAATACCCTTTATAGCCGGAATAGAAAATATTATATGACTGAGAGCCGATTCGATAGAATAGAAAAATGGCTCTCCCAGTCCCTGTGGCGGATTTTTTACTTTGCATTCGATAATTCCACCTATTGTGTCATCCTTAGCAATTGCCTCTTTTACAGCATTTTCAATATTACCAGACCCTCCGGCTGAGATAAGTTTTGCTGAAATCTTCATTTGGGTGGTTAATTTTTTGGCAATGACCCCCGCAATAACGAGTCCCCAGGTTATTCGCCCCGAAAAATGTCCGCTGCCGCGAAAATCACCAAATCCATAGTATTTAATATTTGCTGTATAGTCGGCATGACCGGGACGTGGAATATCAGCAAATTCAATATAGGCGGAAGAATCAGTATCCTTGTTACGAGTGAGGATTGTCATTGGACTCCCTGTTGAGAAACCGTTGAAGACTCCGCTGAGAATCTCGGGAAAGTCTCCCTCCTTCCGTTTTGTAGTACCAGCAGACCCGCTCTTTCTCCTGCTCAGATCTGAAATGAAATCTTCAGGTTTAATTGCAATTCCGGGGGGGCAACCGTCGATAATCACTCCTGTTACGCTACCATGTGATTCTCCAAAAACGGATACCCTGAAAACTAACCCAAATGAATTCATAACTGTTAAATTTTTCGTTTATGCTGCCTGTAAAATTCGATTACTTCTTTAAGCGGTACTTTTCCGATAACTCCTCTGCCGATACCTTCAAGGAAAACAAAATGTATATCGGTGCCTGCTCTCTTTTTATCATGAAGCGTAAGCTCTTCCATTTTTTTGACCGGTATCCTGTACTCCTTCAGGAGCTTATATCTGTTGAGGAGATCGATTATTCTACTGGTTTCATCATTACTGATAAGTCCTTTGAAGTTTGAAAAAACAGCAGCCTGTTCTATGCCTGATGCCACCGCAAAGCCATGTTTTATGGACTCATGCAGCTCCAGGGCATGTCCGAATGTATGGCCAAAATTAAGTATTCGTCTTAAGCCGCTCTCTTTTTCATCCTGTGATACTATTGATGCTTTAAACTTAACTGCCCGGGTAACAAGATTGGAAAGAATCTCCTTATCTCTTGCAATAACCTCAGAATAATTATTTTCCAGCATATTGATTATTACAGGGTCTCCTATCAGTCCGGTTTTTATCAGTTCGGCCAGGCCTGAAAGATATTCCTGCTCAGGAAGTGTCTGCAACATTAAAGTGTCGCATATTACAAATTCAGGCTGCCTGAAACTGCCTATCACATTCTTGATCTTTCCCAGATTGACCCCGTTTTTTCCACCAGTGCTTGCATCAACCTGTGACAACAGGCTTGTCGAAACATACCCGCACCTTATTCCCCGCATGAATACGGAGGCAAGAAACCCGGCAATATCACAGACCACTCCCCCTCCTACTGCCAGGATAAATCCGGAACGTCCGGTTCCTGCCTTTAAAAGTTTTTCTGACAGCTTCTCTATTTCCCTCAGACTCTTACTCTCCTCTCCGGGTTTTACTTTGAGTACAGGGTAACCGGGAAAATTTTTTCCATAAACACGGTGAACATTATGGTCGGTAACTATAACTGTGCTATCAGAGGGCAAAACAGGCAGGACTTTTTTCCACTCTGCACCGATGACAATTTTGGATATTGTACCTGCAGTATTTATAATTATCTTTTCCAAAGTGAAAATTTAATTCAGGTTAAAGCTATTAAATCTCCGCCAACAATCAACCGGCAGGAAGATAATTACAATTCTCATATCATACCGAATTAATTATGCAAAGATAAAAATCCTTAACTTTCCTACCCTATTAAAGGGATTTTTACAGGAATGACTTTACTGGAAAGATACAGAGGGATTATTGAATACTTCAATGTCAGTATGCCAATAGCTGAGACGGAACTGATTTACCAGGATCCGTTTGAGCTGATTGTTGCAGTCATTCTCTCGGCACAATGTACCGACAAGAGGGTCAATATGATAACCCCTGTTCTTTTGAAGAGGTTCCCTGATGCAAAGTCGATGGCAGAAGCGAAGCAGGAGGAAGTATTTGAATATATTAAATCATGCTCATATCCCAACAACAAGGCTAAACATCTTTCCGGAATGGCCAAAATGCTTTACGGTGAATTTGAGGGCAAAGTACCCTCCGATCCGCTTCTGCTGCAGAAGCTGCCGGGAGTGGGAAGAAAAACTGCCAATGTAATAGCTTCGGTTGTTTATCATAAACCTGTGCTGGCTGTGGATACTCATGTATTCAGAGTCTCAGCAAGAATAGGCCTTACCAGGAATGCCAAAACACCACAGCATGCAGAGGAACAACTGACAAGGTATATACCGGCCGATCTTATTCATAAAGCTCATCACTGGCTTTTATTGCATGGCAGGTATATTTGCAAGGCCAGACATCCTCTGTGCGATCAGTGTGGAATTTCCGGCTATTGTAAATATTATACTATTAAAATCAAAAAGGAATAAAATATTTAAAGTAAATATTGATTTGCTTTAAAGGATAAGCAATACAGGTCATTTTTTGTTATTTTTAAATCGGAATTTTAACAATTGCCTGATGGATTATAAAGAGAAATACAAAGAATTAGTCGAGATAAATAAAAGTCTCGAGAAAGAGCTAATGAATCTTCGCTCAAAAATAAAAGAGCAGAAATCTTCTCCCAATAACATGATTTTCAAGGCTTTCCATTCCGCTCCTAATCCCATGGCTCTTACATTACTGGAAACCGGCAAATTTGTGGATATCAACTCCACCTTCCTGGATGTCCTGGGTTTTCAAAAGGATGAGATCCTCGGACATACCCCTGAAGATATAGGACTCTTTGCTGATATTGAGGAGAGCAACAAATATATAAAACTTCTGTCGAAGCTGAAGAAAATAAAAGATTTTGTAATAACCCTGAGAACAAAAACCGGGGAGGAAAAACCTTTTCTCTTCTCGGCCGATACGATCCTGCTGGATAATGAAAAATATCTTATGACTATTTACTCCCCAATCAGCACAAAAAACAATATTACGATCAGAGAGAGTCAGGGAGCTGTCCTGGAAGAGATTTTCAATACTATCAGCAGTTATCTCGCCCTTTTCAGTGTAGGTAAGGATAACAAATTCTACATAATCGACATGAACACGAAGGCGGAAGAGGTTGAATTTGTCGATAAAAATGAGGTATGCGGAAAGAGCCTCGATGAAACACCTCTGGGTGAGCAGAAAAAGCTCGTGGAATTACTCCATCATGTCCATATAACGGGTGATGCACATAAATTGGCTGTTTCCCAAACAGGCGATGATTCTAAAGGTTACTATATGGCTTTTGTTCTAACATCCGGCAATATTGTGATAACATGGGAACCCGGCCATCATCAGAAGAGAAGGGATGATATAGAAAGACAGACTACCTTATTCCAGACTTTTGCGGAAATGCTTCCGGTTATAATTTACGAGGTTGACCTGCAAGGCAGAGTAACCTATGGGAATCAGCTTGGATTGGATCTGTTTGAATTAACCAGGGAGGATCTTAAAAAGAAACTACTTATCTCAGATGTATTCCCCGATAGTTATCAACAAATGGTGACAAATCTTGAATCAATAAGCTTACCAGGGGAGGTTGAGAGTCATGAATATAATGTCAGGAAAAAAGACGGTTCTGTTATACCTATTATAGCCCACTCTTTCGGCGTATTTCATGAGGGCAGGAAAATAGGTTACAGAGGTACTCTCATAGACCTGAGCAAGCACAAAACATATGAGGATCAGATAATAAGGGAAAAAGCATTCCTTGAACACCTGATTGACTCTGCACCCGAAGCAATTGTCCTTACTGATCTTGACGGTAAAATATCAATAATTAATAAGGAGTTTACGGAGCTTTTCGGATACACTACCGAAGAAGCCATAAACAAGAATATTGATGACCTGGTCGTTCCCGATGACCAGAAAAATGAAGCTATAGGAATTGAAGCCCTCACCGCCCAGCCACATAAGGTGGTAAGTCAGACAATAAGAAAAGATAAATATGGCAACAGGATTCACGTCTCGCTTATCGGGACTGTTATCATCGTGAATGATGAACCTGTGGCAATAATTGGTATCTACCACGACATCACCATAGAAAGGAAAAATCTTCTGCTACAGGAGATACTATATAATATCTCTTCCGCTGCCCTCAAGCAAATGGACATCAAAGAGATATACCCTGTTATAGTACAGGAGTTGAGTAAGATATGGGATACCAATAATTTCTTTATTGCACTTTATGACAGGGAATCTGAAACACTCTCCCTTCCCTTCTTTGCCGATGAAAAAGACAGTTTCCAGGAGATTCCCGTTAAAAAAACGATTACAGGCTGGGTAATAAAGAATGAAAAGCCTGTATTGCTGCAAAAAAATGATCTCAAATTGCTCGAAGAATCAGGAGATATTGAACTTGTTGGCACAGAATGTAAAGTATGGATGGGAGTCCCCCTGAAGGTGGAAAACAGTGTTATTGGTGTAATGTGCCTTCAGGATTATAACGATGAAAACAAATTCTCCCGGGATGACCTGTATGTACTTGATTTTATCGCAAACCAGATAGCTATTGCCATTCAACGGAAGATAATGCTTGATAACCTGGTAACAGCCCGTGAGAAAGCTGAAGAGGCAGGACAATCCAAGCAGTTTTTCATGTCAACAATGAGCCATGAGATCAGGACACCTCTTAATGAGGTAATTGGAATTACCAATCTATTACTTCAGGGTGAGCCACGTGAAGACCAGATAGATTATATCAAAACCCTGAGGTTTTCAGGTAATCATCTCCTGACACTTGTAAATGATGTTCTCGATTATAACAAGATAGAATCGGGCAAGATAATCTTTGAAGAGACAGTTTTCAACCTGAACGACTTCATGGAGGAAATTATGAGATCATATTCCTTCAGGTCGAAGGCAAAGAACCTTGAATTTGATATCAAAAAAGAGGGGACTCTTCCGGATGAGGTCATCGGCGACCAGATCAGGCTCAACCAGATACTGTCAAACCTTCTTTCAAATGCACTCAAATTTACGAACCATGGAAGTATAACCATCACTATCAAGGAACTGGGAAGCAAAAACAACCAGGTAAATCTGGAATTTGCCGTAAAGGATACGGGAATAGGTATACCAAAGGAAAAACATACCAGCATCTTTGAGAGCTACATACAGGCATCATCTGATACTACAAGGTATTACGGAGGAACAGGACTCGGCCTTGCAATAGCCAAAAAACTTGTTGAACTACGAGGTGGTACAATAAGACTGGAGAGTGAGCCTGATGTTGGATCAACCTTTACATTTAACATTACCTTCGGACTATCAGTTAAAGGTGAACATGATAAGGCAGGCGAAACAAAAGAAACATACATAGGCCTCGAAGGTAAACGTATTCTTGTAGCAGAAGATAACAAAATTAACTTCTTTGTAGCCAATAAATTCCTGACAGGATGGGGAGCTATAGTGACACCTGCCGAAAACGGACAACTGGCACTTGAGCTTCTGGAAAAAGAGGATTTTGACCTGATCCTGATGGACCTGCAAATGCCAGTGATGGATGGGATCGAAGCTACCCGGATAATAAGGAAATCACAGGATCCAAAAATAAGTAATATCCCTATAGTCGCTCTGACAGCAGCAATAATGTCGGAGAATAATGATAATATCGACGAACTCAATATCAACGACTACATCCTGAAACCGTTCAAACCTCACGATCTTTTCGAGCGAATTAAAAAACATATAAGATAAAGACTTGCGGCAGCCGGCTGCACTGCCGGCACCTGGTCCAAAATTCCCAGTACCGGGGACCTATTTTATACAGTGCCTGCTTATATATTCAGTGGCTCTTTTATTACCCAGGTTAAAGGAATTTCTGAAATCATGACATGCATCCTCCTTCTTGCCTGAGTTGAGAAGCGCAATACCTTTATTAAGCCATACCTCTGAATTTGAAGGATCAAGGTCGAGCGACATGCTATAGTCCTTCATAGCCCAGTCCCACGAGCGTGACAACAGGTATGCATCAGCCCTGTCGATATAACATTCCGGGTCGTTTGGATGGTACCTGAGGTTCTCCGAAAAGTATTTAAGGGCTTTCAGATAATCACCTGTAGCAGTTTCGGTTTTACCTGCCAGACTCAAAGCTTTTTTGTTCTGAGGATACAGGTTCAGGAACTTCTCTATATCAGCCATCGCCCTGTTTGTTTCTCCTGTTTTGCGGTAACACTCAGCCCTTGAAATATACAAATCAGCATCCGGAATCTCCAGTGTAATAAGCTTTGAATAAGTAACAGATGCTCCTGCATGATTTGATACTGTGGCCTGAGCTTTTGCCAGCAGCCTCAGGTATTTTTCATTATCGGGATGTGCATTTGTAATCCCGGTCAGAATTTTTATTGCCTCAGCGGGTTTGCCGGCAGAAAGATTAAACAAAGCCCTGGCATAAAGAACCTCCTCATTACCTTTGTATTCACTTTCAAGCTCCGATAATCTGTTAACCGCATCATCATTCATACTAGCAGAAATGTAATATTCAATTTCCGAAACACCGGTTTCAAGACTGGAATACCATTTTTTATTCCAAAACTGGCGCCATTCCGGACTGTTTTCAATTAGTCCATAGGCAGGATCCAGTAGTACTTCCTTTTCACTTTTCCGGAATGGAGAACCAATATTTCTTTCAAGGTGATACAATGAAGTACCGGCATCACCTTTCAGTGCATATATCCTTGACAAACCATAATCTCCCGAATATTGTGTCAGGGAGTTTGCAGTGTTGTAATCGCTTATGGCACTCTGATAGTCCCCCTCCTCAATGTATGCCTTTGCCCGTTCAATATATAACCTGCTGTCCTGTTTTTCCAGTATAGCTGATGAGAGCAGATCAACTGCCTCTGCGGTTTTACCGGTTTTGATCAATGCTCCTGAATGAAGAAGAGTCTCATAAACGAGCTGACCGTTAATGATACCAGTAAGAAAACATGCTGTAATAAAAATTAAAATCTTTTTCATCATCTTATGCCCCAACCTCATTTTGTCTCCTGCGGCCTGACCTTTGCACCCGGCTCCGTAATTACATGGATAAATCCTGACAGATGGAATTGTTCAAGACCTGAGATCCGCCACTCAAAAACATCGCATTGATAAAAATAGACACCCGGTGATACTATTTTGCCTTTATATATCCCATCCCAGTTTAGTCTGGGCACATCTGTTGAGAATATCAGCAGTCCGTTGCGGTTAAAAATCTTAAAATCAACCTTATCCACCAGCGCTGAAGTCTTTGCCAGCAATATGTCGTTAATTCCATCGCCATTGGGTGTGAATACATTGGGAATCTCGTAGAAATTACAGGAGTCAATGCATACCATTACAGATTTTTCGCCTTCGTTGCCTAACAGATCAAATGCCGAAACAGCATAACAGCCTGATAGTATCTCACCCGGATAGTGCCTGTAAAGGAAGGTATTTTTATCATTAATAGTTTCAATGAGTGCCAGATCCTCATCATATTTCATCTTATAATAAATCATATAACCTGCTACATCTTCAAAGCATTCAGGATCGGTGATCCTCCATGTTACATTATTATAGAGAGAGTCGCACTGGCTTGTGACATTTATTTCCGGTGCGCAGGGAGGTTCATTATCGACAGGTATGACACAGGTTATTTCCGAAAGGTTAATAAGGTCTTTAGGCATGTCATTCGTCGCATAACCACCTGTTGATCGTACGTAATAACAATATTCTTTCTCGTTTTCAAGACCGTAATCAATGTAAATCAGCTGATTTGTTGTACCTGCCGAATCAAATTCCATTGTGACATCGTTAAGTCTGAAGAAATCATACCGTGTATTTATCCATGGCACATTCCTGTTGATTATGAATCTTGTCTTACGGTCACCCGGGTTTGCCTCGAGGAATATAGATGATGCTATACCCGGATCACCTACCATGAATTCGGATCCCGAAGTTCTGTTCCAGAGCTCTATTTTATATATAAAGCCGTACGACTGTGTATTTAACAGATTATCAATGAACACAGTATCATTCAGGTCGGTTGTCGGGATGGAACTAATCAGTGAATAGTCGCTTGAGATTATCCCCTGTGCCCTGTAGATAAGGTATTCATATGGTCCGGGAGCAGGAATAGTATCAAGTCCGTCAGGTTTTTCCCAGGCGACATAGATTGATCCGTTAACCGGATCCGTATTTCTAATGCTGACGTTCGTTATTACCGGAACACCTGATACCAGGGTTGATGTAATTTCGTTGGAAGATTTGCTTTCAGTTCCGTTCTTATAGACAGCAACAATTCTGTATGTATACTCCGTCCCGTGCATAAGTCCTTCACCTCCATTTGTATCGATATATGAAAGGGTATCACTGCCATCAACATACCCCACTTTAACGAACCCCGTCCAGGATGGTATTCCCGCCGTGCATGAATCGGGTACGAATGTTGAAGCGCCCTCTCTTCTGTAGATGGCAAATCCTGCAATGGCATCAGTACCATAAGGCAGCCATGTTAATCTGATAAAATTACCTTCGGGAACTGCTTTCTCAAGCTCAGGAGATGGCCCCAGAACCTTAATGCTTATATTGTCAATATCAGAGAGCATCAGTTCTTCGTTATTATCATCCGTTTTAAAAATGATATCATAGGGCTGCCCTCTGACTACTTCATGACATGGCGTCCACCTGAACCTTGAAGAAGAGAAGCCGGGTATTGATTGAACGCCGGTAATATAGGCAGGACATGATATAAGACCAAAAATACCTGATGTTGCCCTGAGAGTTATGGAATCATTATCGGGATCTGTGGCGGAAAAGATAAAATCAACAGTGTCACCCACCTGTACACACATGTCTCCCGGTATATTGTTCACAGGCGGTTTATTGTCAGTGACAAAGACCTCTATCTGCATATCCCGTACTACTACCCCTATCTTTTTGCCATTTCTCCATTCCTGTATTTCCATGGCTACATTATATTTTCCTGTGTCGGCCGGAGTATTCCATATCAGGTCACCGGTTATTGAATCAACACGCAGGTAATGAGTTGCAGGAGGAAAAGTATAGTTTTCAATAGGCTTTCCATCTTCACGGGTACATACTGTAAGCTGATACGAGAGACTGTCGCCATCAGGATCATAGGCAGCGGGATTATGAATAAAGATATACCCCAGGGCAGCTTTGTCGTATGGGGGATTCAGGAGAACAGGAGTACTGTCGAATCCCATGGAGGGATTTACTGTAACGATTGTGGCAATAGAAAAAACCACATTGACGGAATTGGGAATATTCATTACCCCATAGTTCCTGTTTGGATCCTGTACCACTACTCTATATACTCCGGGACCTGGAAATGTATGGTTTATTTTATATACGTTTCTCCGGTAGTAATTGGGAAGCGTCACCTTTTCTATTCTCTGAGCTGTAGAGATTGAATTATCGCCCCAGTTGACATCAAGTTGTTGTCTGTCAGCAAAACTCAGGGTATAGGTAAAGGTCGTAATTGTAAATTCATAAGTCAGATCCGATATTTGAACATAGGTTATCTCACCTGCCCTGTTATGTGTTGCAGATAGAACAAGAAAATTGAATACTAAAACCGCCAGGATAAGTGATTTTCTCATTTTTTTTACTTCCTCCGAATGATTAATTCAGTTTGAATGTCTCTTCTGTTTTAAGGGGGGTCAGCATTACTCCCTTTTCAAAATCATTAATCCTGATTATGGTCATATTTGCCTGATCGCTGTATAAACCGGTCATAATCAGGTTCTTCACCGTAATTAATCTTGGCTTTTTATCCGATCTGTACAGGAGATTCATATTTATCTCGTTATTTTCCAGTGTCAAATTTAATAACTGCCCTTTCAGCCGTTTATTGTTTATAAATATATTAACTTTCTCGTCCAGGTAATTGTTCATCAGATCAGTCGGGAATGAGTTTTCAAGTTGTTTAGCAACGTCTGGCAATTCCCTGCCGGATAAGGAATAATCAAGCAGGAAATCATCATAGTACATCCTTACAAAAACCTTGAGTGAGTCAGTATCTGTGACATGATCAATACTGGTAAGGGTTACATGTACGGGATGCAAGACAAACCAAACCGATAGTGCCAGTATTTTCAACATTTTTTCTCAGGTTCAGAAAATAACAAAACCACAAAAATCAAGCCATTTACTAACCTTCATGGATGCTAACCCGGTCTTTCAGATACTGAACTGTGCCGACCTCAATGAATGAGAAACCAGATCCGCCTGAAAAATTACCTGCAAGCACAACAACCAGGTCGTCATCTCTAAGATCATGTGCCTTTACGAGGTTTTTTAGTGCGATATGGATAAATTCGTCGACTGATGTTCTTCTTTCCTGGTAACTGGGATATACACCATAAGAGAGGGCCAGTTCTCTCATTGTCCGGGTAGTGTAACATTGTGCTAAAATATGGTTGAATCCCCTGTTAGAGGCCATATCCCTTATGGTTCTGCCTCTTCTCGTATCAGCAATTATTGCTTTTGCATTTACCCGCAGCGATGTTTCAACCGCAACCTTAGCCAGGTGGGATGACACCTCTCCTGTTACATTCAGGTATGGAGTATTAAGGTATTTTTCCTTGTTTTTCTCAACCTCCACGGCCACTTTGGTCATTGTCTCAACAGCCTCTACAGGATATTTGCCGGATGCAGTTTCACCGCTCAGCATTACGGCATCAGTCTGTGAGTAAATGGCACTCGCTATATCGCTTACCTCTGCTCTTGTCGGACGCGGATTAGTAATCATTGAATGAAGCATCTGTGTTGCAACGATGACGGGCTTTCTCAGGTAGATACATTTCGAAATTATCATCTTCTGGATTGATGGTATCTTTTCATAGGGTATTTCAATAGCCAGGTCCCCTCTTGCAACCATAATGCCATACACCTCATCCAGTATCTCACCTAAATTTTCAACGCCCTCCTCATTTTCGATCTTTGCTATGATCTTTATCTCACTTTTATATTTGTCTATTTCAGCCTGTACATCCAGAACATCCTGCTTTGATCTTACAAATGAATGAGCAATGAAGTCAATATCATTCTCAGCTGCCATCTTTATGAATGTCCGGTCCCTGTCAGTAACCGATGGCAGGCAAATCTTAACTCCCGGCACGTTTACGCTTTTTCTTGATCCGATTATTCCATCATTATCTGCCCTGCATATGAGAGAATTACCTTCTCTTTTGAGCGCCTTTAATTCAAGATCTCCGTCACTTATCATTACCATGGAAGCAGGGGGTACCTCTTCTGAAAACGTTTTCAGGCTCACAAAAAGTTCCCTCTTTGTGGATATTCCTGTAGGATCTCCTGTTATTTTTACGGTATCCCCTTTCTTTATCTCAATGGGAGCCTCACATATAGTAGTGCGAATCTCGGGACCTTTTGTGTCGATCATTATTGCAATTCTGTCAGAAACCTCACGTGCGTTCTTTATTATCCGCAAGGCCCCTTCAATATCAAGATGTGCAGAATTGATCCTTATGACATTCAAACCCGCTTCGTACAGATCCCTGATAAATGCAGGTTCACAATTCTTGTCCGCGATAGTGGCTACTATTTTTGTCCTTTTTTTGTTCATCCCTCAACTTTCTTTTGTACCGAGTTTATTTATTAAAGCCTCAACAGCAAGTCTGTAACTGTCAAGTCCGAAACCTGAGATAGTGCCAGTACAACTAGGCGCAATGAGACTTGTATGACGGAAATCCTCACGGGCAGCTATATTTGTTATATGAACCTCAACGACAGGTGTTTTAACCGATGCTATAGCATCAGCAATAGCAACAGAAGTATGAGTGTAACCTCCGGCATTTAGAATGATACCATCGGATGAAAAACCTCTCTTCTGGATCTCGTTTATAAGCTCACCCTCAACATTTGACTGGTAATATTCAAAAATGATCTCAGAATAAAGCGATTTCAGCGATTTCAGGTAATCATCAAAAGACACTGATCCATATTTGTCAGGCTCACGTTTTCCAAGCAGATTAAGGTTTGGCCCGTTAATGATACTGATCTTCATTTCACTTGATTTTAACAGTCTGTAAAAATAGATAAAATAATTATGCATGCGAAATAAACAAGGAAACCTACCTTTATGTTACTTTGTGAAAACAAGTATTTAAACACATACCTGACTTATTGGGTAATGTGAAGGATTAAAATAAAAAATTATGAGTCTCCCCTGGAAGCAGGCAATAAAGGATTTTGAAACATATCTCAGGCTCGAAAAATCGTTATCTGAGAACAG
>Ga0307419_10000356_pt1 | contig 22551 bp, 20 predicted proteins | sample SalMarWE160230MG_2_FD_202512 | JGI IMG/M metagenome (GOLD analysis project Ga0307419, IMG submission 202512) | Salt marsh sediment microbial communities from the Plum Island Ecosystem LTER, Massachusetts, United States - WE1602-30 | ecosystem: Environmental > Aquatic > Marine > Intertidal zone... | reverse complement strand
CTTGCGGGTGGAGTCCCAGACTTGATATCCGCTGGGCGGCCAAGTAACCCCACGGGCTCACTCAGGTGAAAGCTGTGAGTGTCCCATAGCCAGTCATCGGCTGACCCAGACGCTCGAGCCCTCAGGCATGCGTCCCCAGCTCATCGGTCAAATGAAGGGTATCATGCCTGCCGCGCCCCATCGCTCTTACATTCTAGTAACCCACGCTCCACCCGACAGCCTGCCACGTTGGCGATTTGATCTCTTATTCCCCTTATTGGTTTCTCATCTATAATCATTAAAAGCCCATCCGGCTGCAGGTGAGCTCATCCGATAGGTTAACGGTCAAGATCAAAGGCTCTTTGCGGAGCTGAAATAAGACAAAGTGAGGTTTGGTATGGATATAAGTGAATCTGCTCAGTTAGTGATCAACTGGCTCGATAAAAACCAATCTAAATTTATTGAAATGTCCGATCAAATTTGGCAATCCCCTGAATTGGCTTTTAAAGAATTCAAGGCTTCTCGCCTGCAAGCCGATTTTCTGGAGAACGAAGGTTTTTCAGTCACATGGAATATCGGGGACCTCAATACCGCTTTTGTGGCGGAGTGGGGGGAGGGAAAGCCCATCCTCGGTTTCATTGGTGAGTATGATGCTCTACCGGGATTATCCCAAAAGAATCAACCCACCAAGGAAGCCATTAACGATGGTGGACCAGGACATGGATGCGGGCATAATTTGTTAGGCACTGGTGCCGTAGCGTCGGCAGTTGCTGTGCAAAAATGGCTCAAGTCCAACGGCGAATCTGGAACCATTCGCTATTACGGTTGCCCGGCAGAAGAGGAAGGTAATGGGAAGGTTTATATGGCCAGGGCAGGTGCTTTTAACGATCTGGACGCGGCATTGAATTTCCATCCTGCAAAAATCAACATGCCGGCTAAAGGGGGAGCAATAGGAGTGAACGAAATATACTTCCGGTTTTTTGGCCGGACTGCTCATGCGGGCGATGCTCCGCATAAAGGACGCTCAGCCTTGGATGCGGTTGAACTGATGAACATCGGTATCAATTATCTACGGGAGCATGTCAAAGATGACGTGCGTATGCATTACATCATCACAGAGGGAGGTAAAGCACCCAATATCGTCCCTGAAGAAGCTGAAGTGTATTATTTCATACGAGCCGCCAAGCCCGATTATCTTGCAGAAGTGGTTGAACGCGTCCATAAGGTTGCCGAAGGTGCAGCACTGATGACCGAAACAACTTTTGAAGCACGTTTTGATGGAGGATGCTCGGCTTTACAGAGCAACCACTACCTAGCTGATCTACAGTATCAGTCCATGCAGTTGATCGGCTCGATCGCCTTCACGCAGGAAGAAATTAACTTTGCCCAAGCGATCAATGAGTCATTCACGGGTACGAACTCTGACCATATTGATGATATGATTGAATATTTTGAGCCTTCGTCCGAGATGGTCGCTGAACTTGATGAATACCGCGACCAACCCCTGATTGGAAGAAATTTCATCGCGCTCGATGAACGCATCATCGCATCTGGCTCCACAGATGTTGGCGATCTCAGTCAGATTGTTCCGGTGAGTGAACTGGAGACCACCTGCTTTCCCACTGGCTGCCCTGGGCACAGTTGGGGGAATGTCGCTGCCTCTGGGATGTCTATTGGGCACAAAGGTATGATGCACGCAGCCAAGATTATGGCGGCAACTGCAGTTGAACTTTACTCAGATCCCAGCCATCTTGTCGAAATTCGCCAAGAGTTCGAGCGTAAAACCAAAGGCAAGCCATATATTCCCCCAATACCCAAGGATGGAAAGCCGCCGCAATACGAACCAAACGGTGATTGAACTCCCACCCTTGCGTTTTAAACTAACACACTCTGCGAGAGAAGGAATCCGTTTATCAGGTTTGTCATCCCAGCGAAGTTGGCTGAACCTAACCGAGTGTTGTCTTTCAAATAACTTCTTCTAACCAGGTTGGATAAATACCTTTATCCGCCAGGTCGCAGGTTCGAGTCCCCCATGCTCACTCGATAAATCGAATTTCGGGTGCAAATATCTTCTTTTCTAATGGAATTTTTATAAAAGAATAATATAAAACACCGGTGCTATAATCTCGGGAACTGCCAACGAGTGATGCTGAGCAGTTTCTGGCTGTATTATGATTTGATTCTAGGGAGAAAATACAGGATTTACTGATTTATTTTATACGGAAAATAACCTCCTTTATTGAAATATTTGGGTTCAAGCCCTTACCTGAATTCTTCATAATTTCTTATTTACCTGGAGGGCAGGTTTTCTCCAATTCTTTTGGTCTACTAGTTATTATGATTCACTTCCCAACATTGAATAAATTCCCATTCGGAATAACATCATTCCGAATGGGAATCAATAAACATATTATCTTGATTTTTCAGAAGTAAGTAGGGTATCCTGTAAGTGAAAGGATATTTATGACATGAAACCAAAAATTGATGAGACCGATCGAAAGATTTTGAAATGTTTACATGTAGATGCCAGAATGCATAGCTCTGAGATCAGCCGTAGACTGGGGAACATGACCGCCAGGGCGGTCCGAAACCGGTTAAGCCGGCTGGTTAGCGAAGGTTTTATTGAGATTAAAGCTGGTGCAATCGCTGAGAAATTGGGCTTTCCTATAAGTGTTGACATTAACATGGATGTGGAACCGGGCATGGTCCAAGAGGTTGCTCACAGGTTAGTAGACTTGGATGAAACCATTTACGTCGCTATAACAACCGGTGATTCGGATATTTCTGCGACAATTGTCGCAGAAAGTATGGGAGATCTTCAAATCCTGATCACAGAAAAACTGCATTCGATCCCTGGGATACGTAAGACCAAATCTCATATGCTTACGAGAATCCTGAAACAAAGCTGTGACTGGCCCTTTCCAAAAGATCTTCCAGATTATTAGACTCAATTTGACTAATGAGAATAAGAAGTGGAACAGATAAAACTTTAGAGGATCAGCAATTGCCCTCGTGGATAGGATAAAGCGCATTATTTACTTGAAGATACGATTGGACATTTCTGGAAAATTAACTGAGATTTTGTAACCAACTTTCTTAAGCAAAGGAGGACAAATAGATATATATCACGATATAAATTCATCAATCAAGTTAGAAAAGTGTAAAGGAGATTTAATAATGTATCGAAGAACTATATATATAGGACTGATGCTAATGATAGCTAGCTTGGTTCTTTCAGCCTGCGGAACGGGAGGAGCTGGAGTAGAGCCGAATATTGCTGTCTACGGATCTACAGTAACTCTTCCGGACTTGGATCCAAGTTCTGGGTTCTCGGATGACAACAAGGTGACCACCCAGACCTACGAAACATTGACTTTCTATAATCCCCCCGGCAGTGCGGATATTGTCAGCCCGAAATTAGCCACTTCCTGGGAATCGTCGGCTGATGCAATGACCTGGACATTCCACTTACGTGAGGGAGTCAAATTCCACGACGGTACAGATTTTAATGCAGAGGCCGTTAAGTACTCCATCGAGAGAACCATGGGGTTAGAGTTGGGAGCCTACTACATCTTCTTCCCGGTTTTGGAAGTTATTGTCGTGGATGAACTTACCGTTCAATTTAACCTTGACTATCCTGCTCCTATGGATCTAGTGCTATCCAGCGGATATGGCGCCTGGATCTTCAGCCCGACAGCTGTTGAAGGTAAAGATAACGCCTGGTTTAACGAAGGCAATGATGCAGGAACCGGTCCCTATATGATTGAAAGTTACAATCCAGGGACAAACCTCGTTCTGACGCAATTCGATGATTATTGGGGTGGCTGGGAAGATGGCCAATTCGATAAAGTTATCGTCCAATTTGTAGAGGATCCAACAGTTGCCGAGCAGATGATCCGCTCTGGTGAAGTTGATTTTACCTATAACTTGCCTTTTGAAAATTACGGCGCGTTGGGCGAAGCTGAAGGTGTCACGGTTGATATCACACCTTCCTTCTCGAACATTTTGGCGCTTTTGAACACCGTCAAGCCGCCTCTCGATGACCCCCTGGTTCGCCAGGCTCTCTCCTACAGCTTCCCCTATCAAGCGATCGCTGAGAATCTTTATGCCGGAATGGGCACTCAAGCTCGTGGACCGGTCCCTGCGGGGATGTGGGGCTACGACCCGAACCTGACTCAATACACGCAAGACTTAGAGAAAGCTGCTGATTTACTGGACCAGGCAGGTTATCCAGACGGTGGCTTTGAGTTGAGCTACACTTTTGTCGCTGGAGATCTGGATCAGCAGCAAGTCGGTGAACTATGGCGCGCTGAACTGGCAAAGCTGGGAATTGATATGAGTGTGGACGGTCTGCAGTGGGAGGCTCAATGGGACCTTGGCATGGCCGATCCAAGCACGGCTCAGGATGCGTTCGCTTTCTACTGGTGGCCGGATTATGTAACGCCTTACTCCTTCCTGTTCAACATGTTCCATAGCGAAGACGAGCCTTTCTTTAACTTGGGCTACTACAGCAACCCGGTGTTCGATGACTTGATCGATAGTGCCGATGAATTAAGCGGCACTAATATCGATGCGGCTTCCGATATGTTCGCCGAAGCCCAGGAAATACTCGTTGAGGACGCAGCTGCAATCTTCATCCTGGATTTGCCTGATATTCATGTAATTCGAGATGATATTTCAGGTTATGTCAATAACCCTGGTTATCCGCACGTTGTTTTCTGGTACGATTTGCGACGTTAGTAAGTAATATGGTTCAAATATTAGTGCAGGCAGATGTCTGCCTGCACTAATATAACTTTCAGAGTGTATGCGTACTTCACCCAGAAATCAAAGCTCAGGAGCTTGTGAGGTTTGAGATTAGTTGGGCAATTGTCATATAAGGTCCGGATATGAGCAGAAATATATATTTTCTGCGCCGCCTTGGACTGGCTGTGCTGGTCCTGGTTGGCGTGATGGTGGTCACGTTTTTTGTATCACGGGTTGTGCCCTCAAATCCGGCGGCTTTGTACGCAGGTCCTCGTCCACGCCCTGAACAAGTAGCAGCATTAGAAATCAAGTTAGGCCTTGACCAACCCCTACCTGCCCAATTTGTGCGCTATATTGGCGATGTGCTCCAAGGAGATTTTGGTGTATCTTACAGGACAAAACGGGAAATCAGCTCGGATCTTCGCATTTTCTTGCCGGCCACCTTGGAACTAGTAGTTGTATCTTCTTTCCTTGCGCTTCTGATTGGTATCCCTTTTGGAGTGTTGTCAGGTGCACACCGGACCGGTTGGCTGGATCAGGTAACTCGAGTGCTATCGATGGTGGGAGTGTCCATTCCCACGTTCTGGCTAGCCTTATTGCTTCAATTATTGTTCTCCGGTTTTATGGGTTGGCTTCCGCTTGGAGGGCGCATCAGCAACACAATTATCCTGTTGAATCCCATTAATCACGTCACAGGCTTCTATCTTATCGATGCAGTTATCAGCGGAAATTGGGTTGCCTGGTTCGATGCCTTACATCATATCATTATGCCGGCTGCGGTTCTGGCCACTTACCCTATCGGACTGACTGTCCGTATGACTCGCGCAGCAATGGTCGAGGTGCTTACGGAACCCTATATCGACACTGCACGTGCAGCCGGCTTGCCACGGCGAACCATCCTCTTCCGTTTGGCACTTAAGAATGCAATCATACCCACTCTGACGGTATTGGGATTATCATTTGCCTATTCAATCACGGGTGCCTTCCTCATAGAGTTGGTATTCACCTGGCCGGGAGTAGGAAAATACGTTACCGACGCGGTTCTTAATGTGGACTTTCCAGTCGTGATGGCTGTCACGCTGGTGGTAACAGTGGTTTACATCGTCATAAACCTGATTGTTGATATGGTCCAGGCCGCCCTGGACCCGCGGGTAAGATTGGGTTAGGTATCCTACCTTAGGAGAGTTTATATGAAAATACGAGTTATCAATCCCACCATATCCAAATCCTTTCAGGACAGCATGTTGGCCAACTACAATACTTATGCATCCGCGGATGCGGAAATCGACGCTGTATATCTTGAACATGGACCGGCATCGATTGAAAGCTACTACGACGTGGCTATAGCGGTGCCAAACATTCTGGTTGAGGTCATTCGCGCCGAGCAAGAGGGAATGGATGCAGTAATCATCGATTGCATGTTCGATCCTGGACTATTTGCGGCCCGCGAGAGGGTTAACATTCCTGTCATTGGTGCCGCCCAGGCGAGCATGTCGTTAGCGGCGACACTTGGTGACAGATTCAGCGTCATCGGCATCCTGGATCGAGACCGGCCACCTATATACGATCTATGGCGTCTTTATGACTTAACCGCTCGTGGTGCATCAGTCCGGGTCATTGACATCCCGGTGCTGTCGCTCAATGACGATGAAGAAGCTCTTATCAAAGCGATGATCACTGAGGGTGCCTTAGCCATAACTGAGGATCAAGCACATGTACTCGTATTTGGTTGCACTGGAATGGGAGGTTTAAAGGAAGCTGTAGAGCGAGGTCTGACGGAGATGGGCTATGCTGGAATTCCGATCATAGATCCGAGCGCCGCTGCCTTGAAGCAAGCTGAAAGCCTGGTAGTGCTTAGGCTGAGCCATAGCAAACAGACTTTTCCAGACCCAACCGTACAGATGATCGTTGGCTACGACAAACTTCAATTATGACGACAAAAAACATTCTTCGACGTTGGTTTGGGGATCTGGCTTTTCCGCAAGTTGAAGCTGGATCGACTATCTGGTTCTTCAAGCAGGACCGTCTTGCTATGATTAGCCTTGTTTTTATTATCCTGCTGGTGCTGGTGGCTATTTTTGCACCCATACTTACGCCGTACGCCAAAGAGGGAATGGGAGAACCCAATCTGGCCAATAAATTTTTGGCTCCTAACTCCGAGCACTTATTTGGTACAGATAGTTTGGGTCGCGACCTGGTTGCGCGTATGATGTTCGGTGCCCGCACATCATTGTCCATGGGTTTGCTGGTTGTTCTCGTTGCTGTGCTGATTGGCGCGCCATTGGGAGCGATTGCTGGATATTTTGGTGGCTGGGTAGATGAAGTGGTTATGCGAGTGACGGATGTTTTCCTGGCTTTCCCACCTTTGCTGTTAGCGATTGGTATAGCCGCGGCTCTCGGCCCCAGTTTTATCAACTCGATGTTGGCAATTTCCTTAACCTGGTGGCCCTGGTATACGCGACTAGTTCGTGCACAGGCGATTTCTTTGCGCGAACGATCATTCATCGAGGCTGCCCGCGGAATCGGTGTCAAGAATCTGACCATCATTTGGCGACACATTTTACCTAACGTCCTCACGCCCGTGATGGTGCAGTCCACTCTGGATATTGGTTCGGCCATCTTGACGGCTGCGGGGCTGAGCTTCATCGGCCTCGGTACTCAACCCCCAACTGCCGACTGGGGGGTGATGATTAACCAGGGACGTCTGTATGTCCTTTCGGGTCGTTGGTGGATTGCGACCTTCTCTGGATTGGCGATTTTCTTAACCACACTGGCTTTCAATTTACTGGGTGATGGTGTTCGTGATGCCGCCGACCCCCGCACACGAGGGACCAGCTAATGGAACAATCTCTCCTTGTAGTGGATAATCTCCACGTAAGTTTTCATACTCCCTTCGGAGATGCTTATGCAGTCAGGGGTGTAAGTTTCAACATCAATCACGGAGAGGTTGTAGGCCTGGTCGGTGAGACTGGTTGTGGCAAATCTGTGACCGGACGATCTATCCTGGGCCTCGTGCCACATCCTGGAGAAATGACTGAAGGACATATTCATTTTGATGGGAAAAACCTGCCTGAACTGAACGATCGTGAAATGCAATTGATTCGGGGAAAGCGTATCGCCATGATTTTCCAGGACCCTACAACAGCTTTAAATCCCGTATTTACTATCGGCCAACAAATCTCATATGTGGTGAAACAGCACAGTGAGTTGACAGGAGCGGAGTTGGAAAACAGAACAATCAGTTTGTTAGATGACGTTGGCCTTCCTGCCCCAGCTTCACTCTTGGATATCTACCCACACCAGCTTTCAGGCGGTATGCAGCAGAGAGTGATGATTGCGATGGCTTTATCCTCAGATCCTGATTTACTGATCGCTGATGAGCCTACAACTGCACTCGATGTAACTATCCAAGCCCAGATTCTTGAATTACTGACAACCCTTCAAAGTGATCGAAATATTAGCATTCTGCTCATCACTCATAACCTGGGTATCGTTGCCGAAACTTGCCAGCGGGTGGTCGTTTTGTACGCCGGGCGGGTTGTGGAACAAGGGGATGTGCGTGCTATCTTTCACCGACCCCAACATCCCTACACCCGCGGATTATTGGCCGCTCTTCCGATCCCAGGCAGCCGGGGAAGTGATCTCAATGTAATTCCTGGTTCTGTGCCAAGCGGTTTGGATCCTGAAGCGGGTTGTGCTTTTGCCCCCCGCTGTGCGTTTGTGATGGATATCTGTAAGCGGGATCAGCCGCTGGATTATGAGGTTGGTATAGAACATCAAGCAGCCTGTTTTCTCCATGATAAGGCAGAGGGACAAGAAGTATGAATGAGAAGATGATGTCACCTCTGGTAGAGATCAGAAATCTGAGCATGGAGTTTGTCAGGCGTGGCGGACAGATTGGAGGACATGTACAGCGTATCCGGGCTGTGGATAATGTCCAACTGGCAATAAATCGTGGGGAAACAATGGGTGTGGTGGGAGAATCCGGCTGCGGCAAAACAACCCTTGGGCGGTGTTTGCTTCGTCTGATTGAACCGGTCGCAGGTGAAGTGATCTTTGATGGTTATAACATTCTGGCTATGTCTCCCTCAAGCTTGCGGTCATTGCGCCGCGAGATGCAATTGTTATTTCAAAACCCATTCTCATCTCTGAACCCGCGCATGAATGTTCTCAACCTCGTCGCTGAGCCTTTACGAACTCATTCAAAAATGCAAAAAGATCAGCTTGCAGCAAAGGTCGAAACTTTATTAGTCGAAGTTGGGATGAGTGCAGAGCATCTTAAACGTTTCCCCCACCAAATTAGCGGTGGACAGGCGCAACGTGTGGCATTGGCACGCGCCCTGGCTCTCAACCCCAAGTTTTTGGTATTAGATGAACCTACTTCTGCACTCGATGTCTCCGTTCAGGCCCAGATTATCAATCTATTAATTGAATTGCAGAGACGACATGGCCTGACATATATGTTTATATCCCACGATCTTGGTGTTGTGCAACACATCAGCGATCGTATCGCCGTTATGTACTTGGGACAGATTGTGGAACTGGCATTAAGCGAGGACATTTTTAACTCAGCTAAGCACCCTTATACTCAAGCTTTGCTCTCCTCCACACCCATTCCCGATCCCGACAAAACTGGCGAACGAATTATCCTCGAAGGGACTGTGCCTAATCCAGCCAACCCACCAACAGGTTGTCGCTTTCATACTCGTTGCCCTTTCGTGATGGATATTTGTAGCAAAGAGGAGCCCAAAAGATCCTCAGTAAGTGATGGGCATTGGGCCGCTTGCCATCTACTGAATTCGGATTAGCCCGATTTACTAGTAAGTAATTCTCTCATTCAAAAGGAGATTATAGAATGCCGCACAGACAGTTGAAAACACGTCAAGATTGTGAAGATTTTGTCCGGGGATGCACCATCATGGGCATCGGCGGAGGTGGTAAACCCGAAGATGGGCTCAAGGACCTTAATACAGCACTTGAGGAAGGATTAAAGCTCGAATGGATCGATGTCGATGATATCGCTGATGATTCGTGGACGGCATCGGTATACGGAATGGGCTCTACCGCACCCGTGTCAAAGGAAACCCTCGCTGAGATTGAAAAACTGGGTTTGAAGCCGGTCCTTAGGGGAAAAGAAATGGAGCAAGCACTTAATGAGCTGGCAGAGTATGCTGGAGTGAAACTGAGTGCTATGGTTCCTGTAGAACTTGGCGGAAGCAACACTCCAGGTCCTCTGGTTGCCGCTGCACGCATGGGACTGTCGGTGATCGACGCCGATTTTGCCGGCCGCGCTGTGCCCGAGGAAATGCAGGGCACTCCGTATGTCTTCGAAAAGAACAGCTACCCGCTTGCTAGTGTGGATGAATGGGGTAATGTATGCATCCTGAAGAAGGCCCAAAGCCCCCACATGCTTGAACGCATTGGCAAGATGTTGAGCGTGGCCGCTTACGGAAGTTGTTATCTTGCTTCTACCCTGCTGACTGGGAAGGAAACGAAGGACATCGTTATCAGGGACACGCTCACCTACAGCCTTGACCTGGGGGCTGCCGTACGCGAAGCCTGCGAGTGCGGCGACGACCCGATACAAGCGATTGTCGATTTTACCGGCGGGTGGTTGCTCTTCACCGGTGAGGTGGAGCGCAAGGACTGGGAAGATAAGGACGGCACTATGCAAGGCATGGTTTATATGAAGGGGAGCGGCGTTTCAAGCGGACATACTTTCCACTACTGGCTGAAAAACGAGAACCATGTCTGCTGGCTCGACGATGAACCTATTATCACCTCCCCGGATATGCCCATTGTGGTGGACATCGAAACCGGTGAGGCCAAAATTAATACGTACATCGATGCGGGAGATCGCGTGGCGGTCATTGGCGCAAAAGGCCCTGAGGTATTCCGTTCAGAACGCGGCTTGAGCGGGGCGGGGCCACGCTATTACGGCTTTGACATTGATTATGTGCCCATCGAGGAACGCATGTTGGCCAGAGGGTAATTATGCCATTGCGGTGAACGATGAAGACGAATTGTATTATGTTCTTTATGGTAGAACTCTAACACCCAACGAACCTGTTCAATACGGAAACGGTTATGCAATGTCTCCAGAAAGAAGAGATGTTCGATGTTGATTAAATTGCCATTTTGGCATAGATAAGGAATAGTAAAATGCCTCAAAAACAATTGAAGACACGTCAAGAATGCGAGGATTTTATCCGAGGATGCTCCATCATGGGCATCGGCGGTGGCGGGTACCCTGATCTGGGTTTAAAGAGCCTACTAGAAGCACTTGATGAAGGGTTAGCCATCGGGTGGATTGATGTGGACGAGCTTGCCGATGATACCTGGACTGCTTCAGTTTATGAAACAGGATCGATTGCACCTATGTCAGGCGACACCAAAGCCGCAATTGAACGCATGGGCCTGGAACCTATATTGGCAGGTAAGGAGATGGAGACGGCTCTCCAGGAACTCGCAGATTACAAAGGAGTCAGCCTGGGAGCGGTAGTTTCTGTAGAACTTGGGCCGGACTCTACAACGTTCCCTCTCGTTGCAGCAGCGCGTCTTGGCTTGCCATTCTTGGATGGGGATTACGCAGGCAGGGCTGTTCCTGAGGAAATGCAGGGAATTCCTTATCTCTTCAATAAAGATATTTACCCTTTTGTATGTGTTGATAAATGGGGTACAGTGTGCATTCTCAAGAAAGCGGCCAATTTCCACACCGTTGAGCGAGTTCAAAAAATGTTGAGCGTAGCAGCCTTTGGAAGCGGTCATCTTGCCTCAACACTGCTGTCTGGCAAAGATACCAAGGAGATCATCATTCGCGATACCCTAACCTACTGTCTCAATTTGGGTATAGCTGTCCGGGAGGCACATGAAAGTGGAGATGATCCAGTGGGTGCCATTGTGGATTTCACCCAGGGGTGGCTCTTGTTCACAGGTGAAATCGAACGCAAAGACTGGGAAGACCGCGACGGCTACATGTGGGGAACAACGTATATAAAGGGGATGGACAAGTCGAAAGGGCACACTTTTCGTTATTGGTTCAAGAACGAGAATCATATCGGTTGGCTTGATGACGAACCGATAATCACATCACCGGATATGCCGATCGTTGTTGATCTGGAGACGGGCGAAGGAAAAATCAATACCTTCATTGAGGCCGGAGATCGTGTAGCAGTCATTGGCATGAAAGGTCCAAAGGTCTTCCGATCAGAGAGGGGCTTAAGTGGAGCAGGCCCCCGGTATTTTGGTTTTGACATTGATTATGTACCTATCGAGGAACGAATGGCAACCAGGAAATATCCATTCTGGGGAAGGGAATAAGAAAGGATTGATTTCAAGATAAACCAGGGAGGATATAGCCATTACTCTCCTATGGATAATCGGAGTTAACATGTTTAGATCAGGCACAGAACCCCAAACTGAATACTATAATATCGAATTGGTGGACGCAGCGAACAAGTTGGTGACCCAAGTTCGGCCGGTGGGACCAGGTCAGCAGGTGGTGATTACCTCCGATACAGCATCGGATGCCCGTGTCGTCCAGGCAACAGCAGGAGCTGTATACTCAATGGGTGGGATTCCTACAGTTCTATATTATCCGACACTGTCCGAACCCATGGCAAACCCACCTCTACCTGTCTCAAAAGCTGTGCTTGGAGCTGATATATGGTTTGATTTTTCTGTCGCATATCAACTTTACAGTCCTGCTTACTATGAAGCCATCAAGAATGGCTGTATCTATGTTTGTCTAACTGGATTAGATGTGGATATGATGGTTCGCATGATCGGACGAGTAAATTATCCGCCAATGCAAAAGATGGCCGCTCTTCTTTACCAGATGTCACAGGCGGCTGAAACAATCACTGTTACCAGCCCGGCAGGCACCAATCTAAAAATGCTTGTCGATAAAGCCGGCGATCCTTTTTGGGAACCTCCACCCGAAAAGGGTGGATTTCCCCAAATGCTTGGTGGACAGTCTGGTTATATGATCCACCGGGAAAGCGTCGATGGTGTTTTGGTTTTTGACGGTGCGATCTGGCCTCCCAAAGAACTGGGTTTAATTCAAAGTCCAGTCCGATTGACCATTGAAAGTGGTTATGTAAAACAGATTGACGGTGAAGTAGAAGCAACCATCTTTGTACGGTGGTTGGAAAGCTTTAATCACACAGAAGCATATCTCATTGATCATGCCTGCTTCGGATTTAATCCCGGAGTGACCCGTCCTTCGGGACGAATTCTTGAAGACGAGCGAGTATTCGGGTGTATGCAATTTGGTATTGGTGCAACTGAATTAGGTTCACCCGCTCATACTGATGGTGTGGTTCTTAACCCATCGGTATGGCTTGACGACCTCCAGATCGAAGAGGATGGAAGGTATATGACCCCCGAGATCATTAAATTATGTAGCGATATGGGTGCGCCAGGGTATTAATTGATATCAAGCTGGTAGATATTCTCATAATGCGCTGATCGCGATAATGATCAATCACCAGCAACTGATGATAGTTTTTCATTTTAGATAAACAGAAGTTTCATACAATAAAATAAGTCTGTATTTTAATAGATGGATGAAATTTATAAGGAGTAATTATGGATATTATGAAAACAATCTACGAACGCCGTAGTGTTCGGCAGTATACTGATCAACAAATAGATAAAGAAGTGCTGGGAAAACTTCTGGACACTGCTATTTGGGCTCCTAATGGGGGTAATCGTAATCCCTGGCGATTTATAGTTGTTACTTCTGAGGCTCAGAAAAAACTACTGCTTAAATTTACGCCTGGTGTCGTCGACATGCCTGCTGCTATTATTGTCATATGCACTGAATCGAAGCAAAAGAACATTAACGAAAACAAAAGAATGATTCACATAGCGGATGCTGCAATTGCCGCTGAAAACATTGTCCTCGCAGCTCACTCGATGGGAATCGGAAGCTGCATGGTAGTTTCATTCGCTGATATCGCAATCCGGAAAATCCTCAATCTACCTGATCAGCTATCCCTTAAGATCCTGGTTACACTCGGGTACCCAGACGAGTCCCCCGAGCCACCACCGCGAAAGCCGATCACAGAAATAGCGTTTGAGGATACATATGGGAATAGGTGGTCATCATGAGTAAAAAAATATATCCTTTAAGTGAAGAAAAGTATTATGAATTGATGTCTTTTCTGGTTTCGAGTGCTTATTTGATGGGCCAAGGCGAGGCAAACGAAGAAGGTTATCCATCGTTGCGGCTAATGGACTTCGCCAGAAGGCTCACCCAATCAATCATTGATAGCGGTGGTATGGAAGAAGAAGATTGGCCACAAGAATTTATTAAGAAATATGAGGAGGGTGAGAATCTACTCGATTCAGATATCGAAGCCTATTTCGGACATCTTGGTTATGTTCTAGGCCTGATGACAGAAGAGATGATTCGGCGGGAAGGATAGTAGAAATAATTCGGCAAGTGCAATTGAGCATGTTTAAAAAACGGAAAGTCTCCTGGCAAATTTGATGTATTGGGAACGATATAAGAACTAATCCGAGGCGCTTTATTGGGTTTCAAAAGAGTGGAAACCATCCTCCCTGATTTCCACCTAGCAGAAAGTGGGCCGGGTTATTTAGGATTTGGTATTGACTGGATATCTATTGAGGAGTTAATGCAAGACAATATTCTGAAGGAGAATTAGTATATGAATTCAAAACGTGAATTTGGTTTGTTCCCTTGGATACGGATCTGACTTTTCTTATCCAGCCTATCGAACCATCGCCCAGGAAGCCGAAAGGTTGGGTTATTCAGCTATTTGGGCCCAAGATAATATTACAGGTCATCATTCGATCCCGAGGGATATTGAGATCCTGGATACCTGGACTTTCCTTACTGCATTGGCTGCAGATACGTCCAGAATTCGTGTTGGATCGATGGCAACCCCAGCTTTGCGGCGATTTGCTCCATTACTGGCGAAGACAATTGCATCTTTGGATGTCATTTCAAATGGCCGGGTGAATCTCGGCATAGGATCGGGGGATGACGTTTATCAGTACGAGATGATCGGTCAACGTTTTCCTGAGACAAGTAAAGAGCGGCGGCAGATTCTTCGGGAGACAATCGGGGTTATGAAGCTCCTTTGGACGGAAGATGTGGCGAATTATGAAGGGGAGCATTTCCAATTGAAGGATGCCATCATCAGCCCAAAGCCGGTCCAGAAACCCAATCCACCAATTTATATCGCCTGCAACACCAGTCGCAGGTTGATGCCCCGTATGGCTGCTCAACATGGAGATGGATTAGGAATGAATTGGGGCCATGATCCGACAGTAGCTGTCACAGTGAAGGCTTTCCAGGAAGAATGGAAAGCCTTTGGGAGGGACCCTGAAGATTATGCCGCCTTGCGAAAGGCGATTATCATCTTCACCCATGATAAAGATGAAGAGAAAGCCAGGAGATACTTTTCCGAGATCACTACTTTCCCCGATGATGTCCGGCAGACAGCCTCACCAGCCAAAGTTCCAAAGGGATCTGATCCCGAAATGATGGTCATAGGTAGTCCTTCTCATGTGGCTGAGGAGTTAGAACGGCGAGTCTTTGAAATGGGCTTCAACCAGTTAATGGCCACCTTTGTCGTTTGTGAGGATATTAAAGCAGAGACGGATGGTCTACCAGGTTGGGCCGGATCCTACTTAGCCGGTCTTCGAATACTTGCCGACGAAGTTTTACCTCCATTAAGACGATCTTGACCAGGGTGGCATTGATCGTAGGGATAGATTCAAGACAATCGAGATGAAAATTCGCACAAAAAGGCATTCTTAGGAGGTTCGTGGTGCAGATACGTTTTGTGATTCCAGTATCTTGGCCTGAGGCTCTCAGTGTTGCTAAAAAGGAATATCCAGGATTCGCTCGTCCGGACACAGAAATCAGCAGCGTTATCCTGGACGAGAGGGTGGTGCCAAGAGATGCACATCCCAGTGAAGGCTTCGTTACCCCCGAAATATTGGGAAAGATTAAAGAGGCAGAACAGGATGGGATTGACGCAGTCGTGATTGATTGTATGGCGGACCCTGGAATGGAAGCTGGCCGGAATCTGGTCTCAATCCCGGTAATTGGGCCAGGAGATTGCGCATAAAATGCACTCTGCAACGCTGCCAGGTAGCCCCTGGAAGGACCCTGGAGAGAGCTTTCTTAACGCCTTCGTTGGCATCACTGATCGGCAGTTTCACATCCTTCATGCCGCGTCTGACCAGCGAACGCAAGAATTCCAGCCAGAAAGCTTCATCCTCGCTTCCACCGAGGTCAAACCCTGGGTACCTCCCATTTTCGCGCGTAAATGGGAGGTACCCACTGTAGGGGGAAATTAGTCCATTGTCTCAATAATTTCTATTGTTTCCACACTATCTGCACCATAACTGCACCAGAAATATCATTTAATTCAAGTGGATTGGCGACTCGATAATACAAGACCCGCATTTGAATATATCAAGCGGGGTCTTTGAGATTAAAAACTAGATTTGTGGTTTACGAATATCTGGTTATTATATTTTAGATTTTGAGAAATATATGAGTGCTTAATCCTCTCTAATGCTTACGTATAATTTGGATTTTCGTAAATATTATAAAACAAAAAGAAACTAGTGCAAGCAATGATTATTCGATTAGATTTTCTTGTGAATCTGCGGTGATTGTAATAGTCTGGGCGGCTTTCTAATATTGATAATGACAAAATCTGCTGTTAGGTAGCGCGGATTTGTTATCAGCGGCTTCCTCTCTGGGTCCAGCACCCTTCATTAATATGCTGCCAGGTTATTACGGGGTACGAAGGCCTTTATCTCAATCCTCAAAAGACAATAATATACTAATTTTTTCCTGCACCTCAGCGATGGTGCTTCTGGACAGTTGACAGATTAGCTCGGCATCCCGGATATCCCAATCTAAATTCTTAACCTGGTCAGTTAGCATCACCCCCTCAACTGGCAAGCCAGGCGGTATTCTTACCTCAAAGGGATAGCCCATGATCTGATTTGTGATCGGACAGAGAATGGACAAGCCTACTTTACCATTATATGCCTTAGGAGACAGAACAACAACGGGCCGTCTGCCGCTTGCTCATGTCCTGTTTGGGGATCCAGAGTGATCCAGATTGCATCCCCGCGTTCAGGGATATAGTCCCCTTCCTTCTTTACCACGCATCTCTACCCATAGCGGGACCCGTGTTCACTTCGCTATGAAGATTCTCTTCTGTTACCTGGTCAAGCAGCGCTTCGAGTTCTAGCGGGGTCTCCCTTGCGGGGAAAATTACAATTGTCCCGTTGTCGATTGTTATGTTTACCAGGGAGTCTTCCTCAAGCCCGACTTCAGCAGCAACAAGTTTCGGAATTCGCAGCCCAAGACTATTCCCCCATTTATTGAACTTTAAGCTGTGAAGGAAATTGTTTTGCAATGTAAATTATGAAATCAGTTATACAAAATCATTTACGCTTTCAACCTCTTCCACCTCCTTGAGTGTAAATGTAAGAAGCATCCCTCCTGCTACAACCACAGCCGTTGTACCAAAAAGCAAGGTGTAAGAAGTTGTTTCTAAGAGCCACCCACCCAAGATAGGAGCCAGGATCTGCATCCCCCTGATGGAATTGCTTAATCCAATATAAAGGGGGCGTTGATTTTTTGGGGCTATTTCTAGTAAATAATTGGAAAATCCTAACATCCAAGAAGAGTATACAAAACCCAGAGCCACGTAAACAAAGGGATAAAACTTAGAGAAAGAGTAATTTCCCACCAGCTGAGTTATACATGCAAAGAGCGGTCCTGCTACTGAAAAAAATCCTCCCGCCCACATGACAATTCGCGGCCCCCAACGATCATTGACCGCGCCAAATATTATTCCACCCGCACCTTTCCCCAGCGTCTGTGCAGCCACAAACCCTCCAACAACAGACATGGGGAGGTGTAACTTATCAACTGCATGTCCGACGTAAAAGGGAGTGGATAAACTAATCATTCCGACAAGAAGACGAGCTACAGTCCATCGCCTAAAAAGGGCATCTTCTCTCAATGGGGCCAACCAATCATTGATTTTGGGCTTAGGATCAATTTCTCTATCTATTTTTGATTCTAGAGGCTCACGGATAGAAGCCAAAGCTATAGTAGAGGGAATTAAGACTATAACAGCCAGACTAAAAATTAGGACATAATTTTTGGGAAATGGAAGGTTGGGGTTTCCTAATATTGAGGCTATTGTTGCTCCGGCACCAAGCCCGGCCAACCCACTGATCAGTTGGGCCGTACCTAGCAGTCGTCCCCTCTGTTTCATGGGGATAGCTTTGGCCAAAATATCGAACCAAGCCACGGAAGTGATGCTGTCACTGAGGGAGAAGAGCCCCAAGAGAATAAAGAAGAATACTAATATAGCCACAGGGTGCTCTCCCAGTCCAGCCCACAAAGCAAGAGCTAACCCAACAAATACAAGACGACCCCACATACCACCCATTAAATAAGGTTTTTTTCGCGACTTGCCAGTTATTTGATATGCGATCACTACTTGAGGTAAAAGCCAAAACCCATCGTAAACAGTTCCAATTAACCCAATTACCAGGGATGAATCAGTGAATTGCCTTACAAAGGCTGGCAAGACACTGTTTGGGTCGAAAAAAGAGAGTGCAGTCCAAAAGCAGACAGCGTCTGTCAAGAGAGCAATATAGTTCCAACGATAATGAGGTGGGAGATCAGTTTGATTATTTTTGATCATTGGTTAGCTTTAGGAAATACGTGGCCCTGACTATACTTCAGTGAAACAAAAATGAACAGTATAACAAACCTGAAAAATATCTTTCGATAATGGTTAGATATTAGCCTTTAGTCTAAAAATCTTATCCTACACTGACAATCCAACCTTCCTATTGAACTCCCTGATCAGTTCATCTATATCCGGCACCTGCTGGTGGAAACCGTCCCAGTAACGATCTTCAAACCACTGCTGATCGAGGTCCTCCACCGTTCGATCCAGTTGCTCTTCGTTAATCGTAAGGTCAATCATGTTCTCCTATTCCTTTATTAAAACGTAAAAACAGCCTCCCCTTCCCCACTTAAGTTCTGGATCATATAGGGTCTGATTTAAAAAGACCCGAATAAAAAGTTCGTGAGCTAACATTCATGCTCAGGTGTAATAAGGTATTGAAGTACACCCTTCTAATTATTAGCGAGAAGGGCTTTCCCAAAAACGAAGAAAACCATCATTAGGCCTTGCAAGATCAAACACACCCGGTAAATCCGTTAAGCCGCACATGGTAAAATTACACAACCACTGGCGATTATGGAAACAAGGAAATTGACGGCAATATCTCATCAAGACCATTTTTACCGCGGTATTTTAACCATATCAACGTGATATTTATATTAATTTATATAATTTTATGCTATTTTCATAATCAGCGGTCAAGCCCGATTCTCCCTATTTCCTTCCAGTGAAGATATTCCCGATTCATTAGTTACCCAAATGGTTCCCAACTTAATCTGGGATGCAGAGCACCCCCAGCTTCCCTCATGTCTGGTATACTGGTTTCTAGAAGACTGTTGATTTACCTAATCGCTGGCGCGAGTTGCTAACCTTGGGTTCGTGGCCAAAGCGGTCCGGTACAAAACTAGTTTTTGCTACAGATCTGTACTATACACCTTGTCAACTGAGATAGGATGAACCATGCGACCATTAGATGAGCTCGATCTCGCTATCTTGGCTGAACTGGAAAACAATGCAAGAATCATGATCTCCGAACTGGCAAGACGCCTTACAAGCCCCCCTTCCACGATCCGAGATCGAATACAAAGGCTCGAAGATGACGGAGTGATTAATGGATATACCGCAATCATTAATCCCGAAAAACTTGGCCTAGGAATCAAGGCTGTCATTAAAGTAAAGCGGGCCGAAAACATCTCGCTGGAGAACTCTCTTTATGAACCATCAAAACTGCTTGCGGTGACCAGGGTACAAGCGCTGACTGGTGACACAGATGAGCACATCACCATTTATGCACACGATGTGGAAGATCTCAAAGACATTATTTACAATAAAATAGGATCGCTTTCAGGTTTGTCCTGGTTGAGCACCGGCATCGTTTTGGACGAGATCAGCTCCCCTTTGACTCGCCGCTTCCGGACCAAGAAAAACAGTGAAGAACAAGAAAATTCATAGAGAGACCGCACCCACAGCCTAGATACCTATATCTTATTACTCAACTTTTCCCCAAGACACTGTCGTACATTATTATTGCTGCGGAATGTTTATGCGTCTATGGGAAATGTTTCTCATTAGAAAGAGTAACATTTAATGAAACCCGGCAATGTTCACAAGATTATCTCCCGAAGTATGCTTGGGGATGGCAAACCGATAGTACTCGATCTAGAGAAATCTCACGATGTTTTTTTGGCAGACGCTCTTTCCAGGTAAATTCGTATTCCTTCTGGATAAAGATCACCTGCTAATTCAGGAGGTTACTTTCTTTCTTCTATTCTCGGTATTCAAGCTGCAGTAAAACCCACCACGATATAGGCTTCGTTTTCTCGATAATAGGTATTAAAGTTGTGAAAATCCATGATTGAAACAAAACACGGACAATAATCTACCTATACTCTTCCAGTAACTGGTCCGTCCATATCTATTCTTCCCACACAATTCCATATGCGGCTACACATAAAACGCAAGCTATCGGTATGCCACTTGTAGGTATTTATGAGCTGGCATCGTTGGGACACGGACATCAATGTAGAACTAAGGCTTCCGATCAACTCCTTGCCCCAGTACAAAACAATTCATCCAATCAAGAAGCGCCTCGTTTTGGGCTCGGCGTACAACTGGGGACCCCTCGATTGATCCTCCATGGGAACTATTAGGAAGGCGTAGCATCTCAACGATACAATCGTTGTCTTTGAGTACAGCATAGAATTGTTCAGATTGTTCCGCGGGACATCGATAATCCTCTTCTCCCTGAATTAGCAATGTAGGTGTTTTACTACGATGCGCGTATGTGATCGGGGAGCATCGCTGGTAAACTTCTGGGATTTCATGCGGCAGTCCACCTAATTCCTCTGGGGTACGTTCAACACCCTGATCACTGACGCCGTATATAGTCACCCAATTAGTAACCGGATTTTCCGGCACAGCAGCTTTAAAACGAACTGTTTGGCCAACTATCCAACAGGACATATACCCCCCATAAGAGAGCCCACAACAGCCCATGCGATCAGGATCAACAATACCTTTCTCGATGGCGAAATCAATACCCTTCATCAAGTCTTGATAATCAAGGTTACCGTAATCACCTATGATCGCTGAACTAAAATCGTCTCCATACCCAATTGATCCACGATAATTGATGAACACCACTGCGTATCCCGCACCGGCTAGCATGTGATGATCGAAGGAAAATATATAACCACAACTGGCATGTGGTCCACCATGCATATACAAAACTGCAGGGTATGGAGCTTTTCCTATGGCTGGTTTTAATACCCACCCTTCCACTTGAACCCCATCAGTACCAGAAAACAACAAATTTTCAACTTCCGGTAAAAGCCAATTGCTCTTCAAATCGTCATTGAGGTGTGTTAGTTGTCTTTCATTGGATCCATTTAATTCAGAAATATAAAGGTCGAACGGACTTAAGACAGTGCTTACAGCAAACACCAGATTGTTGGATTCCAAACCAAGTGGTATGCAGGTTCGTTCGCCTGATATGATTGGGGTCCATGATTCCGATCCTTCAAGGGCAACTCGATAAATATGAAGAGCACCCCCTTCTTGCACTGGAATATAGGCGGATTTTCCCTTATTGTTAATAAGAATTCTTGGACTCATTAGAGATCCAAAAGGTAAATCACCATCCAAATCCCCTCCCACAGGAAGCAAAAGATTCGAAGTTCTGGATCTGGGTTCGCTATCTAGTAAATCGGTCACCCAAACGTTCTCATTTGATCCATCGGGTAGGCCATGCGGATTCCCAATGAAAACAATATTTTTGCTATCAGGCAACCAAGCGGCAGAAGAACCATATCCCCAATCCTTTACAATATCAGAAACTTGCCCATTTAAGTACACTAATTTTAGAATTGGATAAACTCTAAATGAATCTGGGGCCATTTCAGCCTTGAAAAGAATCATACCTCCGTCAGGTGACCAGACCGGATCGCTATTATAGGATTCATCATGGGTAAGTTGTTTCGGTTCACCCCCTTCGACAGAGATTATATATATATCCTGCCCGTGATCTCCCAGATATCCCATCCCATTAACGCGGTATATATGGCGGGAAATGCGATAAGGCTTTGTACGGTCTTGAGGTTCAACCGCTGGAGAGGCAGCGAAAGCGATATACTTCCCATCGGGCGACCAAGCAGGACCGTCGTTGACACCCAGGGGCATATCTGTCAAAGGCCATGACTCACCCCCATCTACAGCAATAAGGCGGATTTGTGGTTGATCATCTCGCGTCGATAGAAAAGCAATCAACTTGCCATCTGGTGACCACACTGGATTTGTATCCTGAGTTAATCCAGATGTGAGTTGGCGTGATTTGCCCATATCGAGAGATAAAATCCAAATGGCCACTTGTTCCTTCTCGCTCTCACCGTCCACAGTGGAAATGGTATAGGCCACTGTTTTTCCATCAGGTGATAGCTGCCCATCCTGTATGAATTTAAGTTTGAACAAATCCTCAGGTTGTACTGTCCGAAACGTTTTCTTCCCGTCCATGTCATTCCTTTTGAGATAATGAAATCCAAAAAAATAGTGTCTTATTCTACCAGCACATATCCCATCTCATCGTGTAAACGTGCGGCAAAATTCAATACATGAAAGATCT
>Ga0307419_10000355_pt1 | contig 22574 bp, 17 predicted proteins | sample SalMarWE160230MG_2_FD_202512 | JGI IMG/M metagenome (GOLD analysis project Ga0307419, IMG submission 202512) | Salt marsh sediment microbial communities from the Plum Island Ecosystem LTER, Massachusetts, United States - WE1602-30 | ecosystem: Environmental > Aquatic > Marine > Intertidal zone... | reverse complement strand
TGAGACCAATGAGTTCCAGCTTACGAAAGGGGACAAGATCTATATGTTCTCGGACGGGTACCCCGACCAGTTCGGCGGTCCCCTGGGTAAAAAATTCAAAATGGTCCGCCTGAAGAATATGCTCAGGGATATCCATGACAAGCCCATGGACGAACAATACAATTACATCAAGAATAACTTCGAGATCTGGAAGGAGGACACCGAACAGGTGGACGATGTATTGTTCATGGGCATCGAGATCTGATCCTGGGGACTCCTGATCCGGGGTGCTCCTGATCCGGCGGGCCACAGACCCGGAGTTCCTGTGACCTGGGGTTCCTCTGATCCGGGGGTTCCGGGTTCCTGCAAGTCCTACTGTGATTTCCAGTCCGTGAACACGATCTCCGTTGTGGTGTCCGTGTTGCTATGGTGGAATGCCCTGTCCATGATGTAGAAGGAATACTTCAGGGTATCGTAATCGATGGTGTAATACTCGATTTCCACTTCAATTTCTCCCCGCAGGGTCTTGTTCTGGCCCTCCCGGTCCAGCGGGGGAATCCTGTAAAAAGGCTTGGATTTCAGTTCGGAGGTCTCGATCTTCCGGTACACCCCGTTCACCTTTTCATGCAGGGTAAGGAAGAGATTGTATTTAAGCGTGTCGGGCAGGTCGAGGCTGTCCACCGATGCATTAAATCCTATGTCCCCGTCCCCGTCCTCAAAGTGAAAGTTCAGGATCCCGGTCAGGATATTGTTTCCCAGGGGATTGGATTTCTCCATCAGGAGAAAGCTCTGGAATTCCACCTCCGGGACATCGGGAAGTACCTTCGGGGCGGGACAGCCGGTGAGTAAAACAAGGGACAGGACCATTATGTAAGCGAACCTCTTCATGCCTCTTCCTGGACGGATTACAAAAGTACAACGAAAATCCCTGCCGGGAATTATTTCTTCCTGAAAAAAATCTGGATGGGAACACCCGTAAACTGGAATTCCTGACGCAGGCGGTTTTCAAGGTAGCGCCTGTAGGGTTCCCTTATGTACTGGGGCAGGTTGGCATAGAACGCAAAGGAAGGGGCATGGGTAGGGAGCTGGGCCACATACTTGATCTGGATGTATTTCCCTTTCTGTGCGGGAGGGGGATGCTCCCCGATGGCTTCCAGCATATACTTGTTCAGGGCGGGTGTCGGGATCCTGCGGATCCGGTTTTCGTAAACCCCCATAGAGGTTTCAAGAACCTTGAACACCCTCTGCTTATTTACGGCCGAGATGAACAGGATGGGCATATCCTGGAAAGGGGCGGTCTTTTCACGGATCAGTTTCTCGAACCTGGTGGTTGTATGATTATCCTTTTCGACCAGGTCCCATTTGTTTACCAGGATCACAACCCCTTTGCGGTTCCGGATGATCAGGTTCAGGATGTTGATGTCCTGCGATTCGATCCCCCTGGTGGCATCGAGCATGAGCAGGCAGACATCGGCCGTTTCGATGGAGCGGATCGAACGCAGGACGGAATAAAATTCCAGGTCCTCCTCCACCTTGGTCTTCTTCCTCAGTCCCGCCGTATCGATCAGGTAAAAATCATGATTGTATTTGGTATACCTTGTCAGGATCGAATCGCGCGTTGTCCCGGGCAGCGGGGTGACGATGTTCCTTTCCTTCCCGATCAGGGTATTGATGAGGGTCGATTTACCCACATTGGGCCGCCCCACGATGGCAAATTTGGGGAGATCCTCTGCATCGGGATCCTCCTCCCCGCTGAGGTTCCTGACCAGTTCATCCATCAATTCCCCGGTTCCGCTGCCGTTTATGGAGGAGATCGGGTAGATCTCTCCCAGCCCCATGCCATAAAACACGGCGGCATCGTAGCGCCGCTGGTGATTGTCAACCTTGTTCACTGCCAGGAGTACCGGTTTATTCGTTTTCCGGAGCAACCGGGCCACGGCCTCGTCCAGGTCGGTTATCCCGCTTTCAACATCCACCAGGAAGAGGAGGATACTGGCTTCATCGATGGCGATCAGGACCTGTTTTCGGATCTCTTCCTCGAAGACGTCCTCCGAACTGGTCACGAACCCGCCGGTGTCGATCACCGAAAATTCCCTGCCGTTCCATTCGGAGCGGCCGTAATGCCGGTCGCGCGTCACCCCGCTCAGCTGATCGACAATGGCCTCCTTGCTTCCGGTCAGCCGGTTGAACAGGGTGGATTTCCCAACATTCGGCCTGCCTATTATGGCTACTATATTTCCCATGCTTCGGATGTTTTAAGCCGGATTGTACCCGGACTGCTTCAGGAAACGGGCGTCGTTCCTCCAGTCCTTTTTTACCTTGATCCTCGTTTCCAGGAACACCTTCTTCCCCAGGAATTTCTCAATGTCCGTGCGGGCCTGTGAGCCGACCTTTTTCAATCCCTTTCCCTGGTGCCCGATCAGGATACCCTTCTGAGAGTCCTTTTCCACGTAAATCAGGCAGCTGATATGGATGATTTTTCCGGATTCCCTGAAACTTTCTACCGCCACTTCCACCGAATAGGGGATCTCCTGCCTGTAATTCAGGAGGATCTTTTCCCGGATGATCTCCGATACAAAGAAACGCTCGCTTTTGTCCGAAAGTTCATCCTTGGGATAAAAAGGCGGCGATTCGGGCAGGTTCTCGAGGATCAGTGAAAAGACCCGTTCAAGGTTGAATTTCTCCAGCGCCGAGATGGGGATCACAATCGACCGGGGAAGGGCATCCTCCCATTGCCTGACCAGGAGGTTTACCTGTTCCGCCGTGCTGAGGTCGATCTTATTAACAAGTACCAGGACCGGCACCTTCAGTTTACCGAGCCTGACGAGCAGGTCCCCCGGAAACCCCGTGTCCTCTTCTGTATCAGTCATCAGCATTACTATATCCGCATCGCTGATGGCGCTTCGCGCATATTTCAGCATCAACTCCTGAAGCTTGTAGTTGGGATCCAGGATCCCGGGGGTGTCGGAATATACGATCTGGAAATCCTCCCCGTTCACGATGCCGAGGATGCGGTGGCGGGTCGTCTGGGCCTTGGATGTGATGATGGACAGGTTTTGCCCGATCATGGCATTCATGAGGGTGGACTTCCCCACATTGGGTTTGCCTATAATATTTACGAATCCTGCCCTGTGTGTCATCTGTTTTCCAATCCCCTGCGTCCGGGGGCGTTTGATTTCCCCTTATATGTTAAAACGCAAGGTGAATTTAAATGCAAAATTATCAATTGTTTTGGGAAGTGAGTACGGGCCGAAGCGATAAAACACCCCCAGCCCGTAGCCGACGATCCACGACCGGAGCAGGTTATTGAAAAGGATCCCGGATTCGTAGTATCCCTTTTCAAGGGTTTTTTGGTCCAGGTTAACATGCCTGCCGCCGTATTTTAATTCGCCGTATCCTGCGCTTGCTGCCAGGACGATGCCGGGCTGGAATTTCTCCCTGCTGAACAGCAGTTTGCCGAAATCCTGCTGGAAATGCAGGCTCGCAAACCGGTCCGATACAAATTCATTCATGCGCATGGTGGCAAAACTGTTGCCGGACTCAATGGTGAATACCCCGTAACTTCCGGCACCCGCATACAGCAGCGGGTAGGGCAGGCTCCTGTCCGCCCAGCCTCCGACGAGGGCAATTTTTGTCTCCCCGAGGGACCTGGAGACAAAGGTCTTGGTGATTTTTCCTTCCAGCCGGATGTATTCGTATTCTCCGCCAAGGAACGGGAGTCCCAGGTGCAGGTTGGCATACAGGACGGGGTAATGGGTGCCCAGGGAGATCCGGTTGCCCCTCGGGGTTTCCAGGAACTTTTCCTTATAGGCGTACTTCAGCAAAATACCGCTCTCGGTTATATGGAAACGGTCGGCCAGATGATCTCCTTCCGGCGTACTTACCAGGTAACGGTAATCTGTGGTCACCTGCCTTATATTCTGGTTCAGGTAGGTATTGACCTTGAGGTAACGCAGGGCCGGGAATTGCAATTCAACAGACTTTTCTTCAATCTTGTCCTTTCCTGCAATGAGAAAACTGCGGAAAACCTCGGAAGACGTGATCGGGGGTTTTTCAACGAATTTCCATCCGGCGGTTTCAACGACATCCCTGCTGTATGAGAATCTCAGGAAAGCGTCCTTTCGCCGGTTGAGGTTCAGTCTCAGGTGTCCCCCGTATTTAAACTCTTTATCGCGGGTGCCGTAGGCAAATTTTCCCCCGAGCTGTACCCACCGGGATATCCTGTTGTTGGTTTCAACGGCGGCGCCAAGCCGGAAGCCTTCGTAACGGTTCCAGTTGATAAGGCTTTGATAATCAAGATTCAGGAAGCCTATGGGTATGTATCCCGAAGCAAAGGTCTCGAAGACCTTAAGGGCACGGTCGAAGTGGGCCTCCCCGCCGATGCTGTCGATCAGCCGGTAAGTATTGATGTCCTTGCGGGTAAGGGGACTCACGCGGTACTGCTCCCAGTACAGGTCGTCTTTTTTATGTGCATCGGCGTCGACCTCAATTTCCACCTGGCTGAAATTCCTTTTACTCAGGTCCGGGTCCAACCTGATATCCGACAGGTAGATTTTCCCAATGCCGACCAGTGTTATGGGTTTTCCGTTGACTTTGGCGTTATCGGGACTGATCATGACATCCGTGTTCAGCTGGACCGGGAACCACTGCCTGTTTTCGACAAGATCGTATTTTTGCTGGATCCTTACACGGAAAATGCCCGAGGACTCGGCAGCCTCGGCGGTGACGTCCTGTATGGCATAGCCGTTCGAATTGATGTGAAGGATGCCCCGGAGGCCGTCGAAATTCTTTCCTTTCAGTGGCCTGAAGGAGATCACGAAAAGGGTGTCGCTGCGTTCCGTGTACATCGTATCTTCGAGGATGAACAGGTATTTCAGCGTACTCCCCGGGCTCACCGGGTTCAGGTATTTGCGGTCCCATATCATGAACAGATCATCGTAAAAACTGAAGGATTGGATCTGGGAAGCCAGGAGGGTGAATGAAGGGTCCTTTAAGCCGGAAATTCTTGAAGCCGTGACCGTTTCCCGGTTCCTGTCCGGGTAAAGGAATTCGCGCTGGCTGACGAATTCCATCAGGAACAGGTGGTTCTCCTCGAGGAATTCATCAAGGTCTTCACGCTCTTCTGGATTGAGGCTTACGGAAGCACTGTCGGGCCTTTCGTGATTGCCATGCAGGCTGTCCGCCCCGGCCTCCGAAGCGGGAACGGGGGCATCTGCATACATGGAATCCATATCCAGTGTAAAGTACATCTTGCTGTAAGAGGTGTAGGCAAAGGACTGCATCTTCTCGGGATTGTTCCGGTCGCGGTTCTCAAGTGCGAGTCGGATGATCCTGTGCGCGGGATTGATTCCCGGAAGGACCTGTACCTCCTCTATATCATAGGCTTTCTGCTCAAGGCGGACCTGGATCGTTCTTCCCGGCCGGATCTCTTCCTTCCCGATGGTTTTGGTCTGGTATCCGACATAGGAGAATTGCAGAAATTCCACATCGTCAAGCGAGGCAATGCTGAATTCACCATCAATGTTCGATACCATCCCCTGTCCCCCCGACCGGTAAACAATGTTCACAAAAGCCAGGGACCGCCTGGTCTGTGCGTCCAGTATCCTGCCCTCGACCCGCTGTGCCCGGATGTTTAGAACGGGAAGCAGCCCGGCACAGATCAGTATGATGTGAAAGATACGCTGCACTTAAAAGGTTTGGTTATGATTTCCCGGCGGGTCGGAAGGATTTTTTGCGGGGGACCGACATTTTGAGCATGCCGACCTCCTTCGGGCTCAGGTGTCTCCATCGCCCGCGTGATAGCCCCTTCTTTGTCAGGCCCGCATAATAGACCCGGTCCAGCCGGATCACCCTGTAGCCGAGGCGTTCGAAAATGCGCCTGACGATGCGGTTCCTGCCTGAATGAATTTCCAGTCCCAGCTGGCTCCTGTCCGACGCATCGACGTATTCAACCCGGTCGGGACGGATGAAGCCGTCTTCAAGTTCTAATCCGGCGGACAGCTTCTGCATGTCAACGGGTTCCAGGGGCCGGTCAAGGTAGATGTGGTAGATCTTCTTTTGCTGATGAGACGGGTGGCTCAGGGCCTCGGCCAGATCCCCGTCATTGGTCAGCAGCAGCACGCCGGTAGTGTTCCGGTCCAGGCGCCCCACCGGGTAAATACGCTCCTGGCAGCATCCGCGGACCAGGTCCATAACGGTTTTCCTCCCGTGCGTATCCTTTACGGTGGTAAGGCAATCCTTGGGTTTGTTAAGCAGAATGTATATTTTCCTTTCCCCCTGGATGGGTTTGCCCCGGTAGTTTACTGAATCCGAGGGATTCACACGGGTTCCCAGGCCGGTCACCGTTTTCCCGTTCACCTTGATGTGCCCTGCCAGGATCAGTTCATCCGCCTCCCGGCGCGAACAGATCCCTGTATGGGCGATGAAACGGTTCAGGCGCATGCCCGCATCAGGGCTCGTTGCGGGCGGGTGGCCTTTATCATTACCCGGTTTATTTTCCTTATTTGGCGCTTTCCTTTGACGTTCGGCCATTTCCCGCTGTCCCGCTGTTCCCGTCAGACCGCCCCGCCCCGGACGGGCAATTTCCCCGGCAGAACCGGCTTTTCCCTTCCATTTCTTATCGTGGATCCTGCTGCCTGGTTTCGGAGATGGTTTCATGCCGCTGCAAATGTACAAATTGTTTGCCTGGTTCTGCATTCTTTCCCATCTTTGTGTCTGCAATGACACTCATCAAATCGATATCGGGTATCCGGGGAACCATCGGCGGGAAGCCGGGAGAGGGACTTACCCCGCTGGATGTGGTGAAATTTACCTCTGCCTATGCCGCCTGGGTGCAGGAAAATGGCAAAGCTGAAGGGGGAAAGATCATCGTGGGCAGGGATGCCAGGACCTCCGGCGAAATGGTGAGGCAGCTTGTCTGCGGAACCCTTTCGGGGATGGGGATGGAGGTGGTTGACCTGGGACTTGCGACGACCCCCACGGTGGAAATAGCCGTTGCCATGGAAGGGGCGCAGGGAGGAATAATCCTTACAGCCAGCCATAACCCCGGAGAGTGGAATGCGCTTAAACTTCTGAACGGACGGGGTGAATTCATTTCTGCAGAGGATGGTCAGAGGATACTTAAACTCGCCGCGGATGAATCCTTTAACTATGCCGCAGCTGATAAGACCGGGGGGATCGTCGTCAGGGATGATTATGCACAAAGGCATATCGGCAGGATACTCGATCTTGAGCTGGTGGATCCGGATGCCATCCGGAAGGCCGGGCTGAGGGTGGTGGTGGATTGCGTCAATTCCGTAGGGGGACTCATACTTCCTTCCCTTCTCAGGCAGCTTGGCGTGAAAGAGGTGATCGAACTGTACTGCGAACCCAGCGGCCGGTTCCCCCATAACCCTGAACCCCTGCCTGAAAATCTCGGGGATTTGTCCCATGCGGTAGTACAGCATAAGGCTGACGTGGGACTCGCCGTCGACCCGGATGTTGACCGGCTGGCCATCGTGGATGAGAAGGGTAAAATGTTCGGCGAGGAGTATACCCTTGTGGCGGTGGCCGATTACATCCTGGGAAAAACACCGGGGAACACGGTCTCCAACCTTTCCTCGACGCGGGCTCTGAAGGATGTTACGGAAAAACACGGGGGACGGTATTTTGCCTCCGCTGTGGGGGAAGTCAACGTGGTGAACGTTATGAAACAAAACCGGGCGGTCATCGGTGGTGAGGGCAACGGAGGCGTAATCTACCCACGGATGCATTACGGGAGGGATGCCCTGACCGGGACGGCCCTGTTCCTCACTCATCTGGCCGGTGCAGGTGCCACGGTCAGCCGGCTGAAAACCCGGTACCCGGAATATTTCATCTCCAAGAATAAAGTGGGACTGGATCCTTCCGTTTCACTGGACAGGATCCTTGAAAAGGTTGCAGGGATCTACAAACGATATGAATTGAACAGGGAGGATGGCCTGAAAATTGACATGCCGGGTGGCTGGATACACCTGCGGAAATCCAACACCGAGCCCATCATACGGATATATACCGAGGCTGGGACGCAGGAAGAAGCAGGATCACTTGCAGAGGAGGTGATGGACCTGATCCGCGGCGACCAGTCTGATCAGGGTTGACCAGTCTGATCAGGGTTGACCAGTCTGGTCCGGGGAAACCATTCAGGTCGGGGGCGATGGCCTGTTCCCTTAAATTTTTTCCGGTGTCGTATTAAACCTTCCGGGATTGATTTCATCTAAAAAAAGATATTATGCGCATACTAATTAAGTTACATTCCATATGAAAAGAAGGAACATCATTTTCATCGCCATACTTGTAGTTGTGATCATTGCCACGGTGGTTTATTCACTGGCTTCGAAGGAGGAACTTAACAAGCCGCTGGAGACCGAGGTTGTCAGGGGTGACTTCGAGGTGCTCGTCACCGTAACCGGTGAATTGCAGGCACTTCGTTCCACCGAAATACAGGCTCCCATAATGCTGAGAAGCCGGGAACTGAGGTTCAGCCGGATTCTGATCCAGGACCTGATCCCGGAGGGGACGATCGTCGATTCAGGCGATTACGTAGCGAGGCTCGATCGCTCCGAGGCGGACAACAATTACAAGGATGTTCTCGATGAACTGGAGTTAAAGGAATCGGCCTTTACGCGCACGCAGCTGGATACGACCATGCAACTCCGCAACCTGCGCGACGAGATGATCAACCTCAAATTCAGCATGGAAGAGGCAGAGATAACACTTGAACAGAGCCAGTTCGAACCTCCTGCCACGATCAGGCAGGCGAAGATCAACCTGGACAAAGCCACACGGGCTTACGAACAGGCTGTAAAAAATTATCAGCTCAGGATCCAGCAGGCCAGGGCGGATATGACCGAAGTGGCAGTCGACCTTGCCCAGCAGAGGAGAAAAAAGGAACAAATGGAAGAGGTTATGAGTAAATTTGAGATCAGGGCACCAGCCTCCGGAATGGTGATTTACAAGCGCGAATGGAACGGACAGAAAAGAACCGTGGGCTCGGAGATCAGTCCCTGGGACCTGACCGTGGCAACTCTGCCCGATATGTCAACCATGATCTCGAAGACCTATGTCAATGAAATTGATATCAGCAAGATCAAGGTGGGACAGAAGGTCAGGGCCGGGGTGGATGCCTTTCCCGAAAAAAGTTATACGGGCGTTGTTTCCGAGGTGGCCAACATCGGGGAGCAGCTTCCGAATACCGATGCAAAGGTATTCGAGGTGGTCATCAAGCTGGACGGTACGGACCCCATCCTGAGGCCTTCCATGACCACCAGCAACAGCATCATAACCAAAACTTTCAAGGATGTTCTCTACATCCCGCTTGAAGCGGTGTTTTCCAATGACAGCATGACCTATGTGTACAAAAAGAACCGTACCAGGCAGGTGGTCGTACTGGATGAGGCAAACGAGAACGAGATCATTGTTGAAGCGGGACTGAATGAGGGAGATAAGATCCTGCTATCCGTACCCGAAGGAGCGGATGAGTATAAGTTTGCGGGACTCGAACTGGTGCAGGTGATCCGTGATAAGGAAGCGGAAAAGAAACGCCTCGAAAAGGAAGAGCAGGAAAAATTGAACCAGCAGGCCCTGCAAAGGAAGGCAAATGGACAGAGAATGCGTACTACCGATGCTTCAGGCAGTAGACCAAACTAGGTCCTTCATTTCACTTAAAATCAACATCCGAGATGAACAGCCGCTACTTTCATGATATTGTCATCGCCCTGGAATCCATCCTGTCGAATAAACTGAAGTCTATTCTGACGGGACTCGGGATCATTTTTGGTGTGGCAGCCGTAATCAGCATGCTTGCCATCGGGAACGGGGCCAGGCAGGAGATCCTCGAGCAGATGAAAATGGTCGGCGTGAATAACATCGTAATCACCCCAATTGTAACCCCTGCCGGTGAAGAATCAGATGATGAGAGCACGAACGGGGAAAACAGGCAGAAAAGCAAATTTTCACCGGGACTGAGCCTTGCGGATGCTAAAGCCATACAGCAACTGCTGCCAACCGTGAAACGTCTGAGTCCCGAGATTGCACTTAGCTCATACGTTGTGCAGTCGGGCAAAAGGGAGCAGGCCAAGCTGCTGGGTGTTTCAAACGAGTATTTCAACATTTATAACCTGGTCCTGAGGGACGGTAGCTTTTTCACCGATTACCAGGAAGAGAACGGGATACCCGTCTGCGTGATCGGGGCAAATATCCAGAGCAAGTTCTTTCCCAGGGAGAATCCCCTGAATAAGTACATTAAATTCGATAACATCTGGCTGAAGGTCATAGGTGTGCTGCATCGTACGGATGTAACGCTTACCGCTTTTGAAAATACTGGGGTGAATGTATTCAATGACAACATTTACATCCCGACCAAAACCATGCTGATGCGTTACCAGAACCGGATGCTGGTCAGCTCAAGGATCAAACAGTCTGCCGGGGTAACCATTCGCGGAGACCGTCACCATTTCTTTTCGGTCAGTACCAGTCCCTCCCAGAATACCTCGTCCAATTACCACCAGCTCGACAAGATCATTGTCCAGGTAAATGAGTCCGGGGAACTCACCCCTTCTACCGAATTCCTTAGCAGGATGCTTTACCGCCGCCACCAGGAAGTTAAGGATTACGAAATCACCGTGCCCGAACTGCTGCTGAAGCAGGAGCAGCGGACAAAGGACATCTTTAATATTGTGCTCGGGGCCATCGCCAGTATTTCCCTGCTGGTCGGCGGGATCGGCATCATGAACATCATGTTTGCCTCCGTAATGGAAAGGATCAAGGAGATCGGCACGCGCATGGCGATCGGGGCCAGAAAAACGGACATCGTGGTACAGTTCCTTTCGGAGGCCATACTGATCAGTGTGACCGGGGGACTCATAGGCGTCATCCTGGGCATTGTCATTTCAAAACTGATCAACGAATTTACCGGCATTCTAACCATCGTATCCCCTTTCTCGGTTGCCGTCGCATTCCTGGTATCCGCATCGGTAGGTGTGATATTTGGGTACTCGCCGGCTAAAAGGGCCTCTGAAAAAGACCCCATCGAATCCCTCAGGCATGAATAAAATATAGTGTTGTGAAAAAGAATCTCTTTTTAAGTGCTCTGGCAGTTTTATTGATTTTTCCCGGCTCGATCGGATTTTCCCAGCCCACAACCCATCTTCGGCTGACCCTCGACGATGTGATCCGGATTGCCAAGGAACAGTCCCCCATGGCCATCATGGCCAAACACCGCTTCAGGGGTAGTTACTGGGAATTCCGGACATTCAAGGCAAAGTTCAGGCCTGGGCTGTCACTCGATGCCACCACGCCTGACCTTACACGGTCAATCGAAAAGATCACCCTTGACGACGGTTCGGATGCTTTCGTACAGAGAAGCCTGGCAAGTTATTCTGCCGGGGTTTCCCTGACCCAGAATATCGCACCGACGGGCGGAAGTATTTTCATGAGATCGGACCTGGAGAGGATCGACAGGTTCAATGTGGCACAGGGAAGGACCAACTACCTGTCAACCCCGGTGAGCATCGGGATCAACCAGCCCATCAAGGCAGCCAATAGTTTTCGATGGGAAAAAAAAATAGAGCCCCTGAAATATGAAGCCGCCCGGAAGACCTATGTTGAGTCGCTCGAACAGGTCAGCCAGCGCGCGGTCAATTATTTTTTCGACCTTGCCCTGGCGCAGGTGAACATCCAGATCGCCGAACAGAACTACAGCAATAACGACACCCTGTACAAGATATCCAAAGGCCGGTACAACATCGGGACCATAGCGGAGAATGAACTCCTTCAGATGGAACTGGCTTTCCTGAATGCTGGAGCAGATCTGAACGAAACAAGGATCCAGCTGGAAATGAACAAGTTTCAGCTGCGTTCCTTCCTGGGTTACAATGAGAATGTGGACATAGAACTGGTCATCCCGAGAACCATTCCCAACTTTGAGGTAAACGTCTCCCAGGCCCTTGAACAGGCGCACACGAACAGTCCCACTATCATTGACCTGGAAAGACAGATGCTGGAGGCCGATCAGTCGGTTGCCCAGGCAAGGGCTGAAAAGGGACTCACAGCCAATCTGTATGCATCCTACGGGTTGACCCAGCAGGCCGGGCAGTTAAGCGGTGTCTACGAGAATACCCAGGACCAGGAGCGGGTGAGGATCGGGATCCAGTTGCCGATTGTGGACTGGGGACTCGGAAAGGGGCGTTACCGGATGGCCCAGTCGAACCAGGAAGTGGTCAGGACCAACGTGCAGCAGGCCAAGATCGATTTTGACCAGCAAGTCATGCTGCAGGTGATGCAGTTCAACCTGCAGGACGACCAGCTGCGCATTGCGACCAAGGCGGATACGGTTGCCCAGAAACGCTACAGCGTGACCAAGCAACGCTTTTACATCGGGAAGATCGATGTGCTCGATTTGAATATTGCTCTCGGGGAAAAAGATGCCGCCAAACGGAATTACCTGAGTGCCATGCAGAATTACTGGAGCTACTATTTCAACATCCGCCGCCTGACGCTGTTCGATTTCGAGAAAATGATACCCCTCGAAGAGGATTTTGAATCCCTGATACAATAGAACCATGAAAGTTTTAAAGATCCTCGGGTTGTTCGCGATCCTTGCCCTGGCCGGATCCTGTTCCCATGGGAAACAGGATAAATCCCCCGGGTCCGGTGAAGCGGCAACTCCGGAACCCGGCATCCGGGTGGTAAAGGAATATTATCCCGACGGCAGCCTGAAGTCGGAGACCGAGGCCATGGGGAAACTCCGGCAAGGGGCATCCAAAGAATACCGGAAAGACGGAACCCTGGAAAATCTGATTAACTACCAGAACAACCGAAAGCACGGTCCCGCTTACAATTATTACCCCGACGGCAGTACCGTAAAGCTGGAGATCAATTATGTGAACGGGTACAAAAGTGGTGAAACAAAATGGTTTTACCCGGACGGGAATGTCTACCGGGTAACCCCCTATGTAAACGGCAAAATAATTGGGATCCGCAGGACCTATTATGAAAACGGGACCCTGCAGGCGGAAATGCCGTTCATGGACAGCCAGCCGGGAATGGGTCTGAAGGAATACCGTCAGGACGGAAGTCCCAGGAAGCTCGATACAAAGATCGTGTTCAGCGAGCGTGACAGGATCAGCATGGACAACACCTTCAGGTTGACCATTACACTTTCTGACGGAAGCCGGAACGTCGAATATTTCAGCGGCAAACTCACGGATGGGAAATTCTGGAATGATCAGCTGGCACCCGTCCGGACGGAGAACGGTGCCGGGATAATGGAGTTTTATGTATCAAAGGGAACTTTCAAGATGGAAACCCTGAACATCGTGGCCAGGGTGAAAACCAGCCTTGACAATTACCTGATCATTCAGCGGGAATACCACCTGGCACTTGAAAATAAATTCTGATCACCGGAACGTGGCAAGCTTGAGCTTCAGATCAATGTTCCCCGGCGCATAGGAAAGTCCCTTTTCGAGCACCTGTTTTGACTCTGACAGCTTTCCACACCGGTAATAATAAATTCCAGCCGAGGAGTAGGACCGCCCGATCAGGTACCGGTCGACCCCCGAGTCCGGATTTTCATCCATAAGTGTTTCGAACGCAGCCATGTATTGCTCTCCCGTCTGCTGGTCCTGCAGCTGAAAGGCTTCCCCGAAGAGGCTCAGGTAGGTCTGCATTTTAACCAGCAGGTAGACCCCCTCATCGGTCACCTTAACGAATGCCGTATCGTAATGATTGATCTTTTCCAGCACCGGTCCCGGACTGGTTATGAGGGCATACCCCCCGAGTGAACGGGCAAGAAGATCCTGGGTAGCTTCATCTTCCGGTCGGAGGAGGTAAGCCGATTCGAAATATTCGAGTGCCTTTTCATAATGGGCGTTCAGAAATTCCATTTTCCCTCTTTCATAGAGATAATGGAAGGTAAAGTTTTCCTTCAGGTCTTCATCCCGCAGGTAATTTAAAAGGTATTCATAGATGTACATAAATCCCTCCGTATCCTCTTCTTCGACGAGTATTTTATCCACAATGTCTTCCAGGTAGCTTTCAAGGACTTCCCTGTCCACCCCTTGATCAACCAGGCGGCTGGCCTTGATCAGGTAACCCAGCTGAGCCAGATTGCGATAGTCCATGTTCAGGATATAGTCGTTTAGCCTTACCAGCAGCATAAACTGGGTCTTGTAACAGGGATAAAGCATGAAAGCCTTTTCCAGCTGGGCATAGGAATCGTCCAGTCGATCCCTCATTATAAGTTCCACTGCCGAATTAAGGTAGAGCATGCCGATCATTTCGCGGATCGTAAGCCCGTAATCCGCAAAATAGTATTGCTGGAACAAATCCTTCGTGGTGACGTTTTTATAGGTCTGGTCGTCGATCACTCCCTGGCTGTGAATGAAATCCACGAAATTCTCTCGGGTTTCATAATCGAACATGAAGAACTGGAACCCTGGCTTTGTGGTTTCAATGCGGATCTTCTCATCACCGGGATACGCGATCAGGTAAATATGGGTCGGTAATTCGTAGATTTCACAGGGTATTCCCAACTGGTCGAGGATAAAGGCATACAGCGCTGCAGCTGTAAAATAATTATACTCCCCGTTCCGGAAAAGATTATCGAAATTGGCTTTGCCGTTGTAGTTGATCAGGAGGGACCTGCTCACGTATTTCTGGATGAGCCCGATTTTATTTTCATGGCTCAGCCGGTTAAATTTCCTTCCGCGTATTTCAGCTATGATGCCATCGATCCAGTGCCGGTACAACTCAAGCTCCCTTTCATTCGTCCCCGGGTTCACGGCAGCAATCATCGCGAGATAGTCAGGATTTCCGTCAAGGAAATCGCCGATGGCCTTTCTCTCAAGCGAGGAGAAATAGATCAGCTCACCGGCCCGGAACAGGGTGTCGGTGCCCCTGTACTGGGAGGTTGAGGGGGTAAAAGCAAGTAATGACCACACGATGGAGAGCAACGCCCTGTTCATACTTTGCAACACATCCGGTTTATTTGGTTCTGGTTAAAATTTAAGTATTTTTGTTTAAGTAGCCATAAAACTAAATACCAAATGGACAAAATCACAGTCATCGGCGCCGGCAATGTCGGCGCAACCTGCGCAAACGTCCTCGCGCACAAAAATTTATCAAAAGAGGTCATCCTTGTTGATATCAAACCGGGAATAGCCGAGGGAAAAGCCCTTGATATCTGGCAGACCTCCTCGATTAACAATTTCGATACACGGGTGGTCGGGGTAACGGATGATTACGACAGGACCAGGGACTCGGGGATTGTTATTATCACATCCGGTATTCCGAGGGGACCCGGGATGTCGAGAGACGATCTTATCAAAACCAATGCCGGCATAGTAAAGGAGGTGACCCTGAAGGCCGTGAAGGCATCACCCGATGCCATAATCATCGTGGTCTCCAATCCCCTGGACGTGATGACCTATGCCGCCCAGCTGGCCTCCGGGAAGTCCAACGCCAAAGTTTTCGGGATGGCGGGCATACTGGATACCGGGCGGTATAATGCCTTCATTGCCGATGCACTGAATGTATCACCCAATGATGTGCGGTCAATGCTGCTGGGTGGCCACGGGGATACCATGGTCCCCCTGCCCAGGATGACCACGGTTGGCGGAATACCCCTGGCCAAACTTCTTGATGACAAGACCAGTGAGGCCATTGTCGACCGGACACGCAAGGGAGGGGGAGAGATCGTTAAGTTGCTGGGGACTTCCGCCTGGTATGCGCCCGGTGCCGCAGTCGCCCTGATGGCGGAGGCCATCGTGCATGACCTGAAGAAAATTTTCCCCGTTTCCATCCGCCTGGACGGCCAGTACGGACAGAAGAATGTCTACCTGGGGCTTCCAGTGGTGCTTGGTAAAGGAGGCATTGAAAAGGTCATTGAACTCGATCTGACGAAGGATGAACTTGCACTCCTGAACCAATCGGCTGCTGCGGTTAAATCCGTCATGAAAGTCCTCGATGACATGAACCTTTTCTGATCATTCTCACCAGTTCCGGTTCCTCTTAATTTTCCCGGAAATTACCCGGGAAAAACGTGAAAATTATATATATTTGCGGGTCCAAATAAAAAACCGCGAAAGGGCGTTGTATTTAATTAAACCAGAACCAAATGCAGAATAAAGGGGCCATCAGGCTGTTTGCTATAGCACTGGCCATAGTGTGTGTTTACCAGTTATCTTTCACCGTTGTGAGCCGGAAAGTGCAGAAGGACGCTGAGGAATATGCAGCAGGCGATTCCACCCGGCTGACCAATTACCTGGACTCCATTTCAAGCGAGGTTGTTTACAACATTCTTGTTCGGAAATATACCTATCGTGAGGTAAAGGAGCGTGAGATTAACCTGGGACTTGACCTGAAAGGGGGAATGAACGTTACCCTGGAGGTTTCCATGGAGGATATGGTCCGTTCGCTTTCCAATTACAATACCGATACGACTTTTAACCGGGCCATTGCCCTGGCAAGGCAGTACCAGAAGAACAGCCAGGAAGATTTTATCACCCTGTTCGGCAGGGCGTTTGAAGAAATCGACCCCAACGGGCGCCTGGCTGCCATTTTTGCCACCCGGGAACTGAGAGGGGAGATCGATTTTAATTCGACCAACGAAGAAGTGCTGAGGGTAATACGCGCACAGACCGAGGGAGCGATGGACAATGCCTTTAACGTGCTGCGTAACCGGATCGACCGTTTCGGCGTGGTCCAGCCCAACATCCAGAGACTGGAAACGCAGGGCAGGATCCTGGTGGAATTGCCCGGTGTAAAGGAACCCGAGCGGGTACGAAAACTGCTTCAGGGAACAGCCAACCTGGAATTCTGGGAAACCTACAACAACGCCGAGATTTTCCCCTACCTGCAGAATGCCAATGCCCGGCTGAAAGATATTCTTGATGCACAAAAAGCTTTAAGTCAGACGCAGCAGGCGGCCAAACCGACAGAAACGGTAGAAACTGCCTCAGAAAGCACCTCAGGGGGGCCCGGGAAGGAAGCCGGCGGCCTGCTGTCGGAACTCGGGCAGACCCAGGAAAGTACGGGGGATCAGCAGAAAGAACTCAGCCTGCTCGAGCAGATCGCGGCCGACAGCCTGGGGACCGATTCAACCGCACTCACCCTGGATGCATTCATCGAGCAAAATCCGCTGCTGGGCATCCTGCAACCCAACGTTACCAGGCAGGGACAGTTCGTTCCCGGTGCAGGCGTAGGCTTTGCGAGTTACAAGGATACCGGGAAGGTAATGATGTACCTGCGTATGGAACAATTGCGGGCACTGCTACCAAGGGACGTACGCTTCGCGTGGGATATGGCCCCCTTTGATGAGGGCGAAAATTATTTTATGCTTTACGCCCTCCGCGTCACTGGAAGGGACGGAAGGCCCCCGCTCGACGGATCCGCAGTCACCAATGCCAGTGTGGATTTCGCCCAGACGGGAGGTGCACCGACCGTTACCATGGGAATGAATGCTGAAGGCGCCCAGGTGTGGGCACGCCTTACCAGGGAGAACGTCGGTAAAGCCATTGCCATTGTACTGGATGATTTCGTGGTCTCGGCCCCGACCGTGGATGAAGAGATCCCGAACGGACGTTCCACCATTCGTGGCAATTATACCTATAACGAGGCCGAAGACCTGGTCAACGTGCTCAAGTCGGGTAAATTACCGGCACCTGCGAGGATTGAGCAGGAAGCGATCGTGGGTCCCTCTCTGGGTCACGCAGCCATTACTTCCGGACTGAACTCGTTCCTGATAGCCTTCCTGGTGGTCATGCTTTACATGGTTTTCTATTACAGCCGCAGAGCCGGGTTGGTTGCCGATTTTGCCCTGGTGGCCAATATGTTCTTCCTGATCGGGGTGCTGGCTTCCCTTGGAGCGGTGCTTACCCTGCCGGGCATAGCCGGTATTGTGCTTACAATCGGGATGTCCGTTGACGCTAACGTGCTGATTTACGAAAGGATCCGGGAGGAAATCACCGCAGGCAAAGGAATACGGCTTGCCGTAGCGGACGGTTACAAAAATGCCTACTCGGCCATCATCGACTCAAACGTTACGACCCTGCTGACCGGGATCATCCTGCTGATATTCGGGTCCGGCCCGATCAAAGGATTCGCCACTACCCTCGTCATCGGCATCTGTACCTCCCTTTTCTCCGCCATTTTTATTACCAGGCTCATCTACGAAAGGTTTCTTACAAAGGGGTATAAACTCACCTTCTCAACCAGGCTAACGGAGAATGCCTTCAAAAAGGTCAACATCCCTTTCCTCCAGAAACGCAAGATTTTCTATGTCATCTCCGGCACCATAATCCTGATCGGGATCGTGTCGCTGTTCACAAGGGGACTTAACCAGGGCATTGACTTTACAGGGGGACGGACCTTTGTCGTCAGATTTGACCAGCCCGTCAATACCCAGGATATCCAGACCAGCCTGGCCGCAGTGTACGATGAACCTCCCCAGGTAATTACTTTCGGGGCGGACAACCAGGTCCGCATTACCACCAAGTACAAGATCGACGATAACGCAGTCGAGGCGGATGAGGAAGTCGAAAACCTCCTTTACCAGGGACTGAAACCTTACCTCCCGGAAAACGTGACATTGGAAAAATTCCTCGCCGATTACCGGCAGAGTTCGGAAAAAGTGGGACCCACCATCGCCGACGATATCAAGAAACAGGCGGTCTGGGCCGTTCTCTTTGCACTGGTCGCCATTTTCCTTTACATCTTGCTGAGATTCAGGAACTGGCAGTTCGGATTGGGGGCCGTGACAGCCCTGGTGCACGATGTGCTGATCGTTCTCGGGGTATTTTCACTCTTTTACGGGATAATGCCCTTCTCACTCGAGATCGACCAGGCATTCATTGCGGCCATCCTGACCGTCGTGGGTTACTCGATCAACGATACCGTGGTCGTCTTTGACCGGATCAGGGAATACGTCGGCCTTTACCGGAAACGGGACCGCCTGGAGATCATGAACCTTGCCCTGAACAGTACCCTCAGCCGTACATTGAACACCTCGATGAGCACCCTGGTGGTTCTGCTGATGATATTCCTGTTCGGGGGAGAGGTGATCCGCGGATTTATATTTGCCCTGCTCATCGGTATAATTGTGGGGACCTATTCCTCGGTCTTCATTGCATCTCCGGTCGTTTACGATACCATCCTGAAATCGGACACGACCCCGATGCTGAGATCAAAGAAAAAATCCTGATAAAATCTGAGATCATACCGCAGGCATTGTTAAAAAAGGAGCATAACAAAATTTGGGAATCTTCGGCATTGTCACTTCGTCTCTGATTTTTGCCTGCGGCAAAAAATAGGATCCTCATCTGACAATGCCTCATCGGGCAGGCAGGGCACCAAAATTTTTCAGCAACGTTTTAACAATGCCGGAGGTTAGCAGATTTTGTCAGGACTGGTCCTTAATATAATGCATCCGGGACGTTTCCGATTTCTGAAATTCTGCAGTATATTTGCGTCAGATTGACCTGAACATGTTTAACATGCTTTTATTCATAAGCGGACAGGAAATTGTTATCATAGCACTTGTGGTACTCCTGCTTTTCGGATCCAAAAAAATACCGGAAATGGCAAAGGGACTCGGGAAAGGCATGCGCGAATTCCGCAAGGCAGCCGATGACATTAAGCGTGAACTCAGTGATTCTGCCCCTGACATTAAGAAGGAACTGAAAGATATCGGTGATAACCTCAAGGGTAGCGTAAATGACCTGGCAGACGATTTTAAAAAATTCAAGGATGACCTGGATTAGTAGCTGGGTTGTCTATTGACCTTATCTCTCCTCATTTTACCAGTCAGACTCATTGTAGAATACCTCCGTCTCCTGCCTGGTTTCTCATTGTTGAATTACTGGCCATGCTATTGCTGTATTTGGTATATTTGTACCTTATTCTTATCAAATCATACCCCGGATGATCCGTACTGCAAACATTACCAAATCTTTTGGAAACCTGAAAGTCTTAAAGGGAATTGACCTTGAGATCAGGGAAGGGGAGATCATTACGATCGTGGGTGCGAGCGGCGCTGGAAAGACAACCCTGCTGCAGATCATCGGTACACTGATGCAGAAGGACCAGGGGAAGGTATGGATCGGGGATACGGATATCGATTCCCTCAGGGAAAAACAACTGGCAAAATTCCGCAACGGGAAGATCGGTTTTGTATTCCAGTTCCACCACCTGCTGCCGGAATTCACCGCATTTGAAAATGTTTGTATCCCGGGCTACATCGCACACCGCCCGAGAAGGGAGGTTGAAGACAAGGCCAGGGAATTGTTGAGTTTCCTGGGTTTACAGGAAAGGCTGGACCATAAGCCGAAGGAATTATCCGGGGGGGAACAGCAGCGCGTTGCAGTTGCCCGTGCCCTGGTTAACGATCCGGCCGTGATCCTGGCTGACGAGCCTTCCGGGAACCTGGACAGCCAGAATAAAAAGGAACTGCATGAAATGTTCTTCGTTCTGCGTGAGAAATTCAACCAGACCTTTGTGATCGTGACCCACGACAAGGAACTGGCCGGCATGTCGGACCGCATGATCCGCCTCAGGGACGGGCAGATCCTTCCCTGAGCATATCAAATCCTGAGCATATCAAATCCTGAGCATGTCAATTCCTTAGCGTATCCATTCCTGAAGAATCCCAACCGGTTAAATGCCTCACATTCCCGATCATATCAAAAACCTCCTGGAAGAGAAGGCCAGGATGTATGAAACACCCGGCTTTATCGAAGGCGACCCGGTTCAGGTGCCCCATTCCTTCAGCGGGCGTGAAAACATCGAGATCTCCGCTTTCCTTGCTGCAATGCTTGCATGGGGCCGGCGGGACATCATCCTGCGCAATACACTTGATCTGATCCGGAGGATGGATAACCGGCCGCTCGAATTCCTGATGCAGATGGAACAAGGCGACCTGGAAAATTTCAGGGATTTCAGGCACAGGACCTTCAATACAGGGGATTGCATTTTTTTCGTCCGCTCCCTGCAGAGGATCTATAAGGATGGGAATGGACTTTATCCCTGTTTCCTGGAAGGATACCGCCGGAGCAGGAACGTTAAAGATGCCATCCTGAGTTTCCGCGAGGAATTCCTAAAAACCGGCCACAGCTCCAGAAGCCGGAAGCACCTTCCGGATCCCTCGCGTAATTCGGCAGCAAAGCGAATAAATCTTTTTCTTCGCTGGATGGTCAGGCGAAACGGGAACGGGGTGGACTTCGGCATCTGGGAGAACATAGACCAGGCCGACCTTTACATTCCTCTTGATGTGCATACGGCGAATGTGGCAAGGCAACTGGGACTCCTGCGGCGTAAGCAGAATGACTGGAAAGCCGTTGAGGAACTGACCGGCGTGCTGAGGAGTCTAGATCCCGCGGATCCGGTCAAATACGACTTTGCCCTGTTTGGTATGGGCATTCATGAAAAGATCTGACATGGCAAATCCCTGGTTCCAATTTAAGCAGTTCAGTATCCGGCAGGACCGGTCGGTTTTCAAAGTGGGGACAGACGGGGTGCTGCTGGGGGCCTGGGCGGATGTTACAGAGGTGCGGACGGCGCTGGATGTGGGGACCGGCACGGGACTTCTGGCCATGATGCTTGCCCAGCGTTCAGAGGCAAGGATTACTGCCATTGAAATTGATGGTCCCTCTTCGCAACAGGCACGTGAGAATGCAGCCGCAAGCCCATGGCATGAAAGGATCACCATTCTGAACACCTCCCTGCAGGATTTCAGACCGGAAGGGCGGTTCGACCTGGTCATTTCAAACCCTCCTTTTTTCCAGGATTCCAAGCGGCCGCCCGACAGCGGAAGGGCAATCAGCAGGCATGACGCATTGCTCACACTTAAGGACCTGGCCGAAGCCGTCCCCCGGCTGATGCATGATAAAGGAAAGTTCTGCCTGGTCCTTCCGGTTCCGGAGAGCAGGACATTCGAGCAGACCGGCCTGGACGTGGGATTGCACCTGCACCGTGAAACGGGTATCAGGCCCACCCCTGACCGTCCGGTTGCAAGGCGTTTGATGGAATTCCGGCTTTACCCTTCAGCATCTGTCCGCTGCGATGAACTGGTAATTGAAATGGGTGCAAGGCACGATTACACCGAACGTTACATTGAACTGACCGGGGATTTCTACCTGGCTTTCTGACCGTCTCATCTGCAGCCCTGATACATTTTCGGTCACTGCGAAAAATTCACCCGGAGGACGAGCTTATTCCTCGATGAAACGTATACCGTGATGCTCCAGCTCATCCATTACGGGTTCATAGATTTCCCTGTAAATGGGTATCCTCACTCCCTTGAGGGGGATCCTGCCCTGCAGGATCAATCTGGCTGCGATCGCAACGGGCAGGCCTACGGTTTTCGACATGGCGGTATAAGCGCCGTTCTCCCCGATCACCGCCATGGATGAGACCATCCTGTGCCGCTTTTTCTCCAGGATGTACTCAACCTGGTGCTGCATGACGATCATGTCCCTGTCCTCCGGGTCCAGCCTGAACTTTTCCTCGAGCAGTCCCTGAAGCACCCTTGCCGGGGTCTTATCCTGCACGGCGGCCGGCCTCCTTTCAAACAGTCCCAGCCATTC
>Ga0307419_10000353_pt1 | contig 22669 bp, 21 predicted proteins | sample SalMarWE160230MG_2_FD_202512 | JGI IMG/M metagenome (GOLD analysis project Ga0307419, IMG submission 202512) | Salt marsh sediment microbial communities from the Plum Island Ecosystem LTER, Massachusetts, United States - WE1602-30 | ecosystem: Environmental > Aquatic > Marine > Intertidal zone... | reverse complement strand
CGTCGCGGAGCATGTTCCTTACCGTCTGTGTCCACCGCACCGGTGCGGTCAACTGGATGACAAGATTCTGCCGGATGGTTTCGGGATCGGAAGAAGGTTCAGCTGTAACATTTTGATAAACAGGGCATACCGGATCCAGGAACGGGGTGCTGACGATGGCGGCTTCAAGTTCCTTCCGGGCCGGTTCCATAAGCGGGGAATGGAAGGCGCCTCCTACACTCAGCTTGATGGCCCGTTTGGCGCCAAGCTCCGTAAGCATTGCAACGGCCCTGTCTATCCCCTGCATGGACCCGGAGATTACGATCTGGCCGGGACTGTTGTAATTGGCTGGAACAACCACCTCCTCAATGCTGCTGCATACCTCCTCAACCACGGCATCTTCCATCCCGAGAATGGCTGCCATGGTGGAGGGCTCCATCTCGCAGGCCTTCTGCATGGCATGAGCACGCTGGGCCACCAGGCGGAGCCCGTCCCCGAAGGAAAGGGCCCGGTTGGCGACCAGGGAAGAAAATTCGCCCAGGGAGTGCCCGGCAACCATTTCCGGGTTGAAATCTCCGAGGGTGCTTGCCAGGATGACCGAGTGCAGGAAGATGGCGGGCTGGGTCACCCGGGTCTGACGGAGATCCTCTTCCGTACCTTCAAACATTAGTCTGGTGATGTTGAAACCGAGGATCTCATTGGCTTCTTCGAACAGGACCCTGGCCCCTGCGGACTTTTCATAAAGGTCCTTTCCCATCCCGGGATACTGGGCTCCCTGTCCGGGGAAAACAAATGCCTTCATTTTCTTTTGTTTTGAGCGACAAAAATAGCGGAATAATTTCAAATCCGGCTCATTGTGAGCATCATTCGCAGCAAAGGAATGATGGAACCCGCTAAGTAAGCCTAACGCCGATCAGGTGGATGAATTCCTCCCTCGTGCTGACGTTGTTAAGGAACTCCCCTGTAAAAGCCGAAGTGGTTGTGACGGAATTCTGTTTCTGGACACCGCGCATCACCATGCAGAGGTGCTTCGCCTCGATAACGACTGCCACGCCCAGGGGATCAAGGGTGGACTGAAGGCAGTCACGGATCTGCATGGTCAGCCTTTCCTGCACCTGGAGGCGGCGGGCATAGGCCTCAACCACCCGGGCGATCTTGCTAAGTCCCGTGATATAACCGTTCGGGATGTAGGCTACATGTGCTTTTCCCAGGAAAGGGATGAGGTGGTGTTCGCAGAGTGAGAACAGGTCGATATCCTTTACAATGACCATCTCCTGGTAATCTTCCTTGAATTTGGCCGAGGCAATGATTTCCTCGGGCTGAATGCCGTAACCCTGGGTCAGGAACTGCATGGATTTAGCCACCCTTATGGGGGTCTGTTCCAGTCCCTCCCTGGTTGCATCCTCCCCCAGGGTATCCAGGACTGACCGGTACAATAAGGTCAGTTTCTCGGTTTTCTCATCATCAAATTTGTCCACCCGGTTATAGCCTTCGCTATCAGCCGAACCGAGCCCGTTATTCATAACTTCCATGATTGAAATGCTTAATTTCCAAAATATTCCACCGAATTATTTTCGGTTTCTTCAATTCTTATGCTGTGGAGTTCAATGCCCAGTCCCCTGATCTCCGGTTCCAGTTCCTCCCAAATGGCAATGGCTATGTTTTCTGTCGATGCGAGCCTTCCCTTCATGAAATCCACCTCGATGTTCAGGTTTTTATGATCCACTTTATCAATAACCGTCTTCTGGATTATATTGCTCAGGGTTTTCATGTCGACCACGTAACCCAGGTCGGGATTTATCTCTCCTTTTACCGTAACGAATAGAATGTAATTATGGCCGTGCCAGTTGGGATTGGAGCACTTGCCATAGACCTCGCTGTTTTTCTCATCCGTCCAGTCCGGTCGGAACAGGCGGTGGGCGGCATTGAATCGTTCTCTTCTTGTAAGGAAGACCATGGTGGACAGTTTCAGAATGTAAATTGAGTCATTTTCAGGCTTTTTTCCAAAGCGGAACTGCATTATTATTCGCCTGCCATGGCATTCAGGTCCCTTACAAAACCTTCGATCTCCTCTTTACCGAAACCCTTCTCCATGGCTGCCTCTTCGAGTGTACCCCAGACCGGTTCCCCGCAGGCAATGCATTTGATCCCATTTCTTGAAAGGTAGGAGACCGATGCGGGAAGTAACTCCACCAGTTCCTCGATGCTGATCCCTGCATGAATGGACTTCTTCATGACTGTAAACGATAACTATTATATTTGTGATGATCCGCATGCAAATATAAACTTAATCCCGGGGATTTTAACCGGAAAAATACATTGGACCATGACCCGTAATGAAGCCCTGAACCATCTGAAAAAGTATGTAAGCAATGAAAAGATGCTCTACCATTCCCTTTCCTCCGAAGCCGTCCTGAAGGCCCTGGCAAGGCGTCTTGGAAGGGATGAGGAGAAATGGGGACTCGCAGGATTGCTCCACGATATCGACGTGGAGGTTACGGGCGCCGATCCTGCCGTGCACTCCCTGAAAGCAGCGGAATTACTCAGCGAATTCAACCTGGATGAAGAGATCCTGGATGCCATACGGATGCACAATGAAATGGCCACCGGGCAGTCCCGCACCACGGAATTCCAGCACGCCCTGGCAGCTGGTGAAACCATAACCGGACTCATCTATGCAACGGCCCTGGTGTACCCGGACCGGAAGATCGCATCCGTCAAGCCCAAATCCATCCTGAAGCGGATGAATGAAAAGGCCTTTGCCGCCTCGGTCAGCAGGGAGAACATCCTGGAATGCGAGCAAATCGGCCTCCCACTCCCTGAATTCGTCGAGATCAGCCTCAATGCCATGAAGGAGATCGCCGGTGAAATCGGCCTCTGAATGCACATCAAAATTTGCCTGCTGAATAAAGGCATTCTCAATAAAAATCGCTACTCAAATTTGGGGAAACTGCCTGAAGAATTATCAGAAAAGGAGCCTTATTTTGCGTTATTTGCGCAAAATTCAGCGACGTTCTGATATTCCGAAGGCATCCCAAATTTGTAAGCGACGATTTAATGATGCCGGAATTCAGCAAATTTTAATGCTTCCAGAAGCCTGGTTTATCAAGCGTGCGGTGAAGGCATTATTTGCGGACCGAATTAAGGATCTGGTAGGCGATCAGGCGGTCGTAGCGGGAGGTGTTGGTCGAAAGGTAAGCATAGATGACGTAATCCTCCTCAGCTTCATAATAACTCCCTTCGATGAAGGTTGCATCCGGGAATTTAGAACCTTCCCGGATGAAAGCGTATTCGTAATTGTAGTATCCCTGTTTCAGCAGGAGATCGAGCTCGTAGGCCTTTTTTTCAAAATTATAGACCATCCGGTTGATATCGTTGTATTCCCAGTTGTTCAGCGCACCTGATACATACAGGTCCCCATTGGTGAGGGGCGCCTCAAACGGCAGGGTGAAGTGGACATGTACGTAATCCGCCTCGGTGTCGCGATTGACACCTTCCTGCACATCGATGTAAAAGCGCCCGTTGAGATCCTCCCTGTAAAAGTACCTCCCGTTGTCGCGGGGGACATCGGGGTAGAGGAATACATGGTAATGAGGCGGCTGATAATCGATCTCCCTAACCATTTCGGCCATGTATCGCATGCTTTTTATGTCAAAGTACCGGTATTCGTTGCCGGCCTTGAATATATTTTCCGACTGGTGGTCGTAATCCAGCTCGTTACCCCTGACAAAAAGCGGTTTGAGGTTGCGGATGGACATGTTCCAGCGGTTGTTCTGCTGGATGGTTACCTTGATGTCGGAATACGGATCGTCGGGGACGAGCGATCCCAGGTTCAGCTTGAAGTTGATCTGGTGCCCGTCATCCCGGTAATCGTTCAGCACGGGCCTGGAAGCAGTACCGGTAATGCTGGCGAGGGATTCCGAGACCGAGAACCGGCGTACAAGGACAAGCTTGCTTTCATCAAAATCCTCGAATACCTTGATGACATAATTGCCAGACAGCAGGATGCCAACCTCCTGGTTCGGGAAATCAATCCTGAAATGCACGTAATTCACATAGGTGTTGAAGGAAAGGGCATAATCCTGGACCGGCTGCTGGGTAAAGCCACTCATGTATTCCTCTGTTGCAAGACCCGAAGGACGCCAGTCTGCATCGCAATGTTCCAGGGTCCAGGAATAGTTCCCGACCTGGTCGGTCAACTCATCGAAACTGAGGCTCAGGCGATCCTGGCTGTTCAGTTCGATGATGGGATAGCTCAGGTCCCATCCGGTCCGGTGCAGTTGCACGGATTTGATGTTTGGACGGTAGATCTTATCCGTATAAAACGCCTCCTGGCCCGAAAGCTCCCCTGTAAAAACAAGGAGGAACAATCCGCATATCAGAGGGGATTTATTTAGACTAAAAATAAGTTTGATCATTCACATGGGTTCATATAACCTGGAGGCCTGGATGGCCCAACTTTTAATTGTTTATATCTCAACATATTAAGAATCCTGCATGTTTAAAAATTCCAGGCAGGTACATATGTAATCAATCTTGCAGGGAATCTAAAAATACCTATTTTTGTCAAACGTTTTTTTAAAATCAAAAATTATTCCATGTCCAAGGTAATTAAGATCAGGAAAGGTCTTGATATCAAACTAAAAGGAACAGCTGAAAAAATCATTGCTCAGGCAGAACCTGCCTCAACCTTCGCCACCAAACCAACAGATTTCCCGGGCATAACCCCGAAACTGGCTGCCAGGCCCGACGATAAGGTTAAAGCCGGTTCCGTCCTTTTTTTTGATAAGCTGAGACCTGAAATCAAATTCACATCGCCGGTCAGCGGTGTGGTAAAGGCCGTTAACCGGGGGGAAAGACGCCGAATCCTTGAAGTGGTGGTGGAATCGGACGGGAAAAATGAATCGCTGAATTTCAAGGCCGGGGACCCGAATGGCATGAGCCGGGATGAAGTTCGGCAAAAAATCATGGATGCGGGACTCTGGCCGGCCATCCGGCAGCGCCCCTACGCCATCATAGCCGGTCCCCAGAGTGAACCGAAGGCAATTTTCATCTCGGGTTTTGACACATCCCCCCTGGCCCCTGACCTGGATTTTATTGTAAAGGGACAGAACCGGGAGTTCCAGGCAGGGATCGATGCCCTGAAAAAAATGACCAGAGGCGAGATCCATCTCTCCCTGAATTCCGCATACCCACCCTCGGACGTGTTTACCGGGACCGGGAATGTAAGCCTTCATTATTTCAAGGGACCCCATCCTGCGGGCCTGCCGGGTATCCAGATCCACCATATCGATCCCGTTAACAAGGGCGACATTGTCTGGTACATTAATCCACAGGAGGTGATCATCATCGGCCGGCTTTTCCTGACCGGGAAATACGATGCGACCCGTGTCATCGCCCTCACCGGGTCCGAGGTGCTGAAACCCCGTTACTACAAGGTGCTCAGCGGGACTTCCATCGAACCTTTTATGAAGAATAACCTGGTTGGCACAAACGTCCGTTACATCAGCGGGAATGCCCTGACTGGCACACGGATCAACAAGATAGGCTACCTCGGTTATTACGACAGCCAGCTGACGGTGCTTCCTGAGGGGGACCATTATGAGATGCTCGGATGGATATCGCCCGGACTTGACAAATTCAGCATATCCCACAGCTTTCCGACCTGGCTGATGCCCAGCAGGGAATACCGGATCGACACCAACCTTAAAGGAGGAGTACGTCCTTTCGTGCTTACGGGCGAATACGAGAAAGTACTGCCCATGGATATCTATCCCATGCAGCTTCTGAAAGCGATCCTGGTGGATGATATCGAAAAGATGGAGTCCCTGGGGATTTATGAGGTGGGAGAGGAGGAATTTGCACTCTGTGAGTTTGTCTGTACATCAAAAATCGAGTTACAATCCATTGTCAGGCGAGGTATTAATCTTATGATCAAGGAGTTAGAATAAAATTCAATCGAAATCATTCCAGAAAACATGAATTCAATTAGAAGGTTTGTTGACAAGATCAAACCGAATTTTGAGAAAGGAGGGAAGTTTGCCTATCTCAAATCCACCTTTGAAGCTTTCGAGACTTTCCTGTTCGTTCCGAAAACAGTGACCAGGACGGGTTCCCATATCCGTGATGCCATGGATATGAAGCGGACCATGATAATCGTGGTCATTGCCCTTCTTCCTGCACTCCTGTTCGGAATGTGGAATGTCGGTTACCAGAATTCACTGGCAATGGGACTCGAAAGAAGCCTGCTTGACAATTTCTGGTTCGGCTTCCTGAGGGTGTTCCCCATCCTTGTTGTTTCCTATGTAGTGGGCTTGGGCACGGAATTCATTTTCGCACAGATCCGGGGGCACGAGGTTAATGAAGGATACCTTGTATCGGGCATCCTCATCCCCATGGTACTTCCGGTTGACACACCGCTATGGATGATCGCCGTCGCGACAGTTTTTGCCGTAATCATCGGCAAGGAAGTCTTCGGGGGAACCGGGATGAACATTCTGAATCCTGCACTTACGGCAAGAGCTTTCCTGTTCTTTGCCTATCCGAGTTATATGTCGGGGGACAAGGTATGGATAAGGGGACTGATGAACGGGCAAGGGATCGTGGACGGGTTCAGCGGGGCCACCGCACTGGGACAGGCAGCCCTCAATGAGCATGTGATCCTGAATACGAACGGGAATCCCATGACCGCAATGGATATGTTTACGGGAACCATTCCAGGATCGATCGGGGAGACCTCGACACTGGCCATCCTGATCGGGGCCCTTTTCCTGATCTATACCGGGGTGGGAAGCTGGAAGATCATGCTTTCGGTGTTCGCGGGCGGCAGTCTAATGGGATTGCTGCTGAATGCCTTCGGCGGGAATACCCTCATGGAGATCCCCTTCTGGCAGCATCTGATGCTGGGTGGATTCGCCTTCGGCGCCGTATTCATGGCAACCGACCCGGTGAGCGCCGCCCAGACCAAAAGAGGCAAATGGATCTACGGGTTCCTGATCGGTGTGCTGGCAATCATCATCCGGGTCCTGAACCCGGCATTCCCCGAGGGAGTCATGCTGGCCATCCTGCTCATGAATGTCTTTGCCCCCCTCATCGACCATTACGTGATCGAGTCGCACATCAAAAGGCGTCTCAAACGAGCCCGAGTAAGTACAAACGCTAACAATATTTAAGTAATGAAGAGTTACAGCAATAAATACATCTTCATCTTTTCCACGGTCATGGTGATCATCGTGGCCACACTTCTCACCTTTGTGTCGGAATCCCTGCAACCCTACCAGGAAAAGAACGTGGAAGTGGAGAAGAAGCTGGATATCCTTCGTTCGGTGGGACTTTCAGGTGGTGTCGACAAGGCAAAGAACAAAAACCAGTTCGTTGAGGAAAAATATGCCGGGAACATCACCAAAAGCCTGGTGATCAACATTAACGGCGAAGTCCAGAAGGGATTGGAAGCCTTCCCGATCAACCTGAAGGAGGAACTGCGGAAAGCCCCCGAAGAGCGAAAGCTCCCCGTATTCATCTATACCACCCCGGAAGGAAAGGAAATCACTATCGTTCCCCTGCAGGGGAAGGGACTATGGGGTCCGATCTGGGGCTACATCTCCTTTCAGCCGGACATGTCGACCGTGTACGGGGCCACTTTTTCGGACGCGAAGGAAACACCGGGGCTGGGAGCGGAGATAGCCCAGGATTTTTTCCAGGAACAGTTCAAGGGGAAAACAATCTTCGATGCATCAGATAAATTCACCTCCATTCAGGTACTGAAAGGCAGTGCCGGCAAAGGTAATCCTCATGCCGTCGATGCCATCTCAGGAGGAACCATCACATCGAAGGGCCTGGAGGCAATGTTATCCGATTGCCTGGGTAATTATGAGAAATATTTTAAACTTAAAAAAGAATAGCGATGAGTGAGAGAGAGCCTTTGTTTTCGAGCAAAAACCTGAAGCTGCTGCGGGATCCTCTCGGTGACAGCAACCCGATTACCGTGCAGGTGCTCGGGATATGTTCGGCACTGGCGGTTACCGTCAAACTTGAGAATTCCGTGGTCATGGCCATATCCGTCATGGCAGTGCTCGCCGTATCAAACGTTGTGATATCCCTGATGAGGAATTATATTCCACCCAGGATACGCATTATTGTCGAGCTCGTTGTGATCTCGACCATGGTCATCCTGGTCGATGAGATCCTGCAGGCATATGCCTATGATGTGAGCAAACAGCTGTCGGTTTTTGTGGGACTTATTATCACCAACTGCATCCTGATGGGCCGGCTGGAAGCCTTTGCCCTTGGCAACAAACCATGGCCCGCCTTCCTCGATGGCATAGGGAATGCCGCAGGATACGGCATCATCCTGATTATTGTGGCTTTCTTCAGGGAACTGCTTGGATCCGGAACAATCTGGGGATACCCCGTGTTTGAGAAGCTCGGCCTCTACAAGACCGGCTACCTGAACAACGGCATGATGATCCTGCCGCCGATGGCCCTGGTAACCGTCGGCATCATCATCTGGGTCCAGCGCTCAAGAAACAAGAATCTGATTGAATCGAAATAATTCCGGCAAGCCATGGAAAACTACATTAGCCTTTTCGTTAAGTCCATCTTTATCGATAATATGATCTTCGCATATTTCCTGGGTATGTGTTCATACCTGGCGGTATCGAAGACAGTGAAGACTTCAGTCGGACTTGGACTTGCAGTCATTTTCGTACTTGGGTTCACGCTTCCCATAAACTACCTGCTGGAAAACCACGTATTGAAAGCCGGTGCACTCAAGTGGCTGAGTCCATCTCTTGCCGATGTGGATCTCAGCTTCCTGAGCTTTATCCTTTTCATAGCCGTGATAGCCTCGATGGTCCAGCTCGTCGAGATGGTGGTGGAAAAATTTGCCCCTGCTCTCTACAACTCCCTCGGCATTTTCCTTCCCCTGATCGCGGTAAATTGTGCCATCCTCGGCGGATCTTTATTCATGCAGGAGAGGGAGTATGCCAACATCGGGGAAGCTACCGTATTCGGCCTTGGTTCCGGGGTGGGATGGTTCCTGGCCATCGTGGGCATCGCTGCCATCCGCGAGAAGATCAAGTATTCGAACGTACCGGCCCCCCTGCGTGGACTGGGAATCACTTTTATCATAACAGGGCTCATGGGAATCGCCTTCATGAGCTTCATGGGTATCAAACTGTAAAATGAATTTTGCCATGATCTTACTCGTATCGCAACTCGGGGTCATCCTGATCAGCATTGCCACTTTCCTGGTGATTATCCTGTCGCTGGTAATCATCCTGCTGTATGCCAGGGCAAAACTTACACCCCAGGGGGAGGTCAAACTCCAGGTCAATGACAGGGAACTCCATGTCAGCCCGGGGAATACGCTTCTCAGCACCCTCAGCACCCAGAATATTTTCCTGCCGTCGGCCTGCGGCGGAGGCGGTACCTGTGCGATGTGCAGGGCCCAGGTGCTGGAAGGCGGCGGTTCCATTCTGCAGACCGAAAAGGGATTTTTTACCCGGAAGGAACAGCAGGACAACTGGCGCCTCGGCTGCCAGGTCAAGGTCAGGGGGGACATGAAGATTAAAATCCCCGAAGCCGTCCTTGGGATCAAGAAATGGGAATGCGAGGTTGTTTCCAACCATAATGTGGCGACCTTCATCAAGGAATTCGTGGTCAGGCTCCCCGAAGGAGAAAAACTGGATTTCCTTTCCGGTGGCTATGTCCAGATCGATGTGCCGAAGGTGGAGGTCAATTTCAGGGATTTTGACGTGGAGGAAAGATTCCGGGACGAATGGGACAAGTTCAATATGTGGGACCTGAAAATGAAGAATACCGAGGAGACTTACCGGGCCTATTCCATGGCCAACCACCCGGCCGAAGGCAACATTGTCATGCTCAACATCAGGATCGCCACACCCCCGTGGGATAAATCAAAGGGAGCATTCATGAAAGTGAATCCCGGAGTCTGCTCATCGTATATTTTTTCAAGGAAGCCGGGGGACAAGGTCACCATCTCCGGTCCCTACGGGGAATTCCACATTAAGAACACCGACCGCGACATGGTTTACATCGGTGGAGGCGCCGGCATGGCCCCGTTGAGGTCCCATATTTTCCACCTCTTCCATACCGAAAAGACCAAAAGGAACGTATCCTACTGGTACGGTGCAAGGTCGAAGCGTGAAATTTTCTACGAGGATGAATTCAGGGCGATCGAGAAAAAGTTCCCGAATTTCAATTTCCACATCGCCCTTTCGGAACCCCTGCCGGAGGATAACTGGGACGGCCTGACCGGATTCATCCACCAGGTCCTTTACGACGAGTACCTGAGCAAGCTCGAGGAACCCGAGGAAATCGAATACTACCTCTGCGGTCCCCCCATGATGAACGACGCCGTGCTGAAAATACTCTACGACCTGGGCGTACCGGATGAGATGATCGATTTTGACGATTTCGGAGGATAACGAGCGGAACCAGAATGAATAAATTTATCCTGTGGACAGGCATCCTGCTGCCTGTTGTGTTCCTGCATGCCTGCAGGCAGGGAGAGGAACCCGGTTCCTGGCTGAAACTGGGCGGGAACACCCAGGGAACCACCTACAACATCACTTACCTGACCCCTGACAGCACGAATTACCAGGAGGATATCGAACGACTGCTCACGGAATTCGACAATTCCCTTTCCACCTACAAGGATTCCTCCCTGATATCACGCTTCAACCGGGGCGAAGGGGATATTATCCCGGATACTTACTTTGAGACCTGCTTCAAATGCTCCGAGGAAGTTACTGCAGCTACCGGCGGGGCCTTTGACATCACCGTGGCACCCCTGGTCAACGCCTGGGGATTCGGTTTCACTGAAGCAGCCGAGGTGGACAGTGCCCTGATCGACAGCCTGCTGGCTCTCGTTGGCATGGAAAAGGTCCGGATGAGTGGAGGAAAGGTCGAAAAGGAATTCCCGGGTGTCATGCTTGACATGAATGCCATCGCCCAGGGATACTCGGTGGATGTAGTGGCCGGATTTCTCGAATCGGAAGGCACAGCCAATTTCCTGGTTGAAATCGGAGGGGAGCTCAGGACCAGGGGGCATAACCCCTACGGACGCCCCTGGAGGGTCGGGATCGACCGGCCGGTGGAGGGTCTGCAGATCCCGGGTGCAGACCTCCAGGCAGTTGTGGAGGTCACAGACCGTTCCCTTGCCACCTCAGGTAATTACCGCAGGTTCTACGAGAAGGACGGGGTGAAATATTCACATACCATCGATCCGGCAACGGGATACCCCGTTCAGCACGGACTGCTGAGCGCAACTGTGATGGCGGGGGACTGTATGAGGGCGGATGCCTATGCCACTGCCTTCATGGTGATGGGTTTCGCAAAAAGCCGGGATTTTCTGCTCGCTCACCCGGAAATGGATGCCTACCTGATCTATAACGATGAAAAGGGAGATTACAGGGTGTGGTATACCAGGGGGATGAAAAAGATCATTTTGGAGGGGAAGGACTGATATCTCAGGGAAGGCGGTTATCCAGATGGACAGGATCGGTCGCTCATAAACAGCCGCAGCCCGGGGCTCCCGTTCCGCCTTCCTTCCAGCATTTATATTCATCGTGCTTCACGCAGGTAATGCCCAATTTTGCCATTTCCTTGTTCTTCCCTATGGAGGTTTGCGGAAATCTCCCACCACGGATAAAAAGGATCCGGAATGCAAGCCCGATGAAGGCGATTCCCATCAAAACGGCGGACAATATCAAAACCTTTACGATCATACTGCAAAGATAACATATTTATCGATGGACTTATTATTTTGAACCCTGAACAAATTTTAGCGCCCGATTGTTTATCCGGTGTTATTTGGAATAATTCTGATTAATTTCAGATCTTTGGAGGTGCTCATATAAATGCCGCCCTGCATTCAGAATCATGATCCCAGATGCCGAGAATAAGATACCGTTTGAGGAATTTGCCCGGGAAGTCCTGGCGGATTTCCACCTGGCGCATGTCAGCCGGCACTGCAGTGAGCTCGCCAGGAAGGAAGTGCTGACAGGGAAAGCCAAATTCGGGATCTTCGGCGACGGAAAGGAAGTTGCACAGATAGCCATGGCCAAGCAGTTCAGGAATGGAGACTGGCGGTCGGGGTATTACCGGGACCAGACATTCCTTATGGCGGCCGGGATTGTCAGTCCCGAGTCGTTCTTCTCCCAGGTATATGGCGATACCGATGACGGAATGAATCCCGGGAATGCCGGCCGGTCCTTCAATAACCATTTTGCCACAGCGAATGTGAACCCTGACGGGTCCTGGAAAAACCTCATGGAGCAGAAAAATACGGCGGCGGATCTCTCCCCGACGGCAGCCCAGATGCCAAGACTGGTGGGACTTGCCTATGCCTCCCGCCTGTTCCGTAAGAATCCCGCGCTCGGGGAATACACCCGGTTCTCCAGCGGAGGCAACGAGGTGGCCTTCGGAATGATCGGCGATGCCAGCACCTCGGAGGGACATTTCTTCGAAGCCATGAATGCCGCAGGGGTGCTGCAGATACCCATGGCGGTCGCCGTCTGGGATGACGGCTACGGGATTTCCGTGCCCCGGGAATATCAAACCATAAAGCAGAGCATTTCCGAGGCTCTGAAGGGATTCGAACGCGAGGGCGGAGGGAACGGCATTTTGATCTATAAGGCGAGGGGCTGGGATTACGCCCAGCTTTGCAGGGTTTTCAAGGAGGGGATATTCCGCTGCAGGGAAGAACACGTTCCGGTCCTTTTTCATATCGAAGAGATGAACCAGCCCCTGGGCCATTCGACTTCGGGTTCACACGAACGTTATAAATCAAGGGAAAGACTTGCATGGGAAAGGGAATACGATCCGCTTAAAAAAATGCGGGAGTGGATACTGCAAAGCGGCATTTCCACCGAAGAGGTCCTGGATGAGATTCAAAAAGCGGCCATTGCGGAGACAAGAAAGGCGAGGGACAGGGCCTGGCGCAATTACAGCGAGCACATCAGGAACGAGCGGGAAGAACTGATCGGGATACTGAGGAACAGGCGTTGCATCTGTGCCACGGATGAAATTGACAAGATCAAGTTGCTTCGCAGGAACCTGCAACAGGTTCGCAATCCCATCCGGAAGGATAATTTTTCAACCGCAAAAAAGGTGCTCCGGCACATCTGTGCGGATTGTCCCTCCAGAAAGGTACTCCAGGAAGAGATCGGCCAGTGGTTCGACAGGCATTACGAGGCTGCGTGGGAAATGTACAGCGCACACCTGTACAATGAAACGGAGCGTTCCGTCCTGAAGGTTGAACCCGTTCCCCCCCGTATTTCTGAAGGCAGTCCTGAAGTTGCGGGCCGGGTCGTGCTCCGGGAAAATTTTGACAGGCTCTTTGCGAAATATCCCCTCCTGGTCATATTCGGTGAGGATACCGGTAAGATCGGGGGTGTGAACCAGTGCCTGGAAGGCCTGCAGGAAATATACGGTGATCTCCGCATTACGGACACCGGTATTCGTGAAAATACCATCATCGGCCAGGGGATCGGAATGGCGATGAGGGGAATGCGGCCCATTGCAGAGATCCAGTATTTCGACTACCTGCTTTACGGGCTGCAGACCGTCAGCGATGACCTTGCCACGCTTCGTTACCGGACCAAGGGGACCCAGTCCGCTCCCCTCATCATCCGGACCAGGGGGCACAGGCTGGAAGGCATCTGGCACTCGGGTTCACCGCTGAGCATGGTGATCAACTCGATCCGGGGGGTGTATGTATGTGTTCCGAGGGACATGATCCGGGCGGCCGGAATGTACAATTGCCTGCTTGAAGGTGAGGACCCGGCCCTGGTGATCGAGCCCCTCAACGGGTACCGGCTTAAGGAGAGACTACCGGACAACCTGGGTGAGTACAGGATTCCCCTGGGGATACCCGAGATCATGCGGCCGGGCCGGGATATTACCCTGGCTACTTACGGATCATGCGTCCGTATCGCCAGGGAGGCCGCCCAGCAACTCGAAGAATTCAATATTGATGTTGAAATTATTGATGTACAGACCCTTATTCCATTCGACCTGCCCGGAATAATTCTCGAATCGGTCCGAAAAACGGGCCGGGTCGTCTTTTTCGACGAGGATGTCCCCGGTGGTGCCACCGCATACATGATGCAGAAGGTCCTGGAAGAGCAGGGTGGTTACAGGCATCTTGATTCGGCTCCGGCGACCATCACCGGGAGGGATCATCGTCCGGCATACGGAACCGACGGGGATTACTTCTCCAACCCGAATGCTGAGGATGTCTTCGAGACCCTGTACGACATGATGCACGAATCCAAACCGGGGCAATACCCCAGGATCCACTGAGTCCCTGACGGTGGGTTCTTACAGCAATCATAATTATTCATCCGGGTTTTCCCTGAACCTTGGCATGCTTCGTACGGCTCCCTTCTGCCTGATTGCATTTAGTCTGCCGGCCTGTTGACTGCTTTCCCTCAGTCGGTTTGTCCTTTGCCAGCTTCCCCGTCACCAGCTTCCCCGTTGTCAGGGTTGAAACGCCTTATTTTGTAATTCAAAACGGCAATGAGGATGGTCATAATGGGACTGATGAGATTGAAGAAACAGTAGGGCAGGTATGTATAAGTGGAAACCCCCAGGACGCGGCTCTGGGTGGCCCCACCGGTATTCCAGGGGACCAGCACGGATGTGACGGTGCCCCCGTCCTCCAGGGTCCGGCTCAGAACCTCCGGTTTCAGTCCCCTTTCCCTGTAAATCTTGGCGAACATCCTTCCGGGGACCACAATGGATATGTACTGGTCGGATGCGGTGATGTTAAAGAAGATGCAGGATGCAACTGTGGATGCAACCAGCGAACCGGTCGACCTGGCCCACCGGATGATGGTTTCGGAGATCCGCTTCAGGAGTCCCGCCGAATCCATCGCACCACCAAATACCATTGCGGCAAGAATGAGCCAGATGGTATCGAGCATGCCCGCCATCCCCCTGGTGCTAAGAAGCTCACTGACCATTGCATTACCTGTGTCAATGGATATGCCTCCGAACATCGACCGCATGGTGGCAATGTAGGTGCGCTTGAGGTACCCGTACGGACCTCCGATCTGGGAGATCAGATCAGGCTGGAAAATGATTGCGAAGGCAGCCCCGAGGAGCGTGCCGAATAAAATCGCAGGCAGTGGGGGCACTTTTAAAATGATGACCACGATAAGGAGCACCGGTACGATCAGGAGCAATGGTGTAAGATTGAAGTTCTGTTCGATGAGGTCCTGCATAACCTTTACATTCGTACCGTCACTGCCGAAATCACGTGTAAATCCGATGATCAGGAACAGGATGAGGGTGATACTCATGGTTGGCACTGTAGTGATCATCATATACCGGATGTGCGTGAACAGATCAGTACCGGCCATGGCGGGAGCGAGGTTTGTGGTATCCGACAGGGGAGACATCTTATCCCCGAAATAGGCCCCGGATATAATGGCCCCGGCCACCATTCCAACCGGGATACCGAGAGCCTTGCCAATACCCATCAGTGCGATTCCGATGGTGGCGATGGTTGACCATGACGAGCCGGTGGCAAGGGATACAATGCCACTGGTAACCACAGCAGCAAAGAGAAAAATGCCCGGGTGGATGACTTTCAGTCCGTAATAGATCAACATAGGGACGACTCCGCTGACCAGCCATGTGCCGGAAAGCGATCCGATCAGAAGAAGGATCAGTATGGAGGGCATGGCGGATCCGATGCTTTTAACCATCTGCTCACTGATAAATTCAAAGCTGAGCTTAAGCCGTATTGCGATCAGGGCTGCCACGGTGGCAGCGAGCAACAGGGCTATCTGGTTGGCTCCGGAAAGGGTGTCATCCCCGAAATAGATTACATTCAGGGTTAAAAGGAGGATCAGACAGAATATTGGGATAAATGCCTGAAGCAGTGTGGGTTTCTTCTTAACTTCCTCCATTCAGCAGTGGTGAAAAACAAGGGCAAGATACTAAAATGGTCACGGTATTTAATCCACCGGATATAGAAGTTCAATATTAATTTCATATAAATTATAAAAAACCGGCTGACCGGGTATTATTTTTGTAATGAATTTGGATATATTGCAATCCGGTGCTTATAGCGACATGGAACTGAATATCGATTTTTTCAGCATAGACAACAACAAGGTTGCCAAACAGGGAAGGGTCCTGATCTCGGAGCCTTTTCTGAACGACACCTATTTCAAGCGGTCCGTGGTCCTGCTAACGGAACATTCAGAGGAGGGTTCAATAGGCTTTGTGCTGAATAAACCGGTTGACCTTTCCGTGAATGACGTGCTTGCGGATTTTCCGGAGATCGATACGGAGGTATCCATAGGGGGACCGGTAAACACCAATACGATCCATTACATCCATACCCTGGGAGATCTCATTCCCAATTCGGTCAAGGTGCTTGATAACCTTTTCTGGGGAGGGGATTTCGAAGTGATCAAGGAGATGATCAGCGAGGGCCGTATAAAGGGATCCGAGATACGTTTCTTCCTCGGATATGCCGGTTGGTCCCCCAAACAGCTCGAGAATGAATTATCGGAAAACGCATGGCTTGTTTCCGAAATGAAGGCAGAACAGATCATGTCCAGTCCCGGCGACAACCTGTGGAAAGACGTACTCGAAAAATCGGGGGACAAATACAGGACATGGGTAAATTTCCCTGAAAATCCCAGCCTTAACTGATCCCGCATCCAACACTTCCCGTACCGGGGAATTTTTCAGAATCTCGACAGTTGCTCCAGGAAATGAGAGAACAGGTCTGTGTCGATAAGGATGGGAAAGATAAAACCGAAAACAGCCCCGAGAAAATGGGCATCGTGGTTAATGTTATCACGTTTCCTCCGGCTCATGATGCTGCTGTAAACGAGATACAGCACGGCGAAGACTATGCCCGGGATGGGGAGGACCGCGAAAAAGTACAGGCGGTCGAGCGGGGAAAAGAAAATACTGGTAAAAACAACTGCAGATACCGCACCCGAGGCCCCAACCGAATTGTACCAGCGATCGTTCCGGTACCTGAACAGCGTAATCAGGGAGGAGACCACGATTCCCCCGAAATACAGGATGCTGTACGTTAGAGCGGGACTGTTCAAATAACCTGAAAGCTTGAGCTGCTGAAACCATCTTTCCACATTGCTTCCGAAAGAATAAAGTACGATCATGTTGATGATCAGGTGGGTCCAGTCCGCATGCAGGAATCCGTGCGTGACCATCCTGTACCATTCCTTTTTATGGATGACCTGGTAGGGATTCAGCATCAGCCGTGACAAGAGTTCCTCCGAATTGAAGGCAATGACCGTAATGATAACGGTAACGATGATTATAATCAGAGTCATATCAGTGCATTATTTTATATACCAGTTCCTTGAGAAGGTCCCCGTCCCTCGCGCTCACATTCCCGAAACCTTTGGATTTCAGATCGAATTCCCTCAGCAGGGATATGATGCGCACGATGCTCGCGGGATTGTAATTCTTTGCAGCCCGTTCATAATCCTGCACGAAATAAGGATCAATTTTAAGCGCCGAAGCCACATTCCTCCTGGAACGGTCTTTCAGGAAATGATAATTGAGCAGCCTGCTGAAAAAGAAATACATGGAAGTTATGCTCAGTGTGATTGGGTTCGCCTTCGGATTGCTCTCAAAATACCTGATGATCCGGTTTGCTTTTAGCACGTTCCTGCGGGAAAGGGCATCATTGAGTTCAAAATTATTGAAATCCTTGCTGATACCGATATTTTCCTCAATGTGTCCCGGGTTCACCGTGGTTTCGCTTTCATCGAGAATCAGGATGAGCTTTTCCAGTTCACTGGCGATCCGGCCGAGATCGCTTCCGAGGAATTCGGTCAGGATCATGGCTGCCTTGGGTTCGATCTTCTTTCCCCTTGCAGCCAGGTATGCGCTTATCCAGGGAGAGACCTTATCCTCGTAGATTTTTTTTGAATCCAGGATTACGCCTTTTTCTTGGAGGGACTTATACAGCTTTTTGCGCTTGTCCAGTCTCTTGTACTTATAGTTTATCACCAGAAGCGTGGAGGCCAGCGGATGGTCGACGTAATAGATAAGGTCATCGATCTGCGCAAGAACCTGGGCTTCCTTCACGATCACGACCTGGTAGCTTGACATCATAGGGAAACGCCTGGCTGCATTGATAATGCCCGGTCCATCCGTATCCTTGCCGTAGAGAATGACCTGGTTGAAGGCCTTTTCTTCTGCCGTGAGCACATTTTCCTGGATGTAGTCCGTGATCAGGTCTATGAAATACGGTTCCTCGCCCATCAGGAAGTAGATGGGCCTGTACTTCCTCGATTTCAGCTCTTTAAGGATATCCTCATAGGTCATTGCAAGAAGATTAGAAACGAAGGTGTTTAACCGAATGTCCGCCTTCCTTCAGCTCTTTCAGGGAATCGATCCCGATGAGCAGGTGCTCGTCAACGAATTTATCCGTGACCTTGTTATCGCTTTCCTGGGTCTTAATTCCGGAACCTATCATCGGCTGGTCGGATACAAGGAGAAGAGCCCCTGAGGGGATCTTATTGGCAAAGCCAACGGTGAAAATGGTTGCCGTTTCCATGTCAATGGCCATGCATCTTGTCTGTTTCAGGTATTTTTTAAAAGCAACGTCGTGTTCCCACACCCTCCGGTTCGTGGTAAAGACCGTTCCCGTCCAGTAATCCCTGGCATGTTCACGGATGGTTGACGACACCGCTCTCTGGAGGCTGAATGCAGGCAGGGCAGGGACTTCGGCTGGCAGGTAGTTGTTGGATGTGCCTTCGTTCCGGATGGCTGCAATCGGGAGTATGAGGTCACCCAGCTGGTTCTTTTTTTTAAGTCCCCCGCATTTTCCCAGGAACAACACTGCCTTGGGATGTATGGCGCTCAGCAGGTCCATGATGGTGGCTGCATTGGCACTCCCCATACCGAAATTTATCAGGGTGATGCCATCCGAGGTGGCGCATTGCATGGGCTTGGTCTTATCCTTAATGGCAGTGCCCTGTATGCTGCAGAAACGGTCGAGGTAATAATCAAAATTTGTCAGCAGAATGTATTCTCCGAATTCTTTCAGTGCCTGTCCCGTATAACGTACAAGCCAGTTTTCGACGATATCCTTTTTAGTCTTCATGGGGCATCAATTGTTCAGTTCTTGTTATTTTTGTCCAGGACCTTACAGGTGCGAATGGAAACTCTAAATTTACCAACTTATTCCTTCTCCGTGAAATCTGAGGAAGGCAGATCCTATATTTTTGATCCGTTCCGCAGAAAGTATGTCCTCCTGACACCCGAGGAATGGGTCAGGCAGCATTTCCTGCAGTACCTGGTCCGGGATAAAGATTTTCCGGCCTCGCTGATAGCAGTCGAGAAGGAATTCAGTTTCAACCGCATGAAAAAAAGAACGGATATCCTGGCCCATAACCGCATGGGAGAACCCGTACTGCTGGTTGAATGCAAATCACCGAAGGTCCCGGTCTCCCGTGAAGTTTTCGGGCAGATCGGCCTGTACAACCTTACCCATAAGGTCCCCTGGCTCGTGGTGACCAACGGGATGAAACATTACTGCTGCAGGTATGACGAGGCGGAGGGTAAATACCTTTTTGTGGACCGCATCCCGGAATGGAACGAAGTTCAGCCCGCCTGAGGGGCGGGGTTCAACCCGACTGAGGAGTGAGGTTCATCCAGTCCGGGGACTGAGGTTCAGCCCAACTCAGGATTGATTTTCTGAAGCAGGTACACATCGATCCACTTATCCCTGCTTCGTATCCAGTCTTTCTTCCTGCCGGCTTCGGTAAAGCCATGTTTATTAAACAGCCGGAGGCTGGCCGTATTATCTTCCGAAATATTGCAGTAGAGCTGGTGAAGGTAAAGGTTGTGAAAGGCAAAATCAACGAGCAGGGCAACGGCTTCTGAAGCCAGTCCCTTCATCCGGTCCCCCTTCCTGGCTATCAGTATCCCCACACCTGCCCTGAGGTGAAGCGGATCGAAATCAAAAAGATCGATGATCCCTATGGTAATGGGAGTGCCGGTGGCCGTATCCTGCCGGTCGATCATGAGCCGGAGCTGCCTGGCCTGGTAAATATCCTGGTGGGCATTTTCAATGTACCGGCGGAGGGTATGCCTTGAAAAAGGTGCGCTGGTATTGCTGACCAGCCAGTTTTCCGGGTTGTTCTCCCATTCGAAAAGAACATCCAGGTCGGAGGGTTCTATGGCCCTCAGTCTGATATTTTTGCCGGAAAGTGGGATCATGAATCCGCTCCGAGGTTTATTTGTCTATGATTAGCTTATATGCAGGGTCGGTGGACCGGAACCGGTTTCCGTCCCGGAGGTATTCGATGATGATTGTATCACCGGTTTGAGGATGGATCAGCCGGATCCTGAAATCTTCCGGGAACTGGGACTTATCCGATACATCGGTGAATTCGGTTTTTCTTCTGCCGATGGTAAGCTCGTAGATGTTGAATGCATGGGGACCTTCCCTTTCTATCCTGGAGTAGTAAGCCTGGTGGCCGTCCCCAATCGGGTAGAAGAACAGGTCATCGCTTGTGGTGTTGATGGGATACCCGATGTTTATGGGATCCCTCCACTGGCCCTCCGGCCCGAGGTTGGAAAAAAATATGTCGTATCCGCCCATGTTGAAATGTCCAGTTGAACTGAAATACAGGCGCTTCCCGTCATCGGAAGGGAAAGGGGTTTCCTCTTCACCATCAGTGTTAATGACGGGACCCAGGTTCTTGGCCTCCCCCCATTCCCCCGAAGACAGCCTGGAGGCCCGGTATATGTCAAGTCCCCCGTACCCGCCCCGCCTGGCGGAGGTAAAATACAGGGTTTTCCCGTCCGAACTTATCGCGGCATGGGTTTCATGGGTCCCCGTATTGATGGTGGGTCCCAGGGGCCTGGCCTTCGACCAGAATTCATCCCTCCTGGTACTCAGGTAGATGTCATTATTCCCTTCATCGCGTTTGACCATATAAAGTTCATTTCCGTCATAGGAAAGGGAGGTCGGGTACATGTCTCCGTCTGAACCTACCTGCGGATTGAGAACCTCGGGTTCCGACCAGGTGCCGTTGACCTTCCTGGACATGTGGATGGCATCGTAAAAGGCCAGCTCGGTTATGAAGATCATTGTATTGCCGTCGCCTGAAAGAACGGCATTTGTGTTATCCGAATTCACGTTTATGGGGGCGCCGAGCTTCCTGAATTCCACCTCTACGGGAACGTCCTGTATCATCTTGGCCCGCTGGCATGCCCTTATCTCATTGTCCACGATATCAATGTTGTAATTTCCTTCGAAATCATCCGAACTGGTGAATACCCGGTAAATGTTGAGGGCCTTGTTCAGTTCGTTGTTGATCCGGTAGGCATTGCCCAGGCTGAAATAGGCATAGTGCGGAGCCTGCTTTTCCTTGAATGAGCGTTTCTTGTACTTAAGGGTAGTGTTGGTTATGGCTTTTTCAAGATAAGGGATGGCCATGTATTCCCTTCCCGGAATTTTCAGGTAGGTTTCACCCACCTTAAAATTGAAATTTGCATTATCCGGGTACTTCCCCAGAAGCTGCAAATAGAAATACAGGGCTTCTTCATAGTCTTCGGAGAGGAAGAAAAACTCTCCCTCAGAGAACAGTTCCTCCGGATCCGTTATATCCTGTGCTAAGGGGGACTGGCTCAGCATCAGCAGGCAAACCGACAGTATCAGATAAACAAGGCTTCCTTTCATTTCCGGGCGATTGATAATTGTTCCATAAAGATAAAAAAATTTTCTTCAGCAGCGGGTTCACCCCGGCAGCCGTAACAGGAAGGACAATGATCGGTCGGAAATGGTTGCTGCTCTTTATTTTTTGAGGTTCCCGGGCACCTTAACCTCCTCGACCTTTACATTCGGAAGATCCGGTTTAACGACAAGAATCTCGACCCTGCGGTTAAGCTGGCGGCCTTCCGGGCTGTCAGATCCGTCCGGATTGCTGTTGCGTGCTACCGGCTGGCTTTCGCCCTTGCCAAGGGATTGAATGCGTTTCCCGTCAATTCCCTTGCGGGTGATGTATTGTACCACGTTTGCCGAACGCTTTTTCGAAAGCATCATATTGTAGGCCTCCGATCCCTTGTTGTCCGTATGCCCGATCGCATTTACCTCGAGCATCGGGTAGGTCTTCAGGATTTCCACCAGGTCGTTGAGGGTCGTTTTTGCCTCGTTCGTGAGATCAAAGCGGTCGAAGCCGAAGAAGACGGGCCGGATGACATACATAACGGTCTGAGGTTTAATAACGGGGACAACCGTCTCCGCAGGTTCTTCCGTGAGTGCCTGCTCTTCCACCGGCTGCTCCTCCATGGTGGTTTCCTCCGGTTCAGCGATAACTTCCGGTTCGGCAGGATGGGCCACTGCTGCCAGGTATTCTGCCTCGGTTTTAAATATCCGGGTGCGGTAAATATCACTGGAACCCAGGTTATCCTCTCCAAACAGTGACTGGTAGCCGTATTTGCCGTTGTCGACAGGCATAAAGAAAATGTCATCGTCTGAGGTATTCAAAGGATACCCGAGGTTTCTGGGCTCGCTCCAGCTGCCGTCGGGCTGTTTTTCAGTGTAAAATAAATCGTATCCGCCGAAGTTGTAATGTCCCTGTGATGCAAAGTAGAGGACCCTGCCATCATCCGAGATAAACGGGTTGTCTTCGCCCAGTTCGGTGTTGATCAG
>Ga0307419_10000350_pt1 | contig 22730 bp, 21 predicted proteins | sample SalMarWE160230MG_2_FD_202512 | JGI IMG/M metagenome (GOLD analysis project Ga0307419, IMG submission 202512) | Salt marsh sediment microbial communities from the Plum Island Ecosystem LTER, Massachusetts, United States - WE1602-30 | ecosystem: Environmental > Aquatic > Marine > Intertidal zone... | reverse complement strand
CTCACAGGGAAGGGCCATTGCTTTTATATCCCACGTGCCACCCGAATCAATGCGGCACGGAGCCGATGCTTCAATGGGCCCCTCTTTCAGTATATCCTTTACGGAAATAGACATGTTTCGATTCCTTTCACTTCCATGTATGGAACAGTATATAGCAGAAAAGACGGAAGCATAGCAACATCACTGTTTTGTCTTCATGGTCCTGAACGTTTTGTCCGATGGATTGGATACGGGAACTGCTTCGGCAGGTCGTGATGACCTTCAGGCCAACAAGCTCAATAGCTATGGATACGGTTTGACATTGGTTTTCATTATTTGTATGCTTTATATAATAGGGGCGGGGCCTTAATTCAGGTAGATAGGCTATAGGTGAATAAAAAGTCCATGGACGGACTTTTTGCGGTTGGCCTGTAACAGCCTAACAGCCTACAGCCTAAACAACCTGAAGTTGTGAAGGCAGGAAAGGAGTGAAAGACGATGAGGCGTTTCACCCGGAAGACGATAATCTTGAGAGTGCTGCTAGCGGTTACGATGACCGGTTTTTTCCTTTTTGGATGCGCGAGCTCTGAAGAAAAAAAGGCCCATCATGAAAAACGGGCCGCAGAGTATCTCAAGGAAGGAAAGCTCAAGGAAGCGGTCATCGAGCTCAGGAATGTGGTGCAGCTGGATCCGAAAGATGACGCCGCCTACTCTCAGCTCGGGGAGACCTATTTGAAACTGAAAAAGGGCCGTGAAGCCTTCCAGGCCTTTTCGCGTGCAGTTTCCGTGAACCCCGAAAATTTAAAGGCGCAGCTCAAGCTGGGGCAGATCTTTCTCTTGGCAAGAAAGACAGATGAGGCCAGGAAAAAAGCGAAACTGCTCCTGGAAAAGGCAAAGGACGACCCGGATGCCCTTTCTCTCCTTGCCGGGGTACAGGTGCAGGAGAAAGACATCGCATCCGCCATAGCAACCCTCCAAAAAATAACGAAAACTGATCCCAATAATTTCAGGACCTACCTTTCTCTCGGGCGCCTTTTTCTCTTGAAGAAGGATCTTGATCGATCAAAAAAGGCGTATCTCAAAGCTATTTCTCTGAAACCGGAATCGAGGGTTCCCTATGTGGAGCTGGCGAATACATATGCCGCCGAGGGAAAATGGGAAAAAGCTGAAGCGGAATTGCAGAAACTCTTAAGCATATCCAAGACCAGGTACCGGGATCTTCCCCTCCTGGCGCGATTTTATGAGCATACCCGGAAATGGGAAAAGGCGGAAAAAACATACCGTGAGGCGCTGGACCTCGCTCCCCCTGAGGATGTGTCTCCGTTGATGAATCTCGGCGCGTTCTATGCCCGGCGGAAGGATTACAAACAGGCCCTCGAGGCGTTTGAAAAGGCCACCACCGCCAAGAAGAACAATATCGATATACGGCTGGCCATTGCACAGCTGCACTTCGATTTCAGGAAGATGGATAAGGCCCAAAAGGTGGTGGATGGGATTCTGGAAAAGGACAAGGGCAACGTAGCCGCAAATTTCCTGAAAGGCCGCCTGAATCTGGCCCAGAAGGATTTCGCCGGCGCCCTTGATCGGTTCAATCTTGTGACGCGGGAGTGGCCGCGAAATGCGGAGGCCCATTACTTCAAGGCGCTTTCTCTTTTAGGGCAGAGAAAAGGACAGTTGGCAGAAAAGGACCTGGTAAAGGCCGTGGAATTGAATCCAAGGCTCATAGACGCCCGGCTCCTTCTTGCGGAGAGATATCTTCGGCAAAGGAACAAGGACCTTGCGCGGGAACAGATTGATGCAGTGCTGAAGCTTGCCCATCGTCACGTGAAAGGCCTTATGCTGAAAGGAAGCTTGGACGTCCTTGAGGGAAAGAGGAAGGCGGCGGAATCCACATTTCTCCAGGTCACCAAGGTGAAGCCGGACTACGCCCCGGCCTATGTCAGACTGGGATTGCTGTACCAATTGACAAAACGGGACAATGAGGCCCGGAAGAGCTTGAAAAAGGCCCTTGAAATCAACCCGCGGCAGATTGACGCCCTTGCACTCCTTGTGGGCATCCATCTGCGGAAAAAGGAATTTGATAATGCCTTAACCCTTTGCAAGATTCAGCAAAGCAAGATCGGAGATTTTTCCCGCGGCCAGGCAGCGATCGAGTCTCTTATGGGAAAGATCTACCTGGCGAAGGGAAAGAAACAAGCAGCCGAGCTGCATTTCAAAAAGGCTGTTGGAACAGATCCGAATCTGTTGGGACCGTATGTTTCGCTTGCCCGCATCTATCTGAGTAGTGACAGGTGGCAGGAAGCAGTACAGGAATACGAGAACATCTTGAAGAAGAACCCGAAATTCCTTCCCGCCTATATGGCCCTTGGTGCCATCTACGACCAGAAGGGAATGGGCGAGAAAGCGGAAACATTTTACCGGAAGGCACTGGAGATTAAAAAAGACTTCGCGCCGGCAGCCAATAACCTGGCGTGGGACCTCGCCACGGGAGGAGGGAATATCGACGAGGCATTGGGATATGGCCAGATCGCAAAAGAACAGATGCCCAAGAACCCGGCCATCATGGATACCCTTGGATGGATTTATTTCCTCAAAGGCAGTTACCTGAGTGCTATCTCGGAATTCCAGGACAGTATCGCGCTCGATCCTGAAAATCCTGTTATCCGGTATCATTTGGGCATGGCGCTGTACAAGAACAAACAATTCAAGCAGGCAAAGGAGACCCTTGAAAAGGCACTGAGCATCTCAGGAAGTTTCAGGGGGGCGGAGGAAGCCCGGAACACCCTTGAAAACATGAAAAAAAGCCCGGGTGTTTCTTGAGCCCTCTATGGAATGTTTTCTTGGTGCGGACCCTGTGCCGCGGTTCCCGGAACCAGCCCGCTTTTCTCACGGGCTTGGCCATGAATGATGAAAAATATACCATATAAGATTCTATTTCTGTGTATTTTCCTGCCGCCTGTTTGTTATGTTCTGACCATTCAATCCCTCGAGGGATATCTCCAGAAGCGGGAAATCACCACGCTCAATGACATCCTGATTCAGCATGCTGACGCGTTATACGAAGGACGGTACTCTGTTGGCGAAGAAGTAAGCAGGAATCTGGGGCATTATCTGAAAAACAGCATCAAGGCGAGACTTGGCGTGGTCGTCACCATTCTGGTAAAGACGAAGAACGGGCGGATCCTCTACCCGGGGGCTTTCGGAAACGGGGGGGAGGATCGAAGTGAAGCCGCTTTTCAGGACCTGAATTACGTGGAAACAGCAGCCGAGAATTACCGGATTCTGAATGATGGGCTGCTGGTAGACGTGGGTTTGAAGATCAAGTATAACAGCTGGCTTTCGAACAGTATCCTTATTTTCTATATCTTCTTGGCTGGGATAGCCCTCCGTTTTGTTGTAAAAAGGGCTCTGGCCCAAACGGAAAGGAGAGAAGAAGAACAACAGGAACATATAGAAAGGCTCGCCTCTCAGCTGGAGCATACCAAGACACAGTTAGAAGAGGTAATCGTAAAGGAGAAAACCTATCGCGGAAGAATTGGGGAGCTGAACAAGGAGAAGCGTGATCTGTCCAAGGACGTTGACGGGCTCCTGGGGGAAATGGAGGATCTGGAAGAAGGCCTGCAGCAGCAAAAGGCGAGCAGGGAAGATCTGGAAAACGAGGCCGAGACTCTGAGAGAGGAGCTGGAGCGGCTGAAGGAAAAGGGTGAAAAGCGCGGGAAAAGAAAAAAGACGTCAGAAAATGTTGCGAAACGGTTCAGGTTGCTTTACAAAAACCTGGAGTTTTCAGATCGGGCGATCGATGGTTTTGTGGATCTCACCCCTGACTTTGAATTGAAAGGTGAAGAGGTTATCCATCAACTGAATGAAAACGATGAGCTTATCTCCATCAAGCGGAAGGTGTTCGGAAAAGGCGGCAAGATGAACGTGCTTGAGGTGAACTTCGCTTATTCCGGCAGGCTCTATTTTCAGAAAAATACGAAGGGCAAGATTCGAGTACTGGCTATCGGCACGAAGAATAGCCAGAGTCGGGATCTGACATACATAGGGACGCACTCTGAGTGAGGATACGAAACCCATGAAAAAGAAAAAAGAGACGATTCTGGTGGTCGAAGATGATGTGGACGTCCTTTCCATGATTGTTAAGCACCTGGAATACCTGGGCTACAATGTGAGAAGTGCCAAAGACGGCATGGAGGGCCTCAAGCAACTGGAGCTTGAAGGCTACGATCTCGTCATCACTGATATTGTCATGCCCTATGTGAGCGGCGTTGGAGTGGTGACAGCTCTGAAGGCAAAGCATGCCTCGATTCCGGTGATTGCCATTACCGGATACGGAAAAGAACCTGAGGCGGTTGCCCTGGAGAAAAAGGCTGATGTGGTGCTGTCAAAGCCGGTGCGTATGGGGGTACTGAAGGAACACATTGCGAGGCTGTTGCGTTAGTGCTTATCCATAAATGTCTGCTTGCTTCATTACGTTTTTTCAGAAGGATGCTCGGTTTTTGAGAGAGTGAGGTGACAAACCATGCTGAAACTTTATATCATAGAAGGCCCCAGCAAGGGAAAGTCTTTTGATCTTGGGGAGGAGACACTCTCTTTGGGAAGAGGCCCGGAAAACAGCATCCAGATCGATGATCCTTCCATATCCCACAGGCACATGAAACTGGAAAAGAGGGAAGGCCGGTTTTTTATCCAGGATTTGAAGAGCACCAATGGGACGTTTATGAATGGCGAAATGATCGCCCCGGGAAAACCGGTGGAGATAAGGGAAGGCATCCCGATTGCCGCGGGGAACACCCTCATGGTCTTGGATCAGGCCTTTACCGTTGGCGGCACCCTTGTCCATCATGCGGTCAATTTTCCCGTGCGGCAACGGAAAACCAAGGGGACCGTCTATTATAAAGACAGGCCCATGACCAATCCAAAGAACCTCCAGCTCCTCTATAACATTTCCAATGTCCTCATGGAGTCGATTGAGATCAACGATGTGCTTGAAAGGCTCATGGAATACCTTTTTGATTGTCTCAAGCGCATCGACCGGGGAGCTATTCTTCTCTATGATGACGCTAACGGAAAACTGTCCGAAATTATCGCCAGGAGCAGGGAAGGGCAGGCGGATGCCTCGATGGATTACAGCAGGACCATCGTAGAGCGGGTTATTCAGACGACGAAGCCAGTTTCTATGGCAGACACGAGCAGGGAAGAGGAGGTAAACCTCTCGGACAGCATGAAGGCCCTGAAGATCCGGTCTGTCATGTGTGTACCCCTTATAAGCAGGGGCAATGTGCATGGGGTGATTTATGTTGACTCACTCAACGCGCCCCATGGATTCAGAAAAGAGGACCTCTATCTGCTGGTTGGATTGAGCAGTCCGGCTGCGGTTGCCATCGAAAACGCGCTTCTCTATGCCAACCAGGAAAAAGTGGTGGAAAACCGCACAAAAACCCTGCGCAAGACCGAGCAAAAGCTCAGAAAGAGTGAAGCAAGGTTCAGGGCCATCTTCGACAATATGAAAACCGGTGTGGTGGTCTATGAAGTGGGAGAAGGCGGAGATGAATTCACGGTGGCGGATTTGAACGATTCCGCCCAGAGAATCGAGCGCATCAGGGAAGAGGATGTTCTCGGGAAAAAGGTCAATGATGCCTTTCCAAACTATGAATCCCTGGGGCTCCTCAAGGTCTTCAAGAGGGTCTGGGAAACCGGGAAAAGTGAGCACGTTGATCCAGTCTTCTGTGAGGGAGAGAGACAATCAGGGTGGCGAGAGTACGATGTATACCGGCTTCCATCCGGGGAGATTGTCGCCCTTTTTGTGGACCTTACGGATCAGAAACGCGCGGAGGAGAAGCAGCGCGTTCTACAGGAACGTTTTCTCAATGCGCAGAAACTGGAATCCGTGGGACGGCTCGCCGGTGGTGTTGCGCACAATTTTCGAAATATCCTCCAGGCCATCCTGGGGAATATGGAATTTCTGGAAATGGTGTATGAGGACATGCCTGAGATCAGGGATGCCGTAAAAAATATAGATAGTTCCATAACCAAGGGGGTTGATCTGGTCAACAGCCTGCTCCAGTTTTCAAAGGCCGGCACTGATTTCAAGGCGGTCGTTACGGACCTTTCCCAGGTTATCCAGGAGACATATGGGATCGTTGAAAGACTGTTTGATAAAAACATCCAGGTCTCGGTGGAGGCGGAGAAAGACCTGTTCTTGCGAGGAAATCGATCGCTGCTCAGCCAGGTTTTCATGAACCTTTTTACCAATGCCAGAGATGCCATGTCGGGTGGGGGACGTTTGCTGGTGAATGCCAGGAAAGACGGCGATGAGATATTGGTGGTGGTTTCGGATACAGGATACGGGATGGACAAGAAGACCCTGGAACAGATCTTCGATCCTTTTTTCACGGGAAAAGAGGTAGGGAAGGGCACCGGTCTTGGGCTGTCCACTGTTCATGGCATTGTAGAGGAGCATAGTGGGAAAATTTCCGTCTCCTCGTCACCCGGAAAAGGGACAACTTTTAAGATCAGGTTTCCCCGGACCAAGGAGGCGGCTGGCAGTTCAAGGGAATCGGAAAAACACATTGTACCCGGGAATGGTCGAAAAATACTCGTTGTGGACGATGAGCCGGGCTCTCTGGCGGCCTTGATTGGAATGACCCAGAGCCTCGGGTACAAGGTTGCCGGAGTGTCCAGGTCCGTGGAAGCCGTGGAGCAATACGTGGAATTTCAGCCGGATGCAGTCCTTATGGACAGAAATATGCCGGACATGGACGGTATTTCCTGCATCAGGGAGATCATGCGTCTGGAGAAGAATGCCAAAATCGTCATTGTATCAGGATACGAATCATCAGGACCAAACGGCATCGATGAAGAGGTGAAGAAAATGATCATGGGGTATCTTACAAAGCCCTGCGGCCTGGAAGAACTGAGCCTGGTCCTGTCCGAGATACTGGAAACAGAGAAGAAAGGGACCCAACCATGATGGAAACCAGAAAGAATGTCCTTATCATAGAGAAAAACCCGGTGGTGCTGAAGCAACTGGATGAGCAACTGGACCACCTTGGTTTCACGTTCAGGTGCGTGGGAACACCGGATATGACTATGGAGCAACTGGAGGCCCTTGTCCCGGATATCGCTATCATTGGGCCGACCCTGGGAGAGGATGCCGGGTTCGAGTGCATCCAGAAGCTGAAAATAGTGAAGCCGGGGATGCCCGTCCTGCTCTGCTGCAAAGATGAGGTGTTAGAACAGAAGGCTTTGCATGCCCCGTTCAGCGGTATCTGGTGTTTTGATCCGGACCTCGGTCTCGAGGCCCTTTCCACGATCCTCCGAGGGGCCATACAAAGCGTCCAGGAGAGTGAAAACCTGCCCGAATTCCCCGTTCTTGTGGGCAAAAGCAGGGAGATTTGTCTGATCAGGGAAAAAATAGACGCTGTCGCGGACAAGGATATTACGGTACTTATTACCGGGGAAAGCGGAACCGGAAAAGAGCTTATTGCCAGGTCACTCCATTACTACTCTAGTCGAAGCAAGGGCCCCCTCATCAAGATCAATTGCGGGGCTCTTCCCGATGAGCTTCTGGAAAGCGAGGTGTTCGGGTTTCAAAAAGGGGCGTTTACCGGCGCACACAAGAACAAGCCCGGGCGTCTCGAGTTGGCCCATGAGGGCACCCTCTTTGTGGATGAAATAGGGGATCTTTCCCTTTCATTACAGGTCAAATTCCTCCAGGTCCTCGAGGACAAGGCTTTCTCGAGGCTGGGTGGAGTCCGAGACCGAACCGTGGATACGCGAGTCATTGCCGCCACCAACCGGGATCTGTCACGGAAAGTACGGGAGGGAAGTTTTAGGAAAGATCTCTTCTTCCGGCTGAATATCATGCACATAGAAGCCCCGCCCCTTCGGGACCGCCGGGAAGATATTTCCTTGATGACAGAATACTTTATGCACAAGTATTGCTTTGAATTCAGGAAAGGACCTCTCAAGCCCACCGAGAGGATTTTGAACGCTCTGAAGATGTATCCCTGGCCGGGAAATGTGCGGGAGCTGGAAAATGTGATTCGGAGGGTTATCGTCTTGAGAGACTGGGATGCGGCTCTGCATGATATTGGAAGAATGGACGGGGCGGTGGGCCGAAAATCCTCCCCGTTTTCCAAGGTACTTGGGAGCATTCGGCCCTGGGGCGATGGGAAAATAGATAAATTTTTCAGGCAGCCGGGCGCTTCCTTGAAAAAAATAACAAGGGCGTATGTGGGAGAGGTGGAACAGAAGGCCATTTCCCAGGCCCTTCGGAACAGCAACTGGAACCGGAAAAAGGCTGCAGAATCCCTCGGGGTGAGCTATAAGACACTCCTCAACCGTATCGACGAGCTACACATACGGCCCTGATCAGGGTTTATGCTGTGCACCTCCCGGCGAACCTGGTAACATGAATTGCGGGATCATTTCATGGAAAAAGCAAAGGAATTCAAAACCATTGAGTACGAAGTTCTGGAAAAGGGAATCGGGCTCCTCTCGCTGAACCGCCCCAGAAAATTCAACGCGGTGAATCAGGAAATGATGGAGGAACTTGAAACGTTCTGGGCGGAGAGACTCGCCGATCTTGACACCCACGTGATCGTGCTCAGAGGGAACGGGAAGAGAGGGTTCTGCGCTGGCCTTGACATGAAGGAGACCATGAAATTGGTTCCGACAATGAACGCTGATGCGTTCTATCGGTTTCAGTCCAGGCTTGCTCGCCTGAACCTGGCCATGCGGCGGGCGCCACAGCCTATTGTTGCGGCGGTGCACGGTGCTGCCGTGGGTTTAGGTTTCAGCTTTGCCCTCGCTTCAGATGTACGGGTGGTGACTCCTGACGTCCGGTTTGCGGCCGCATATATCAACGTGGGGCTGGGAGGCGCCGATATGGCCTGCAGTTATTTTCTGCCGCGTCTCATTGGAGCGGGCAGGGCTTACGAATTCATGCTCACAGGAAATTACCTGTCTGCTGAGGAATCGATGCAATTGGGCCTTGTGAGTCGCCTGGTCGAGCAAGAACAGTTATTCGAATCGGCCATGGAACTGGCACGGACGATGAACAGGAAGAACCCCATGGGCCTCAGGTTGACGAAGGAGGCCATCAACATGAACCTTGATGCGGGCGGGCTGGAGCAGGCCTTGCAGATGGAAGACAGGAATCAGACGCTTCTCGCGTTGCGGGGAATGGTGGGTGGGGGCGGGACGTCCCGCTATTTTTAGGAAAAGAGGAAGCGTTCATGAGTTCAAAGGTTCAGGGGTTCAAGGTTCTATTCTCATCCCAAGGCTGTGTTTGGGCGGCGTATTTACAACAAATACGACATCTTCCTCAAGCCCGACCAAAATTTAGAGCCAGATTAGCACGCACTTGAAAAAATGAGCATTTTTGATGAAGACTTGGGGGCTTCAATCTTTTCCTTACCCTTAACCCTGAACGTTGAACCCTGAACCTTTGAACGGTTTCAAACATGGACATTGAGCAATGCTACAAAATTCTTGAGCTTGGCCCGGGTGCTTCCCTTGAAGAGGTGCGGCGGGCCTACAGGGACAGCGTGAGTATCTGGCATCCCGACCGGTTTGGGGAGCGCAATCCACGCCTGACAAAAAGGGCCGAAGAGAAAGTAAGGCAGATTAATGAGGCCTATGAAACCCTGGTTGCAGTTTGTTCAGCACAGCACAGCGGAAATCCGTGTATATCCGACTGTGCTGCCGGGGCCTGGCAGGGAACGCCGGGCGACTGGCAAGACCGGCAATCTTCCGAAAAAAAAAGCAAGAAGGTCTTCCCCTCGAGGACTGAAGCTGCGGCAGAGGCGGGGACGAGGCTTGTCCTAACCGCATCATCGCATTTGATGAAAATATTTCGACGGTGGATTGACATCGATGGTGCATAATCTCTGTTGCTCTATTCCTTCCATTCATTTCCCGTTCACCTGCTTGTCTTCTTTTCAGGATCCCGTATCTTATCTTGCAGCTCAGAAAGAAATGCCCTGAGACCGGGAAGCAGGTATACACTGCTGAGGTCAAACCTGGCGACGGCACGGCCGAGTGTCTGAATTTTATCTTGTTTCCGGATGGTTTTGTTTACGATGAGAACGTACCGGTCACCAAGCCTGCAAAGTCCTCCCTGGGAAAATGGCATTTCGTTTTCAATGGTTTCATACCGGATTTCAATCCCAAGCATTTCCGCCAGATTTTCCAGCTGATGGAATAAGATGTCCGTGTCCATATCGAGCCTCAGGTGTCAGGTTCCGGGGCCAGCAGGAGCCACCAGGTTGCATGCTGTGCAGCCTTTGCTCAATCAATATACTCCAAAAAGGGGAAAAGTTCCAGTTTGGGAAAATCGGGAAAAAAGTGTTGATTTATTCACTATTGTATGTTAGGAAATTGGCGCGATAACGAGGATAGCCAAAATTTTGGCTAGATTTTTTGGCGTCATGGAATGGTTCGAGTGCGAAGAGTGCTCTTGACTCCCGGGGGATTTGAGGATGGCGGATCTGAAGGTCTTGGTGGTTGATGATGAGGAGGAAATCCGGAATCACTTTTCTGATTTTCTGCGAAGCCAGGGTTTCGAGGTGGAAACAGCGGATAATGGTGAAGTGGGAATTCAGAAAATTGAGCAGGATTTGTTTGATGTTGTACTGATTGATCTTAATATGCCGAAGGTCGATGGAATGGCGGTTCTGGGGCACCTAACGCAGCATGACCCGGATTCCATCGGCATTATCCTCACCGGGTACGCCACCATTCGCAATGCGGTAGAAGCAATGAAGGCTGGGGCCTTCGACTATCTGGCGAAGCCGATCAAGATGGATGAGGTGCTCCTGGTTATCAAACGGGCCCTGGATTTCAGGGATCTGCGCAGAGAAAACATGGCGCTCAAGCGCCAGCTTAAGAAAAAGTATAAGTTTCATAATTTCATCGGTGACAGCCAGGAAATGCACCGGGTTTTCAGGGTAATAGAAAAGGTGGCTGACTCTGACAGCACGGTCCTCATCCTGGGAGAATCCGGTACCGGGAAGGAGCTGGTGGCAAAGGCTATTCACTATCACAGCTCTCGGCGTGAAAAGCCCATGATTCCGGTCAACTGCGGTGCAATTCCGGAAGAACTGCTGGAAAGCGAGCTCTTCGGCCATGAAAAGGGGGCCTTTACGAATGCTATTCGAACTCGGATAGGCAGATTTGAATTGGCGAATGGGGGAACCATATTTCTCGATGAGGTAGCCGAGATGAGCCCGCACCTCCAGGTGAAACTTCTTCGCGTTCTTCAGGAGCACGAGTTCGAGCGATTGGGCGGTGCCAGGACAATAAAATGTGACGTGAGAATACTGGCAGCGACGAACAAGAATCTTGAAGAGGCCGTCGAAAAGGGGAAATTCCGTGAGGACCTTTATTACCGTCTGAAAGTCATACCGGTCAGTTTGCCCCCCTTGAGAGACCGGAGAACAGATATCCCCTTACTCATACAACATTTCCTGAACGGCATGAGCAGAGTGAAGAAAAAAGCAATAAAAGGGATTTCTAAGGAGGCGGTAAAGGCTCTGGAACTTTATGACTGGCCGGGGAATGTCAGGGAACTCGAGAATATTATAGAAAGAATGGTTATCCTTTCCGAGGGGGACTACATCGGTGTTGAGGATCTTCCAGAAAAAATTGCCACAAAAAGTGTCAACAGTCAAATGATCCAGACCTTTGTGCCGGACGAAGGCTTTTCCCTGAGCAGTGCCGTGAATGAATTTGAAAGGCAATTGATCGTCAACGCCCTTGAAAAGACGGGGTGGATCAAAAATCGGGCAGCCAAATTATTGAATATGAACCGGACGACCCTGGTGGAAAAGATCAAGAAACAAGGGATAGAACGGAGGTTTGCAAATTAGTTTCCATCCAAAAATCAAAGAGTTCCGGCCGGAACAATCATCATTCAGCCCCCCGTGAACAGGCCGATGATTTTTTTCTTAAGTTTTTTTCCACCCGCGTCGATAGGTAAGGTGGAGAAAAAAGAATGACAATTACCACCTACCAGATTCGAAATGTTCTGAGAACATACGGAAATCAACTGAAACGGAGGGCAAGTTTTGCCCAGGATGGTATCCCGCCCGTTCAGTCATCAGCAGATCTCGTGGATATTTCCGTTGAAGCACGGAAGAGGCAGGTGCTCAGTCAGCTTTCCGCCAACCTGATTGCGAAAGTTACTTCCCGGGAGCAACAGGGCCGAGCTTTGGATGGCGGTAATGGAGGGGCGGAAGAAAACCAGAGCGCAATATTCAGCGAAGCACTTGGAAAATAAGGGAGAATCCAATGAAAATTGATGAAATTTCTAAGCAGATAGGACTCATCTCTCCTTCTACCGATTCGGCTCCACGGGCCAAGGCAGGAGGAACCCAAACGGAAAGGCCGGAGGCTGCCGAGAACGGTGAATCTGCTGCAAAAATTGAACTTTCAAAGGCGTCTGTGGAATATCAGAAAATAGCGGAGGCTGCCCAAACGGATCAACCAGGGAGAGTTGAACTGGTCAACCAGCTGAGAGAGGCTGTAGAAAACGGTCAATATGCGGTTGATTCCTCCCGGGTGGCTGAAAAGATGGTTTTGGAGGGTCTTATGGACGTTCTAAAACCGTGAGGTCAATTGTAACCCATTCAAAAAAGGCCATCTCTCCGGGGTGGCCTTTTTTATCATAATGCCGGGTGACGCATGAAAGGCTCTCCAAAGGTTCTCGATATCAGGTATATTCGGAAGAATAAGAAGATCTTCCTGAATTACAATCGATTGCGGTGCCAATACACGTACGATATGGATGCCGAAAAGGCGTCTGTCGTGTTTGAAATTATTCCCGTCCTCTTGAGCATCAATGAAGTGGATCTCCCTGGATATGTCTCTGGTGGCGATTCAGGATGCGGGGTATACGCTGTCGGTTCATCCTATCAGTTAGGCCAGGTAATCCGGGATTATTTTCCGGAAACCAGGCGCCGTACTATTCCGTTTCAAAGCTACCTCATAAAGCGACCCCTCATTGAGTCTCTTTTCCTCCTGGGCAGCGTGGGAACTGTTGCCCAGACCGCGCAGTCTGATTTTGATTACTGGGTATGTATCGACAAGCGCCGCTGCACCAGAAGAAGTATCCAGGCATTGGAAGAAAAAACCGCTCAGATTGCCTACTGGTGTAGATCCAGTTTCGGAATGGACGTCCATTTTTTTATCCTGGACCTGAAACAGGTGAGGCGAAACGATTTCGGAAAAGTTGACGAGGAAAGCTCCGGTTCGAGCCAGAAAAAATTCCTGAAAGAAGAATGTTACCGGACCATGCTCCTGGTGTCCGGGAAGATTCCCTTTTGGTGGGTTGTTCCTTCCGGCATAAACAGGGAATCCTACCAGATGACCTGGGAGAACTTCACCCAGAAAGCGCCCATGGATGCGGTCGATTTTGTGGACCTCGGCTTTCTGGAAGGGGTGTCCCGAAGCGAATTCCTGGGAAACGCCCTGTGGCAGTTGAGTAAGGGGATAAAAGACCCTTTCAAGGCACTCATCAAGATGGCAATGATGGAAGTGTACCTTTCAGATGAATACGACGGCTCATTGCTTTGTGAAACACTGAAAGGTCGTGTTTTGGGAGAGTGTCGATTTCTGAAAGATATGGATCCTTACCTGCTCATGGTGGAAACGGTCTTGGATTTTTATCGAAAACAGGACCGTGTTGCCCACATGGACCTCGTCAAAAAGGCCTTCTACCTGAAATCACAGCCGGGAATGACAAGAACGAAGATAAGGACGAAGATTGACGATTATAAGGTGGATGTATTTTCCGAACTGATGGATCGGTGGGACTGGCACCTGGACATGGTGGAAGATCTCAATCAAGTCGGGAACTGGAGTTACGGGCGCCAGCTCAAATTCTCAACAGAAATCAACCGATTTTTTTCTTCCACCTACCGTCGCCTCTCCGAGGGGCTCCGGGCACGGGAAAAGCAGGAAATCGATCAGTACGACCTGGAAGTCCTGGGGAGAAAACTCATTGTTCTGTTTTCAAGAAAACGATACAAGTTGCGCTTGACACCATTTCTAACCGGACGAAGGTTGATATTGAACCGGTGTATCTTTCAGTATGAAAGGAACCGTGCGAAACAAAAGCGTTGGGATCTGTATGACGCCACCCTGTATCCGACGGAGAGGAGGAAGCTGCGCTGGAAAATATTTTCAGCTGAAAGCGTGGTCAAAGTTGCTGCATGGCTGGTCAACAATGGACTCTACGATTTCCAGGCAACAGGGGTGGAAATGCCGCCCAATCCTTCTGGGGTACGGCTGACAGATCTGATTGATTTACTGAAACATTTTCAATCGTTTTTTCCGCCTGCCTACTATCGTTTGACAGCGGGCTCCAAGTTGGATGATGACGCGATAAAGGACCGCATCATGATTATCATCGATATGGAAGAGCTCAACAAATTAAAAAGACCCGCCAGTATGGACATCGCCTACAAGAACAGTTGGGGCGAAATGTTTGTTGAATCCTATGCCTACAAGGAGGGAATAGGGGTTCTGAAGGAATATTCTAAAGACATCATGGCGAGCGGGGGGGGGCTGTACGAGATCGGTTCAAGGCTCCGCGTGCATGTTCCACAATCAGAAGGGGACAGCGACAAGCTCGGGAGACTCTATGAAAAGATCGTGAAAAGCCTGGATCTGGAAGAAGCGGAAGGGATGGGCATCTTCAGGTCCTTGTATGGGGTTGAGAGACCGGCACATTTTGGATGGCTTGAAAGGGATCACGTGCAATCTTCATTTCATGTCTGGCAGGAGCGGCAATGGTCGGCGGATTCAAGAGGTAAGGCTCAATCATAGATAAAGCCTTCGAAGTAGATGTTGCTCACCGGTTTTTTTGAAATGGTGTTGAGTATCTTGATGATATGGTGCCTGATGGTCTCAAAGTCCCTGTTTTTGACGGCTTCCTTCATTTCCGGTTCACTCATTTCCATCGTCAGCTGGTTCTTGAATCGGGGCAAATTGCGCGTTAACCGTAAGCGCTGTTTTCTGTCTTCGCAGGGAATTGCGAGTTTCATCCGCAGATAATGCGTCCCGCCAACGGTGCTTGCCACGGAGCAGCGCACCTGTCCCTTCAGATGTACAGTGTCCAAGGCCTTCTTAAAGCGGGTCAAAGGCACACGGAGTTCATCACGGTACTTCCAGGAAAGCCAGCTGCCTGCTATAAAAACGGCCGCAACGAAGACCGTTCCGGCCCTTCTCAGGACGCTCGACCTCTTTTTTTTGCTCCCCATTTTTCATCCATTTTTTTATATTCTCCAGCGGCCCAATGTTTTTTTACGAGGTCGGGAATGAACATCCAACCGGTATTGTTCAAGTATTTCCATTTTTTTCTTGTAATACTCCCAGAAGTCCGGTATAGAAAGAAGAAACAATAACCCCTTTCCCCTGGAGTCGGCGTGCACGCGAGTGTAGGAACAATAAGAGCTCTCGTCCCACTTTACACTATTCCCCCGTCCCTACCGATTCAGCGAGGTGATGAACAAGGTCGTTTTGGTACCTATGAACGGCGCCGGGATGGGATCGTGTATGTGGGGTATGAGTCCAACCGCATCAAAGGAGAATATCTCCCCTCAGGGAAAATGATAAAAAGATTTTCAGGACCCGGCAAGCTCATTGACATATATGTTTAATTCCCCGCCTCGTGCCTATCCCTCCACCTTCTGTCGTTTTTTTAAGAAGTCCCTTTGAAAGAGGTAGATTAATTCCTTGAGATCGCTTCTTTCGTCCTGCCCGAGCTCCACGAATTGGAGAGCATACTGGTACCGGTACGTCAGGAGGTCTCTATCGAGACGCCGTATCATAGCTTTTTGTATAGGGATACGGAACTGCTGCCCTTCTGAAATGAAAAGGACGCTCATGTGCCGCAAAAAGTCTCCTTCCTGAAAGACAGGTTTCCTGGGAGAGCCCTTTCCCGAACCCAGGAGTGCTCCACCCTCGCTCAGATTGAGAAGGCTGAATTCATATTCTTTGGCGTATCTTGGAACCACCATTCTTGCGCCAAGCGGTGCTTCCAACCTGAAATAGCGCCGTCTTTGAACCCGTTCTATATGGCGCGGAAAGGGGATGAATATGTCCCTGCCCGAAATGTATCCGCCATAGGTCCTGAAGCGGTACACAAGTCTGTCTTTGCCCTTGAATTCAAAACGTATCTTCCATGTTGATGTATCCTTGACGGCTCTCTTGAATCCGTTTGGGTAGTCGATGCGAAGATGATACGGAGGCTTCTTGTTCAGAACGCCGATAACCATGGTCAGGCGCTCGTAATCATGGCCAAGGAGATTTATTTTAATGACGGTCTTGTTTTTCTCCAACTCCTGGAAGAACCGGAGTAGATCCTTGCCATAGAGTATTTCGGTGTCGTCTATATTCTCGTCTGGAGCCATGGAAACACTGTTCTTTTCTCGGAGGACATGCACCATTCAGCCCTTCTCCTTTCCGATGGCACGAACGGGATAGGTGAAAGGCATTGTTCATTTTTGGATGCTGTCACCTCCATCAGATATTCAAATGATTGACGTATGCGCAGTATCACCGTGCAAAATTGCAATCTTCATGCCACAGTGGGATTTGAAAAGACGGGGCAAATTGCCCTTGTATCTTTGAGCCGTTTGGTTCTATATTGTCGAGGGATGGTTTCATTATTTCAAAGCGTGACATGCGTGCCCATTAAAACGTCTTCCCCGGGGCACGGGATGGAGAGAATCTGTTGAGCCCGGTTCAAGAAAATACAAGAGTCTATACCCCTACAGAACTCACCGAGGAGATCAGAGCGCTCCTGGAGGAGCGTTTTGCCTTCGTATGGATTGAAGGTGAGATCTCCAATTTTCGCTCTCCAATCTCGGGACACTATTATCTGGTCCTTAAAGATGAAAATGCCCAGATCAGGGCGGTCATGTTTCGGAACCAGGCCCGCTCTCTCAAGTTCCTGCCGGAAGATGGGATGAAAGTGGTAGCCCAGGGAAAGATAGGCGTCTATGCCCCTCGGGGCGAATATCAGGTGATTCTGGATTACCTTGAACCCATGGGCGTTGGTGCGCTGGCATTGGCTTTTGAGCAGGTGAAACGAAAATTGGCCGCCCAGGGGGTTTTTGATGCGGCGGTGAAAAAGCCTCTTCCCTTTCTTCCCCAGAGAGTTGCAGTTATCACTTCTCCAACCGGCGCCGCTATCAGGGATTTCCTGAAGGTCCTTGGTCGTCGTTTTGCGAACATGGAGGTGGTGGTGGTCCCCGTACGCGTCCAAGGGGAAGGGGCTTCAGCGGAGATTATCAAGGCACTTGAAACGGTAAACAGACATCTCCCGGTTGATGTCATTATTTTGACACGAGGCGGTGGTTCACTGGAAGATCTCTGGGCCTTTAATCAGGAAGCATTAGCTCTCACCATACGCGAGTCAAATATTCCGGTCATTTCCGCTGTTGGGCACGAGATTGATGTCACTATTGCAGATCTTGCAGCGGATTTCAGGGCCCCGACCCCCTCTGCAGCCGCTGAGATGCTCGTTACTGAAAAAGAACTTCTTGTAAGTCGCATTCTCGATTTGAGAAAGAGAATGGAAAACCGCGTAAAAGGTGTATTGAAGAAATATACAGAAGACCTGGAAAGGACCGCCCGGAGGCTGCGGGACCCGAGGAAACGGCTGGCTGATTCATGGATGCGACTTGATGAACTATCCGGGAGGATCGTTCATGCCGGCCAATTGTTCCTCGGGAATGCGAAAAGAATGCTGAACGCGGAGAAAAGGACACTCCATGCCCACTCTCCGTTGCGTTTTATTCCCGCAATGCGGCAGGAAAAAGATTTCATCGAGCGGGGACTTGTCCGGGCTGCAGGTATGTATTTGAGCGGAAGGAAAACGTCCCTCTCCATGCTTGGGAGGCAATTACAGGATCTCGGCCCGCTTTCGATCCTTCGACGAGGATACAGTATAACCTTGACCGTGCCTGACAGGAATGTTGTCCGGAAGGCATCAACTGTTGGAGGAGGAGATCTGGTCCAGGTCCTGCTTGGAGAGGGAGGTTTGGAATGCCGGGTGGAAGAAACAGACGTAACTACTCAGCTGGATAGGCTGAAGGCTGAAGACTGTTAAAAAATGGGAATACTGCACACTTTGAATCCATGTTTGATGCAAGAATTTCCTTTTTCTCTGCCAAAGCGCCGCAATCGCGCTGTTCTGACTCCTCAGCCTTCAGCCTACACAGCTTCAGCCTGACTACGTGAGTAGTCACAAACAGACAATGAGATGGCGGTCCTCGATGATCCCGAAGGGACAATGGACCGGGAGTAAGGAGTTCTAATGGCAGAAAAAAAATTTGAAAAGGCAATGGCCGAACTGGAAGAGATCGTCCACGCCCTCGAGAGCGGAGACCTGCCGCTCGACGAGGCCCTAAAAGCTTTTGAAAAGGGAATGAAACTGGTTAAATTCTGTTCCGGCAAACTGGAAGAAGCTGAGAAAAAGGTAACAATGCTGGTACAGGCAGAAGGTGGCGAGGTGGATCAAGTGCCTTTTGAAATACGGGAAGAGGATGCGGGTTAGAGGAGGAAACGAAGAGATGCGATCACTTTCCGAGGAACAGAGGGCACATCTCAGCGAGTACCTCAGGGAGCGGAAAAGCCTGGTAGACAGGAGTCTCCGAGAGCATTTTTCCCCGATGGAAGGTCCTGCTGCACTCCTTTCAAAGGCCATGACCTACAGCCTGTCTGCGGGCGGAAAGAGATTGCGGCCCGTTTTGTGTATGGCGTCAGCATCGGTGGTTGGGGGCCGGGAGGAGGATGTGCTCCCGGTTGCCTGTGCACTGGAATGTATCCATACCTATTCCCTCATCCACGACGATTTGCCGGCCATGGATGATGATGACCTGCGGCGTGGTAAACCCACCAATCATAAGGTGTTTGGGGAGGCCATAGCACTCCTTGCCGGAGATGGCCTCCTCACAGAGGCCTTTCGCCTGATGGCTGATGTTTCTCTTTTCGGGCGCAAGTCATTTCCTGTTTTGCTGGAGGTGATTCGGATTGTTGCAGAGGCGGCAGGCAGCCGGGGTATGGTTGGAGGGCAAGTGGCGGACGTCCTGTCCGAAGGAAAAAAGGTGGATTTCCCAGTGGTAGAGTATATCCATCATCACAAGACCGGGGCGCTGATTCGTGCCTCGGTGCTGGCCGGGGCCCTCCTGGGGGGCGGGAACGGGGAGCAGGTTGACACCCTGGGAAGATATGGGGAAAAGATCGGCCTGGCTTTCCAGATATCGGATGATATCCTCGATGTGGAAGGAGACAGAGAAACCATGGGAAAGGCCACCGGATCCGATGATAAGAAAGGAAAGGCAACCTATCCGGCACTGCTGGGCCTTGCACAGGCAAAGGATATGGAGGTCAAACTCGTCGATGAGGCGGTGGATTTTCTGGAACAGTTCGATGAGCGGGCGGAGCCGCTGAGACTCATTGCTCGATACATCATTGAGAGAAAAAAATGAAACAGGAAGAGAAAAAAGAAGAATTCCTCGAAAGGGTCAACAGTCCGGAGGACCTGAAACAACTATCCATTCAGGAGCTTGACGTTCTGGCCGGAGAAATACGGCAGCGGATTATCGAGACGGTATCTCGAAATGGTGGGCACTTGGCGCCGAGTCTGGGAGTTGTGGAACTGACGCTGGCCCTTCATTATGTCTTTGATACGCCAAAAGACAAGATTCTCTGGGATGTTGGGCACCAGGCATACGCCCATAAATTGATTACGGGGAGGAGGGATCGTTTCCACACCCTGCGCCGGTTCGGCGGTTTAAGCGGTTTTCCCAAAAGAGAGGAAAGCCCTTTTGACTCGATCAATACCGGGCACAGCAGTACCTCTATTTCAGCGGGACTCGGTATTTCAACCGGGAAATCCCTGAAAGGAGAGCGCGACAAGGTCATCGCGGTGATCGGCGACGGTTCCATGACCGCAGGTTTGGCCTTTGAAGGACTCAACCAAGCCGGAGAAACGGAAAAGGATCTGATTGTTGTGCTCAATGACAATGCCATGTCTATTGCCCCCAATGTTGGGGCCTTTTCCTCTTTTCTCAGCCGGAAGATGACCGGGAAGAGGTTTGTGAGTGTTAAGAAGGAATTGGAGAGTTTTATCCGAGCATTGCCCGGCGTTGGGGAAAACATCTTAAACCTTGTCCGGAAGAGCGAGGATTCTCTGATAACATTTTTCACTCCGGGCATGCTGTTCGAGGCATTCAAGTTCAAGTATATAGGGCCGATTAACGGGCACCGTCTGGACTTGTTGATTGAGACCTTCAAGAACATCAGCCACTTGAGAGGTCCTGTCCTCCTCCATATCCTGACCGTCAAAGGAAAGGGATACGGTCCGGCAGAAAAAGATCCGGCTCACTTCCACGGGGTAGGCTCTTTTGAAATTGCGACCGGCACGTCCCAAAAGACATCTCAAAAAACAATTCCCTCGTATACTTCCATATTCGGGCAGACCATGGTGGACCTGGGACAAAGAAATAAGCAGGTCTTTGCCATAACCGCTGCAATGCCCGAGGGGACAGGCCTGACCCAATTCGCAAAGACGTTCCCGGAGCGTTTCCTGGATGTCGGCATCGCAGAGCAGCATGCGGTCGCCTTTGCAGCGGGCCTTGCCATTGAGGGCTTCAGGCCCGTTGTGGCGATCTATTCAACGTTCCTCCAAAGGGCCTACGACCAGATAATACACGATGTCTGTCTCCCCAGCCTGCCCGTTATTTTTGCCATTGACCGGGGCGGATTGGTAGGGGAAGACGGTCCCACGCATCATGGACATTTTGACATTATGTATCTGCGAAGCCTCCCGAATATGACATTCATGGCGCCGAGAGATGAAAATGAACTGAGACACATGCTTTACAGTGCCCTGTTTTCCAAAGGACCTGTTGCCATTCGATACCCCCGGGGCAAAGGGATGGGTGTCTCCCTTGATAAAGAATATCGGGAGATTCCGGTTGGAAAGGCCGAGCTTCTGAAAGAGGGCAATGACATCCTGTTTGTGGCCCTTGGCAGCATGGTGCAGCCCGCCCTGGAGGCCTCCACCCGCCTGGAGAGCGACGGTATTTCGGCGGGCGTGGTAAATTGCAGATTTGTGAAACCGTTGGATCCGAGGATAGCGGAATGGGCCGGAAAGATAGGATCCATTTTGGTCGTGGAAGAAGGTATTCGCCAGGGAGGCCTGGGAGGAGCAGTGCTCGAATTATTGAATGATCGCCAGGTGGGGCGTGTGCGGCTGAAGCGAATCGGTTTGCCGGATAAATTCGTGGAACAAGGGCCGGTTGCAATCCTCAGAGAGAAATACGGATTGGATGCAGAAGGAATCCTCAAGGAGGCCAGGAATCTCCTCAAAGAATAGAGAACGGTTGAGACTTGATCAGCTCCTGGTTCGGCGTGGTTTCACCCAGAGCAGGAGCAAGGCCGCCGCGTTGATCATGGCAGGTGAAGTAAAAGTGGGCGTTGCGGTGATTGACAAGCCTGGGAAGGAAGTTCCTGTGTCCGCGGATATCTCCGTGACTCCCAGGCATTCCGAGTTTGTAAGCAGGGGCGGAGTGAAACTTGCTGCTGCCCTCCGCCATTTTTCCATCCCCGTGAAGGGCCTTGTTTTCATGGATGTGGGGTCTTCTACCGGGGGGTTCACGGACTGTCTTCTCCAGCATGGTGCCGAAAAAGTATTTGCGGTAGATGTGGGATACGGGCAGCTGGACTGGATGCTCCGTCAGGATCCGAGGGTAGAGGTACTTGAGAGGACAAATATCAGGGACCTGCGGCCGGAAGATTTCCCTGATGCTATTCACGGAGCAGTGATTGACGTTTCCTTTATTTCCCTCCGGCTCGTCATTCCACCGGTATCAGCGGTTCTTCTCCCCGAGGCGTTCATCATCGCACTGATAAAGCCCCAGTTCGAGGTGGGCAAAGGGCAGGTTGGCAAGGGGGGGATCGTGCGGGATCCCCACAAACACCGAGAGGTTATCGACAGTCTTTCAACATTCTCCGAGTCCGAGGGGTGGGAAGTCAAAGGATGCATCCCTTCCCCCATTCTCGGACAGAAAGGCAACCGCGAATTTCTGATCTATCTGTTAAGATGAAGCATTCGCCCCAGAAGTCTGGTACGAACTCTCCTGCTTTCTCGGAAAAAAAGATCAGTGGAATTTGCGTTTGGATGCCTTCAGGGGGTTCAGCTTTCCATTTCCTTTATTGCTGGTTTCCTTCAGGTGTGTTGCCATGCTGCATTTCCCGAGGCGCCATTTGGCGGCAGGGTCAGGAAAGACGAGGCAGTAATTGCCGGTGGGAAATTCTTGAACTTTCTGGCAGCCTTCACACTGCTCAACGATCTGGTGGCAGGTGCCTCCGTTAAACTGGCAACCTTCCTTGCTCATGAAAAAACAATCCAATCCTTCTTTTACGCTTGAACAAACCATGGGTATCACATCCTTTCTTTGATATTCAGTGCACATCCATAAATGAGATAGTTTGTTTGAGATCAAACCATGCGAAAATTTTAACCACAGGAATACAGTGAGGTATTTCGAGGATTAAAATTTGAGCCTAACAATGATATCGGGCAAAATAGCCATTTATGGATGGGCACTATTTAAAATAAGCCGTTTTTTATGCACGACCTTAGGAGAATTGTCAAGAAAAATAAGAACGGTTTTCTGTTTGTCAACTTTTTTGACCCTACCGGCATCACGCAGATATTCATTTTACCG
>Ga0307419_10000348_pt1 | contig 22850 bp, 19 predicted proteins | sample SalMarWE160230MG_2_FD_202512 | JGI IMG/M metagenome (GOLD analysis project Ga0307419, IMG submission 202512) | Salt marsh sediment microbial communities from the Plum Island Ecosystem LTER, Massachusetts, United States - WE1602-30 | ecosystem: Environmental > Aquatic > Marine > Intertidal zone... | reverse complement strand
ATCCTGGATAACGAGATTATTTCTCGCCGTGGAGATCAGTTCCCCGTCCTCCGACACCAGGCATTGCCAGAGGGCATGCTCAAGGCCGTAACGCCTGAAAATGGCATTTACGAACCTTGTGAAATTTAAATCCACCAGTATATTAGACCGGACAACCCCGTCATCGTCGAAACCCGGAATCGACAGCATGTATTTTTCCTCGGATTCAATCAGTTCATCGCGCTCATTCAGGGGAATCTGCCGTTGCGACTCGTAATAATCCGAGACAAAATTGTTTTTTACATCGAGGATCAGGCTGTATACGTTTTTATTGTTGTCGTATACGGTGATCTTATTGATCAGCTGGCTGAATTCGGTATACAGTTTCTGGAGGTTTGTCGATCCGCGCTTCTTTATTTCTTCATCCGTGAACAGCCTGGTAAAATCGTCCTGGTAGGGGATGGAATTAAGTTCGCTTTCAAACAGCTGCCCTTCCTCTTCAATGGTGACTCCGCAAAGCCGGGTTTGCCGGGCCAGGAGATCCGTCTGGAAATTAAGCTGCTGCCGGAATATGGTAAAATAAAAAACCGTATTGATCCCGATGAACAGGATAACGCTGATCAGTATGAAATAAGGGGTCCTTTTCATTCAGCTGAAAATTACCATAAACATTAATATTAACCAAATCGGGTATCACCTGTACCTGGACGAATTTTTCTGCTCCTCAAGCAGGTTCAGGTAGCTGTTGTACCTTGAAGTGCTGACCTTTCCCGTTTCAACGGCCTGTATTACAGCGCAACCGGGTTCGTTAACATGGATGCAGTTATGGTACCTGCACCCGGCGGAGATTTTAAAGATCTCGGGGAAATAATGAAAAAGCGGTTCATCGTCCATGTCAGTCATCCCGAATCCCCGGATACCCGGGGTATCAATGATATAGCCTCCGGTGCTGAGCTCGAACATTTCTGCAAAAGTGGTGGTATGCTTTCCCGATTTGTGATATTCTGAAATTTCCGCGGTCTTCAGGTTCAGTCCGGGCTCAATCCGGTTGATGAGGGTGCTCTTGCCGACCCCCGAAATGCCGGCGACCAGGGTTACCTTTCCTTTTAACAGATCCCTGATCCCTTCGGTGTGAATGTTACCGGTCACCGAGCAGTCAATGCAGGGATAACCGATCTTTCCATAGATTTCCTTCCATTCCCCGAGAACTTTCATCTCCTTATCCCGGTAAAGATCAATCTTGTTGATCAGAAGAACGGCGGGGATGTTATAGGCCTCGGCACTTACCAGGTAACGATCGATGAATTCGGGATAAGTAACGGGATGGCTTACCGTGGCCATAAGCATCAGCAGGTCGATGTTGGAAGCAATGATCTGGTGGGTTTTCGAAAGCTTGGCGGATTTCCTGATAATGTAATTTTTCCTTGAATCCACTCCGGTTATCCTGCCGATCTTTTCCCCTTTTTCCAGGATGAACTCCACCCAGTCCCCCACTACCACGGGATTGGTGCTCTTGAGCTCTTCCAGCCGGTATTTTCCCACCAGTTTGCATTCAACCGGGACGGATCCGGAGGTGCGCACCGTATAGGTATTGCCTGCCGATTTTATAACGAGACCTTTGCCTGCCATATTCCAGGATTACAAAAGTAAATATTCTCCCTATCTTTGGCTCCGGATAAAAAATTTTTCCGGAATGAAAATTATTTCCTACAACATGAATGGCATCCGGTCGGCCCTGAACAAGGGACTGCTGGAATGGATGGAAAAAACCGCTCCCGATGTCCTGTGCATCCAGGAAACCAAGGCCTGGCCGGACCAGGTGGATGCCGGGGAATTTAAAAAACTGGGGTACAGGGATTACTGGCATTCGGCGGAGAAAAAAGGTTATTCCGGCGTGCTGATCCTGACGCAGAATGAACCTGACCACATCGAATCTGGCATGGGGAATTCGGGGTACGATGCCGAAGGAAGGATGATACGTGCGGACTACGGGGAACTCTCGATACTTGATGTGTACATACCCTCGGGCACAACCGGGGATATCCGGCAGGAGATCAAAATGAGATTCCTGGATGATTTCCTCCAGTTCCTCAAGGAGCTTCGAAAATCAAGGCCAATGCTGCTGGTATGCGGGGATTTCAACATTGCCCATAACGAGATTGACATTCATAATCCGGCGGGTAACAAAAACAATTCCGGGTTCCTTCCGGAGGAAAGGGCATGGATGGACAGGTTCCTTGAGAGCGGATTTGTGGATTCGTTCCGCACCCTGCATCCGGATACTGTTAAATACAGCTGGTGGAGTTTTCGTGCCAATTCAAGGGAAAAGAACCTTGGATGGCGCCTGGATTACCATATGCTGACCGGGGAACTGACACCCAAACTGGCCGGAGCGGGAATTCTGAACGAGGCGAAACATTCCGATCATTGTCCAGTCTGGGTGGAACTGTCAATCTGAATTTGCCGCGCATTTGCAGCTTGCGGAAATGCTGGGGGTTTCAGTCCGGGTGATGGACCAGGATCGTGCTGGTCTGGCTTGCCGCATCCGTGCGAAGGCGGAGCAGGTAGATCCCGTTTTCAAGCCGGGAAATGTTGACTTTCAGGGGTGGGGAGGACGGGTCGCAAATTTCACGGGAATTCCACACTCTTCCGAGCAGGTCCGTTATACCGAACTTAAAATCTGAGTGGATCCCAGGTCGGGGTTCTATGATCAGTTCATGATCGGCCGGGACCGGGTAAACTGAAAACGAATCTTCCTGGTACCCGTAAAACCGGCCGGACCCTCCTGCGGTAGATCCATGGTACAGGAATTCTGCGGGGGACAATGCTTTTCTTGTCACTTTCACCGTTTTGATCTTTCCCCTGAACCAGTTGCGTTCATCCATGCGGGATCCGAGAGATGTTTTCCCGGTTTCCCCGAGGATAAGTTCCTGGTAACCCACATTGCCGCTCAGTTCTTCCACTCCGTTCACGTAGGTCTTGAATACCCCTTCCTTGTAGGTAATCGCCGCATGAAGCCAGGTTTCCGTCGGATGGGTGAGGCTTTCGTCGACCAGGGTTAGATTGTCGTTATCGGTATTCATGAAACCGTCCAGGTAGCACCGGTTATCCGGGGTCAGCCTCAGCTCGATCATCACCCTCTTGTTCTGTGGATCCGTGGGGTCCTGGATATGAAGGAACCTCGGATCGGCATTTTCAGGGTAGCAGGCATCCGGCCAGAAGATCACCTCAACGGTAAACTCCCTGGATGTACCGATCGGATTGGCGTCGACCAGCAGGCGATCGCCGTCCCCGTCGAATTCAACGGCATTCCCGGTTTCCGTGCTGACCACCACCGGGTCCCCCAGGTAGGTGACGGGATGTCCCCCGATCGTTTCCAGGTTGTCGATGTCCCAGGTCTCGTAATACACCGTGTCCTGGGCATGAAGGATTCCGGCGATCATCAGGACCGGCGCCAGCAAGGCAAAGGAACGGGGGGCCCGGGTTCTCCGGGCCCGGGTTGTCCGGACCGGGGTCTTCCTGGCCGGAGTTATGACCGGGGTCATCGTTGAACATGGTTTCGATTGCCTGAACCATCGTTTCATGAGTCTGCTTTTTGTTAAAACCAGTGTTTTGATCTGAACAGAATTACGCCCCAAAATGATAAAAATAAAGAACAGATCAAAATCAGCGGCATTGCCCAGAGCGAATTTTCCATGAAATTGGGTACGTTCATTCCGAATATACTGGCAATCAGGGTCGGGATCATTAAAATAATGGAGATCAGTGTCAGTTGTTTCATGACCACGTTCAGGTTATTGGAGATCACGGAAGCAAACGCGTCCATCATTCCACTCTGAATGTCGGAATAGATCTGGGCCATTTCCAGTGCCTGCTTGTTTTCAATGACTGCGTCCTCGAAAAGGTCCTCATTGATCTCCGTTTTGATCTTTTTCAGGTTACGCAGCCTGGCAAGGACGATCTCATTTGCCTTTATCGAAGTGATAAAGTAAACGAGGCATTTTTCCATTTTCAGAAGTTTATTCAATTCCCTGTTCTTGATCGATTTCTCCAGGTCCTGCTCTATGCTGGCGGTCATCTGGTTGATCTGTTTCAGGTACCTCAGGTACAAATTGCCGGAGCGCAGGAACAACCTCAGGATGAAATTAATTACATCCGAAATTTGCCTGTACTGTTCCCTGAACGGAGAGGGTTTCTCGATGGGCAGGATCTCGTTGTTTTGCACACAGAGGGTCAGCGTAAAATCGGCGGTCATGAAGATTCCCAGGGGAAGAGTGTGAAACGGAACACCGTTGCTGTCATTCTGGACGGGAATGCGCAGGATCACCAGTGACCAGTCATCATCAAATTCAACGCGGGGCCTTTCATCTGCGTCCAGGATGTCATTTATGGTGTCGGTGGGCAGGAGAAATTCATCTTTCAGTCTCTGGATCTCCTGGGGATCGGGTCTGGTAACATTAATCCAGCATCCTTTCTCTGCTTTGGGGATCTCAAGGTATCCGCCAAACGTTTTGAAGATTTTGATCATTTTTTGTCTCCTTACATTTCAGATCTGTAAGGAGACAAGAAGTGCCCCTACAGATTGGTTAATAATTTAATTTACAGTGGTACGGGCCTTCGTCCATGGTTCAATAATTTTGAATTCTCCTGCAAAAGTAATTTTTATTTTCGATCCCTGTTCAACCATCAGGGTTTTTTCCCGGTGCTAGCGGATCAATTTTTTAATCAGCCAGATCTTTTTACCGTACGGGGGGTAACGAACCGGGATATCGATCCATGTGGCCTTCTGCAGAAAGGACCGTTTGAAGGAGAAAGTTTCGAAACTGTATTTTCCGTGGTACCTGCCCATGCCGCTTTTTCCCACCCCTCCGAAGGGCAGGTTGAGATTTACGAAATGGACAACGGTCTCGTTGATGCCCCCGCTGCCGGACTGGGTGCTCCGGATAACTTTCTGCCGAAATTTTTCCGAACGGGAAAAGACATACAGGGCAAGGGGTCTGGGCTTGCTCCGGATGATCGCCAGGGCATCGTCCAGGTCAGTGTATTCCACCAGGGGTAAAATGGGACCGAAAATCTCTTCCTGGAGGAGGGGATCTTCCGGGTCACGGACTTCCAGGACGGTCGGGGAAACATACCGTTCATCCACATTATAGTCCCCCCCGATCAGGACCTCCCTTCCTTTAAGCAATCCCGCCAGCCGCTCCGCGTTTGCCTGGTTAATGATACGGGCATAATCCGGATTGCTGCGTATGTCCTTCCCATAGGAACGGTCCAGGTATTTTCTCATCTCGCTGACAAGCGACTCCTTTATATCCCGGTGCACCAGCACGTAATCCGGGGAGACGCATGATTGTCCCGCGTTCAGCAGCTTTCCCCACATAATCCTCCTTGCGGTCTGGACGGGATGGGAATCGGGTGCGACAATGACGGGGGACTTCCCCCCGAGTTCGAGCGATACCGGCGTAAGATGCCTGGAAGCCGACTCCATAACCTTCTTCCCGACATCGGTGCTGCCCGTAAAAAAGATGTAATCGAAGGATACCTCAAGGAGGATCCGGTTGGTTTCCCCTCCTCCCTCAACCATTGCTAGGTGGCCGGGATCAAAGTTCTCCCCGATTATTTTCTGCATGATCCGTGTAGTGTGAACGGCATACCGGGAAGGTTTTGCGAGAACGCAGTTCCCGGCTGCGATGGCCCCGATCAGGGGCATGAAAAGGAGCTGAAAAGGATAGTTCCAGGGCGAAATGATCAGGACCCTTCCGTAGGGCTGGTTCAGGTAGAAGCTCCTGCCAAACCAATGAACCACAGGCGTATAGGTCCGCTGGGGACGGGACCATTTCCGCAGGTTCCGGCACATGATCCCGATCTCCTGCAGGGCCAGGCCATGTTCGCTGGCATATGATTCGAACGGGTGTTTGCCAAGATCCTGGCGGAGGGCTTCGTAGATCTCGTCTTCGTGGCGCATGATAAGATCCCTGAGCCTGCACAGGACTTTGATGCGGAAGCCCGGATCAAGCGTTGCACCGGAGCGGAAAAATTGTTCCTGCTGAAGGATAAGTCCTTGTAATTCCGTTTTTTCCATATTTTATATACAGTATTTATTCATACACCGCCGGGCGGATGGCCCTTGCCAGTATCCCGTAACCCTCAGCGTTCAGGTGCAGGCCGTCTTCGACGAAAATATCCTTCCTGGGCATTCCCTTTAGATCCAGCATCCCTTCGGATATATCGATGAAATGGACCTTATCATACCGGTCCGCCAGGTCCTTCAGCATCCGGTTGGCAGCCTGCATTTCATCCCATTTCCGGATTCTTGCGAGGCTGGGTTTGATCGAAAGGAACCATATCTCCGCATCCGGGATCCGTTTGCTGCAGGCTTCTATGAATTCCCGGCAGTCGTTAATGAATTCCCCGGGAGCCGTGCCTCCCCCGAGATCATTATCCCCCTCGTAGATGAATACCCGGGAGGGATTGTACGGGAATACAATGCGTTCGGCAAAATGGTTCAGATCCTTCATGGTGGATCCCCCGAATCCCCTGTTCAGCAAAGTAATGCCGGGAAGGTACGCCCCGATATCGGTCCACCGGCGGATGGTGGAACTACCGGTGAACAGGAATGCATGCTGCGGGGGTGGGCGGAAATGGTCAATGATCTCGTAGATCCTGATCTCATCCTCAAAACGGTTGGGCGTGGGAGCATCTTTATAGACCCTGTGCAGGAGAATCGGATCAATGCTGAAAAACAGGCTGTCATGCAGAAGGAACTGCAAAGCCTGCCCGCCGGATGCAATCTTTTTCAGGGGAAATTCGAGTTGTTTGTCATAGAGTCCGTGCTCCCCGGGAAACAGGCTGAATTTCCCGCTGACATTCCCGGAGACCAGCAGAAATTTATTCTCCGCCGGCGGCTGATGCGACAGGATTTTAATGAACAGGGACTTATTATCCAATACATAAGCCCTTACTTCAGGTGTTTCGAACCCGGTGGCTGAAAGGGTGAAACGGACCGGAAAAAACGCATAGGGATTCCTGTAGGAATCACGCACGGGATACCAGGGAAGGCTGTAATTCGAGGAATCCTTTTCCCTGTCCGAATCGTTAATGTAGAGCTGGATCGCCATATCCGTTCCCGGCACAGGTTCATTTATCCCCAGCACACCGAGCGGGATCATTCCTTCAAGCCGGTAGCCGGAAGGGATCCTGCAGCTGCGGAATATAGCTGCGGGGGAGATCTGCAGCAGGGTACCGGATCTGCGGTGATCGTAATAAATCACTGCGGCGTCGGAATCCGGCAGGTCGAAGGAGGGGCGTACTGAGAACTGGACGATATCTAAAGATCCTTTAGTGGGACTGATGAACAGTTCCATCCCGTCCCCGTTCCAGAACCTTTCAGGATCTTCATAGACGGAATCGTCGGTAATTTCGGCCAGGACCAGCAGGCCATACCGGTTCCAGGCCAGCCGGAAGCAGGCAGACAGGTCGGACGTATCGGGGACATTGCCTGAAACATCGGAAAGAATCCGGATGACCGGAAGGGAATCCGGCCATTCACCCGGATCACCGTCAATTCGGAAAGAATCAAGGCGGGTGATGAACCGGGGTGGTTCGCCTGCAGGCTGGGGAATAAGGCCGGATTTGCATGCCGTATTCGTGATGACGAGAAGGAACAGAACCCGGAACAGGCTCAGGATCGGTGAAATCATCCGTTTCATAAGATTTTTTCCAGTTGTTTGGTCAGTGATACTTTTGCATTGCCTTCCTTTTCGGGGATTTTTTCCATGGCGTATTCGGCTGAGGCAAGGATGGTGTAACTCGGATTCACCCCGATGTTCCCCTGGATGGCCGAACCGTCCAACACGAACATGCCGGGGTATCCGTGCACCCTGAAGGAAGGGTCGATCACCCCGGCTTCAATTTCGAAGGACATGGGACATCCGCCGAGGATATGCGCCGTTGTAGGCCGGTTGAAAAGTACTTCCAGGATAATGTTCTGGGCAATGCCGCCGGATTTTTCCGCATAATTATGCATCACTTTCTGCCCGATTTCAATGTATGCCGGCACCTTTTTTCTGCCGGTGTTGTCGATCACCATCTTTCCCCCGAAAAGGGTTTTCTTCCATTTCATGGCCATGGCATTTTCAATATGCTGCATAACCAGGAAGATCACCAGGCCGGTTGACCAATCCGGGCTTAACAGGACTTTCAGGAATTTTACCGGATGTATGATGCTGTTCGCCGCCAGTTTCAAAAATCGGGTAAAGTTGTTTCCGGCGCCGCCGGCCGAAAGCGAAAAAAAGACCTTGAGCGCGTTTGATCCGTCAGGATATTTGACCACTTCGACGTGGGTAATGTCATCCGGATTAAAGACCGAAGTTATGGCCAGGCCATTGTTCATCTTTACCGGTATGGAGGAAACGGCGCAAAGGCACTCGGAATTCGTGAGTACACCTTCCCCGAGCCTGTCTGAAAGGCCGGGCAGGGATCCGTACCGGTATTTTTGTTTCAGCAACAGTTCCATCGTACCCAGCGCGCCGCCTGCCAGGATCAGTCCCCCGCTCTCGAACACATGCCGCCTGTGGCGGAACAGGGAAGTGGAAGAACTGGTAGCTACAAGGTAACGGCCATCCCGGTAATCGATCCTGAAGACCCTGGTCTCTGCCCGGATCTCCGTCCCCATTTTTTCAGCAAAATAGAGGTAATTCTTGTCCAGCGAATTTTTTGCGTTTTCCCGGCAACCCACCATGCACCCGGCGCATTCCGTGCAGGGTTTTCTTACAGGACCCAGTCCCCCGAAATACGGATCCTTCTCTTCCCCTTTTTCACCCAGGTAAACGCCCACATGAACATTATCAAAGGTTTCGGCCCTTCCCATTTCGCCGGCTACCTGCTTCAGAAGATCGTCCTCGGGATTCATGCGCCGGTAGGGGGTCCGGCCCATCATGAAAGCCGCTTTCTCATAGCAGGGACCGAGCACTTTTTTCCAATCCCCGAATTCGTTCCATGAAGGATGCTCGAAGAATTCGTCGGGAGGGTAGAACAGGGTATTGGCATAGACCAGGCTCCCGCCTCCAACTCCGATGCCGGAAAGAATGCTTGCCTGCCGGTTCAGGGTGATTTTCTGGAATCCGTACAGGCGCAGTGAAGGCAACCAGAGATATTTTCTGAGATTCCAGTTCGTTTTCGGGAAATTTTCATGGGAATACCGTTTGCCTTTCTCGATGACCAGGACGGAATAACCCTTTTCAGCCAGGCGCAGGGCTGCGACGCTTCCGCCAAAGCCGGAACCGATCACAATGTAATCATACACCCGCTAAAAATAGATAAAAAAAAATCATCCGGGAAAGGATCCGGGAAATGGCTTTAAACGCCGGGCTTACCGGTCCCCTCCGGGTGACCGGAAGAATTTTTATCAAGGAATCGGGTATTCCTAAAACCAGCCGAATTGAAAGACCAGCGATGCTCCGGGACCCGAAAGTTCAGCATTTGAAAGGATCCTGGAGGCCCCGGTGACGATGCGGTAATGCAGGCCGACCCCGAGCCTGAAGAAACGTGTGAAGTTCATTTCCATCTCCACGGCGGGGTTAAAGACAAATACGTTGTCGGGAGTCCCCACCGTTGTGAAATCCTGCCTTTCGGCAACGCTGCCCCATCCGATCTGGGCCGATACGGTTGGGTGTAGGGGTTTGTTGGCCAGGAACGAATAGCCGGTCCAGAAACCTCCATGACCGAACTCAAGTTTGTAGGGAGAACCTTCAAGGTCTATTGAATTGGTGAGGCCTTCTCCGTATCCCCCGATGAAAAAATCCCCCAGCAGAACAGCTCCGCCCCCGCCCATCATATGGGCAAAATGCCCGTTAACGGTGGTAAAGCTCATCATTGGTCCGCCGAATCCGCTAACCCGTGTACTGCCGGAGAAAATAGTCTGTATATCACTGTCCTGTGCCCTGAGTTGGCCGAGGACCAGTATCATAAGCGCTGAAATAATTATATTTTTCATTCTTTAATTGAATTTGTGCAGGTTTCTTTTTACCGGAAAGACAGGATAATTGTCCGGGGGTTGCATGGGTTAATTTTCAAGGTAGGACTTGAGGGCCCCGAGGTAAGAATTTCTCCAGCCTTCCTCGATGTTTTCGTAAAACTCATCCGGGATGTTGGTATGAATGAGTTCGAGGCGAGTTTTGCCGGGTTCCTCGAACAATTCGATGCGGACGAGTGATTCCTCTTCCTGCTCTCCGAAGTCCCACACCTGTTCAAGCAGGGAAGGCGATTCAAAGGTCCGGATGCGGCCGGAGATATCCCCGTCAAACATGGAGAATTCACTGCCCGGAATGGCCTCCATCCGGGCCTCGTATCCCGTCCATAGCTCGATGGTGAGCGGGTTGGTGATAGCGTTGAAGACGGTTTCACGGGGGACCTTAATGTGGATGGTTTTTCGAAGGTTTTTCATAGTGTCTGGCGTTTAACGTTGGCCGGATATCATCTCATTCGGGTTGTTTGCCTTGAAGGCGAAGGAAAACAGGAACAGGGACAGGACGATGCAGAGCCAGGCAACCAGGTAGTAGTGTCCGGTGAGTTTAAATGAGAGGCTGAATAAATAGGGACCAAGGGCAGAACCGATAACCGCTAAACTGAGTGAAAAGCCGGATATGGCACCCAGGTGCTTCAATCCATAAAACCTTGGCCAGGTGACCGCGATCAGCACGGTGTACATTCCCCATACAATCCCGTTCCCTGTAATGATCATCCAGTAGGCGGCATCGATTGTGCCCAGAAGGCTCAGTCCGATGCTTGTGGTCAGCATGCCCAGCATGAAGAACATCAGCAGGTATTTAAGTCGCACGAAGTCGCTGATGTAACCAAAGAAAAACTGCACGGCGATGGCAATGAGGGATACGGGTACAAAAATGCCCAGGGCCATCTCCTTGCTCATACCGGATGTGCCGAAAACGGATACGACATGGAAGATGAGCCCGCTGATGTAAAGTGCCGTCAGGGTTAATCCAAAAGTAAAGGCCCAGAATGCACGGGTTTTTCTTGCTTCCGGGAGGCTGTAATCCCGGTCGGGCAGGCTTGGAGGCCTTTTAAACTTCCGGTTTGCGATCTTTGCACCGTCGGCAACGCATCCGCAATCTGCGGGATTGTCCCGGTAAAAGATCAGAACGATGACCACAAACCCGAGTCCCACTACAGCCCCAAGCAGCATCCAGGTCCCCTGCCAGTCCAGTTTCTGAATGATCTGGTCAAAAATCTTAGGGGCGAGTGAAAACCCGAATGCCGAAAAGATTCCCAGCACCCCGTTAGCCAGTCCCCTTCGTTTATTGAACCATTTCATGACCATGTTCCGGGAGATCATGGTCAGGAGTCCCTGGCCAAAGAACCGGATTCCCCAGAAACCGAATGCAAGGAACACGAAGGTGACAATTGCAGGAGAGGTCCCGTTAAGGTCATGAAAATAACGTACCACGTTCTGGACCCGGGTCAGGAATAAAAGCATCACGCCCAGCATTGCGGCTGAAATGAAAGCCATGAACCGGGCCCCGAATCGATCGTACATTTTGCCTGCCCTGGTGATCAGCAACCCGGAACCCACCGTGCCGATGAGATAGGCCAGGCTGAGGTTGTTCCGGTTTATTTCAAGGTCCCTGAGCAGGCTTTCAGTAAATATGGAGACCCCGATGGTCTGCCCCGGCAGGCTCATGATGATCCCGATGGTCCCGGCAGCAAGTACGATCCAGCCGTAAAATACCGGTATTCTGGCAGGAGCAAACGGTATGTTGGGATGCTGCTTCATGAAAGGGTAAAGATAGTAAAAGGGGACTTGTATCGATATTATCCGGAGTTTTCCTTTCTTTGTATACCTAGCCGGAATAACTGCATGAAAATCCCTGTAATGAACGGAAAACAGCATCCACTGTCCCTGGCTGCAACGTTTGCCCTTTTGTTTTTCCTTTCAGGCATATCGGGGGGACAGGTAATCATAAACGAGTTGTGCCCCAACAATGGAAATATACTTGCCGATGCGGATGGGGATTTTTCGGACTGGATCGAATTGCTTAATACGGGATCCGACACGGTTGACCTGGCAGGTTACTGCCTGAGTGATGACGCGGATAACTACACAAAATGGTGCTTCCCGGAATATCTGCTTATGCCCGGTGAATACCTGCTTGTCTTTGCCTCCGGCAAGGACCTTGCATCGCCACCGGAATACTGGCACACCATCGTCGAACCCGGCGACCAGTGGAGATACATTCTGCCGGACCAGGGGGTTCCGGGGGACTGGAGAAGTCCGGAGTTCAATGATTCCTCCTGGATGACAGGCCCGGGCGGGATCGGCTACGGAGACGGCGATGATGCCACGGTAATTCCTTCCACCCTATCGGTCTTTTTACGCAGGCGCTTTCAGGTGGAGGATCACTCCGGTATATCGGCGGCTGTGCTGCACATGGATTTTGATGACGGTTTTGTGGCCTACCTCAACGGGATCGAGATCGCCCGGGCGTTCATGAGCGGGGACCTGCCGGGATACAACGTCCTGGCATCAGGCAGCCACGAGGCTGCCATATACAGCGGGGGGGAACCCCTGAAGTACGAACTGGAAAATCCTGCCGGCATTTTCCGGCAGGGGGAGAACGTTCTCACCATACAGGTCCACAACGTTTCGGAAACCTCCTCCGACATGTCAGCCTTGCCTTTTCTTTCCATCCGGACAGACCATCAGCCGGTTAAACCGCCACCTGCCATCCTGAACCTTTCCCGAACATACTATCATACCAATTTTAAACTCAAGGCGGACCAGGATCTGCTTTTTCTGACCCGTAACCAGGGAACGATGGTCGATTCCGTATCCATCCCATTCCTTGATATGAACATTTCGTACGGGAGAAAAATACCCCCAACAGTGGAATGGGTAATCTTTGCTACGCCCACACCCGGGGAACCGAACAATACGTTTTATTTCGAAGGCAATGTGGACGGGGTCCCTGAATTCTCCGAACCGGGTGGAAGATTCAGCGGCACTTTGCAGTTAAGCCTTTCTGCTCCCCGGCCGGATGACAACATTTACATCACCTTCGACGGTTCGGTCCCCGGTCCGGAATCACCCATCTACGACGGTCCCCTTGAAATCACCTCCGGGGCCATTGTCCGGGCAAGGATCCTAAAGTCAGGGTTCGTGCCGGGCAGGGTTGTCACCCGGACCTACTTTTCCAGTCCCGATAACGGCCTTCCGGCGGTTTGCCTGTCAACCGACCCGTATAACCTGTGGGACCAGGATTACGGCATCTATACGGACGGGCCGAATGCAGAAGCAGATTTTCCCCATTTCAATGCCAATTACTGGCAGGACTGGGAAAGGCCGGCACACGTCGAATTCTACAATGCCGGTGCCGGGACCGGCTTCAGCCTGGATGCAGGGATCAAGATCAACGGGGCATGGTCAAGGGGGTTTGCGCAAAAATCGATCGCCATATATGCCCGGAGAAAATACGGTGAAGGCCGGATCACCTGCCGAATCTTCAGGGAAAAACCCATCAGTGAATTTGAATCCATTGTCCTGCGGAATTCAGGCAACGACTGGGTCGGACATGATGTCTGGGGCGGGACCATGTTCCGGGATGTGCTGATGACCCGTTTACTGGGTGACCTGGACGTGGAACACGCCGCATCCCTGCAGTCCACCGTATACATCAACGGGGAGTACTGGGGCATCATGAACATCCGGGAAAAGATCAACGAGCATTTCATCGCTTCCAACAATGGGGTTGAACCCGACAGGATCGATTTCCTTGAAGGTAACCAATGGGTCATCGCAGGATCTCCCGAACACTATGCCAGGCTGATCGATTTCCTGCATGCAAACAGTATGCAGAGGGAGGAGAATTACGAATGGGTGAAAAAACAGATGGACATCCAGAATTACATCAATTATCAGCTTGCGGAGATCTACTACGATAACGGGGACTGGCCCGGAAATAACATCAAATACTGGAGGTCCTCATCGGCAAGTGGGAAATGGCGGTGGATCGTATTTGACACGGATCACGGATTCGGGATGTGGGACCCGGCAAAAGTTTACCATAATACCCTGGTCTTCGCCATGGAAGAAAACGGTTCCGACTGGCCCAATCCCCCCTGGTCCACCTACCTGTTCAGGACGCTCCTGGAGAACCTGGAATTCAGGGAACAGTTCATTAACTCCTTTGCTGACCGGCTCAATACCAGATTCAGGAGCGATACGGTGGACGCACTCATCAACCGGCTGAGCAATAACATCGCCGCGGAAATGATCAGCCATATGGCCAGGTGGGGACAGACCATCGATCAATGGAATTACCAGGTCAGCCAGCTGGTATATTATGCAGACCAGAGGCCCGCCATCATGAGGGAACACATCCGCAGTACCTTCGAACTGGGAGATGAGCAGAAGCTGGAAATTTCGGTTTCGGCTGAATCCGGGGGCAGGGTAAAGCTGAATTCCATCATCCTGGAAGATTTTCCCTGGGAGGGAATCTATTTCCAGGGAATACCGGTCGATCTTACGGCTCTCCCGGATCCCGGGCACCGTTTTAAATACTGGTCCGGCGACATTTCACTGGCATCCCCGAAGATCCGGATAGATCCGAATGCGACCATAAAGCTCGTCGCCAATTTTGAAGCCGTTGAGGAAGGCACTCTGTGTCCCGTTTTAATCAACGAAATATGCTATATGCAGGATACGGTTGCTGAAGCGGGGGACTGGATCGAGCTGTTCAACAACAGCGACCAGTACATCGATATCTCGGGATGGATCCTGAAGGATTCCGACGACGGGCATGCCTATGTCATCCGGAACGGCACCATACTGGAACCTAACGGCTATTACCTGGTGTGCCGGGACAGGGATTCCTTTGAAATACTGTACCCGGACCTGGAAAGCTGCGGGGGAGGTTTTGATTTCGGCTTCAGCAGCAGCGGGGACATGGTAAGGCTGTATACGGCCGATACGGTGCTTGTCGATTCGGTCCTTTACGGCATCTATTATCCCTGGCCTTACATTCTGCCCGGCAGCGGGTATACCCTGGCGCTGAAAGATCCTGACCGGGACAATTCTATTGCCGTGTCATGGAGCCTTTCAGATGAGTACCACGGAACGCCGGGCCAGGTAAACTTCATCAACCCGGGACTCAGCCTGCCTGCCGTTGCATACCGGCAGGACATTCTCTACCAGAACAGTCCGAATCCCTTCAGCGATGAAACCAGGATTGTTTTTTATTCGGGAAGGAACCAGCCCGTTCGCATCTGTGTATACGATCTGAACGGACGGCTGATCCGCACCCTTGCCGACCGGCAGCTGGAAGCCGGCTACCATGAGTTTACCTGGACTCCGGAAAACCAGGCCGAAGGGATCCTGATCCTCAGGGCGGAAACTCCTGAAACGGTCTATACCAGGAAAATGATCAGATCCAGGTAGGATATCCTCTGCTTTCAACTTTCAGGCTGGATATAATATCCGGGTCACGTACCTTGCCACCGGTCCCGGCAGGGTATCGATGATCACAGCACTGGAAGGTTTGCGTGGATCGTAAACCAGGTTTTCAACATGCTCTTCAGAAAGATTGCGGATCATGTGCGAACGCACTGAGAATTTTTGTGATTTATTCGGTCCCGTCGCATATTCATAGGTGAGCTTGTAAACCGTCTGTTCGTTGACTTTCAGATTGGTGGGTTCTGCATGGATAAGCTTTCCGGTCGCAGGGAGTCCCGCTATCAGGATTTTCCGTTCACGTCTTGTTTTACGGATGGATGGGTAAAGAAAAAAGAATCCCGTCAGCAACAATCCGATCCCGGCCAGGAACATAATCTGGTCAAAGTTGCGCCGGTCCGTTCCGGTAAAACGGGAAACTTCAGGAGAATCGACCAGGTATTCGATCCGGATTTTCTGACCCTCCCGGTAAGTCCCGGAGTATTCAAGGAAAGATCCGTAATGCGCGGTTTTGCCATCCGGCAGGTACCGGTAGTGATATTCATAAAGGGGAACATTGTTCGCGGTGTACTGGGTCTCGACGGACTCGGTGATTGTAGCCGGCGCAGGGGCAAAATCATTTTTGTCGGCAAGAAGGAGCCTCCAGTTCAGTTTATAGCTGAAAAAAAGGACGAATACCAGACCAATGATGCCAAACAGAAAACCGATGATGAAAGAAGTTCTGCCAAAATTATGTAACAGCCTTATCCTTAGAGGGATAAACATAAGCAGTCTCCTGGGGTTATTGCCCGGTAAGCCCGTCGCGTTTCAGAAGCGGCTCAATAGAGGGTTCCCTTCCGCGGAATTTCTTGTAAAGCTCCATCGGATCTTCCGAGCCTCCCTTTTCGAGGATGTTCTCGCGGTATGAAAGGGCCGTTGCGGGATCGAACAAGGAGGTCTCCTTGAAGGCTTCGAATGCATCTGCATCCAGCACTTCCGCCCATTTATAACTGTAATACCCGGCGGAGTAACCCCCGGAGAAAATATGGCTGAAGTAGGTACTCCGGTAGCGGACGATGATCTCCGGGATCAGTCCCAGTTCATCGAGGGCATCCGATTCGAATTTATCCACGTCCATTTTCACCGGTTCACTGAGGGTATGCCAATCCATATCCAGAAATGCCGCGGACAGGTATTCAAGGTTTATAAAGCCCTGGTTAAAATACCTGGCATTCTTGATTTTTTCGATCAGTTCATCGGGGATGACCTCCCCGGTCTGGTAATGCCTGCCGTACATTTTCATCACCTCCGGCTCGGCACACCAGTTCTCCATGATCGAGGAGGGCAGTTCAACAAAATCCCTTGTGACGGACGTTCCCGAAAGGGTCTGGTAAGTGCAGTCGGAAAGAAGGCCGTGCAGGGCATGCCCGAATTCATGGAATATGGTGCTTGCCTCATCGAAGCTGAGCAGTGAGGGCATGTCCCCCGCCGGTTTGGTGAAGTTGAAAACGGTGGTGACCACCGGGGTGATCTTTTCCCCGTTCTCTCGGTATTCCTTGCGATAGGCGCCCATCCATGCTCCGCCCTGTTTGCTGGCCCTGGGGAAGAAATCCATGTACAGCACACCCACATGCGTTCCGTCTGCCTCCTTAACCTCGAATGCCTGGGCATCGGGATGGGGTTTCGGGATATCCTGGATTGGCGTAAAGGTAAGTCCCCAGAGCTTTCCCGCAACCTCGAACGCTGCATCGCGCACATTCTCGAGCTTGAAATAGGGACGCAATTCCTCATCGTCGAGATCGTATTTCGCTTTCCTTACCTTTTCAGCATAATACCACCAGTCCCAGTTTTCCAGTTTAAAATTGCCCCCTTCCTTATCGATGATGGCCTGCATATCACGGACTTCCTTACGGGCAATGGGCAGGGCCGCATTCCAGATCGGACGGAGCAGTCCATAAACGTTTTCAGGATTCTTGGCCATATTCTTGTCCAGCACATAGTGGGCATAGGTTTCATAACCGAGCAGTTCCGCTTTTTCCAGCCTCAGGTTAACGATTTCCTTGATGATATCCTTGTTGTCGAATTCATTGTCGTTGTCCCCCCTGTGATAATAAGCCTTGTGGAGTTTTTCACGGAGTTCGCGTTTTTCCGAGTAGGTCAGGAAGGGGTACATGCTGGGACGCTGGGTGGTGAACAGCCATTTTCCCTCCTGGCCGTCGGCCTTTGCTGCCTCGGCTGCTGCCGCCACCACGCTTTCAGGAAGCCCGGCAAGATCTTCTTCGTTTTCAATGTAAAGCTTGTAGGCATTCGTTTCTGCCAGGACGTTGTTCCCGAATTTAAGGGTCAGGACGGAAAGCCTGGAATTGATTTCCCGCAGTTTTGCCTTGTCTTCCTCGTTCAGGTTGGCCCCGCCGCGGACGAAATTCTGGTATATTTTGTCCAGGAGGGAAAGCTGTTCGGTATTCAATCCAAGTTCATCCTTCCGGTCATAAACTGACTTTACCCGCTGGAAAAGTTCCGGGTTCAGGTTAATGTCGTCCCTGTGGGCGGAGACCATTGGCTCCACCTGTTCGGCGATTTTGTCCAGTTCATCGTTTGTATTAGCGTCGCGAAGGTTGCCGAACACATTTTCAACACGCGTCAGCATCCCGCCGGAACGGTCCAGGGCCTCGATGGTATTACCGAAGCTTGGATCCTCCGTGTTTTTGATGATGCTTTCGATTTCCTGCCGATCTTCGGCTATTGCTTTTTCATAGGCGGGAAGGTAATGTTCTGGTTTGATACGGTCGAAAGGCGGTACCTGGAAGGGTGTTGAATATTCGCTGAAGAAGGGGTTTTCGGATTCTTTCATTTTTCTGCCTGTTTGAGTGCAGCCGGCTGCTAAAAAAAGAAGGGCAGCCATAACTGGCATAAATCTTTTCATGATGGATGTTAATTTATTAATGGTTGAAAATTTAATGTCCCAAAATTAGGATTCTGTCCGGATATATCTTTCGGCGGGAAAGTGTTTTATAATATAAACTGCCGGCTTTCAGTCACTCAGCATGACCTGGTTGATTTCACGGCAGACCCATGCCAGGCCCCTGATCACATGCAGGCTGATCATTCCCCAGATGACCCCGAGGAACGGCAGGATGTAGACGTCCCCGAATAAATCAAGCAGCCAGCGGTTGACCCCGTCGTCGTTAAACCACCAGTACTGGTGGAGGGCGGGGGCCAGCAGCAGATCCAGTGTTGTGGCCAGAAATGAAATCGAAATGCTCCAGACGACGATGTCGAGAGGGAATTTGACGACCAGGTAGTGTACAAAAGCTTTCCAGGTTGCGGGGGTTCCGAAAAGCTGTTTCAGGAATCCCGAGAACCCGTTCGCATGGTTTTCTTCTTTCTGAATGGGGATGGTCAACCCAAGGAAGACCCGGGTAAGCTGGATGTCGAACCAGCGGAATCCCCGGAGCATCAGCAGGGTACCGATAAAAATGAAGAATCCAACCGCAATCACCAGGAGTCCAACGGAAAGCGAAAGCCCGGTCAGGATAAGCGAAAAATAGACAATGCTTAAAGGAAAAGCCACAAGTATGTAAACGATGTTCAGGTAAGTCTGTGCCTCGCCAAGCACGCTGAAAAAGGGGATCCGTTTTTTCATCGTGGTTCCGGATTTAGGGGTGAATACCTAAAATTACGAAAACCACGGGAAAAATGCCTCAGATCGATTCAGTTTCCACCACTTTGGCCAGCACGTCGGCATAGGGGAGGATCAGGTATTTCCTGCCTTCAAATTCCGTCTCCGTACCTGAATACTCCTTGAAAAGCACCACGTCCCCGACCGAAATTTCAGCATTATCGATGTTGCTCATCCCGAGCACTTTTGCTGTTTTAGGCTTTTCCCTGGCCGTATCCGGGATGATGATCCCTGAAGCGGTTTTCTTTTCTCCGGCCTCTTCGCTCAGGTCCAGGAGCACGTTCTGGTTAATTGGCTGTAACTCTTTCATTATTAATTATTTAAAATATTTGTATTTGAATTTTTTATCCTTGTATTTCCAGCAGGCGATTGATCCTTCCCTTATCGAATCCGACGATCATTTCCCCGCCGATAAGGGTCTGGGGTACGCCCTGCTGGCCGCTTCTGCGGACCATTTCCTGTGCCGCCGCTTCATTCCGGGAAACGTCGATTTCCGTGTACCGGATGTTATTTTTGTTGAGGTAGGATTTAAGGGTGGTGCACCAGGAGCAGGTGGATGTCGTATAGACGGTGACCTGCTTGATTTTCCTGCCTTCCTTCTCTGCTTTTGCAACGTAGACGGCATTATCGAACAGGCCCTTGTAGTAGGCGGATTCATGCGCTCCCTTGTAGGAATTCTTCAATTCCTTACCTGCAAATTCAAGCAGGGTCGGTGCGGAACTGACGGAATAAGCGGGATGGATGTCCATCACATGGTTCACATTGACGGTAAACAACCCGATATCCCCGGTGCCGGAAGCCGCTATGCCCAGATTATCAAATGCCCGGTCACTCGGGCCGGAACCTTTCTTGTAGATCAGCAGGAATGAGCGTTTCTCGTGGCCGAGTTTTTCCTGCAGGTCATCGTATGATTTTATTTCCACCGAATTCATGATGTATTTTGTTAACGTATGCAAATATACGGATACGTTTACATTATATGTGCCAGATGAGTTACGGGGACAAAATGTCAGTCTCTTCTTCTAAGTTGTCAGGCATTGGGCCCCGGCCTGTGTCAGGAATTTTTGTTTTCAAGATATTCCATAACAGTCCGCCGGTACGTTTTTCCTACCGGGATCTCGGTTTTCCCGATAAAAACGGAATGGCTGGTCCAGGAGGAAAGACGGCGGTAAGGAATGATCCAGGAGCGGTGCACTCGGATGAAATCAAAAGGTGTAAGCATTCGTTCAAGGTTCTTCATGGTTTCCCTGGTAATCAGTCGGCCGCTGCCGGTGTGGACCAGGGCATAATCCTTCAGGCCCTCTACAAACATGATGTCCCTGGCATCGATTTTATGGGTTTTTTTGTCCGAGTAGAACGTAAGGGTGCCCGGTTCTTTACCTTCCCCGGACGAGGGAGACCCTTCCCGAAGGGAAGCAGACCCTTTCATGCCGGTCATCCGGTCGAAATACCGGTTCACTGCCTTGAGCAGCCGTTCCAGGGAGACGGGTTTTACCAGGTAATCTACAACGTCCAGTTCAAAGGCCTCGACGGCATGTTCACGGTATGCCGTGGTAAAGATCACTTTAGGGGGATTGTCAAGCGACCTGAGCATTTCGATCCCCGTTAGCTCGGGCATCTGGATGTCGAGGAAGATCAGGTCAATGTGTTCCCTGTGCAAAATGTGGAGGGCTTCCACGGCATCCCCGCACCTGGCCACTACATCCACATCCGGGATCTTTTCCAGCAGGGTGGCCAGCGCATCGAGCGCCAGCGGTTCATCATCTGTGATCAGGCAGCGGGTCTTCACGGGCATGGTTTTCATTGGTCAGGTCTGCAATTTCAGTAACGCAACATAGCGGGCTTCCTCCTTCCGGGTTTCCAGCGAATAATGTTCCGCATACAACAGCTCCAGTCTTTTTCTCAGGTTCAACAGTCCCATTCCACCGGGGGATCTTTCCCCGCCCGGGTTTTCCGGCAGGGTGTTTTCAATGTAAAATTCAATATTTCTTCCGCTAATTTCCAGTTTAATTGTCAACCGCTGTTTCTTACGGCCCTGGCTTATCCCGTGCTTGAACGAATTTTCAACAAGGGGGATCAGCAGGAAGGGTGCAAGCCGTATGCCTTCGGGGTCCCCTATTACCTGGAAATCCGCTTCCAGCCGGTCCCCGTAACGCAGGTTTTCGAGCTCCATGTAATTCCGGATGAAATGGATCTCCTTTTCCAGCGGCACCTCATCGGCTTCCCCCTTGTAAATCAGGTAATCAAGTAATTCGGACAATTTCAGCACGGCATCCGGCGCCCGGTCCGATTTCTGCATGGCCAGGGAATAAATGTTGTTGAGAGTATTGAAAAGAAAATGGGGATGGATCTGGGATTTCAGCAATTTCAGTTCCGTTTCCACCTTTTCTTTCATGGCGACCTGTTTTCGCTTCTGTTCCCGGTACCAGTATTCGACGAGCTTTATACCCACCGAAAGGAAGACAATAAAATACGTACCGGTCATAAGGGAATAGATCTCACGGCTGCTGTGAAAAAAGACCATAACCTGGAAGCGCTCGAAGAAAATGATGAAAACCATGGTTGTCAGCAGTTCAAGGTCAAGGGAAACAATAACGGTAAAAACCAGATAGGTCAGGAATAGTCCGTGTTTATCGTGCACAAGGTACCGGGGAATAAGAAAATAGACGATCCAGTAGCTCACTCCGGCAGCGATCAGCAATAGTACGGAGCTGTAAAGAAGGCTGTAAGGATTGAACAGTCCTTCGTACCCGAACATAAGGTTGGTCAGGCACCAGGCCAGGACCCAGTAGGCGAGGTGGAAAAGTAATTTTTTCCCCATGGTGATGAACTCCTGGTTTTAAAAATAAAATATTAAATCCAACCGTGTCTATCTGCACGGCCCTTTTTAGAAAAACGGACCCCGTTTGCCGGTAAAGGCTTTCATGATGCTACAAAGGACTTTAATCGCCTGCACCCCTCCCTGTGTCTTCGGGTTCCTGGTCCCCGTCTCTTTTAATGGTTTTTGGTTTTCTGCCGCACTACCTTGGTCCCTGGAATTAAATCATAATTGTTTAATTTTAAATTCGCAGATCATGAAAACATTGGAAGAAACCATGCAGATGATGGGAGGACCCTTCCTATACTTCCAGGTCCTCCTGCTTATCCTGATCCTGATTCTCGGAGTCCTGAAATTTATCCGTTATTTCGGAAACGGTGGACCCGTCCTCCTGCCGTTCCACAGGTCACACCATTCCATACTGTTTCTCGGGATATTCAGCTTTGTATGGGGAACCTTCACACAGCTTGTGGGGATTGTCATCGCGCTGAACGAGATCATAAAGGCGGCGGACATTTCTCCGGCACTGGTGATAATGGGACTCAGGAATTCATTTGTGTCGCCCGTAATCGGATTCGGCACCCTCATCCTTGCCGCCCTTATCTGGGGGATCCTTCACGCCAGGTACACGGCCTGCATGAAAATGAAGGGTCAGTCTTTGTAGCATTTCATGGCGAACCAGGGGATGAAGAACAGGGCGAAACACACCAGTCCCACTGTAACCAGCAGGTCCGCCCCCGGGAGGTTTAACTGCCCGAACAGGAGTCCCGCCATGGGAAGAAAACAGAATACCGCCCCGGCAATGTACATGTATTGCTTGTCCAGGGTATAGAAAACGATCAGCGATGTTGCCAGGAGGAACAGGCTGATCGCAAGGACGTAGTAACCGTAGGGGATATCGTAGACAAGGAACAGCATGCCCATGATCAGAGACA
>Ga0307419_10000347_pt1 | contig 22854 bp, 26 predicted proteins | sample SalMarWE160230MG_2_FD_202512 | JGI IMG/M metagenome (GOLD analysis project Ga0307419, IMG submission 202512) | Salt marsh sediment microbial communities from the Plum Island Ecosystem LTER, Massachusetts, United States - WE1602-30 | ecosystem: Environmental > Aquatic > Marine > Intertidal zone... | reverse complement strand
TGCTTCAGGGAGTCACCGAACCTGTCCAAAACCATGTATATCACTAACCTTTTCCCAGTCCTTATTTAAATATATAAACCGCCTTCAGCCGTCAATACTGGTTTGGTGGCATAAGCGCTTAAATAATTAACTAGCTTATTGGGAATTATGGGCAAAATGGGATCCATGAACTGGAAAGACATCCCTGTAGAGGGCGGGAAGTGCGACATTTATCAATATAGTGAAGGGTTTGTTATCGCATATTTCTTCCCAGATGACGGAAAAACACATGAAGAAATAATTATTAGTGACAGGTCCTTTTATCCAGAAACTACCAATACTGAAAATGGGGAGTTTTATATTGGTGCAAGGGAATTGAAGAAAAGGATTCCTGAATTGCAGGATTCTGATGTGTTGCCGGATTATATTAAGGAGATGTTATTGCTGAAGGATTTCCAAGAATTTGAAGATATTGAGGTAATGGGCGGTGTTTATAACGTTAACGTGTTTGAAACAGGAGATGTTAATAGATTTGTGATAATCTTCTCTCCAATACCCGGGGTGCAGGAAGTATTACTTTTTAACGGCAGATTCTCTTTTGAAAAGGTTCATGGCGCATCATATGAAGGGGCAGATAGACTGAGGAAAAACCTCCCCGAGTTGCTGGATTCTGATGAATTGACAGGAGACGTAAAGAAGGCGTTGTCAATTATTGAACAAGGCTGATTAATCTGTTCGGTTACATAACTGCTTAAATAATTAACTAGCCTATTGGAGATTATGTTCAGTGATACACACCAGGTTGAAATAGCGCTTCCGGACCATGAGGGGACGAGGCGGATGAGCGGTCCCACCTACCTGGGATGGAAGGTTCCTGTAGATGGCGGATTATTCAACATCTACGCAATCGGTTGGGAAGGTCCGCATGAATCTCCAAGTGCTTTATGTGTATATTTCCATCCAGAAGGCGTAGACGGATACGAGCGCATAATCATTGGCCTCGATAAAAAGTTCAAAGATAGTGAGATGACTTTCAGAGGCAAGGAACTTTCAGAGGCAAAATATTTCACAGGGGCGGAAGAACTGAAGAAGCATCTGCCTCGATTAAAGGATGCTGATTTGCCGGACATAGTTCATATAACATTAAGCACCATCTATTAAGAAACAGCGCTAGTCCTCAACTACCTTGAACTCACACTCACCCTTGTTGGAGTTGATTTCGTTTGATACGGCTTCTGCGGCATTGACGACCTTTTCCTTGACGTCCCTGAAGTTCTTGCCGCTGGCCGATATCACATAATTTGGCGCGGATACGTACTTCACGTCCACGCCTGAATCGGCAGCCTTTCTGAGGGCCTTCTTTATTATCTCTATCCCGTTCGGGGAGTAGCAGAAAAGCTCGAGGTCTGCCTTGACTATGTAGACCTTCTCGGAATATGACTTCCCTGCCATCTCTATTATGGAATCCAGCCAGGGGTTCTTCCCAATCTTGTTCCTGAGGAGGTCGGGGTTCTTTATCGCGAACTCGAAAGCCCTGTGAAGCGAGCCGAACTCCTCCCCGAGCTCGTTGCCCACCTCCCTGTACGCATCGTCAAGGGTCTTGTTGCTCTTCTTTGCCAGGAGCTCGAGCATCTTCTCTGCCTTCCTCTCCTTCTTGAATTCGCCGAGCCTCCTGTCAGCATCCTCCCTCCTGACCCTCTTGACGGATAGGGAGATGTCGCTGCCCTCAATCCTCATGACCCTGCACACCACGAACTGGTTCTCCTTGATGAACTCCCTTATGTCCTTCACCCACTTGAGAGCCACCTCTGAGACGTGAATCATGCCCCTCTTCCTGTACTCGATGAGCTCAGCGAAGGCAGAATTGGGGAATATCTTGACTATCTTGCACACGACCAGCTCGTTCCTTTCCGGCATCCCCTGCTTCCTCATAATATCGCCTCGCACTCTTTTACGGAGCCGTACCCCCTTGTGCTCCGAGGGGTATCGGGCACGGCCATTTATTCGGTCTTACCTGTAAATATGTAAAGGAGTATTAAAAAGAGACTACTTGACCACGCCGGTTATGGTGGTCCTTATGTCAGCCTTCCCTCCGGTTGGAAGGGCTATGACCTGCCCGCACTTCGTGCACGTGACCTTCATGCTGGGCTTCTCGAACATCACCTGCTCGTTCTTGCACTTCCTGCACTTCACCTTGAGGAATTTGCCTGCCATTCATTTCGCCTTCCTGTTGGTTACGGAGCCGTCTTGGTTCATACAGCCAATGACGGCCACTTGCTGTTTCGCCTCGCACTCTTTTACGGAGCCGGCTTTGTTAATCCAATGCAAGCCGGCGTTTAGCATTACTTGAAACCTGTTTAGACCATCTCGAACTTCTTTGCCCTGAACCCCACCTTTGTGTGGGATTTCTTGCACTCTGAGCACTGGAACCTCAAATCCACCTTCTGGGTGGGCTTCTTCCCCACCGCGGGCTTCGAATACTTGCCGTGCCCTCCGTATCCCCTCTTGTGCCTGTCCTTTGACTTGTTTGCCTGGGAATTGGGATGTGCCGTTCCCCTGGTCTTCTTCTTCGCAGCCTTCACCGTGTGCTCGGTGTGCTTCCTGCATTTCGGACAGTACTCCTTCATTTTCTTGGGATACTTCATGCTTGCACCTGCTATCAATAGTGGTTATGTGTATATAAATGCGTATGGTTTTAACCTCTTGACGCAGCGGTTTAAGGTTTATATATCAATCCGACAATTATCGGTTATGTGGGTTGCCAGATTCAGGCTCAGGGATGATGATGACATATACAGCCCACTGTGCGAAAAGCACAAAACAGAATTCTTTGCGTTCCCCTATACGAATTTCGTCAAGGACAGGAAAATCAACCTTCTTGTCGGTGGAATAATATCGGGCTCAGATGAAAACAAGAAGGGATTTATAGAGGATTTGATGAAGGACAGGAGAGTGAAGAGCATTGAGCAGCATCATGATTTCATTCTCGTTCATGCCCAGCACCCTGTTTCCAGGGAATCTAAAAAGGAGATAGGCGTCTTTTACAACCCGCAATACATCAGGGTAAGGCCGGTTCATATGGCCAGTGACGAGTGGGAATACTGGGAAGTGGCCTGCCTGGACCGCGGGGAATTGAACAAGCTTGTCCGCGCAGCAGCCAAACACTACCACGGAGAACTGTCCTCCATGAAAAGGGAAAGGTTGAAGAGTATTACCGCCCTTGGGCTCATGACCCATCTGACCGAGAAGCAGTCTGAGGCTATCAGGGTTGCGTTCAAGGAGGGTTATTACAGGTATCCCAGAAAGCTGACCATTCCCCGACTTGCTGAGATTACGGATAAATCCTATTCTACGTTCCAGGAAAATCTAAGAAAGGCCGAGAATAAGATAATCGAGCATTTCCTTAAATACCGATAATTGTCGGGTTAATCAATTATAGACAACATTACTTATAGGTAGTTATTAGTGGAGGTAATTGTATGGACAGGCTGGAAGTGATGGGAAAATCCGATGCATTGTCAGGGAAAAGAATCGTTGTGGTTGGATGTGGCTACAAACCCCTTGGGCACACGTTTTATGACATAACGACAGGCGAACCAAGCCATGATTCGATGGACGTCTATGGGAAGGAGATGAAGCTTAACATCGGCTCTGCGGTTGCCGGTGTCCTTGCCCTGAACGGGGCTCATGTCCATATGCTTTCACGCTCAGGAGAAAAATTAAAAAACATCAGGGAATATCTGACAAATGTGACTGAGAATGAGACGATAGAGTGCTCTGCCCTTGATGTTCTGGATGAGGGAGATGTTCATGACTTTGCCAGAAACCTTCCAACCGACAGGCCGGTTTATTGGGCACAATCCGTTGGGCTGGGTGCAGGAAGCTACGAATTAAAGGACGATAACCCCTACCTGCCAATTGAGGAAATCCCTCTGGAACTGGTTGAGAAGGAATCCCAGATAGTCCTGCGCTCCACCCATCTTATGATGAAAGAACTCCTTCCAAGGTTCCGGGAACAGGAAGAAACAAGAGTTGTGCTGATAACTTCCATGAGCGCAATAAGGGGATATTCCTATGGTGGAGCACACTGCGCTGCAAAGGGAGCGCTTGACATGTATGCAAACGCTACCATGCTTGGACTATACAGGGATAATATATTCGTCACAACCGTCAGGCCGGGAGCTGTTGATACGGGCATGTATGACAATGGGGTTGTTCAAAGAGCTGTAGAGGATATAGCTGACGAATATAACTGTCCCTGGAGAGAGAACGGAATAAGACTGGCACCTCCTACAGTGGTCGGAGAGGCAGTAAAATACGTATTCACAACGCCTGCCCACATCCCATCATTGAACATAGTGGCAAGAGGGCAATTCCCTAACGAGGGTTCGTGACCTTCTCTTACTTGCCGTAATCCTGTGCTATCGGTCTTGCCATTCCCTTCTGACGAGGAGCAGTTTGATATTTAAATACCTTAATATTACGGTTATTTATGTGGGTAGCAAAACTGAAGATAAGGCATGACTGCACGATAGGGAACAGATGTAAGAAGTTTAAATGCATCTCATATTCCATACCGCTAAGCAGCTGGCATGATAAGGATTATGAATACACGTCTGAGAGGCACACGATAGAGGGTGACGAAGAGAACGTCAAAGCGCTCCTGAAAGACCTCAAAAAGGACAAAAGGGTAAGGAATCTTGAGGTCTCAAAAAATACCATCTTCTTCATTGGAATGAGAAGGAAGGAAAGGATACCAACCTCCCACTGGAATCCGAGGATATTCTTTGTAAAGCCCGTTTTTGTGGACAGGGACGGATATGAATACTGGGAGATTGCCTCCTGGAATAGGGGCGTCATAACAGATTTCATCGGCAATCTCAGGCGGGAAAAGGGAATGGTCATGGAGATACAGAAAATCCATAAAGTGAGGTTGGATGATGTGCATTTCCCGCATGTAATGCCCAGGCTTTCTCCAAAACAGAAAAGGGCGTTTGAGCTGGCTGTTGAGCACGGATATTATAGGTTCCCGAGAAGGGTTGGCCTTGAGGATTTGGCAAAGACGATGAATGTCTCTATTTCTACCCTCCAGGAGCATCTGAGAAAGGCAGAGGAGAAGATAATCCCCTCCTTCAAATAGGTTTGTTTTAAAAACCCTGATGTTTACGGGTAAATCTGTAAGTATTTCTTTTTGTGATTGCATATCAGTGGTCAAATGAGAGGTTCGAGAAATACCAAGGAATTCTGGACAGACCATGCGGATTCGATTGAGGGCGGGTTTCCAGGAGAATTAGAAAAGTATCTGGAATTGGAAGAGGAAAGAATAGTGGGGCATTGCCGGGATAAAGGGCCTGGGATGTTTCTGGAAGCAGGCTGCGGCAGGGGCAGGATAATGGATAAGGTGCTGCCTCATTGCAAAAGGATAATCGGCGTGGATTACAGCCCCACAATGGTAAGGGTTTGCTATGAGAGGTTCAGAAGCAATCCGGGTGTTAGAATCTATGAGGAGGACATATCAGGGATGCATTTCCCGAATGGCTTTTTTGACATGGTAACGCTGGCTTTCAATACACTGGGAAATATAGACACAGGGAAGGAAGGGGTGCTGCTGGAACTGAAGAGGGTATTGAAGCCGGATGGTGATTTGCTAATCAGCGTTTATTCTGAGAAAGCGGGAGATATCCAAAGGGAAACCTATCAGATGCTGGGCCTGGAGATATTGAAGGAGGATTGCGGAAGAATCTACACGGGGGAGGGGCTCGTGTCCCAGAGGTTCTCAAAGGAAGAGTTGTATGCATGGCTGCGGGTCTGCGGCCTGAATGGAGAGATAGAACCGCTAACGGATATCGGCTATTTCGCGGTTGCGGGGAAGGGGTGAGCAGATGCAGATTCCTGTACTCAAAGGCCTTGAAAGGACAGAGGAAGAGAAGAGGGAAGCCGTGGTCGAAAACCGGCCTCTGCTGCTTTCATTGTATCTGGACACCGCATGCAACCTAGACTGCATATTCTGCTTCCTGGATTCGGGAAAGAGCCACAGGAAGGAGCAGCTTTCTCTGGAGCGGTACAAGGTTTTGATAAGGCAGGGAAAGGAACTCGGAGTGAAGAGCACCCTCTTTTTCGGTGCCGGCGAGCCCCTGATGGATGAGAAACTCTTCCCGCTTATTGAATGTTCCAATGAGCTGGGATTATACTCAGTGATGTTCACGAACGCAAGTCTCGTAACAAAGGATATTGCAGACAGGATGAAGGAGCTGGACTTGTCAGTAGTAGCAAGCATCAAATCAAGGAACCCACAAACCTTGGAGGAACTGACCGGTGTGAAGGGCTCTGCCAAGAGAATCTACATGGGATTCAAGAATCTTATGGATGCCGGTCTTAATGAGACGCATCCAACAAGGCTTGCTGCTGACATCCTTGTATGCAGGCAGGTCTATGAGGAGGTCCCGAAACTGATAAGATACTGCATCGATAACAACATCCACCCAATGGTTGAGAGCCTGCTCTGGAAGGGGAGGGCAGTGGAGAATTATGATAGATTGGAATTAACTGCGCAACAAAAGCAGAAACTTTCAGAAAGGCTGGGAAGGGAATTCCCGGAGCTGGCAGGGGAAAGGGCGTATTTTGACGGTGGTGCATGCGACATTGACCATTACACAATCTTTGTGAACTATAATGGAGATGTCTGGCAGTGCTTCAGCAGGGATGTAATCGCCGACAACGCTGGTTATGAAAGCCTGGAGGGAATATGGAACGGTCCGCAACTAAGACGTCTAAGGGAGACCCCTTTTGATTCAGGCTGCAGAATGTGTCCCGGAAGGAGGTATAATCTGGAAAAATACAGGAAGTTACTTCCCCTCGATTAGCCTTGCCATTCCCTTGTCAACGAGGAGCTTTGCGTTATCCGCTGGGATGCTGGCGACGTCGCCCTTGCTGAAAGGGCCGTAATTCCTCTCGTCCATCCCGACGAACTCTGGGGCATCGGTGAGGAAGCCTATGGTGAGCATTGGCTCCATCTTCCCTTCGACACCCTCCTTCAGTTTCTTCCTGAACTGCTTTATGCCAGAGACCACGTAATCGAAGAGCTCCTGTTCCTCCTTCGTGAGCTTGCCAGGGTCAGCTCCGGAGCTTATGTGGAAGAGGGCGAGGTTTACAATCTTGGACTCCCTCCTGTCCAGCAGGTCCTGGAGCAGCCTCTTCGCAGAGTCATACTCCCAGGAGTCCTCCTTGGTCTCGCTCATCCTCCTCTTGTTCTCGAGGTATTTGCTGACTTCCTCGAAGAAACCGTCAGGCAGATCGACCATCTTCTGCTTGGTCCTCTCCTCGCTAACCATCTGCCTGAGCGCCTCGTAGCTGAGCATCTATTCACCCGTCCTTATTATAAGTCCTTCCCTACGTTTAGTCTTGGGTGCAGGTTTTTTATTCTTGACAGCCCCCATGAGCCTCACCGGGTATGCGGTGGGGTTCTTCACGCCCTTGTTCCGGAAACCGCAGGTGGCATCGGGCTTGCACACACCCATCTCCTCATACCAGCCCTTGTGCTCGCAGTTGGGCGGGGGTATCTGCCTGTTCCTCATCCTGTGCCACCTCACCTGTCCCCTCACGTAGCTCTCGCTCAGGGGCGGCTTGTTCTTCTGGTTCCACTGCAAGATTAGAACCTCAATCTCAGGGTTCTTCCACTTGACGCACCTCAGGAAGTTCATGAGTATGAACAGCGACCTCTTCCTCCCGTCAGGAAGCCCGTCGAGAATGTTCTTTATGCAAGGTGAGAACATCTCCGGAGGGACGGCCTTATCGAAAACAATCTCCCTCTGGATCCTTCTGATTTCCCTCGTCTTCCGCCTGTTCGCCCAGTCTGTCGCCTCTGCAACCAGCGCTCCCGCTTCGTCCTCATTCCCTCCGGCGAGGAAGTCCGGTGCTGCCTTTACCTTCTCCGGTCTGGCGTCCTCCTTCTCGAACCCCATTATCCCGGATGGCTTTATGGGAAGGGAAACCAGGAATGACTTGGAATTCAGCGAATAAGGCATCCTGAAGAGATGCCTCGGCGATATCAGGACAGGGTCAACGTCAACGATCTGGAACGGGTCTATCCCGTCATCTGTCAGAACCTTCCCGAGCGGCTTTCCTGATATCTCTGACAGCTCCTCGGGGGTGTTCATCTTCAGTAGCGCATCGGAGAAGGATTCTCTTATCTGCTCCCTCAGGTAAAGGCCCATGTTCCTGGCGAGGTCTGGATAGAGGCTCCTTGTCTCCCTGAACTCCACCTTCCTGGGAATGGAGCCCCAGGGGATTCCCAGATGGAAACCCTTCCCTCCTGTATACTTGACGTAAACGTTTTTCATCCCATGCTTCTTCAGCTCATCGGAAAGAAGCTTCGCGGCTAGCTTTGAGTGCTCCCAGCCCTTTCCGTCTATGTCAAGGATGAGGTCCCAACCGACCCTGAGGGAATCCTGGTTGTCGTTCCTTATGCTCATGGGATTCGACCACCTCTCCAGGGAGCAGTGGAACTCCACCACCCCGTTCCTGGCCATGGAGATTATGTCGTTGGGATAGAGGATGACGTTAGGCCTCCCGCCGAATCCCCCCTTCCTGAAGACCCCCACGACCTCCCTGGATTTGCCTGTCTCGAGAAGGGCCTTCTGGACGTCCTCCCTGGAATAGTATTCGATGACCTGCCTCGGGTTCATAACAATAGAATATTGTCCTGTTTTAAATTAGAATCCTGGCTTCAAACGATAAATATACTAAAAACAATTATAAGCATGAGGATTGTAATTGAGATGACAGAGAAGCACTTCCTGCTCCTCGTGGGGGTTCTTGTGGTGGTTTCTGCCATAGGGATAGTGACAGGATACGGGACAAGCGACCCTCAAACAATGGGGCACTCCCTGGGGGAGCTTTCTCCCGGGACGTTTCCGGCAGGACAATATACGTTCCCTGATAACGTTATTGTTAATGGCATGCTTGGTGTTGGAAAGAATCCTGTTTCCGCGATTGACGTTAACGGCCAGATAAACGGGACCGGGGGGAGGGCAGACTGCGGTTCGGCTTACATGGAGATAACAAACTGCAGGAGCTCTTATTACGTCATATATTTCCAGGCATGTGACTTCAGGGTATGCAACAACTGCGGGTGCGGCCAGTGGAACCCCGGCGGAACCCAGATAATAAGGGCGGCACCGGGATACTGATTTAAAGGTTCCCAACAATTATGAAAGGGTTTCTTCTTCTCCCCAAAGGAGGGAAAATGATTTACAAGGCAGCGCCCGGAATAACCGAGAGGTTATGCGAGATTCTCTGGAGGAACAGGAAGGTCGAAATCAGGGACCTTGAGAAGGAGGAGCCATTCACCTACACCAACGGCAGCAGGGGACCGATATATGTAAGGGCAAAGGAGATAGGGGAATGCCCGGAGAAGGACTACCGTTTTGCGCTGGAGGCCTTCAGGGACGCGATAAAGGGAGAAACGGGAGGGTATTCCATATGCGGCATTCACAAGGGAATGAAGAAATTCTCAGAGGACCTCGCCGGGATGCTTGAAGCTCCCTGTCTCGGGTTCCAGCCCAACAAGGAAGAGAGGGAGCTTCTAGGTGACATAATAATCCCGGAGGAGGGTCACATAGACAAGAGGGACCCTGTCATCATCGTGGAGGATGTGATAAACAACGGGACCAACACCACAGCAGCGTGGAAGAAACTGACTAGGGAGGGTTTCAGAACAGATTCCCTGCTGGCAATGTGCTGGTACGGAAGGATGGAATCGGTCATTCAAATGATTGATTCGGGCGTTGGTTTCTGGAGAGCCCTTGACCTTGAGGACATCCTGAGATATGGCCTTGCCAAAAGGCTTGTGGAAGAAAAACCTGTGAAATAATACAGGAGATACCTGGAAGACCCGGTAAAATGGAACAGGGAATGGAAAATCACTTCTTGATTTTCCTCAGCTCGTTGGCTATCTGTGGCATGTCCATGTTGCACAGAACGCACTTGCTGAGGACTTCATTCTTGTTCTTCAGGTCACTCTCCTCCACTGCCTTCATCGCGTTGTTGTAGAGCTGTATGAGGACCGGGTTTCCTCTAATATCCTTCTCCTCCGCAGAACCTGAAAGCATGTGGTTCGCGTATTCGTAGCAGTTGACGCAGTTCTTTATTGCCCTCTCTGTTGACATCATATCCCTCCGTATTATAATTTCATCCTCTTCCGAACAGCCATTATGTCCCTCTCGGTTATGGTCCTCCTTCCGGAATGCTCCGCGAGCTCCCCGGACTCGGTTGCGATGTCGCTCGTGAGCTTCTCGAGCCAGCGGGAGAACTCCTCCCTCGCCTGCTTGGATACCCTCTTCGCTCCGGCATCCCTGAGGATGCGCTCGACCGTTGCCAGCGGGAGCCTGGCCATGATTATTCTAACCCTTCCAGATTAATATTGTTTTTCGTCAAATCACTGAAATATTTATTGAGGGGAGCATGGTCGCGAGGGAGAATATGGCATACCCCACAATGACCAGTATGAGGGAGTGCTTGAAACCCGCTGTCAGGGAGCCCTCTGCCATCTTGCCTGTCGCAAGGCCTGCGAAGAATCCCTGCAGGACGATGAAGACGGTGAATATGGTCTGGTATTCCTCAGGGCTTATCGGCGTGACGTTCTCTATGAGGGTGACCTCTGATATCTCAGAGGGTGTCAGCGTTGGGAGAATCATGACCTGGATTATGACCATTATGAATATGAAGACGAAGAATATCAGGTACGATGTCATTATCTGGGAATAGACCGCCGCCCTCCTCTCGGCGTTTATCTTCTGTATCGTAATCATTGACTGCGAAACAGAATTCAGGGTGTCGGATATCTTGCCGCCGACCTTGTAGGTTTCTGTTATAGTCGCTATTGCCCTGCTCACGAGCTTTGATTTGGTTGACTTCGAAAAGGTTTCGAGGGCTTTCCTGAAGGGAATCCCCCAGTTTACCTGCGCAACCAGGTTCTTCACGTAAGGGGATAGCGCGAGATAGTCCCTCTTGGAGCAGTGCTCAAGCGCCATGGGGAGGGTCATCCCTGAATCTATGGAGTCCGTGAGGTCCCTGAGGAATGCAATGAACTGGTTCTCTATCTCCCTCTTCTTCCTGTAGGAGCCGTAGAAGAGCATGACGAGAGGGAATCCTATCACGACCGCCGCCACGACATTGATTACGGGAACAAGGAAAGGGAGGAACTCGGGAACAACCAGATAATTGAAGAGCAGGATTATCAATCCGAGGACGGCCATCCCTATCTCAAAAAGATATCTCATATCCCTATGGGCCTCCTGCTCTTTATAAGACCGATTATCATGAACTGGAACATCAGAAGGAAGCCGAGTATGCCCAGGAGGACATAATGTATGTCAATCCCTATCCCTATGAAAGAGGAGACAACGAGCAGGAAGGTTATCCCCAGTGTGGGGAATATGACGGCGAATATCATGTACATCAGGGCCAGGGGGTTAAGCTGTGCCCCATACTTCTTTATTGCAATCCTCTGCTCCTCAGAGAGGGTATCAACTATCTGTTTTATCGTGTCGCCTATGTCGGCCCCTGACTTCAGGGCATTGACCATCTGCCACATTATCCTCCTGAAGTAGAGCGACGGGTTCTGCCTGGCCAGCATCTCCAAAGCGGCTATCTCTGACTTTCCCGTGTTTATCTCGTTGACAGCACGCCTTATCTCCATTGACAGCATCCCGTAATTGCTCTGGGCAATCGAGACGAGCGCGTTGTAGAGAGGAACGCCTGACCTCACCTCTATGAGGAGGTGGTGAATCATGTAAGGGAGATACTTCTCGACCTCGTTCACCTTCCTGGAGACAGAGAGCTTGGGATAGAAGGTTATGTATATCATGGATATGAATCCCATTATGGATGCAACGATGAGAGGGATACCTATGGCCCTCACGATGTCTATCTTCACTGCTATCGTTAGCAGCGTCAGCGGGGCAAAGAGTATGGAGAAATAGAAGAGCGCCGTGAAGAAGGCAATCGACATCCACTCCCTTGGCTCATAATCAAAGCCTGCCTGCTCGAGCTCGAAATCGAGCCCAGGGAACATCTTCGAGAGGGACTCACCGATTCCGTAGAACCTCTTGGCTGTCTTCTCAACGGTCTGCATCGGGAAGGGAACGAGAGGAATCCTCTTTTTCATGGTATATAATTGATTGGGGGTATAATAATATTTCACTCAGTGCTCAGGTATCTCTCCCCCCTGTCAGGGAGAATGGTGACCACGTTCCTGTATCTCTTGCTCGCTTCCTCTGCGGCAAGGACGTTGGCCCCTGAGCTTATTCCCACGAGGATGCCATGCTTCATCGAGAGCTCCCTGCTCTTCCTGATTGCGTCCTCGCTCCTCACTGCAATGACCTCATCAATGAGGTTCCTGTTATCATGGACTATCTTCGGGATGAAGCCTTCCCCTATGCCCTGTATCATGTGGTGTCCAGGCCCTCCGCCGGACAGGACCGCCGATTCCGCTGGCTCGACGCCGATAATCCTGATGTTTGGGTTAGCCTCCTTCAGGGCCTGTGCCACGCCTATCAGTGTCCCTCCTGTCCCGATTCCTGCAACGAACGCGTCAATCCTCCCTTTGGTCTCCTCCACAATCTCCCTTCCGAGGCCCTCCCTGTGAGCTGCCACGTTGTCAGGGTTATCGAACTGCCTTGGGAACCAGGCATCAGGATTCTCCCTGACCAACTGATTATAAACCTTCATTGCTCCTTCCATGTCCTCCTCCGCAGGAGTCAGAATGATATCTGCGCCGAAGGCCTTCATCATCTTCCTCCTCTCGGGGCTCATTGATTCTGGCATCACTGCCGTGAATCTGTAGCCCCTTATCGCGGATATCATGGCCAGTGCTATTCCCGTGTTGCCGCTCGTAACCTCTATTATCCGGCTGCCGGGCTTGAGTTCCTCCCTCTCCTCTGCCTTCCTCACCATGTACAGGGCCATCCTGTCCTTGACGCTACCTGTCGGGTTCGTGGTCTCCAGCTTGGCCATTACATTGCCTATCCTTATCATTGGAGTCTTCCCTAGGCATTCCTCCATCCGTCTCGCGCAGCTCTCCGGCACGCTTGTTTCCTGTCCGTCCATTCCATCACCAAAGGTTTGCCTGACCCGGCAACCATGAAGTGTCTATAAGACCGCGAAAGAAGAACCAGGTCAGGGCCAATGATACGCCTAACAAAGGCAGCAACATGCACAACAGATACGTTTGCAATGTATCATTTCAGCACCTGTTGATAGTTACACAGAAAGGTTTAAATATGTTATAGCTGCAGCTAAACAAGTGACAGATTAAAAAAGTTTAATGGTGAGTTATCCTTTTAACCGGAACCGGTCGGGGATTAGTAACCGTGAGCTGAATATCTCGCCGAAGCTCGATACTTACACCCCGGTTCTATAAGCCCGTCGTCTACGGGACCCTCCTCTCCTATCCGGTAGTTGCCTACCAGGTCGGAGAATGATTACCTCTTTTCAGGGACGGCTTCGCGCTTAGTTAGACAAGCTCTAGGAAACATATAAACATAATGTTTCGAAACTCTTTTTCTCTCAATGTGTTTTCCAGAGAAAAGATTTTTTAACGCAAGCTTGACTGTAGAGAGTGGTATATGAAGTTTCTTAGAAACGTCTTTTGCTGTAGTTCCTTTTTTCAGTTCATTCTTGAACATTCTAAGATATAGCATATCTTTTTCTCTTGTAAAGTTGCCGGATATCATTTCTGAAAGTTCTTTTTGTTTTCTTTTTGTGCTAAGTCCGATTTTTTCTTGAAACTTCTCTAGTTCTTTTATCTCAATTCTTTTTTTGTCCCTATCGGTTCTCTCTAAATAATCTATTTTTAGTCTTCTCAGGGACTTTGAAATAAGATTTAAGACAAAAACATCTTTGTTCGAAATGCCTATCAGTTTATTTGCTTTATCAACGGTTCCTTCACTATCAGCAATTCCTTGCATCAAACTACCAATTTCAAAAACGGGTTTTTCTATAAGTTTCGGGAGTTTTCTGTATATTTCATTTGTAACAACCCGTAGAAGAACTGTATTGTTTGTATAAATTGCGTATCCAATTTTTTTTCTCCACGGACTTCCGAAATATACATTGATATTCTTTTCTCGTACTCCGAAACTCCTAGATGCCCTTTTTTTATGAATCTCTTTTTTTAGTTCTAAGTTTCTTGGAATCTGAACATCGATTTTAATATTCTTTATCTTGAATTGATTTCTTAAGCCTTTTTTGAATCGAACGATATTTTCTTTATCGTTGTTGTTTATTCCGAATTTTCCAGAAGATCTCTTATTATTTTTGATAACAGAGCCTTCTCGATTGCTCCAGTTGTCACCAATCCAAAATCCAATCATCCAAGAAACCTCTTTATTGAGTTGTATTTCATTAGGCAGTTCTTGTGGTTTCTTGTTGCTGTATTTTTGTTTTAATATGCTATCTATTTTTATCTCCATATACCTTATTGGGTTTACGGATATATAAAGCTCCCTAGAGCTTTATGCCATGCTGTTCTGGGAAAGATTTTCCAGAAATTCAGCGCTTATCCGTAATGGCGTAGCTACTCGGCGTGCACTCACAACCGATACACCAGAGGCCACGGAATCCTGTTCCTTTCGTACTAAAGATTCCTTCCCCTCAGGTAATCGACACCTCCAGTAGATATAGACCGTACTGGCTCGCACCGTACTTAACCCAGCTAACGTGGCTCTTTGATGGGTGAACACCCCCACCCTTGGGCGCTTACAGAACCGTTTTTACGCGGTTGCAAGTTTTTCCGCAAACGCTTTTTGCGGAAGTGTTAGCTCCCGTAAAAAGGGTTTTGCTGCACGCCCAGGAAGAGCCGAGCCGACGGCGGAGAAGCAATGAACGGGGTCGATTTGCACCCACGAATGGGAATTCATAGCATCCGAAGATGCTCATAAAATCGTCCCAAACTTCTCGATTTTCTTCCAGAACTACTTGATGTAGTTCACGGTATGTTGTCTCCAGACGAGAAGCGTGGTATGGACTCTCGCCCGCCACAACTCCATTATCCCCAGGGTAGCTTTTCTGACAAACCTGGCCCCCAATTAATGAGGCACAGGGGGTCGCTAGACCGCACTTTCGTGTCAGGATGCCTTGTTGTGAAACATCCTGTCAGGCTTCCTTATGCTCTTACACTCTTCTCAAGATTTCTGACCTTGATGAGGAAACCTTTGGGCACCTCTGATAATTTGTCAGAGGTGTACCGCCCCAGTCAAACTGCCCGCCAGATGCTGTCCCCTAGAAAGGTAAGCGATATGAAAACTAGTGGGTGGTGTTACATTGTTGCCTTCCCCAGACCTCACGACCTGGGTGCGACGCTCCCACCTACGCTATACACCGATTTCCATACCACAACATCAAGCTGCAGTAAAGTTCCATGGGGTCTTCTCGTCCCACTGGAGGACTCCTGAATATGCACAGGACATTAAGTTCACTGGGTATCAACCCGGGACAGTGAGGCGCTCGTTAAGCCATTGATGCAGGCCGACAATTAATCGGCAAGGGATTACGCTACCTTAAGCAACTGTACCTTACATTACTGTAAGAGTTGGACCATATCTTCACCCACTCGGGTGTTTGGCGTATGGCCTCTGGGGATCCTACTTGCTTTTCAGATTTTTTAGAACCTCTTCGAGTTTATATCTTCTCTGTTTACCCTCAAGGTTCATTTTGAATGCCTTTTCTATTAGTTTAGTAAAGGTTTCTATTTCGAAATGTTCTTTGTTTTCCAGGCCTGTTACAATTTCCTTAAATTTCTGGAAATCACCACCCTTTGTAATAAGTTTGTATTTTTCAAAGAATGGTATTACCTTTTCTCTAAGTTGTCTTCTGTTGTCAACTAGGTATATCAGTGTGTCCTTTTGTCCAGGTTTCTCTACTATTCTTCCACAGACCAGTTCTTTTTTGATTTGTTCCAGAACAGATCTGTTAGATTTGTGCTGAGTTACTTGAAATAACGGATCTAAAACCCATCCAAATCTTGTTGTGTCTTGTTTCTTAAGAGAAACGCTGAAACAACCTTCGGCATCCACGAAACCTAAGATATAAAACCTTAGATAACGCTTCTTTTTCAGGAGCTTACTCAGCGCCTGTTCGTTTTCCTTCATGGTTATCACCTCCATGAAGCAAGCAGTTTCCTGCGGATTACCCATCATCGCTCTCTGGGATTTTTCCTTACTAAGGACCCAAATTGCTTGGGGGTTCCCGCATATAGCCAAATTTTGTGACCGCCTAAGTCAACGGTCAGAGTTACCGCCGCCGTTTACCGGGGCTTCACCCGATTGAACTCGGGCTTAACACACCGGCACTGGGCAGGCCTCAGGAAGTATACAAATCGTTTCCGATTAGCACTCCCCTACGTTTTTGTTAAACAGTCGGGACCTCCTTGTCACTGCGACCAACTAGTCCTGGTTGAACCAGGGTAGTTGGCACCCCTTCTACCAAAGATACGGGGCTAATTTGCCGAATTCCCTAGGTCGATTTCTCCCAACACGCCTTTGCCTTCTCAGCAAGGGGCACCAGAAATGGTTCTCGGTACGATTGAAGAAAGTCCTTGCGATTTCCGTTTTCACGGGCTCCGGGATTCAGCCAAACCCTTGCGGGCCATTCCTGTCTTCACCCACTTCTCATCATTACGATTCTCCGCGGGGTTCAACAGTTAGATACATCTCTGTATTTGACCTATCCCGAAGCGTCAGGAAATCGCCTTGCGTTGCCGCGCGTATTCCTTCAGTGCAGGAATATTAACCTGCTTCCCTTTCGGCAGATTCCTTTTAGGGGCTGCCTTAGGATCGACTAACCCTCAGCTGAATCGACAGGAATATGGCTCAACGCATCAAACCATAATCCTTTAATCATTGCTGAGGAACCCTAGCCCTTAAGGCGGTTTGGATTCTCACCAAACTTCGCTGTTACTATCGGCAAGATTCTTTTTCCCACAGGGTTCACACAAATTTACACTCATGCTTCTACCCCCACGGGATACCTCCCTACAACACGCCTTTCGGCGTCCAGGGTATCGGTAGCATGTTTAGTCCCGTCCATTATCGGCGCCGCCAACCATCGGTGGGTGAGCTATTACGCACTCTTTAAAGGGTGGCTGCTTCTAAGCCAACCTTCCCACTGTCTGAGGATGATGACAGCCTTTCTCACTTAACATGCATTTTGGGACCTTAGCCCTGGTCTAGGTTCTTTCCTTCTAGGATCTCGAGCTTACCCCGGATCCTCACTCCCGGCTTCTACGGCGGATAAAGATTCTAAGTTTGACAGCACAACTGGAGGTTTCCCTCCTTGGTTGCCCAATCAGTAGCTCTACCCTTTACCCTGCCTCTGCCGAGGCTGAGCTACGACCCATTTCGGGAGGAACCAGCTATTACCTATCTCGATTGGCTTTTCACCCCTAGTCCCAGGTTACGCGAATGATTTGAATCTCAATACCGCTAGCGAGCCTCCATCCTCCTTTCGGAGGACTTCACCCTACCCAGGACTAGATCGACAGGTTTCTGGTACTGCCCCAGTGACTCGGGCACTTTCATACCCACTCCCCTCGCAAGCTGCGGGAGATTCGCTTTCGCTCTGGCTACTTACTTTAACCTCGCCACTAAAGCAGACTCCTTGCCACGTGTTTTTCGTCAGGTAATTAGAAATCTTTCCATTCTTGATAGGGTGTCCGAAACCTATCATATCATGAAACTTTTTACATTCCCTTCTTCCATTAATTTGTATCATGGAAAAATCATCATATCTATAAACCCTTGGGTTTATGCCAAGAAGTTTAATTTTTTCATAAACCTCTTTAATGAATTTGTGGTTGTGCATCTTAATTTGGATTCTTATATAACCGCTTTTGTGATGGGAATCCTTCATTAGGAAAACAGAACCCTCTGCATCAAAAATGCCTGACAAGAAAGCACATAAAACAGATTTTTCGGCTTTCATTATCTTTTTTGGCATTCTCAATGTTCTGGATTTATTTCCCGCCGGGATACCAAACTCGCATACAAGAAAATTCCATATTTTTTTAGAATGGATGTATGCAACATAAGAGTTGTTGTACTTATCAAAATATATCTTAGGTCTCTTATCAAAAACCTTCAGAAAAATATCCGAGAAGCGTTCAATAAAATCCCTGTTTTCTTCAACAGCCCTTATCAGGTATCCGCTTGATAGGTTTCCATCACCGATTATAAATCCTGCTAGATATGCAAGATGTTTCATGATTTAAATGGAAAGATACCCCATAAAAAGCTAGTGGTAGTAGCGTTCCGCTATTCCGCTAGCATGGGATGAATCTAATTTCCTGATTTCGAAACGGACGATGCAATCCGGAACTCTGTTCTTCGTATTTAATCTTTACAGATTTTCCTTCGAACAGATTTAACGGACAACATCCACATATGACTGTATGGTTTGAAGCTCTTTTCAACTCCTGTTAAGGATACTTTTCAGCTTTCCCTCACGGTATTCACCTGGAGTTAGGTCCTTTATTTTATCATAAATTTCTTCTTTGTTTTCGAACTTCTGTATAAAACCTCTTGGGAACGAATATGTCATGATTAGCTTCCTAAGAAGTTCTCTTTTTTCGATGCCATGCCAATGTTTTGAGTCATATCCAACTAAAACATTTTCTGAGAAACCAATTAAATCACAAAATCTTTCTATATCTGCTCTTTTTGTGATTGTTATGTTATCGCTACTTTCTCCTGTGTTTATGCTTAGTTTTTTTAGAAGATCTCTGTATTGTTTTCTAAGATATGTATTTTTGCAGGACAAGAAAACCGTTTTCTTGATCTCAAAACATTTCTTTTTTCTGAGCCAAGAAACTCTCAATGAACAACCACCATCGGCGTCAAAGAGGTTTCTTATTATCATAGCTGTATTGTTTTCAGAAAGTTTAAACCAGAAATCTGGAAGTTTTACCTCAAAGTTTGTGTTATATGTCATATCGGTTAACAAATCTTTGCAAACACTCTTTGAACGAAACTGAACTAGGTATAATGTTTGTATAGTTCCTTTTCCAAAACCAATTTTACTTTTTTCTATTCTATAACCATAGACTTTTTCTACAAGATTACAGAATTTTTTTATCATGGTTTTAGAGGTATTTGCAAAAACTATTCTTTTACCATTAGGTATAACCGATCCATCAGTAACCAACAAGGCTTGTAACTTCGCCCTGTTAATTTTATTTTCAGATATCTGGCTGTTTTCCTGAAAATTTTTAATTTTCATGTTAGTGGTTTGATAAGCGAGCTTATCTACTTTTGGATCCCTATGTTCCGCTATTCCGCTATCCAAAAGTAGAATATGCTTGCTGTATCGTACTATGGACCTAAATCCATCTAGTGCGCTATCGGACTCAGGGTATGTTTAGGATTAGGAGTTATTGTCTCCCGTATTCCCACCGGATATCCAACCGGCGGTACTCTGGATACTCGCCATTATCCTTCCTCTGTTCCCATACGGGGCTATCACCCTCTGTGGCAGCACTTTCCAGTGCATTTCTGGTTGAGAAGTTAGGACAGACACAAGTCCAAACACCACATCTCTACATGGTTTCCCATGAAGATTCGGTTTGTCCTGTTTCCTTTTCAGTCGCCCTTACTAAGGAAATCGCTATTGCTTTCTTTTCCTGCCGGTAATTAGATGTTTCAGTTCCCGGCGTCACCTATCCTTTCGGATTGACCTTGCGGTCAGGAAGTCCCATTAGGAAATCCCGGGTTCGAAGCCTGCGTGCGGCTACCCCGGGCATATGGCAGCTTGCCACCTCCCTCATCGGTACCTGAGCCTAGCTATACACCATACAGCGTAACGGTTCCTGTGATCAGGATAACTCACCTATGAATATCACCCAGGCATTCCATGCACGCTTTCCTGACATCGAGTTGTGTTCACCATATCACAGGGCGGGTTAAGCCCTCAAACTGGAGCGGTAAAATATCTTTCATCTGCCTTGCGCATGCTTGCCTGTCAAATCCATCCCTTACGGTCAGGTAAGGAATTTCATCACGTTGTAAACGGTTATCATGATTTTGATTGTACCTTCTGCTCAGAGAATAAGATAGCATAAATATCGTTGCCGACTCTCGCTACCAAACTGCACCCAACACGCTGCCACCACGCATCAAGCGACTCTGAACAGTTGGCCTCGCCACCTTGCGGCGACTTTATCACCACTCAGGCCCGCCGGCATCAGCAGGCCCTCTCGGCACGTGATTATTACAGTGTATTCTTTGGTGGTATGTATTTATATAGTTATGCTTGTTCCGGGCTCGCCGGAATCACGCTGGTTTTTAATTGTTAATAATTTAAAGCTTAATGATGTTTCCCTTCTCGTACATTGACCCCGGGACCGGCAGCGTGATAGCCGGTTCCCTGTGGGGCGTCATAGGCGCCATACTGACGGCGATTGGCGCATTCCTCATGGCCTGGTTCATAAGGCCGCTGAGGAGGCTTCTCTCAAGGGCGTGGAAGGCCGCCATGGGGTCTGGTCGGTTCGGTATCTTTTTCATTATTGCAGTCGCTATTATAATCATGGCTTCCGTAATTATCAATTACCAGAACACAGAGGGGTTTGAGATGGGGAAGAAAGTGATTGTCCTCGGGATAGACGCAATGGACCCGAAGGTAGTCGAGAGGATGATGGAAGAGGGGAAGCTTCCTAATCTCAAGAAGCTGACAAACTCCGGTGGGTATTCCAGGCTCGGGACGACCACCCCGCCCGAGACGCCGGTCGCGTGGAGCGCCGCTGCTACGGGTTCCAATCCGGGAGGGTATGGAATCTTCGATTTCATAGCAAGGGACCCGGCAACATATCTTCCGGGGCTCAGCCTGGTGGAACAGGGCAGCGTAGCGACAGGCACTCAATATGCATCGGGCATGAAGGGGATTCCCTTCTGGAAGATAACCAGCGATGCGGGAATCCCGACCAGTGTCATCAAGTGGCCCGTCACGTTCCCTGCAGAGAAGGTGAACGGCAGGATGCTGTCCGGCCTCGGGACGGTTGATATAAGAGGGTTACTGAACAGCTATTCCTTTTACACTGAGGACGATACCAAGCAGGGGCCGATGGACGCGGGAAGGATTGTTCATGTGTCTCCGCGGGGGGGCCGGGTAGACACCGTCCTCTACGGCCCCAGGATACAGAAGGGCAGCGAGGTCGTAGACGCAGAGGTTCCTATGACGGTCATCCTCGGGGACAATCCAGCAATCCAGATACAGGGAAGCTCGTATCCCATAGGGAAGGATGGATGGAGCCCCTGGATAAGGGTGGCTTTCAGCACCGGTTTCCTCAGGAACGTGTACGGGATATTCAGGGCGTATCTCCTGAGCTCCACGCCCGAGTTCGGCATGTACGTGACATCCGTCCAGATAGACCCCGAGAACCAGCTCTACAGGATAACGTATCCGGAGGGTTATGGGAAGGAACTGGCCGGTGAGATAGGCCTCTTCTACACGATGGGACAGCCGGAGGATACCAAGGCGGTCAACGAGGGAAGGATAAGCAGGGAGGTTTTCCTCGAGCAGTTCTGGCAGATTGAGGGGGAGAGGGAGAAGATTTTCTGGAACGAGTTCAGCAGGTTCAGGAGCGGCGTGTTGGCCTTCGGCTTCGATTCCGGGGACAGGATGCAGCACATCTTCTGGGAAACAAACACACCGAAGGAGATAGAGGATTACTACATCCAGAAGGACGGGTTCATCGGGGAGCTTCTTGGAAGGATTGACGGGAACACGTCGCTGATAATATTCTCCGACCATGGGTTCAACGCATTCAACAGGTCTGTCTGCATAAACGCGTGGCTCGTTGAGAACGGCTACATGACCCTGACCCGGCCCCCGACCGGAGATGACCCGGGAACGCTCTTCAGGTACGTTGACTGGAACAGGACAGAGGCCTACTCCCTCGGGTTCGCGAGCATATTCATAAACCTGAAGGGCAGGGAAGGGCAGGGGATTGTGGAGCCGGGCGATAAAGAGCATCTCATCGATGAGATAATAGAAGGCCTGTCAAAACTATCGGACCCGGAGACGAACAGGAAACCTATACTGAAACTCTACAGGGGGGGTGAGATATACTCGGGTGATTTTTCTGCCGATGCGCCCGACATTGTAATAGGCTTTGACGAGGGATACAGGATGTCGTGGGAGAATGCGGTCGGGGGTTCAAGGCAGGCGATACTGGCAGACAACAACGAGGAGTGGAAGGGCGACCACCTGGTAGACCCCAGCATAGTTCCTGCCGTCCTGTTCGCGAACTTCAACATAACAAAGGAGAACCCGGACCTGACGGACATAGCGCCTACCGTCCTTAATCTTTTAGGGCTGGAGGTCCCTCAGACCATGGGCGGGAAGGGCCTGGTGAGCTGATGGATAAGTTGGTATCGAAAAGCGAATATATATTGAGGGAGGTCAGTAGCAGGTTCGAGAATCCCGCTGTTCTCTGGTCAACCGGAAAGGATTCCACGTGCATGCTCTCTCTCATCAGGAACGTTTTCGGCGAGGTCCCGTTCCCCGTGGTGCATCTGGACACGGGGAGGAAGTTCCCTGAGATATACGAGTTCAGGGACAAGCTCTCCAAGGAATGGGGGCTCAACCTCATGGTTTCCAGGAACAGTGACGCAGGGGACGTGTCACCTGAAAAGAGCCACTTCGAGTGCTGCAGCGCGCTCAAGACAGAGGCCCTCAAGAACGTCCTCAGGGAACACGGCTTCGACGCACTGATAATGTCCATAAGGAGAGACGAGCATTACATGAGGAACCTGGAGAGGTTCTTCTCGCCAAGGGACAGGGAATTCAGGTGGCACATAGTGAGGCCCAAGGAACCCCAGGAGGTTG
>Ga0307419_10000346_pt1 | contig 22869 bp, 22 predicted proteins | sample SalMarWE160230MG_2_FD_202512 | JGI IMG/M metagenome (GOLD analysis project Ga0307419, IMG submission 202512) | Salt marsh sediment microbial communities from the Plum Island Ecosystem LTER, Massachusetts, United States - WE1602-30 | ecosystem: Environmental > Aquatic > Marine > Intertidal zone... | reverse complement strand
ACGGAACAGAGGGTTCTTTTTCCGCCTTTGGTGTTGGATTGTAACATCTCTTCCAATATCCTGTATAAACTGACCTTGTATTGATTCATGTCATTATAATCACGAAGAGCATTGGGTTGGCCACTATAGATTGCAGTGATTCTTTTTTCCTTTGGGGCAGCAGTGAGGGAAATAATCTCTTGCATACGAAACAATTATCAGAGTAAATTTTATAAGCCTTTCCTGCAAAGAGATTTCATGGAAGAGACTGCCGAGATCGGGATAATAGGGGGGACCGCGTCAATAGACACCAATCTCCTGAAGGACGCGAGGGAGATTGAGGTTGATACCCCTTACGGAAAGCCATCCGACAGGATAACGCTTGGGGTGCTGGAGGGAAGGAGGGTAGCGATACTACCGAGGCATGGGAAGAACCATACCATCCCCCCGCACGAGATAAACTTCCGGGCCAACATCCACGCGCTGAAGCAGATGGGCGTGAAGAGGATAATAGCAACCGCCGCCGTCGGCTCACTTAAGGAGGAATACAGGGCAGGGGAGGTGGTCGTTCCTGACCAGTTCATTGACATGAGCAGGAAGATTCACAGCATGTACGGGACAGGGAAGTTCTACCACGTCTCCATGGCAGACCCCTTCTGCACGGAGATGCGCAAAACCATGATAGAAGTCACGAAGAGGCTGGGAATCCCTCTCAAGGAGAATGGAACGTATGTCAAGATAGACGGGCCCCAGTTCTCCACGAGGGCAGCATCCAGGATGTACAGGCAGTTCGGTGACATAGTAGGGATGACCAGCATCCCAGAGGCGATACTTGCCAGGGAGTCGGAAATCTGCTTCTCCATAATCGCGACAGTAACGGATTACGACGTCTGGGCAGAGAGGCCGGTGAGCTTTGACGAGATAAGAAGGGTAATGGCTCGGAACATTGACAACACGAAGAGAATAATCCAGGAAACCATAAGGAACCTCCCCACTGAGAGGTCATGTGGATGCAGGGACGCCCTGAAAGGCGCCGAAGCCAACTAACCCAGGAAATCAATGTGAAAATCTGCCCACAAAGAAACCTAAAAGGGCAGCAAACTAATCCATCCCAGGAAACCGATATGAAAATCCGTCACACGTTAAAACAATGGGACGGCCAACCAATTTATTTTATCTTCGCTGGGACTATCCTGAATTCCTTGACATCGACAAGGCCCTTGTCAGTTATCTTTAGTTCTGGGATGACGGGCAGGGCGAGGAAGGCCAGCTCCATGAAGGGGGATTCCACGCTGCAGCCGAGGGATTTGGCTGAATTGTGGATGCCCTTGAGCTCTTTTGCAATCTCCTCAGCCGGCTTGTCAGACATGAGTCCTGCCACAGGAAGCTCGAGCAGGGAGAGAATCTTCCCGTCCTTGACAGCGACCAGACCTCCGCCAGACTTCTTCAGGAACCTGATTGCGCAGTCCATCTCCTTGTAATCCGTCCCCACGCATATCAGGTTGTGTGAATCATGAGCGACAGTTGATGCGATTGCCCCTGACTTCAGGCCGAATCCCTTCACGAATCCGCTCCCTATGTTCCCGGTCGCCTTATGCCTCTCTACAACGGCTATCGGGAGAATGTCCCCCCTCGGGTCCGGGACCAGGAACCCCCCATCCGATTTCAGCTTCGCGGTTGCCTGCCTGTTCGGGACAGATATCACCCTGACCATGGAGGGAGTCTTTGAAGCAACCATGAGGTCCTTTGGCCTGATAGCCATTGTCCTGACCGAGGATTTCATCGCCTTGGGAATCTCCTTCCTCTCCGCTTCCTCGAGGAGCTTCCCGTCCTTAACTATGAGCTCTCCCCTCACAAAGACATCCATGACCTCGAAATTCTTTAGGTCCTTCACCACAACAAAGCTCGCCTTCATGCCTATCGAGACGTTGCCTAGGAAGGGCAGCTTGTAGTGCCTCGCTGGGTTGAGGCTTACCATCCTCAGGGCATGAAGCGGGTCAGCACCGAGGCTGACGGCCTTCCTGAGCAGGCGGTCGACATGGCCTTCATTGATTATGTCATCCGGGTGGAGGTCATCAGAAACCAGCATGATATTCTCCTTGTTCTCCCCTGTCATTATGTCCTTCAGTCTCTCCATCTCCTTCATTGAAGAACCCTCCCTTATCATTATCTTCATCCCGAGGGAGAGTTTCTCCATTGCCTCCTTTGCTGTTCTGCACTCATGGTCTGTCGATATGCCTGCCTCCACGTACTTCTTCAGGTCATCTCCAGAGAGACTTGGTGCATGGCCATCTATGGGCTTTCCCTCTGATTTTGCAGCCCCTATCTTTGCCATGACATCCCTGCTCCTCTTGACGACGCCCGGGAAGTTCATTACCTCACCGAGCGCAACTACCCTCGGGTTGGTGAGCAGGGGTTGTATGTCCTTGATTGCTATCGAAGCCCCCGAAGTCTCCATGTTTGTTGCAGGAACGCATGAAGGAGCTGTCAGGAACACCCTCAGAGGGAGGGATTCGGAATCATCGAGCATGAAATTTATCCCTTCCATGCCTGCCACGTTCGCTATCTCGTGCGGGTCAGAGACTACGGCTATCGTCCCGTGTGGAAGAACGGCGTCAGAGAACCTGGAGGGCGTCATCATGGAACTCTCTATGTGGATGTGAGCGTCTATGAAGCCCGGGACTATGTAGAAGTCAGAATAGTCATAGGACTCGTTGGTATACATGTCCGCTCCGATTGCCTTTATCCTTCCGTCCTGGACAAAAATGGTCTCGTCGCTTATCGTCCCCTTCTCGACATCCACTATCTTTCCCTTGACAGAAAACATGGCTTGCACCTGAACATGAGTGGGCAGGGGAGCCCCTCGGTGGATGCATTCCGGGTGAAACAGTTGTTCAGGGACCCTTCTCCACCCTGCGACCCTTCAAGCATCATTAATACAGCTTAGAGCTGCTCGGTTCCCCGCCTGACCCGGTTCACTGTGATAACAACCCTGCAGGACAGGGCTTCGCAGTCAGGACCCTGGGCCATTCCATCTGGATTGCACCGCCCTTGGATTTCGACCCCGCCATGAAGGCGATTTGCGGTTACAGGACACGCCTAACTCCCCGGTCTATCCTCTGCCCAGTATAACTATAGAAAAGGGGTATTTAAGGGTTGTGGTAAGGCGAAACCGGCAATTAAAGCAGCTTCCTTGCCAGGGGGATAAGCCTTGGCTTCTTCATCAAAAGCTTGGCGAGGATTGCGAAGCCCTTTGATTTTGAGAACTGGATTAATTCCTCACCCCTCAGGTGCTCCGCTAGCCAGTTGAGCTCGTCGTCAGACAACCTTTCCACGACTTCCCTGAGGATGCATATCTTCTGGAGGATTTTTCCCCTCTCTTCCCACCACCTCCGGTTGTATCTGCTGAGGAATTCCGCAGAGAAGTCACCTGCCTGCTTTGCCTCTGCCGCAACCTCCGCAGCTATCCTTCCCCCGACAAATGCCTCTGGTATCCCTCCTCCGTGTATGGGATTGACCTGGTGGGCGGCATCCCCCACGACGATGAATCCCTGGCTTACCATGTTCTTCAGCAACCCTCCGACGGGAACGGCGCCTGAGTTGACCTCTATGACCGAACCCCTGCGGAGGGACTCTCTGGACCCTATGAAATCATCAAGATACTCCTTCGCTGTCTTCTTTGCGAAGGGCTTCCTCACGCCAATCCCCACGTTGGCGGTCCTCTTCCCCTTTGGGAAAATCCAGACGTATCCTCCAGGGGCCATGCTGTCGTTGCCGAAATAGAGCTCAATCCTGTCAGGGTCTATCTCTATGTTGGACATCTCATACTGGTAGCCGCTCGCCACGTCAGAGAGCTTAAGGGTGGTGTCTATGCCCATCTCCCTCGCGACCTTCGATTCAACGCCGTCAGCAGCTATCACCAGTGGGGTCTTGACCTCCCATTCCTTCTCGTCGTTCCTCAGCCTGACGCCGGAAACGATGCCGTCCTTTTTGAGGACCTTCACGGCCTCTGTCCTTGCCATGACCCTCGCCCCTGCCTCCGCAGCCTTCTCGGCGAGCCACTTGTCAAACATCTTCCTCTCGAGAACCCAGCCCTCGCCGCCCTCGTAGTCAACGACGACGCGCCTGCCGTTCGGGGCAATTGCCGTGGCGCCCTTTATCTCCCTCCTTGCCCAGGAGGGGTCGAAATCAAAACCTATCCTCTTCAGGCCGCCCCTGCTGAGGCCCTCTCCGCACCTCTTCGGAGCGCCAATCTCCTGCCTCTTCTCTACCATAAGGACCCTCAGGCCCTTCCTGGCTGCGTGGTATGCAGCACCCGAACCTCCGGGCCCGGCGCCGACCACCACTATATCATAGCTCTCCATGTCAACCCTTCCTCTTCAGAGCGCCTGCGGGGCAGAAGCTCACGCAGATACCGCACTCCGTGCATTTGTCCAAATCGCAGACTATGCCGTGCTCTGTGAATGTCAGAGCCCCCTGCGGGCAGACAGAGACGCAGCCAGAGCACCTTATGCACTTCCCCCTGCTAACCTCAACCATAAAATCACTTAACCTTATTTGGTATTTAAATCTTTAAAGTTTGATTGCAGAAAAATCAGGAGCAGGCAAAAGGAACGAAGGATATTCCCGAACATGGCAAAAACTCCGGGGCCATTTATTCAGCTTCCTGTGCTCATCTTCTTCTCCATGCCTTCTTCATCACGTCTTCCGGGTTCCCGACAACCTCGTATCCGTATTCGTATGCCTCGTCCCCGATTGCCATGGCTGCGAACCCCAGCCTGTGGATTCTTCCTGGCCTGTGGAAGCCATCGGCGTAATACCACTCCCCGACAAGCTCGTGGGGCTCGTTCTCGTGCATGTGAATGACAACCTTTTCCATGAGGCTTCCCCTGTGGCTGTCGGGGTCGGCATTGGAAGCCCTCAGCCTCATCTCTCCCAGTTCTATCAGTCCACGCCTTTTCATATGACCAACTTCCTGTTTATTATTTAACAGTAAGAAATTTAAGCATATAATTCAGGACACTGAAGGCCAGGAAGAAAGGTGGATAAAGCAGTAGCTGGGTGTGGTAAAAAAAAAGAAAGAAAAAGGAAACTGTGGTTACTAAGCAAACTGTTGTAAGCAGTTTCTAGTATTGTTAAACGCCATTAGGCAGGCTTTGCTGCGAGGTTGTAGATAGCCTTCAGTGATACGACCAGGGCTGCTGGAGCAACGAAGGCTGCGATGTACAAGACCATCGATGCGAGGTATCCCCCTATCCATGGTATTGTTACTAGGTTTGCAGCCCCAATCGCTATAAGAGCGATTGATGCTATAAGGAAGTCTGTAACCTCCTTTGCGCCGATGTTAAGGAACCCTACAATCAGTCCCAGGATTACCAGGACTATTGCAACGTATTGCATGTAACCGGCTAGTGCTCCGGCGGCTAGGCCTGATATTATTGCTATCACAACACCCAAGATAAAAGCCCAACTTCCTATACTTGAGTTGTCCATTTTGTAGCCACCTAATATATAATATTGACCGAGCCTGTTTATAAAGGGAGTTCGACGCACGACGTTCTGTCAGGAATAAATCAGTTTTTTGACGATTAAAAACTAGTCGCACTTTCCATACTTCCCCATGAATGCCCTGTAGATGACATAGGCGAAGATTGAGTAAAAAACGACGATGAACAGGGTCTGCCACAGGGTGCTCAGGGTCTCTATCCCGGCCCCCAGGAATATGAAGAATATGCCGAGTAGCAGGACCTGGAGGCTCTCCATAACAACCTTCTTGAAGACCTTCCTGTTCCTTCCCCTCAGAATGGCAGCGGATATCAAGCCTCCGGCGAGGCCGGCGCAGACGTATCCCGCTATCTCAGGTATCCCGTGGGGGAGGAATCCCATCGCGGTCTGTGGTATCTCTGACCAGTGCCTCGAGAGCTGGCCGACGAAGACCCCCAGGATTGACGCGTTCCACACGAGTATGAAGACAGCCCCTGCCCCGAAGAACAGGGAGAACATGAAGGAGAAGACCGTTACCTGGAGGTTGTTCACCAGGACGCGGTTGAAGATTCCTATGTTCCCCTCTGTCAGCTGGCCGGAGACCGTTCCCTGTATCTGTCCTATCTTGCTGGACTGGACCTGGAAGAAGTCTCCTGGCATTATGTAAGTCCATAGCGCGAACGCGAAGACCATGCCGAAGAAGAAGAAGAGCAGAATCATGATGTCCTTGCCATGCCTGTCCCAGAAGGCTGCCTCTGCCTTCATCCTGGCGTATTTCTCTGTCAGGATCTCCTCCTTCTTTATCAGGAGCGTCACGAAATAGACTGAGGGAATGATGGCGAACAGGACGGCGAACAGGCCGGAGAGGTTGAAGGAGAAGCCGCCCGCGCTGACCTGGTAGTTTATCTGCGCCGCTATCAGGACTGCTATGCTGCATATGATGAAGGCCCAGATGAACATCAGCCAGGGCTTCTCGTTGGCCTCCTCAAACCTTATTATGGATTCGAACATGCTGATTAATTATGGTCCCAGGGGGAATATATTGTTTCTTTCGGGTTTGGCTGACACGAAGCGAATTTAAAATTAACTGTCAATTTAAACCATGAGCGAAAAGATGCAGGAAATCCATATATATTTCAAGGATACTGACGTTGTTAGAATGGCGAGGTTCTTGGAGAGGACTGGAACGTTTGCGCGGTTTTGTGGTCATGGTTTTGATGAAAGGGGAACCTATATGAAGATGAGTGTAAATGACTGTCCGAAGACTGAGAATAAAAGTCTGGATATAGAATACGTTTTAAGGCACGAAATGGTTAAAATGGTTACTGTCGTATAACCTGAAACCGTTGCTGTCAATCTATATAAAACATTGCGACCATACTATATTAACATATGGTTCGGTTAGAGCGGATTGTGATACAGGGCTTCAAGTCCTTTAAGAGGAAGACCTCCATTCCTTTTCCAGAAGGGTTCTCTGTGATAACGGGTCCCAATGGCAGCGGTAAATGCGTAACAGGTGACACGCTTGTCCAGCTTGCGGACGGCTCGCTGACGAGGATAGACGAGCTTGTCAACAAGAAGATAGATGAAAATCCGACCACGGGGATGGATGATGGTGTGCTGGCGCTTGGTGATTCTACACAGATAATGTCACTGAACCCAAAGACAATGAAAGCATCACCAAAGAGGGTCGAAGCTTTCATAAAAAGGACATCGCCAAAGAGGCTGGTCAAGATAAGGACGCGCTCCGGAAGGGAAATCACGACCACTGAGTATCATCCGCTCTTCATTCTCAGGGATGGGAAAATCAAGAGCGTGAGAGCCGATGAACTATCTGAAGGGACAAGGGTAGCCGTGCCAAGGAGTATTGATATAGAATCGGTCGGCAATAATTTTTATGAACTTATAGAACTGATTAAGGAAGATGACAGGGTATACGTTCCATTCAGGGAAGAATACAGAGAATTGGTCCTGAAGGGAAAAAAAGCATCCGGTCTTACATGGAAGGGTATTGCCAAGAAGATAAGCGTTCCTCTGATGTCTCTTAACTGCTTAATGAACAGGCAGGCAATCAACTTTGCCCATCTTGTCAGGATATTGTCCTTTGCTGGCTTGGATAAAGAGGGTATTGCAAAGGCAATACCCTGCATAAAATCCAGGGTAACGGGAAAGAAATGCAGGATGATCTGGAAAAACTCGCCCGAATTCTCTCGTTTCCTGGGATACAATCTTGCTGAGGGAAGGCTATCAACAACATCTTCTCAGTTGTGGTTCACGAACGGAACACAGGAGATTGTTGAGGACTATGCCAATCTTGTGGAAAAACTATTCGATATAAAACCCTCTATAAATGAATACAAACCGGGCTGCTGGGATGTTATTACATATAGCCATCCCCTGATGAAACTGATGTCCAAGTTCGGAATGTCATATAAGGGAACCAGTGGAAAGACCGTATCAAACCTGTTTCTTTCCAACAGCTCGGAAGAGGAGTTATCAGAACTTCTCAACGGCCTTTACTGTGGCGATGGTTATGTTTCGAAGACCTCCATAGAAATCACGATGAAAAATAAAGGGCTTGCATTTGCTGCCCAGACAGTTCTTATGAGGATGGGAATCATGAGCCATGTTAAAAAGATAGTAAAGGTTGCTACAAACACCGGTTTCAGTGGGGAGTATTACAATGTCCTTGTTTATGGCTATGATAATTTCAAGGTATTTAATGACAAGATTTGGCTGGTGCATCCTGAAAAAATGAGAAGGGTCAACAAGCTCTGTGAGTATAAGGATTCAAACCCGAATGTGGACCTCCTGGACGCAAACCAGCTTGTCAAGAGAACAGCAAGAGAGCTTGGTATAAACGTGAAGAGGAGCAAGAAACATTTCCCAAGGATAGATGCTTATGTATATAATCAGTGCCTCCCGTCAAGGTATGGTATTGAACACCTGGTTGAGAATCTATTTGAGCCTGTCCGGACCTCTGGAAGGGAATCGCAATCACTTCTCATTCTCAAGAAAATATGCAAATCCCATATTCTCTGGGACGAGATAACAAGCATTGAGAACATAGAATCCAGAGAGAAGTGGGTTTATGACTTGACCGTTAAGGACAACCACAACTTCGTTGCCAACAACATCTTCGTCCACAACTCCAATATTGGAGATTCAATATCCTTCGTCCTGGGAAGGTCGTCTTCCAAGGCGCTGAGGGCGAGGAAGGCGCATGAGCTGGTTTTCCAGGGGAGCGCAAGGAAGAGCGCATCTGACGACGCCAAGGTCGCATTGTATTTCGACAACTCCAGGAAAATTCTTCCTCTCGAGGAGAAGAGCGTCTGCATCTCCAGGCGGCTCAACAAGAAGGGCATCTCTACATACCGCCTCAACGGGAAGGTGACCACCAGGCAGCAGATTGTTGACATGTTCGCCCTCGCTGACCTTTCGGCGGACGGGCATAACATAATCCAGCAGGGTGACGTGAACCACATCGTGGAGATGGATGCTGTCCAGAGGAGGAAGATAATAGACGAGATATCAGGGATAGGGGAATACGACGAGAAGAGGAACAAGGCCCAGAAGGAGCTGGAGAAGATAGATGGAAGGGTGAGGGAAGCAGAAATCCTGATTAACGAGAAGCAGTCGATAATGGAGAAGATAAAGGCAGAGAGGGACGCCGCCATAATGTATAAGGATTACGAGTCAGAGCTGGCCAGCGTGAGGGCGGCAGTCATATGGAAGGAATACTCGTCCTCGATGAAGGGCGTTGAGGAGAGCGAGAAGGAAATCACGGAGAAGGAGAAGGAGAGCGAGGACATCGAAAAGAAGATAGCGAAGCACGACGGAATGTTGGTTGAAGAGGAGAAGAAGCTGGAGGACCTGACGAGAAGCGTGCTCAAGGCATCCACCCAGATAGACATCACGAGGAAGATAGAGGAGCTGAGGGGCCACATAGAGAGGAAGAGGGACAGGATAGAATCTAATGAAAGAGAGATTGACAGGATAGAGGCGATGATATCGAGGGTGTCGAGCTTCGAGGCCAGGTCGAACCCGGCGCTGTCCGCTGTCAAGGGTATGGGCGGCGTCCGGGGGTCGCTATCTGAGCTGATAATGGTCCCGGGCCAGTATAGGATAGCTGCGGAGGTTGCGGCAGGGGGCCACATGAGCGACATAGTGGTAGACAGCACCTCGAACGCAGTGAGGTGTGTCAAGCACCTCAAGGCCAACAGGATAGGCCGCGCAAGATTCCTTCCGATGGACAAGATTAGGGGAAGGGAAACCGGCAACCTTCCTGTGGGAGCGGTTGGCTGGATGTCAGAGCTCATCCAGCACGACCCCGAATATTCAGGGATTGTTGATTACGTATTCTCAGGGACGGCGTGCGTCAAGGACATAGACAAGGCAAAGGCCATAGCCTCGAAGCAGAGAGTCCGTATGGTCACCATGGACGGTGACCTGATGGAGGCATCCGGAGCGATAACAGGCGGATTCTACAGGAAAGGCGGGCAAAGCACGCCTGATACAAAGAAGTATGACGAGGAGAGGAAGGCCCTCGGGAAGGAGAACGAAAAATTGAGGATAATCCTCCGGGATTTGAACGAGGAACTGGAGATACTCGCAGAGAAGGAGAAGAAGACAGCCAAGACCACCACCCTGGAGAGGGAGAGGGTCAAGGTCGATGAAACCCTGCGCAGGATAAGGGAGGACAGGAAGGAGCTTTACGAAAGGAAGCTGGTCCTCCAACAGGAAATCGGGAAGCTCAGCATCAACAGGGCAAAGGCAGAGGCGAGGTTCGATAACCTCAAGGTTCAGTGGAAGGAAAGGGCAGGCAACGGCGAGGAAACCACAGAGGAAGGATACCCGAAGGGGCTGGAAGATTACGTGAAGATGGGCCTCCAGAGGCTGAAGGACGTGGAAAGGGAGACTATCCAGAAGATACAGCAACTCGGCCCCGTGAACCTGAAGGCAGTGGAGGATTTTGAATCCCTGCGGACAGAGTTCGAGGACTTCAGGGAGAAGGTGGACAGGATAGTCAGCGAGAAGAACTCCATAATGGAGACCATCTCGCACATAGAGGCGAGGAGGATAGAGACATTCTCCAAGTCCATGGACAAGGTGGCGAAGAACTTCAAGCAGATCTACAAGGAGCTGACAGGCGGGGACGCTGACCTGACCCTGGAGAACCCGGAGGACCTGGAGTCCGGCCTGATGATAAAGGCGCAGCCCCCGGGCAAGAAGCTCCTGAGCCTTGACAGCATGTCAGGAGGGGAGAAGACCCTCACCGCGTTCACGTTCCTGTTCGCGATACAGAGGCACAAGCCCAGCCCGTTCTACATCCTGGACGAGGCCGATGCGGCTCTGGACAAGGCCAACACCAAGAAGATAGTGGAGCTAATCAGGAAACATGCCGGGCTTGCACAGTTCATAATAATATCCCACAACGATGCCCTGGTGAGGGAGGCTGACCAGGTCTACGGAATCTCCATGGAGGACGGGGAATCCAAGGTCATGGGCCTCGAGCTGGGAGACAAGAAGAACAACTGATTTAAAGTTTTCTTCCATATCCGTCACATGGCAGAACTAAATGAGTTGTTCTTCAGGCTGTATGAGATTACGTTCCTTGTAAACAGGGAAGACCCTGAAGTAGGAGAGGAGAAGGCGCTCGAACTGATGGCAAAATATTTCGAGACCGGGCTGAAAAGGGCGTATGACGACATGGGCTTCCGGAAGGGGGATGCCCGGGAGTTTGCCAGAATCGTCGGAGCAAGGGACAGGAGCGTCGGCCTGGATGTCAGATTCCCTGTCGTGACAAAGGATAAGATTGTCTATCAGTTCCACGACGACCCGTTCCCCGGCTTAAAGGGCGAGGTTGAGCCGGAGAAGCTGGACGCAACTTACATGGCGTTCAAGGTCAGGTATCTCCTTGGGGATGATTGGGGCTACACCACAACAAAGCACATATGGAAAGACGGCCACACAGAGCACGTGATTGAGAAGAAGGCCTAAACCTTTAAATACGGGCAATGACATCTAGTTATCAGCAGATTAAAGGTGACTACAGATGGAGGACATGAAGCCGCCACCTAGGAGGGATTGCAATGAGGTGGTCTGGTATAATACGGCAGGGAAGGATGAATTCTGTAGGCCATGCCATTTCTAGGAAGGTCAAGCCGGACAGGTACGGCTGGGATGACGTTGCCCAGCAAATCGTTGGTGCGTTCATACTTTCTGCTCCCATATCTGTCACGCAGGAGGTCTGGCAGCTCGCGCAGCACCTGACCCCTTTAAGGCTCTCGATAATCGTCCTGATGACCGTCGTCGTTACCACGCTAATCCTCTACTATACAAGGTTCCAGAAGGTCGCTATGGAAGAGGTCGGGGAGACCCCGATACCCAAGAGGCTGCTCTCCCTCTTCGTGATATCATACGGCGTGACCGCGAGCGTGCTCTGGATTCTCGGTGTAATCGGGATTGAGATAGTGGACCCGTACTGGAGCATAAAGCTGGTGATATTCGTCGGGTTCTTCTCTTCAATAGGGGCAGCGGCAGCGGACATCCTCAGGTAGGATGCTGGGTAAAGGCGGGCTTTAAATTATTTCACGACCATACATCTAGAGGTTGGAGGAATGTTTGAACCTATTTATAAGAAGAGCAGGCTTGTTGTTGGAAACCCGGAGAGCCCCATAGGGATAGTTTCCCTCTGGACGAAGAACAGGAAGCTGGCCGAGAGGCTCGACCCTAACAGGTACGCGGTCATCGGACAGATGTTCAGCGCAGAAAGAGGGTTGGACATACTCGTAAGGAACCTCCTCGCAAACCCCTCAATAAGGGCGCTCGTGATAACCGGCTCTGACATGTCAAAGTCAGGCATCATCCTTCGCGACTTCTTCAGGAACGGGTTCGGGAGGGGGAGGAAGGAAGTGACAGGAAAGGAGTGCTGGAGGGTTAGAAGCGAGTTCCCCGGCTACATAGAGATGGACGTCCCGGAGGAGGCGCTCAATGAACTTAGGGAAACCATATCCATCAATCTGATAGAGAACCTGACCAACGAGGAACTGGAGAGGATACCGGTCCCTGAGAAGGTCAGAGAGAAGAGGGTCATAATGAGGAAGGAGGAAGAGGTAAAGGATTATGACGGTAATTATGAGGGCTATGTGATAAGGCACGGCAAGGTTGCTGGTGTCTGGCTGCAGGCGGTTGAGACCATAATGAAGTTCGGTAAGCATTCAAGCACCCACTATGACGACAACCAGAAGGAAATCATTGACATGATTACGATAATAGAGGATGAGGACCCTGACAACCTCCACATCCCTGATTTCCTGCCCTGCTCGAGGGAGGAGATAGAAACCTACATGTCCAGGATAATCACGGACTTCAGGGAGGAGGGGACCAGCTATACCTATGGCTCGAGGATGAGGAGCTGGTTCGGGCACGACCAGGTGAAGGAAGCCGTTGCAAAGCTCGTGAGGGAGCTGAACTCCAGGGCCGTGGTGATAAGCCTCTGGGACAGCACCAAGGACCTCACGATAGGGGGGAGCCCCTGCCTCAACCACATATGGCTGAGGGTGAAGGATGACAGGCTCTTCCTTACCGCAACGATAAGGAGCAATGACATGTTCGAGGCATATCCTGAGAACGCGTTCGGCCTGAGGGCGCTCCAGGAGGTGATAAGGAAGGATCTCAACGGGGAGTTGAGGAAGAAGGGAAAGCACAACGAGATAAGGCTTGGTTCCCTGATAATAAACTCCCAGTCAGCTCACGTTTATGATGACTGCTTCGAGAGCGTCCAGAAGATAGCGAAGGAGAACCTCCATAAATACCTGCCCGTTCCGAGCGAGACGTATGACAGGAAGGGGAGCTTCGTCATAGAGATATCAGGCGATGAGATTAAGGCCAGGCACCAGTCCATGTCAGGTGAGAGCCTCGGAGTCTACACAGGGAAGACTGCAAAGGAGCTCAGGGACATCCTTTCCAGGGAGAACCTTATAGGTAACGTGCAGCACGGGATGTATATGGGGCTGGAGCTCCAGAAGGCTGAGTTCGCGATTCAGAATGGCCTTCGATACACGCAGGACGAACCCCTTCCGAAGCCAGAACCCGTCGGAAGGCCTGAGGGTCACGTTCACCGCCTTTCAAGGATGGGGCCCATAACCACGGACGGAAGGGAGGGTGACATGCTTCCAACGCACGGTCGCCTCATCTCAAAGAAGCGCCTGCCCGAGACAGGGGAGGTCGTGCTCACCTACATAGTCAACGACAAGGAATTCCCAACAACCAGGATAAGGGCAGAGGACGAGGAGGAGTTCAGGGACTTCCTCAAGAAGAAGGGTCTGGGAAGGGTTTTTTAATCAGCTTACGAGAGCTCCGCTGCGATCCACTTCTTCAAGCCAATAAGCAACCAGAAAATGCTACTCCTACCCGGCTTTTTAACATAACAAAACAATTATATACAGCATGAAAAAACACGTTCTTCTCATAAACACCAAGGCCTACAGGGAGGGGGTTGGTCAGGGGGCTGTCAGCCTTGCCAGGATATGCAGGAGGCTTTCTTCCAATTCCGTAGAGATAGTGCTGGCGGTCCAGCCCTATGACATCCCGCTCGTCTCAAAGATAATAACGACGTTCGCGCAGCACATCGATGCCGTTGAACCAGGGGCGCACACGGGACGAATCCTTCCTGAGGCGGTGAAGGCCGCTGGGGCCAGCGGGACCCTGATAAACCATTCGGAATGCTGCCTTAACACCAGTGAAATCCGGCAGAGGGTTGAGAGGGCAAGGGAGTCAGGGTTGGTCTCTGTTGTCTGCGCGCCTTCCCCTCCAATGGTAAGGAAGATAGCAAAGCTGAAGCCTGATTACATAGCGATAGAGCCGCCAGAGCTCATAGGCACGGGGATATCGGTCTCCCAGGCAAAGCCATCCGTGATAACGAAATCCGTAAAGCTTGCCGGAAGGGTCAAGGTTCTCACCGGGGCAGGCATATCCACAAGCCAGGACGTCTCAAAGGCGCTGGAACTGGGCACGTCCGGTGTCCTCGTGGCATCGGGAATAGTCAAGTCAAAAAGCCCTGAAAAAGCAATAAAAGAACTCTTAAAGGGGTTTGGTTAGCAACAAATCAGGATTTCTTTATGGTGAACCTCTTCTCAAGCCTCTCCAGGATATCCACGATGCCGCCGTATTCCAGTTCGGTGTACGGCAGCATGGCAGCGCCTGAGAAGCCCTGCTTCCTTATGTCAGTGGCCTTCCTTGAGACCTGGTTCCTCACGTAATCCCAATAGGGATGGTCAAAGGCATCGGCCGGTTCTGTGAGCTTTCCTTTCTGGACGCAGAACGCCGCGCAGCTGACAATGGGCGGGCCGTCGAAATATGATATCGTTGAGTTGAGCTTCACTGGCATCAGGGGGCCAACATGAGAGCCTCTCATGAATCCTGCCACTAGATGACCTATGCTGTATGGGGAGAGTATCTCACCCGTTGCAGGGAACTCCTTCTGGGTCCTTATGAGCATGACAGGGTCGTCCTTTCCCGTATACTTCCCTGCGATGTTATGAAGCCTCGTGGTGCTTACTACAGCGGCCTGGTCTCCTTTTGCCCGTGACCAGACGGATTCCACGATGAACCTTTCATTATCCCTTATGAGGGCCGCGAGGTCGTAAATCTCCTCAGGGACCTTCAGGGATATGACCTTGTCCCCCTTGGTATAGTTAACATCCATGACCTTGAACGTGAAGCCCTTGTTTATGGATGGTGAGAGCAGCAGCCCTGCGCAGTGCATGGGGTCGGAAAAACCCAGGTAAAGGGGAAGGTTGTACGCTCCAGGGTCTGTCTTATCCGCTGCGAAGAAAAGGAACGGCTCGTTCGGCCTCTCTTCTATCTCCATCTCGCAGACAGCAGGCCCCATTCCCTTTACGTTTCCGGAAAAAGAGCTCTTGAGGAGGTCCTGACCTGCACCGTACAGGCCCTGCTCCTTCGCGACCTTCGTCCCCTCTATGAAGGCGTTCCATGCGAGCTTGTGGACGTCCTTGTTGCCCTTCCCGTTGAAGTGGGTCATGAGTATCGCTATGTCATCCCCTGTAGAACTCACGTAGAAATCCTCAATTAGACCTCCGTTCCGGCCCACGAAGCCCTTGACTGTTTCCATGAGCCTCTGGCTCGGCTTTATGTGTCCCCCCACTGAACCTATATCAGCCTTTATAACAGAAAGCGTTGTCTTGACCCCAGCCATGTTTTATAATTCACTTCCTGATATTTATAAGTTGGCTTCAGAAGAAATCAGAATCACACCATTAACTTATAAAATTTGGTTTCATAGATATTATATGAAAAAGCATTGCCTTGGTGATAATCCTCCATATGACATTGATACGAAGACGTTAGATGTAGGTTTTGTTGAATTCTTGATGGTTGAGAGCATGGAAGATCCGAGGGTTTGTCTTTTTCTTTTGCCATTTAGTCTTCCAGGAAAAATTTATAGGGCAGCAAAGAATGCTTATTTTCATGCCAAACAGATTCCGCACACCCATCTTACCATGAGCGATTACCGAGGAAGCTAAATATCACTAATTCTGTTCGCTCGCAACTATATGACCGAAAGTTATATTATGAACCTTAACAAAGTATTAACATGCCTGATATCTGGAAGCCCGTAAGGACTGGCGGCAGGCCCCCTGAATACAGGATGTTCATCAACGGAAGATGGGTTCCTTCTTCGAACAGGGGGACTTTCGAGGTAAGGGACCCGGCCAGAGGGAAACTGGTTGGAAGGGTTCCGGCTGCGCTGAAGAAAGACGCCGGAGCCGCGATAGAGGCTGCCTGGAATGCCAGGCCTTCAATATCGGGAATGGAAACGCACCAGAGGGTCGAGCTTCTTGACAGGATTTCCAGCCTCGTTAAAGAGCACGGCAAGGAGCTCGTGAATATCATATCCAAAGAGGCTGGCAAGCCCATCCACTATGCAGAGGGTGAAGTGAAGGCAACGGCAGAGCGCCTCCATCTCGCTGCAGAGGAGGCCAGGTCATTCACCTCGGAGTTCATCCCAGGGGATTTGGTTCCGGGGACGTCCAACAGGATGGCAATCGTCAGGAGGAAGCCCCTCGGAGTAGTCCTCGCAATATCACCCTTCAACTACCCGCTTTTCATAAGCATATCCAAGGTCGCTCCCGCGCTCGCGGCAGGTAATTCCGTTGTCCTGAAGGCTGCTTCAGATGACCCGATATGCATGCTCATGTTCGCCAGGCTTGCGGAGCTCGCGGGCGTTCCCAGGGGGGTCCTGAACGTGATAACTGGCTCAGGCTCTGAGATAGGCGATTTCATGGTATCGCACCCAAAGGTGAGCATGGTTTCCTTCACAGGAAGCTCGGGTGCAGGGAAGCACATAGCAAAGGTCGCGGGCATGAAGAGGCTTCACCTCGAGCTCGGAGGAAAGGGTCCCGCGCTCGTGTTTTCAGACGCTGACCTCGAGTTGGCTGCAAAGGAATGCCTTACAGGCGCGCTGAAGTATTCCGGCCAGAGGTGTGACGCGCTCTCGAGGATTATCGTGGAGGACAGGATAGCGGACAGGTTCACAAGGATGCTCGTCAGGGGCGCGAAATCCTGGAAGGTAGGCCCAACCTCAAGTCCAAATACGCTCATAGGCCCGCTCATAAACAAGGGAGCGTTAGAGAAGGTGGAATCCCTGGTGGAGGATGCCAGGGAGAAGGGCGCGAGAGTGCTTCTCGGCGGGAAGCGCCTGAAGGGACTTTACTATGCACCGACCGTCCTGGACAAGGTCACCACGAAGATGGACATCGCGTGGGAGGAGACGTTCGGGCCTGTCGTGACCGTCATGCGCGTCAGGGACGGGAAGGAAGCAATAGAGATAGCTAACCAGTCCAAGTATGGCCTGGACGCGAGCGTGTTCACGAGCGACATAGACAGGGCCATAAAGACGGCAAAGGCGCTCGAGGACGGGACGGTCACCATAAACGGCCACCCGGCCCACGGCCTTGGCAACTTCCCATTTGGCGGTGACAAGGATTCGGGCATCGGCAGGGAGGGCCTCCGCTACTCGATAGAGGAAATGACCAAGCTCGACACCATCGTCTTTTCCCTCAAGAAATAAAGACTGGTCGGTTATTTAAAACAGGTTTCCATATTCTTGAAAGTGATGTCATGATAATCCCTGACCATGAGATAAGGAAGCTCCTTAAGGAAGGGAAGATTTCCATAGAGCCTCTGGATGACCCGGATGACCAGATACAGGCATCCTGCGTTGACCTGAGGCTGGGCGACGAGTTCAAGGTATTCAAGCACACCCACGAACCCTTTATAGATTCCAGGAACCCCAAGGATTACACGGAGAAGCACGTGTGCGGGGACAAGCCATTCGTCCTTCATCCCGGAGAGTTCGTCCTTGGGATAACCAAGGAGAGGATAAGCATCCCCTCTGACCTCGCGGCTTACGTTGATGGCAGGTCATCACTCGGACGGTTGGGAGTGACAGCACACATAACCTCGGGGTGGGTTGACCCGGGATTCTCAGGGAAGCTGGTCCTGGAGATATCCAACCTCGGGAAGATGCCCGTGACCCTCTATCCGGGGATGAAGATGTGCAAGCTCCTTCTGATGAAGCTCACCTCCCCCGCAGAGCTCCCCTATGACAAGAGGAAGAACGCAAAGTATCAGGGACAGGACGAGATTCACCAGAGCAGGATACACCAGGATAAGTAGAACCCTTTTACTGCTACTCTCTTCGCCATTTAACCGTAAGGCAGGTAACAGCAACGAATCTTACTCGGTGACAAAAGCGTTCGCGGAAAAACACCCTTTTCTTTGCATAATGTGAAAGCATGTACGGAAAAAACGGGTGTAGATTCTTCCTATTGCTTATCGGCCTGCAGAAGTGGTAACTCTCGTAAGCCGATTAAAAGAATCTCAGCCCCTCTGCTATCTCCTCTTCCTTCTTCTGCTGGGCGGGTGACTGATATGATGGAGCCGGTTGGTAGTAGGATTGCTCCTGCGCCTGGACCTGGGGTTGTAGAACGCCAGGAGGTTGCGGAGGACCCATCTCAACCCTCCTGTGGTGTCCTAGGTCGTCCCAGACCAGCCTAGAGAACCTCTCGTTGCACGCCCTGCAGCTGAAGGTTGCCTTGAGCAGGAGCCTTGCGGGCTCCCCGTCCATCACCTGGACGAGCTCCTCCTCAGAAATGAATGACCCACCGTTGCACTTCGGACAGTTCATGGATAATAATTGGTTCCCAAAGGATTTAAACGAACCCTTTTTTTACACTCTTCCCAAAAGCGTTCACGGAAAAACTTACTTGAGTAAATGGGTTTCTCCCTCTGCCTGGCTCCCCCCTGTCTGTATTTCGAGCTTGGCCTTATGGTAGAATTCCCGCAGGTTACTGCATCCGGCTCCTGCTATCGCTCCCTTGACCGCGTAGATGTCGGTCGGGAGATGCTTCGAGATGCTCCCCTTGTGGAGAACGAATCCCTCTATCCCCTCTGCAAAGAAGGTTCTCGAATCAGCATGGTTATACCTCCTCATGGACTTGGCCCTTGCAGAGCCCTCCCCCCAGTAGGGCTTCACGTAAGCGCTTACCTCTGAGAGGTCAGAGCTGTCCTCGGACGATATCCTGAATCTCCTCTCCGTCAGGGGCATAGGGCTCTCTGTGAATCCTGCGAAGAACTTGCCCATCATTATCAGGTCAGCCCCCAGGGCGAACGCTATTGCCATGTCGCCTGTGGAGGTTATCCCCCCGTCAGAGCATATGGGAACGAACTTCCCTGTCTTTGAGAAGAACCTGTCCCTTGCCCTTGCAATCTCTGCGACCGCGGTTGCCTGGCCCCTTCCAGAGGACTTGACCCTTCTCGTTATGCAGGTCGAGCCAGAGCCCTGGCCTATCTTGACGCAGTCGGCACCGAGGCTTGCGAGGAAGTCGAAGCCCTCCCTGTCCACTATGTTCCCCGCTATTATCGGGACCCTGAACCTTTTGTAGTTCTCCATTGCCTCCTCTGTGTAGTCAGAGTGCGCGTCAGACGAGTCTATGCACAGGAAATCGGCGCCAGCCTTCACCAGATGCTCCGCCCTTGTGACGTCCTCCGGGTGTGTGGATACGGCACCAGCGACCCTCAGCCTCTTGTCCCTGTCAATGAAGGCCTCCGGGTAGAAGTGCTGCTTCTTGAGGTCGTCATAGAAAACAACGGACTTGAGGTTCATCCTGTCGTCAACTATCGGGAGGGCGCCTATGCCCGCGCCAATCATCATCTCGTTTGCCTCCCCGAGGGTTATGCCGTCCCTGCCCACGAGCAGCCTGTCAGCGGGTATCATCCTCTCCCTTATCTCCTTGTGGATGTCCTTGTCAGGGTGGTATCTCTTATCCGTTATCAGGCCGACGAGCCTCCCGTCATCAGTGACAGGGAAGGTCGAGTAGCCGTGCAGCTTACCTATCTCAAGGAGCTTGTTTATCCTGTCATTGGGAGAGACGGTCATCGCGTTGTAGACGAATCCTGCCCTGAACCTCTTGACCTTCCTGACCTCCTCTGACTGCTCCTCCACAGGAAGGCTGTATGGAAGGACTCCCAGGCCTCCGTGCTGGGCAAGCGCTATCGCCAACTCGTGCCCTGTGACGGACTGCATGGCAGCGCTGAGGAAAGGGAGCGGAATCTCTATCCCGTCGGTTATCCTGCTCCTCAGGGAAACCTTGCTTATGTCAGAAGCCCTGGTCGTCCGACCAGGGATTATCAGGAACTCAGAAAACGACCTCGAAACCTCGCTCGTGAATCTAGCCATATAATAATTTGGTAGAAAGAAATTTATTGCTTACGGCAGCCTCTTAGGAAAAACCTACACTTTCTGGACGAATCCCGGAGAGGGCTCGAACAAGAGGCCCTGGGACTTCAGCTTCTCTATGACCTCTTCCACGTCCTTCTCCTCCACACCCTGCCTCACTGCCTCGTTCCTTATGTCGTCGAGGGAGAGCTCCTTCTTGGTTTCTGACATCCTGTTTATCAGGTCGAGTATCACCCTTATCCTGCTCCTCTCGGACGAGGTGGTCGCACCCTCTGCCCTGTCAACGTCAATCTCCCCTGTCTCCGGGTCCATCCCGAGCTGCATCAGGGAGAACTTCATGAGCTTGATTGCCCTCTGTGCGTCCTCCTTCCTGACCTCCTTCTGGAGCTGCACCTTTGCCGAAGCCTCCGAGAGCCTTATGAGCGCCTCGAACTGCCTCATGGTTATCGGTATGGCATCGGTCTTCCCTTCCGTTTTCTTCCTCGTTTTAAGGTAGAAGTTCCTGAGATACCTCCCTGCCTCCCTCGTGAGTTTCGGGTGGCATTTGTCCTTGGCGTATGCTATGTATTTCCTCACGAAATCCCTGTCAAGCTTCGGCTTGGCAGCAGCGTAATCCTCCTCCCTCGTCATCAGGACGTGGTCAACTATGCTCTTGTCCATTGCCGCGTCAGGGGTGTCCCTCAGCGCGAACTTGAGGTCGAATCTTGAGAGGAGGGTATCGGGAATGATTATCTGCTTTGATATGGGCATGTAGGTGTCGAACCTGGAGAACTTCGGGTTCCCTCCGGCCAGGACCGCCGTCTTTGCAGGCAAAGTGGCTACAATCGATGCCTTTGCAATGGATATCGTCCCCTGCTCCAAAGCTTCGTGCATTGCCACCTGGTCTTCCACGCTCATCTTCTCGAACTCATCAATCGAGAGGAGACCCTTGTTGGAGAGGACAAGCGCCCCTGCCTCCAGGACCCATCCCCCCATGAACTGCTCGTCCTTTGTGACGGTTGCCGTCAATCCTGCGCCAGTTACCCCCTTTCCTGAGACATATCTCCCGCGGGGGACGATATCAGGGACCATCTTGAGCAGCTGCGATTTACCCGAAGCAGGGTCACCGATTACTAAAATGTGTATGTCACCCCTCAGCCGGTTCCCGTCCTTTAGCGTCTGCGGCACCCCGCCAAATAGCTGGAGTATTATGGATTCCTTTATCTCCCTCAGGCCATATAGGGTCGGGGCGAGGGAGTCAACGAACGTTTCGTATATCTTGTCGCTGGAAGCAAGCCTCTTTATCTCCTCCTCTTCCTCCTTGCTTATATCGAGGTTGTGCCAACCGATTTCGACGGCTTCCACGTGGTTGGCGTCGACGTAGAAATCCAGCTTTGCCGAGTAGCTCTTCCCCTTGGGTATCTCCATCAGCGCTCCTGTTATCCTTATCCTGTTTCCTGGGTCTGTTATTCTCCTTCCCTCTGTGGAGACCAGGTCGTCTGTAAGGAGGATTGTCATCTGCGAGGGGCGGTCGCCCTCTGTCAGTTCGAACGGCTCCTCTATGACTATCCACCTGGTATCAATCATCTTCTCCTCGAGCTTCTTGAAGTCCTTCCTGTTGCCGCAGTTGCACTGGAAGGGCTTTCCTATGAAGTTTCCTTTCCTCTCTATCACTATCTTGTCCCCGCAGTCCGGGCACTCGTATGATACTGAAAGAATCTCCGGCCTTATCTCAGAGGCCTTCCTCACTGTCCCCTCTATGCATATGAATTTCCTGAGGTTCCTGGAGCGGAGGTCCCTTATGTTTATCTGCGAGGGGTGGTTGAAGAACCTGACGTTTACCGGGCCCGGGAGGTCTATCGCCTCCACTGCCTCCCTGAAGCATCCCAGGGCGAAGACCGCGTTGTCCAGAAGCAGGTCCGCGAGCTCAGGGCTGAACCTGGACAGTAGCTTGAAGTCAATGTTCAGGGAAAGCTCCTCCAGCGCGGCCTTGTTTATCTCCTTCTTGTATCTCCTGTGGATGAACTCCTTGAACCTGGACACCATCTCTGCCCTCTTCTCATCTGTCTTATCCTTCTTATCCTTTTCCCCCATCCATGACACCAAGAAACCTTGACATAAGAATTATGGAAGAATGGCTTTTAAATGATAAGTGAACCTTTAGAATCTGGAAACAGATAGAAATAAATAATTAGCATGGAATAATTAGATATGAACAGAGAATCCATTGCCGAAGACATGGAAAGCGCCGGTTTTCCTGTCATAGAGTCCTTATCGAATTGCGTATATGGGGTTGGTGAAATTCCCTTTTCAACAGAATGGTTCCCGAAAGGGCAATTTTCCGGTGTCATCAAAGAGATTAAATCAGCAATGGACGGCTATAACATTCGGTTTGTTTATGTGCCTGATTTTAGTACTGAACACATATCCGTTCATCTCCCGCCGATTGAATTGCCTTCGGGGTTCTATGCCACGGTCTTTCCAAAAAACGTCAATCTTTACAATCTTCATGAAGGCGATGGTTATAATCTGATATGCATATTTGGAACGAATCCTGATAGTCGCAAAGATGTCTTTCCATTCGATAGCGGCGGAGAATACCTAGGGATGCGGGGGTCAAAAAAAAGGAAAGGATTGGTTACATAAAGCATTTGAAAAAACTG
>Ga0307419_10000345_pt1 | contig 22870 bp, 13 predicted proteins | sample SalMarWE160230MG_2_FD_202512 | JGI IMG/M metagenome (GOLD analysis project Ga0307419, IMG submission 202512) | Salt marsh sediment microbial communities from the Plum Island Ecosystem LTER, Massachusetts, United States - WE1602-30 | ecosystem: Environmental > Aquatic > Marine > Intertidal zone... | reverse complement strand
TTCGCGGCGCCGGTATCGAGGAGGCAGGCGCTTATCGACGTGTCTGAGTCATCCACCGTGACGTTTATCTGATGAAGGTTTCCGGTCTGCCTGGTGTTGTTGGAAGGGGTTGGTGAAACGAAGGCTATCTCTGGGGGGACATCGGATGTATCCCCGCCGCCGTAGCCGTCAAATCCTGTCACATTGAACCAGATGAAAGTATCGTTGGATGATGCACCGAAATCACCCAGGAGCTGGCAGTCCCATGAGGAGCAGTTGGATTCTGTGTAATTCCAGTCAAGGCAGTGGCATATCCTGTCAACGTCAACGCCGTTCTTTGGAATGTAAATCTCTGCATGATCGAAAACCAGGCCGGAATCGTTGAGCGCAAATATGGATGTGAGGTCCACTATGCCCTGAGGCATATCACCGGAGTAGCTCTGTATGAACTGTGAGGTCAGGTTGATATCCCCTGTTATCGTCAGGTTAACAACCCTCGTCGTCTGGTTGTATAATCCGTCCTCGTTCTCTATGATAAGCGTGTAATTACCGCCTGAAACGAGGTTGTCTGACACAGAACCGTTTCCTGAGGTTATTATATCTCCTGTATCATCGGCTATCTTTATGGTGCTGTTTCCTGATACCTGTCCCCCTGAAAGATAGATTGTCACATTGACCGTCTCAGAATCGATGATATCGAGATTCTGGCTCGAGTTGCTAACGGCAGTGTACATCATAGTAGAGTTGGATGTTATGCTGCAGGATATGGTGCTCGTCCCGCTATCACCCGGGTAGTAAGTATAATTGAACCAGCCCGACAATGTCTGGCCTGACTGTATCAATGTGCTGTTGTCAAACATGGTCACAGTATAGCCGCTCAGTTCCTGTGAGATATTGTGGTCCCTGACGAGGCAGGATATCCCCACAGGATCGTTCTTCAGGACGCTTCCCGAATCCATGTAGGCAGTCACGTTCGAGTATCCCCAGAACCCGAACGACATGTCATCCGTGACATTAATGTTTCCATAAGTGTCATTGGCGTAAATCCTCCAGACCACGGAGCTGCCTGGCATTACAGAGGAGTTGGACCAAAGGAAGACAGTCTGGCTGGTCAGTGCCTGAGGAGAGCCGTAAACCGATTTGTTCTCCATCTTTCCGGTTTCGTTGGTTTCCAGCCATGCCGTGTCAGGGTAAGGCTCTGTCCACGCGGCCGAAAGGTTGACGGTATCTCCCCTGTGTGCAGTCGTTACGTATTGGCTTCCTATCGTCTGGTTCTGATAGGACCATAAAGGAGCGACAGAGTCGCTGATGGTGAGAAGATGATATGATTCTGCGGAGGTAAAGTTGTTGTCGCCTGAATAATTGGCCGTTATGTTGTAATTCCCGGTTTCCCATGAGCTGATGTTGACAAGAGGACTGGAGCCTGATTGTATCAGGCTGCCGTTCTCGTAAAGGTTCACATTCCCTGACACGTTTAGATAAGCAGTTATGTTTACAATGTCAGTAGAGTATGCCATGTAGTCAGAGTCTGTTCCGTTGAGCAGGAGGGTTATTTCCGACGTTATCTTCTGGACGGTCAGCGTCCATGATGTTTCGTTCGAGGTGTGGTTCTGGTCCCCTGTGGAATTGGAAACATACACCCAGAGTCCGGCACCCAGTCCATCAATCTCCGGATTACCTACCACACTTCCGTTCCTGTAAAGGCTGACCGCCCCGGCGAACACAGAAGCTGTCGCATTGCTGGTCTCACCGTACGTTATGGTGAGGTTATCCTCGCTTCCGTTCAGCCACAGCCAGATGGGGTTCGGTGCCTTGTTAACGGTGAGGAACCAGTTCCCAGAAGAGCCCGTATGGTTGTCATCCCCAGAGCAGTAAGCAGTGAAGTTCCAGTAACCGACCCCCAGCACGTCCTCGTACGGACTCGCGACAAGGGAATCGTTCCTGTACAGAGAGATGGGACCATGATCGCAGGTTGCGGTCACGTTCACCGAATCCCCGTAAGTCTGTCCCATATCGCTCTCTGAACCGTTCAGTAACAGGCTCGTTGAAGATGCAACCTGTCCAACGGTCAGGTAATAAACCACACCCGTCGCATTGTCGGTGTGATTGTCATCCCCGGTGGCATTCGCCCTGTATTCCCAGTATCCAGCTCCGAGAATCCCTTCCTCTGGATTGCTGACCAGCGAACCGTTCCTGTGGAGGTAGAATGTCCCTGCTGACGAATACCCGCTCGCATTGCTGGTCTCGCCGTAATCTATTCCCATATCGCTCTGCGAGCCGTTCAGGTAAAGCCAGACCATGATGCTGGTCTTGTCCACACTGAAATACCATGTGTCAGAGACGTTGAGATTGTTTCCTGTATCGTTCGCCCAGGACCTCCAGTAGAAGTATCCTGCGGGTATCGTTGCATTGAACTGGTAGATTCCACCACCATTGGTGTACATCGTGTAGTTATGCGGAGAGCCGGATATGTTGGTTTCTATCAATACGGTATGCACTGTCGTGCTCGCATCCCCCCAGGTTATGTTGAAGAACGAAAGGCCGGTCGAATACTCGCTTACTATGCCGGTTGAGTTGTCAGTCCAGTAAGGCGGGATGCTGTCGCTGACACTCATGATATGCATCGACTCGCCTGACGTGTGGTTCTGGTCTCCGTCGATGTACGCTGTTATATTGTTGGTTCCTGTTTCTGTGAATATGGACAGGTTCTCGAGCGGCGGTAATCCATAATCATATAGCGACCCGTTGACGTACAGTGATATGTCCTCTGGTATGTCTGCGTAAACCGTTATGTTGAGCATCTCACCCTGGTATATTGTGAAGTCATCATCGGTTCCATTCAGCAGGAGAACCAATCCCGGATCTATCCTGTTGACAGTGAAGAAGACTGACATTGAATTTACAGTATAGTTATTGGTTGCGGGGAAGACCAGCGTGTAATTCCAGTAACCGGCTCCCAGGATTTCCTCGTGCGGATTAGCAACCGGTGAGGAATTCAGGTAGAGCTGGAGGCTTCCTTCAGGATAATCCCTGTAACCCGATGCGTTGGTGGTGTTCCCGTACCAGAAGTCTCCCGGCGTCTCTGATCCGTTGACCAGCAGTGTTATCGGCATGTCACCCTTTTGTATCGTCAGGAATGACGTCTCTGAGCAGCCCGTATAATTATCATTGCCGTTCCAGTATGATGTGTAATTCCAGTATCCCGCTCCCAGAAGAATTTCCTCGGTGAGGGTTCCTGTCCCCGAATCTACCATGCTCCCGTTCCTCTCCAGATAGTACGTTGCCCCTGAAACATTAATTCCCGCTGTTCCATTCGCCTCTGTCGGGTATGTTATGGTGTTGTCCTGGTTCACTGTCCCTGAATTCAGCCACATGCTGATCTCGCATGAGGCCTTACCTACATCAACCCTGAAGGTCGTCTCGTTTGTCGTGTAGTTCTGGTTTCCTGAGCTGTTCGCCAGATAGATGTGAGTCCCTGCGGAGAGAACCTCCTCCTCTGGGTTTGAAACAGGACTCTCATTCCTGAACAGGCTCACTGAACCCGCGAACACGTGCGCTGTCGCATTGCTGGTCTCACCGTACGTTATGGTGAGGTTGTCCTGGGTCCCGTTCAGCCAAAGCCAGATGGGGTTCGGTGCCTTGTTAACGGTGAGGAACCAGTTCCCAGAAGAGCCCGTATGGTTGTCATCCCCAGAGCAGTAAGCAGTGAAGTTCCAGTAACCGACCCCCAGCACGTCCTCGTACGGACTCGCGACAAGGGAATCGTTCCTGTACAGAGAGATGGAACCAAAGTCGCAGGTTGCGGTCACGTTCACCGAATCCCCGTAAGTCTGTCCCATATCGCTCTCTGAACCGTTCAGGTAAATGCTCGTTGAAGATGCAACCTGTCCAACGGTCAGGTAATAAACCACACCCGTCGCATTGTCAGTGTGATTGTCATCACCTGTTGCATTAGCCCTGTATTCCCAGTATCCAGCTCCGAGAATCCCTTCCTCTGGATTCCCAACCAGCGAACCGTTCCTGTAAAGGGTGAATGTCCCTGCTGACGAATATCCGCTTGCGTTGCTGGTCTCGCCGTAATCTATTCCCATATCGCTCTGTGAGCCGTTCAGGTAAAGCCAGACCGTTATATCTGCCTGGTTAACCGCATAATAGCTGGTGTTGCTAGCCGAGGTGTAATTCCCTGTCTCCGATGCATTGCACACATACTCCCAGTAACCAGCACCCAGAGTGACCAGCGTATCATTTTCCCCATTAATATTTGAATCATTCCTGTAGAGGTTAGCCGTTACCTCTGAGTTGTTCGCATAACACGTGGCTGTCGTTCCGGTCCCATACGTTACCGGAGAGCCTGGCAAGAGATCGATGAATGTTCCCGTTGTCCTTTTCCCTACGTCAACCCTGAACGTCGTCTCGTTTGTCGTGTAGTTCTGGTTCCCGGAAGTGTTGGCTTTGTAAACATGAGTCCCTGCGGAGAGAACCTCCTCCTCTGGGTTTGAAACAGGACTCTCATTCCTGAACAGGCTCACTGAACCCGCGAACACGTGCGCTGTCGCATTAATCGTTTCCTCGTAGGTAGTTGTCATGTTGGACTCAGAGCCGTTCAGCCACAGCCAGATGGGGTTCGGTGCCTGGGTCACCTGGTAGGATATCTGATCTGTCCAGTTCCAGTTGCCCAACGTGTCGTTGGCATACCATCTATATGTGTACGTGCTGACGCCGAGTGTCGGGATGGTGACGTAATATTCATCCCCGCTTACCTGAATCTCACCGGTATGGTAAGTATAATTGACCCCATCGAACTCGAGGATTACGTCGCTAATCACTGATGTTGTGTCAGTCCATGTCACGTTGAATAGGTGCGTCTGGGAAGAGGAGTATGTAACAGGACTTGTGGGCGATGTGGTATTGGCGCTCCATTCAGGCGGGATGCTGTCGTATGTAAACCGGATCGTGTCGTTAAGTCCCATGTTCCCGAGGGTGTCGTTGCAGTAAACGAATAGCTGCCTTGTCCCTTCTGACGGAGATGATATGACATCAAACCAGTTGGTTCCTAAACCGGATAGCGTGGAATTGCTGCCACCGTCTAGGTTCCACAGGCATGTTGAGGCCGGGTCACCTGTCGTGACGTTGAGGTCGATACCCGAATTATAGCTAACGTTTCCTGGATTTTCTATCGTTATTGCTGGCGGGGTGCTGTCAATGTCAAAGCTCGCGGAGGAAGCTGGGGAGTAATCATTCCCGTCATAAGTCCTGCACCTCACGTACCTGGTCCCCGTTTCCAGTGGGGTCTCAATCCCACAGCTCATGCTCCCGTACGGTGATGACTGGTCGTCCCAATCGCCTGACGTGCAGTTCTGGTTTGATATCGAGGGAACGCAGGAATCATCGTCATCGAGGCAGCAGTAAAGGTCGAGATTGTCGCTGTCATCATCATCCTGCCCGGTCGGGGTGATGACCTGGATCTTGCCGCCCACTATAGGATTGGTTGATTCAGAGATACCAATAAGGACAGGTGCGGTGTTCTGGACGATCTCTGTCCCGTTGACGACGGAACCGTTCTCATACCCGTCGTATGGTGTGACAGAGCACTTTATCACGTCACCCTTGGTGGTATTCCCTGAAAGCAGCAATGACGTTGTCCCTGTTCCATACTCACCGAACACGAGGGAAGTCCCGACATACCAGTCGAAGTAATAACCCTGCGAGTCTCCCTCGGAATCAGTCCATCCAGAGACAGTGCACGTCAGGTCCCTGCTCGTGTTCGCAAGGTCAGGCGTCACATCCACCAGAGAGACAGAGGGCTCGTTGTTCTCACGGAAGTTCAGCTGCGCTGACTCGTTGAGGTTCCCGTAGCTGTCATTCGCCCAAACGGTCAGGTTGTAATCAGTCCCGTCTGTCGTGGACAGGTCGTAATAGCATGAGACACTTTGTCCTGCCCCTACCCTCGTCATGGTCAGGTTCGCGGCGCCGGTATCGAGGAGGCAGGCGCTTATCGACGTGTCTGAGTCATCCACCGTGACGTTTATCTGATGAAGGTTTCCGGTCTGCCTGGTGTTGTTGGAAGGGGTTGGAGAGACTATGTCTATGTAAGGCGGGTCAACGTCAAGGGCGTGGAAGTAAAGGCTGTCCGGTTGCGTCATGTTCATGTTGCCCCTGGTGTCGTTGGCGTATATGCGGGTAACGTTGTAATAACCAACTACTGGGGTGTCGCTCCATTCATATGTAAAGTATCCTGTCTGGTTCTCTGCTTCAATCGTTACGTACACCTGATTCCAGCTTATTTCATCATAGTCCTCTCTCGTTACGTTTGAATCGAAATAAACCCCCCTTATCCTCATGTCCCTGTTGGTGGTCTTGTTCTGCCATGTGAGGGTTATTGCGGGGTCTGTCACGATGATGCTCACATTACCTGTTCCCGTAATCCCGAATCCCGATATATTGACCCATTCTGAACCGTTGTAAACCTCCAGCCAGAGGTCAGGCGCGGCATTTCCTCTGTTGTCGGATCCAGTGGAGTTGTACTCAGACACATAAACAGTGACGTTTATCGATGATATCTCATACATGGTTTCGTTGATTAAGTCATCATAATCCACTTCTGTCAGATTGGTTTCTTCGTAGTACACGTCTGGCTGAAGAGTCCCCGGGATGAATATCCCGCCTTCAGGAACCGTGAACCACATCACATATTCGCTGTTGTGTGTATTGCAGACACCCGGGGCGTCCTGCTCGCAGTAACGCACCTGTGCGCTTGAGACCGTAACATCCCTTGCCCACGGGTATTGCGGATCCTGTCCCCCATCATCATCGTTCTGTGAAACCATTATCCTGGGTATATCCTGATAAGGGCCGAAGCTTATATCCGTCCAGAGGCTGTCGTCGATGTCCTCGTAGCCAGATTCAAACCCTGTTATGTTAACACTGTTGTTATCCATGGCAACGTACCCGAAGGTTTCTGTACCGCCGGAAAGACAGCTGTCTCCAGAGGCATCGTGTTCGCAGCCTATGATCTGGACGTCAGTGGTGGTTGCGGTGTCTGTCCAGACGGTCGGCGCTATCTGCATGTCACCGCTGTTATCGGTCTGTGCGCTCACCCATACGTAAGGCGCAGAGGAGAATGATTGTTCGAACGTGACAACCGTGTCGCTTCCGTCAGTGGACCCGTCTATTGTCCCGACCTCTATCCACGAATAATCATCCGTCTTGTTGACGTCGAAGACGAAGTAATGGACAGTCTCCTCCTCTGCAACCGAACTGCATCCCGATGAACCGTCATCCTCACAGAGATTTATCCAGAAGCTCGTGTTTGTGATATTGGTTATGACAGGAATGAGACCCTCATCGTCATTACCCGTGTCTGTTACAGGCGTAGCCAAAACAATAGGCGGATATTCATAATCATAGGAGAAGTTTATCAAATGCCACTGGTAGTTTGATATGTTGATCTCTCCTGTCTCTCCTATAGTTTCGTTATCTCCAGCAATGTACTCTGCTTTTATGTTCTGGGTTCCTGGCTCAAGGTCGTCGGAGCTGGTGTTCGCATTTATCAGCCCTTCCTGGAGGGTGACGTTCTGCTGGGTCGTGTTCGGATAAACGAATGTGGCTATCACACCATCGACCCAGTTCATGTCAGTGGATGTAACGTTGAGTTCTACTGACTGGTCCTTGGTTATCATTGTTTCATTGAAATGGGAGTTGTCTATGGTCGGGGGCCACTTGTTCGGGTCAAGGGAGTGAAGCATGTAATAAACCTCTGCAGCGGTGTGGTTGTCATCTCCTGAACAGTTGGCAGTTATGTTGAAGTCTCCCTCTGTTGGATATTCCTCTATCCTTGTAAGCGGGGCAGGCCCTGTTTCAACGGGCTGTCCGTTCCTGTACAGCGAAACGATGTTATCGTAATTGGAATACACTGTGTGGTTCACGTCCTGCTCTGTCTGTATCCACACCTCTCCCTGAACTCCGTTGAGGTAAAGGCTGATGACGGTCTGGAACTGCGTCACCGTGAGATTCCATGTGGTCTCGTTGCCTGTGTGGTTCTCGTCGCCTGTGGAGTTGGTCTTGAACACGTATAAACCAACCCCGTAGAGACCATTGTCAGGGTTGGATATCTGGGTCCCGTTTCGGTAAAGCTGTGCTGTCCCGTAATCGATGTAAGCGCTGACGTTCGTGTTCGTTCCATACTCCTTCTGATGATTGGCTTGGTTGTTGTCTATGTAAAGGTGAATAGGGTTTGGTGCCTTGTCGACCTGATAGAATTGCGATGTCTCTGCAGAGGTGTAATTTCCTGTCTCTGAAACGTTGCAGACGTATTCCCAGTAACCAGCGCCTATTATGGATGGCGTGGCATTCTCGTACGATGTCACATCGGTATCGTTCCTGTAAAGGATGGCCTGGGATTGGGTGTTGTTGGGCTGGCACGTCGCGGTGACCGGCGTCCCGTACGTTATCGGTGAGACTGGGTTTATCACGAGGGACATGGAGACCCCGTTCTTCCCTACGTCAACCCTGAAAGTCGTCTCATTGGTCGTGTAGTTCTGGTTACCCGAGCTGTTCGCCAGATAAACATGCGTCCCTGCGGAGAGGACCCCTTCCTCTGGGTTCCCGACGAGGGAACCATTCCTGTAAAGGCTGACCGTCCCGGCAAACACAGAAGCCGTTGCGTTTATCATATCCTCGTACGTTGCCGTCATGTTGGACTCAGAGCCGTTCAGCCACAGCCAGATGGGGTTCGGTGCCTGCGTGACAGTGTACGTGAATCCGTCCGTCTGGTTCGAGTTCCCCATGGTATCGTTCGCTGTCCAGTAGTAATCATAGCTGCCTGCTCCCATTGAATGAATCTCGAAGGTAAAGACGGTCGTGGTGTTATATGTGGGAGGATACTCCTGACCGTTGAAGTTCATCATGACAGTGTCCACGGCAGTCGTTGCGTCAGTCCATGTGACATTGAACTGATAGGTCCTTCCCGGGTCGTACGCGCTCCCGTTGGATACGTTCTCTGCTATCCCTGACCACTGCGGCGGTATGCTGTCGTACAGGTAGTAAACGCTCGAATGGTTTGCGTTCTGTGCCTGGTCCCTTACCCAAACAACCAGTTCGTTGGTTCCCTGTGAGGAACCTATTGCAGCACCTGTATAGTTCTGGCAATTAAGGGAAATGTTACTTCCGGAATTCAGTGAATAAGCAGACCATGAGCAGCCACCGAGATTGTCAGCGTACGTGTAGCTTATCTGCGTTCTGTCAGTAGAGTAGCTCTGGTTCTGCGGCTGATAAACAATGACTGTCGGTAAGGTGAAGTCTGCGGTGAAGTTGAGCGGGTCTGTGGAGTTCATGTTAGAGACAGTGTCGTTGCACGAGAATGTGATCGAATGGGTTCCTTCGCCGATTCCATTAACCAGTGAATACCACATAGTCTTGCTGGTGTTGTCCATGCTAACGTTTTCTGCGTCATCGAGGGAGTATCCGCACCAGTCGCCATTCTGGTCTATCGTCAGGTTGAAATAGACAGATGAAGCATTGTGGTGGGAATTGTTAGCAGGATAATCGATGTATATGTCAGGGGGGTCTATGTCACTCGCAGTTATATGGACGTACTGTATCCTCTGCGCATATGTGTAGTTGTCATCGCCGGTGTAGTTGACCTTGACCTCGTAATCGCCTTCCTGTGAATAGCTGGATACGTTCATGAGAGGGACAGCCCCTGTCTGCATCAGGGTCCCGTTCCGGTGCATGCTCACGGTTCTTGCTGCACCGAGTGTTGGCATTATTGCCGTATGGTTAACGTCCTCACCGGACAAAGCATAGAATTCGTTACTGCTTCCGTTCAGATAGAGGGTTATCGCAGGAGTCTTCTTCTGCATCGTAAGGAAGAGTGACTTTGAACTCTCTGTGTGGTTCTCGTCCCCGGAGCAGTCCAGCGTAAAGTTCCAGTAATCGACGCCGAGAAGGTCAAAGTAGGGGTTTGTTATTGATGTTCCGTTCCTGTAAAGTGACGGGGAACCGTAATCGCAGTATCCAGTCACGTTTATGCTCTTCTCGTAAGTGAACGTCTGGTTGGTAGCGCTGCCGTTGATGTAGAGCGTGGGTATGGAAGATATCCTGTTCACCGTAAGGAATATGGAATCCTCGCTTCCGGTGTGGTTATTGTCTCCGGATGAGTATGCAGTGAAGTTCCAGTATCCGAATCCAACCAGTCCATGGAATGGGTGGCTCACAGGGGTTTCATTCAGATAGAGCGTGATTGTCCCGTAATCCGTATACGCCGTGGCATTCGTGGTGTTCCCGTACCAGATCTCCTGGTCCAGGTCAGAGCCGTTGAGGTAGAGTGTAGTGGAGGAGGCAATCCTGTTCATGGTGAAGAAGACTGACGTTGAATTTACAGTATAGTTATTGGTTGCGGGGAAGACCAGCGTGTAATTCCAGTAACCGGCTCCCAGGATTTCCTCGTGAGGATTGGCCACAGGCGAGGAATTCAGGTAGAGCTGGAGGCTTCCCTCTGAATAATCCCTATAACCGGATGCATTCGTGGTGTTCCCGTACCAGAAGTCTCCCGGCGTCTCTGATCCGTTGACCATTAGGTCTATCGGCATGTCTCCCTTGTCAACACTGAAATACCATGTATCGGAGAAGTTCCAATTATCCTCAGTATCGTTCGCCCATGAGCGCCAGTAGAAATCGCCTGCAGGCAGTGTGACGTTGAACTGGTATATCCCTCCGTCGTCTGTATACATAGTGTAGTTGTGCGGGGAGCCTGACCAGTTCCCCTCAATGAAGACATCGCTCACGGAGTTATCCAAATCAGTCCATGTCGTGTTGAAGAACGAAAGCCCTGAGGACGAATACTGCGATACTATGTTCGTCACGTTCCCTGACCATTCCGGAGGGGTTATGTCGTTAACGTCAAAGTAGACGTCTGTATGTGTGGTCGAGTTCTCGTTGCCGACCGTGTCGTTCGTCCAGACCCCTGTCACGTTGTATCTTCCTGCCCTTGCGGTATCCACCCACTCGAACGTGAAGTAGCCGCTCTGGTTCAGGGCTGTCATCTCCACGGTCACCTGCGTCCAGTTTATCTCGTCATACTCACCTGTCGTGACGTTGGAATCAAAGTTCGTTCCCCTTATCCTGACATTCCTGTTCGATGCATCGGTCCAGCCAGAGAGGACAGAGTATTCAGAGGTCCCTGCCTTTCTGCTACCCGTCCCTGTGACCCCGAATCCGGATATATTGATCCAGTCGCTGCCATTGTAAATCTCCAGCCAGAGGTCAGGTGCGGCGTTGCCGTGGCTGGCAGAGCAGGTGGAGTTGTAATTGGAAATGTAGACAGTGACGTTCACGGCAGTTATATCGTATATGTAACTATCCATGATTTCAGTGTAATCTTTTCCTGTAAGGTTGGCATCAGTGAATTCCATGTCAGGAAGGGTGGTGGTGTTGTAAGCAAGCTGCAGTAAATGGTGAGCTACCCTCTGGGCATTGCCGTTATACCTCTTCTCTATTTCAAGTGTTGTGCTGTCGCTCAGGTAGAACCACAGGAATGATCTTGGCTGGGCCATGCCGTCGCCGTCCATGGTATTGGATACCGAAACCAGGGTCCTGTTGAGATCGACCGGTGTCCCGAGAGATACGTCCCATACACAGGAAGAGGCAGCAGTTGCAGTAACACCTTCCTGCCTGTTGAGTGTCCCTCCTGCATAGCTCCCGAAATCCAGAATGTAATACTGGACCGTCGTCGCAAAACTGGAGCTATGCCTCCAGAAGCTTATCTGGCTGTCGGAGTCTATCTCTCCTGCGACTGCGTGCTGGTCAAGACCGTCGTCACCTGAGGTAGCAAACTGGTGGAACATGATGGATGAGGACTTGTTGCCGCTCCATGACACGGTTTGCTGGCTCGTGAAGTAATTGTTGGTGACGCTTGTCTGTCCTCTGGTCAGGTTGAAGGTTGGCATCTGGGTCGTGTTGAACTCGACCACTATCCATCGCATGGTTCCTGTATGACCTGCGCCTTCAGAATCCCTCTGGAGGGTCAGCGTGGTCTGGCTTCCGTCAGATATGTAAGCTATCCATGAGAGGCCTCTGTGATCCCTGCTCGTGGTCGGGGTCTTCATTCCGTTCACCCACGCAAAGGAGTTCTCCCCCGTGACAGTCCCTCCAATGGATGGGGTGTATGAAAGAGTTGATCCGTCAAAGTCCTGGTAGTTCCTGTAGACTATGAATTCCTGATTAAGTGCCTCCACGACCTGGTATGATATGTATATATCCATCCCTGCATTCTGCCTCTCGCAATATACGTGCGTGGTGTTGTAGAGGTAACAGAGGACGCTGTTGTCGTCAGGATCCAGCCTGTGGGTCGTTGTCGAGTCACATGCAGCTGTATCATGACCGTCGGGATATTTCTTGAGGACGAATGCCCTGTCAGTGGAGCTGACTTCTCTTTCCAGGGGATAATAATGGGACGTTCCTGTCATGGTCTGGAAGTACGTGTCTGAGTAGAAGCCGTTATCGAACGTGTCGCCAGGTTCTGTGTAGGAGACGATGCCTCCCACACCGCTCTCCAGGTCAGGGGTGCTGGATGATGCGTCAGCTGTTCCTGCGATCAGTGTCTGGTTCTGTTCCGTGCTGTTCGGGTAGAGGAAGGTCGCTATGGATGTGTGGACCCAGTCGTTGTCCGTTATCGTGACATTGAAGATGACCGGATCCCCCTGATCGATTGAGGTCTCGCTAACGAATGGATTGTCTATCTGCGGGGGAAGGACGTCGTTGTACGCGTACTTGACGTCCCCGCCAAAGCTGAACTCCAGATAGTGCTTCCCGTACGTCATTACGTGGCTAGTCTCATAACCAGTCTCAGAGCAGGAATAATTCTCATATGAAACAACGTTTCCGTTCCTTGTTGCGGGAAGGATCTGGTCGCCGCATCTCAGTTCCAGGAATTCTAGGTCGTCCGGGTATTCCTCACCAAACGTCGTTCCATTGAATGCTGTTATGGAAAGGTTGGCGCTCCCTTCTGTGGTGAATCTCACTGTCCAGTTGCCGTTGATGGTCGGATATGACTGGACGTTTATTATGTTTATGAAGGCACCAGCGTAACCCGAGAAGCCAGTCACGTCGAATATTATATGCGTTCCGTTATCCACAAAGCTTATGTTGGTTTCTTTCCATTCCAGGCAGGATTCGTCCTCTGTTATGTAATCATCGCACCTCAGTACCCTGTTGACAGGGCCGTTCTTCTTCAGCGTGATGGTTGCTGTCACGTTATCCGGTATGTCAGCGCCAAAGGTTTCTGTCCCGAGGGCTATCTTCTTTCCCCTGAAGATTGCCGTGTCAACGTCGCTGAATATCAGGTTCCTTATTCTCGACACGTCAACGTCATGAAGCCTTACAGAGGATTCCCTCCCTTCAAAAGACAGCGAGAAATTGTCTCCTATGCTCCTGATTTCCGAAACCCTTACCTTCAGCCTCCTCTCCAGGTTGGTCTTTATAGTCGAAAGGGTTCCGTCGACAGTTATATTAAGCTCATCCCTCATGCTTCTTGCGGGCTCTGGCTTTTCCATACCGCATGATTCGCAGGGTCCCTGTCCCGGCTCAACGACATATTTCATGTATTCCTCCGGGCTGTCATATCCCTCATAGAGCCAGTCAAGAAATTCCTCTTCGCTCCCTTGTGTCTCAGTCACAGACCCGTTAAGGGTCTCGTTTAATGGGGCTTCAGGGGTTGCGTTCATCAGAGGTGTCTGGTTCAAAACGGGTGCAGTATCAATCCAGGATTCGGTCGTATCGTTAATAGCGGTTTCATTCAATGTTTCGTTTGCAGACGTTTCATTGCCGTTTTCCTGCCTAAATGTGTGGTTGGTTATCTCCACAGAATATTCGATGCTGTCCAGTCTGACTGTCGTCCCGTTCTCGACAAGTAAAATTATCTCGAAGGGCGGCTGCGGGGGGCTGGAAAGGGAGAAATTGCAGGTTTCCTGGCAGGAACCGTTCAGAACAGAGGAATTATCAAGGGATCTGTCAAAAATAACGAAATTGTCATGGCTGGAGGAAAGGAAGATGACGACGTTCCCGTCGCCCATAATCTCTCCTTTCAGAGAGAAGGATGAAAGGTTTCCGTCGATTGAGGGAACCCAGCTGAACCTGTAATTGCCGCCAGCCGAAAGGTTTAGTTCCTGGGTCTCTGTGACCAGGAACAGGCCGGTGAAGTTCCCCCCGATGAATATTATAGCGAAGAGTATGAAAAGGGAGAGTATTGCCCCGGCAAAGACCTTCCTGTCAGGGTCCCCGCCATGGAGCTCCTTCTCCTTCCTGAAGGCCTCCTGCTCGGTCATGCCCAGATAAATAGTCTTGACCCTGCCACCCTCACGGATACTGGTATAGTAATAAACCTTACCCCTGATTACTTTCTTGTGCAATGAGCAATCCCCTGAAGCCCCCACTCCGGGTTAATGCCTGAAAAATGCCTTTTTTCGTTATGTATATTATTGGCCGTTATCCTATATATATGAATCGAATGGTTGTAGGTTACGGGATTTCCTGTAGGACAATAATCCTGTAGAGCGATATCATGCATGACATCATTCCCCAGGGACATTCTCCGGGCGATATTTCCCTATCAGTCCCTCAAAATCATGAAACCTTTTTATTCCAGCAAACGAACATTGATAGTGTTCTCATGAAAAAGAAAGCCACCGAAAAGGAAGATACGATAGTTGAGGTAAGGAACATAACAAAGTGCTTCGGAGATGAGGGCGAATGCCGGGTCGAGGTTCTGAAGGGGATAGACCTCAAGGTAAAGAGGGGGGCTTTCATGTCCATAATGGGTCCCTCTGGCTCTGGGAAGACGACCTTCCTTGACATAATAGGATGCCTTCTAAGGCCAACCAGCGGAGAGGTCTTCATAGACGGCGAGCATGTCAATGAACTCAAGGACAACCAGCTCGCAAGGATAAGAGGGAAGAAGATAGGGTTCATATTCCAGCAGTATAACCTGATACCCAGCTATACTGCGCTCGAGAACGTGGAGCTTGGTTTGAGGATAAACGGGAAGAGCAAGGGGCAGGCAAAAGAGAGGGCGAGATTCCTGCTCAACATGGTAGGCCTTTCGCACAGGCTTACCCACAAGCCTACCCAGCTTTCAGGAGGGGAGCAGCAGAGGGTCGCGATTGCAAGGGCCCTTGCGAACGAGCCCAGCATCATCCTAGGTGACGAGCCCACGGGAAACCTTGACACAAAAACAGGGTTCATGATACTAAACCTTCTTAAAGAATTAAACAAAAAGAAAGGGTATACGATAATAGTAGTTACCCATGACCACAGGATAGGCGATTACACTGACAAAACCATTAAAATGATGGATGGTAAGATATTATAAGGGGGTCAAATGTTCAGAAAAACAATGCTTCTGGCATCCGCGCTGATTTCAGTTCTGATTCTTTCAGGAGTGTCCATGGCACAGACCAGTTCAGACCTCCAGGTAGTCCTTACCAAGCAGACCCCTTATCCCGCAGACCCCGGAGGGATGCTTGACGTCGAGATAGAGATACAGAACAATGGCTATGCCGACGCCAACAACTACATAGTCGAGATAGTTCCCGATTCTCCGTTCACCCTGGTGACAGGACAGGATGCCACCAAGACATTCTCAAGGATATCTGCAAGGAATTCCGTGAAGACGACGTTCAAGCTGACCGTTTCTGACACCGCCATCTCCAACAACTATGACCTCAAGTTCAGGATTTACCCCCAGCTTAGCCCTGACATATACACCGAGAGGACGGTATCGATAGATGTCCAGGGAAGCACAAACTTCGTCATAGAGAACATAACCACGGTCCCTGCCAACATAGAGCCCGGAGGAAGAGTGGATCTCCACGTGAACATCAGGAACATAGGGACCGGAACGGCAAGGCAGGTCCAGGGAAGCTTTGCCGCAGAGTCCACGTCAATAGTCCCTATCCTCTCAGGGGGCATGGTCTACGTTGGTGATATCGCGCCTGAAGGGACAAAGGACGTCAGGCTCACCATAGGGATAGGTTCTGACCTCAATTACGGCGTTTATTCATCAACCCTGACGCTCAGCTACAAGGACGAGAACAATGCCCAGCAGACCCAGTCATTCGATTTGGGAATCCCTGTCACGGGTGTGATAATAATGGACATAATAAGCATAGAGCCCGACTACACCAGGGGAACCATTGACATAGAGGTTGCCAACAAGGGGACGGCAGACGCGAGTTCCGTGGAGGCAAAGCTGTTCATGGGCGGCGAGGAGACGGGGATAGATTACCTGAGCCAGCTCAAGGCAACCAAGAAGACTACCTTTTCCTTCCCTCTCGTCATGCAGGGCGCGGGAGAGCTGGTCATAGATTACGTGGGACCTGACCTGAAGGAGGGCCAGATAAGGAAGGACGTTGTCCTGAACTTCGAGGCACCCGGCGGGGAAACGTCAGGGATAAGCATTGTGTTCTGGCTCGCTGTCATAGTGATAATAGGCTTCTTCGTCTGGAGGAGATACTTCAGGAAGAAGAAGAGAAGCCACTAGGTTTCTGCAATTTCATGAGCACAAAACGACTTTTCATTCCTAGCATTCAAACCAACCATTGTTCATACCAATCCTGGGTGCGGCCTGGGTTCGGATATCCGTTGGCTGCAAATCTTTATTAATAAGAACCCGATATAACCAATAACCGGTGTTTTCATGAGGATAACCACAGCTTTGATAGGAATCAATATCGTGATGTTCATACTGCAGGTAGCCATAGCTCCGTTCACAAGTCTCTTCTGGCTCGTCCCCTCAGAGGCGCTTTCAGGTGCATGGTGGCAGTTCATAACGTATATGTTCATGCACGGGGGAGTCATGCACATCATGATAAACATGTTCGTCCTCTTCATATTCGGGGGCGTGATAGAGAACGCCCTCGGGGAGAGGAGATACATAGCCCTGTATCTGATATCAGGGATAGGCTCGGCATTCCTTTACATCCTTTTGATGGGAATATCTGACATACCCATGCTCGGCGCGTCAGGGGCGGTCTTCGGCGTGATGGCAGCGTTCGGTTTCATGTTCCCGAGGGAAAAGATAATAATATTTCCCATACCATACGCCATACCATCATACATAGCCATCCTTGCCATAGCAGGGCTTGAACTATTCCTCGGCCTGACCGGTTTCGAGCCCGGAATCGCCAACTTCGGCCATCTCGGAGGCCTCCTGACGGGCTTCGCTCTCACCTACTACTGGAAGAACAGGAGACCAAAGAAGAGCGACGTCCGCGCAGTCCGTGACTACCAATTCTTCTGGGAGTAATGTTCAGGACATAAGAAATTCCGTTAAGCATATAAAATCAAAAAATTCTCATTAATCATGGCAATATATATTGTAAGAAAGCCCGAAGACTGCCCTCCTGGAATAAGGTCGGTTTATGATTTGTTCGGTCCGATACAAGATGAGATGCAAACCGGTCCAGTAACTGATGCTCCGGGCAATATGCAGTTTCGGGAAAGGCTATATGCTGCAATCGCCGGTCTGGATGCCCCACCAAGACACAGAACCACACAGATAACTCCAGTTCCCTCAGGCGAGTGCAAGGTTTTTGGCACATTTCGCTATTTCTAGAACATGCTTCAGAATACTTACAGCGCCCTGGTTGTCATTATGTTCTCGCAGCTTCCTACCTTCTCTATCCTGCCGAGCCGCTCCTCGAGGTTCTCCAGCTCGCCCGGTCCGTCCTTGATGACCGCAGTGAACTTGAGCGCAACGATTCCGAAGCCTACCGGCTCTTCCTCGAGCCGCGCTGGCTTCATGCCCTGCAGCCTCTTCTTCACGTAATCCAAATCCTCCGGCCTCTCGGGCATTATCTTGTAAACGCAGATTACTTCCCCCATATTCCATCCCAGTCAAACTATACAAAAAGACGACTTTGTTATATCGGTTAAGGTCGTCCGTTTGATTATGAACTATGTTATCTGGTGCATCAGGGTCCTGTGAAGCCGCACTTGCAGGTGTAGGGGTTCTCCATCCTCTTGCACTTGTCACACCTGATTATGCTCTCCTTCCCGCATCCTGGACAGAGGAACTCTACCCAGACAGGCTCTGTCTCCACCTTCCTTCCGCAGCTCACGCATTTCATGCCATGCACCTGATTACTACGTATATTACAAGCAGGTTTATATATGTTTCCGTTCCCGTGAAAAAGAAGATTATTTTTTCTTTACCTTCTTGTGTGAATCGTTGCTATCCTTCCCGCTCTTCTTACCTTTCTTCTTGGCTTTTTCTTCACTTTTGGTTTCATGTTTCTTTCTGACCTCCAGGTTCAGTTTCTTCATGAGGTTGGCTTCCTGGTATGCCTTGAGGACAGACTCGTCATTGGCGTCCGCCTTTATCTTGAGAATGTCAAGTATCGGCTCGAGGTGGTTCACGTTGCACCTTCTCCTCTTGACGTCAGTCAGGTTCCTCGGCCCTGTGACTGTGACGAAATTATCATCAATCTTGTTCACAATGACACAATACCTTCCTGCCTCCCTTCCTGCTATCTTCAGGCAAACCCTTCCTACCTCGAACATCATATCACCCCAGCTTCTCCTTTACGGCCTCTTTCGAGCACGCTGGGCAGAGATTCCCACCATAGGCCCTGTTGGGGGTCTTCTGGCTCCTCGACATGCCCTTGACCTGAGCCTTGGTTCCCCTGGCGGTTCCGGAAAGCGGCTTCCTGCACAGGGCGCACCTTGGCTTCCCTGGCCTCTTCTTTATGTAATGGATTATCCTTGCCCCTCCGGGGACCTTTATCTTTATCCTCTTCAGGGTCCTTGACCTCAGTGACGGCCTCGGCATCATTTCACCTGATTACTGATTGTAAGGAGTATATTTAAAGCTTTTAGGTTCCGTAGCTGCTGGTTATCACTGAAAAGAAACACCACAGGGCAGAATGAAACAGACAGATAATTAGTGCAGTCACGGGGTTCCTCGGGCACTGCCCTCACCCATGACTGCGGGGGTTTGGAGGAGGAAATCTGCTAAAAAGCAGCATGATTTAGTATTGCATCCCGCGATCTAAAGACATGCCCTTCAGGACATGCTGTTTTCCAAAATCACCGATTGGAAGCTGACCAATAATCATCTTCATGTATTTTTCTATTTCACCAGAGGGTCCAGCACCACATTCTACAGCAGGCTGGTCGTCTTCACCCAATCTGCCGCGAACCTCATTACCGCGGTATATCGCAACAGGTTGACCGTCTTCACCCATCTCAAATATTTCCACACTCAATTTACCATTGAGCAGTTCTTGCCTGAAATCCTCATTTGGTCTGAACATGATAGTTCTATCGGTATGGGCACCCCTGATTACATAAAAGCAATTTACATCTAGCCCTCCTAAATCATCTTTAGGGACATCGCCCATTTTATACATTGTATCACTTCCTCCTGTGACCTTTGTCACTATACAATAGTTACAATAAGGGTTTATAAAGGTTTTGGTGGCTGGAAACGGCATAATGCGGGCACCTTTTTTGCCGGATATCCCGCCAAATTCACAGCTTACAGACGCCTCCTTGGAAATCTGACATGGTGGTCAGCAATCAACCGGCTTGTTTATGTTGTTTCAGTCGCAAGCTGTGGAGCAACACGCAAAAGATAGAAGTAAAGGGTTTACTGGAACTCTACCCTAAGGACGCCCTTGCTGAAGGACTTCCCTGCTATCCTCCTGTTCTCTGGCTTGGTGAGAATCTTGAAATATGCCTTGTCCTTCACCATTGCCTTGACCTCCACAGAGCTCTCCAGCTCCTTTATCCTGATGTCCTTCTCCTTTACACCGGGCAGCTTTATCTCCACGACCACCCTGTCCTCAAGGGGCCGCACCTCACATTCGGGCTCCTCCATGCTCCTGGGCTCGCAGACCTTCTCCAGTTCCTCTTTCCTGGGAGCCTCTCTGCTGGGCTCCGCAGGCCTTCCCGCAGGAATCATTCTTTTCAGAAGGCTTTCTTTATGCTCTCTCTTCTCTGGTCTTGGTTGCATGGGAACCATCTCCCCGAGCTCCTCTGAGAGCTCTCTCTTCGTGCTGCTGTCAACGTTCCCGAAGGTCTTCACAGAGACCTTTGGCTCCTTTCCCCCTGCGCGGGTTATCCTTATGGTGAAGCCTGACCCTCTAGGTTTCTGCTGCCTGAAGAATGGGGAGATGTCAAGGAACTGCATGTCTTTCTCGAACACCCTGTCCATCTCCTTCATCTCCTTTCTCATCCTGTCAAACATGTCGCTGAAGAGGTCTCTCCTCCTTAGAGGGTTACCACACTTCGGGCAATAGGTCCAGCCTTCCTTGGCATCGCTTCCGCACCGTCCGCATCTCATTCTTGACACCCTGGTATAACATGTCATGTCTGATATAAAAAACTTTGTTCCCAAGGAAAATCAGGGTGTTTGGATGGTTTCTGCCGCGAGGATGTGCCTGATATGCAAGGGAAGCCGCGCCCTGTGCGGCCAGGCGAGGTGCCCTCTGCTTGCAAGGATGTCAGTGGAGCCAAGGATAAAAGAGCTTGCAGCAAAGGAATTCTTCGGTCCCTCAACGTCCGTCTTCGTCGGCAGGTTCGGATACCCCAACGTAGGGATTGGCCCCCTGGCCGCGATGGAGTTCAAGGATAACATCGACAACCCCGCGACCTGGCTCTCGCTGGATTACTCTGACATAATAGAGCTCAGGTCCCTTATGCTCAGGTCGAGGATGTCACAGAACGTCCATTCAAGGAACAGGTATGTCTATGAGAACCAGGAGCTTGCGCTCGCGACAAAGCCCACGGACGTCGAGATGTCATTCTCCTCAAAGCCCCTCTACAGGGTCTCATTCTCAGACATCCACCAGCCCATGGGGCCGAGCGCATCGCTGGAGAGGCTCACGATAGCAGAGAATCCCCACATACCGAGGAAGATAGACTACATCGTCTCCGATGACGTCAAGGCAAGCGACGCGGGCGTGATGCTATACAGGGACGGCCAGGATGTCTACAGGATATCAACAATCCTCTCCTCAGGCGTCATCGGGAGGAAGGACAGCAGGAAGCTCGTTCCAACCAGGTGGTCCATAACAGCGACAGATTCCCTCCTGTTCGATTTCATGGTCAGCGAGGTCAAGGACTTCCCATCTGTGAATGAGTTCCAGGTCTTCTCGCACCAGGCCCTGGACAACCGCTTCGAAATCCTCCTCATGCCAGGCAGCTGGGAGTATGAGAACTTCGAGGCATGGGCTCCGGGAGGAATGTGGACAGCGAAACTGAAGAAGCCTGAAATCCTTGAGGAGCATGAGCCCTTTGAGGGAAGGACGAAATATGCAGATAAGGAGGGTGGTGGCTACTACGCAGCCCGGCTGGGCGTGATAGAAGGCCTCCGCAGGATGGGAAGGCAGGCAAGGGTCATCGTCTTCAGGGAGGTTTATGAAGGCTATCAGGTCCCTCTCGGGGTGTGGCAGGTCAGGGAGAACGTCAGGGAGGCAATGGGAGGAGAGCCCGAGAGATTCGATACCCTACAGGAGGCATTGCTGGCGATAGGGACAAGGCTGAGGCTGAAAATAAAGGATTATACAAAACAGAGCAGAATCCTCCGCCAGAGAAGGGTACTCGATTTCTAGTTCACGCAACCTATTCTTCCATGCAGATTCTGCAGTCTTTCAGCGAGGGGTAGAGCTTCCTGTGGAACTCGCAGGCCAGGCCCTCCTTGCGCATGAACCTGCACACGTTGCAGAACTCCATGCTCACCATGTCCTGTGAAAGTTCTCCAGAGGCTGTCCTGTCGGCTATGGATTCCACCATTGCCATGAGCTCTGCGTTATCCTTCAGTTTCTTTATTCCAGAGCCCCTTATACCTGTCCTGTATTGGGAGATTGCCGGCTGTGTGGTCCCCAGCCTCTCGGCAGCCTTCATCTGTGAGAACGAATGCTTATCAACCAGCTTCCCTGCCACTAGGGCCCTCACTCCGGGAAGGATCTCCGATACCATTATTTCACAAACGGGCTTCATCCATACACCTTAAATGTTAAATTGCTTAACGCTGCTAACTCTGCCCTGACGGGCAGCCACTAACAACCACCTAACCTTGCACTCTGGTAATTATACAAAGTCCGTCCCAAGGGACGGCGACTTATATAACAGTGTTATACCTAACCACATAAATAGTTTATTTAACCAACCCCAATAATTAAGCGAGAAAAATGATGGCTCCGACCCACTTCATGTTCGCCCTTGCCCTTGCCTATGTTCTGAGGCTTCCCAGGATTCCTACGGCCATAGCAGGGATAATCCCTGACCTCGACTTCGTCCTCAATTACGGCTTCCCGTTCATGCACAGGGGGATAATCCACACCCCAGTCATAATGCTGGCCTGCATGGCAGGAATCTTCATCTTCACCAGGAACAAGCCACTCACCGCGGCATTCGGCGTGGGCTTCCTCGGTCACCTCCTCACAGATATCATAACCCCCACAGGAGTGATGTTCTTCTATCCCTGGCCTTACTTCATGTCATTCAACCTCGCATACTATGACAGCGTGTTCGCCAACCTCGGGATAATCACTCTCTCGCTCTCTACAATCCTAGTCTACAATTCGAAGTGGTTCAGGAGCCAGGTCTCAACGAGGTTTGACATAAACCTGGGGGTGAACAGATGAAATGCCCGTTCTGCGAGCTGAAGGGGAACGAGGAGATGTTCAGGTTCCTCATGGTCTTCGTCCTCATATCGGCAATGCTCCTTATAGCCCTTCTCTCAGGGATTGGCGACTACTACATAGGGGATTCCAGTTTGTATGACCCCTTCGAGGACTCCTACACCATCTATCCTTATTCCTCCCTGTCAGACCTTCTGGACGACATGAGGATTGACAACACGGTGAAAATCACCTCAACGGTCGGAAGGATT
>Ga0307419_10000344_pt1 | contig 22870 bp, 19 predicted proteins | sample SalMarWE160230MG_2_FD_202512 | JGI IMG/M metagenome (GOLD analysis project Ga0307419, IMG submission 202512) | Salt marsh sediment microbial communities from the Plum Island Ecosystem LTER, Massachusetts, United States - WE1602-30 | ecosystem: Environmental > Aquatic > Marine > Intertidal zone... | reverse complement strand
GATCCGGTACATTTCGGTCATTTACGCACCGCCGAGGAAATCGGCCAGGACCTGGGACTGGAACGGGTATACCTCATTCCTGCGGCTTCCCCTCCCCACAAGAGGTATGATCCCGTTACCTCTTTTGCCCACCGCATGAGCATGGTTAGGTTGGGCGTTCGGGAATCAGCGTTGCTGGAAGCCCTGGATCTCGAAGGGAGAAGAGCCGGACTGTCCTACTCATCTGATACACTGCAGGAACTCAAGTCGCGATTCGGTATAAACACGGAAATTTTCTTCCTCGTGGGGAGTGATGCATTCCTTGAAATCAGGACCTGGAAAAATTACCGAAAACTCTTTGACTATGCTCACTTTGTACTCATCCCAAGGGCCGGCTACGACTTGGTAATGCTGGATAATTTTATTTTGGGGCTCGATCAGTCCGTAAAAAAACAACAAAACAAAAATGTTTATATCATGCCTTCCGGAAATCATGTTATTATATGCAGATCGACTTTAATGGATATTTCAGGGACGGGGATAAGGCGCATGGTACGCGAGGGAAAATCCATCACCTTTCTTGTGCCGAAAGCTGTTCGAACCCATATTCTCAGGGAGGGGCTTTACCAACTTCATGAAGACCATTGATAAGGCAAGATACTGCCTCCAAGTGGTAGGAGAAAGAAAAGCGATCTCCCCTGTCTTACTTGAGGTACGAAAACTCAGTTCTATTACCGACTACTTCCTCGTTGCGAGCGGCAACTCCAGCCGTCAGGTGCAGGCCATTGTCCGTCACGTTTCCAGGCGGTTAAAAGAAAGCGGGTTTAGGTTGTACGGCATTGAAGGAGAGCAAGAGGGACACTGGGTCCTTATGGATTATGGTGACGTGGTCATCCATATCTTCTACCAGCCGTTTCGGGAATTTTATGATATCGAAGGGTTGTGGGTTGAAGCTCCCCGGATCCGCCCGGCTGCTGAAGAGAAGGCTGGAGCTGAACAATGACACGCAGAAGCCCCGTTCGTCCGCTGCTCACCATAGTAGTGGCATTGGTGCTTCTGCTGGTGCCCGCCGTTCCTTCCCTTCCCAATGCCTGGGCGCTCTCCATTGATGAAGAATTGATCATGGGGAAACAATTCCTCGCAGAAATTAAAAAACATAACGTTCTTCTTGAAGACGACTATGCCGAGGGATACATCAACAGCCTCGGGCAGTATCTCCTGCGCGCGGTAAAAACAAGGCCCTTTCCCTTTCGCTTTCATATTATCAAGGACAATACCCTCAACGCCTTTTCCGCCCCGGGGGGCCAGATCTTCTTTTATTCAGGTCTCATCGAAATCATGGACAACTGCGACATGCTTGCGGGCGTCATGGCCCATGAAATAGGACACTCCACGGCACGGCACCTGTCCCAGCGCATTGATCAGAATAAGAAAATCAGCCTGGCAACCTTGGCCGGGATCCTGGCAGGAGCCTTTCTCGGCGGAGTCGCCGCGAATGCGCTGATCACCGGCTCCGTGGCTGCGGGAATTCAAGCGCAACTCCATTATAGCCGCGAAGACGAGCGCCAGGCGGATCAACTGGGTTTCAAGTATGTAACTGCCGACGGGTTTATCCCTTCCGCCTTGACCCGAGCATTAAAAAAAATCAGCCAGGGAAACTGGATGGACACGTCCAAGATGCCGCCCTATCTTCTCACGCACCCAACGGGTCCTGAGCGGATGGCTAACCTGGACAGCATGGCTAAGCAGTATAAACCCGGGCCCCCAACCGCGCAAGTCAGGCGTTTCCGGGCCTCTTTCCCAGTCTTTAAAACCGTCATCCGTGCGACCTGCCTTGACCCCTACGAGGCGGAGAGATTTTTTCAAGAAGCACTGAAAAGAAATCCTGGAGAGGTCCTGCCCCACCTTGGCCTGGGGATTGTCTATATGAAGAGATCCGAATATTCCGCCGCCGAAGACCACCTTAGAACTGCTCTTCGGCACGCGCCCCATTCTCTTCTGATCCTGCGGACATTGGGAAAAGTCTATCAGCTGGAGGGGAAAGACCGGGATGCGATCACCACGCTGAAACAAGCACTGAGTCTGAAACACGATGACCCTGATACCCTTTTCAGGCTCGCACTCTCTCATGAAGATCTGGAAGAATATGACGATGCCATCGGAATTCTGAGGCGCCTGGCTTCATTCAGGCCCACCAGAAAAGAAGTCTACTATCATCTCGGGATATCCTACGGGAGGTTGAACAAGCTTGCCCTCGCCCACTTCAACTTTGGGCGCTACTTCAAGGCCGGCGGCGAGATGCAAAAGGCAAGCTTCCATTTCAGGAAGGCCCAGGAGCTTGCCCAAGGAGATCCCTCACTCCTGAGAGAGATCTCGAAGTCCATGGAAAAGCCACGCAAGAGGCCGAAGTAGCAAAGTCTTTTCCTCAGCTCTTTACACGGACGGTAAAACTCCCGGCGATGAAGCTTTTCATCTGATCAGGGATGCACAGATAAATCTTTCCCGGCACCTCATTTCCATTCCGCTTTCCGAACTGGAGAACCATCGGATAACCTCTCATCCAGACCTTGGTTTCCGGGAGATCCTTTCCGGCCTCTTTCCATTTCATATGGATATGGGGGCTCCCAAAACCGGACTCTGTTGAATACTCGAAAATCCTGTTTTCAAAACTCTCCTCTTTTTTCAGAAAAAGAAAAATCATAAAGGCATGGTCAGGGAAGGAGTCTTTTCCATCCCGCAGAGTCAGGATACCGTGTTCCAAAATCGCTTTGTCAATAGTGACCGGGTCGCCATGAATCATGCCACTGGCCGGCCCTGCCGGGATCGAGACTCCCTTCAAGTCCATTTTCCAACCCGGTCCTCCGGTCGCGGAAGACCCGCCCTCCAGTTCATTCAGCTTACTCAGTGCCAATGGCTGCCCGAACGCCATGGCCCTTCGGAGGTCTTCTTTTGCCTTGGCTCGATCACCCATCGTTTCGTAGACAAGGGCACGGTCATAGAGCGCATCTGCATCGCTCGGCGATACTTTGAGGGCGCGGTTAAAATCTGCAAGGGCCTGCTTTGTCTTCCCCAGGAAAAAATAACCATTTCCCCTGTTGCAGTAGACATCCGCAGTCATGGACCCAAGCTCGATGGCGGCGTTGAAATCCCTGATCCCTTCCTTGTATCTGCCCTTTGCGGAATAGATAAGCCCTCGGTTATAATAGGCATCCGCGAATTTCTTGTTCAAGCGAATAGCCTGCGTGTATTCTTCAACGGCCTTTTCCAGCTCCATATGTGCCCCATACAACCAGGCCCGGTCATAATGGGCATTCGCGTCCTCGGGTTTTTCCTTCATACGGGCTTCGGTCTTTTTTACGGCATCACCATACATTGCCATATCAACCCGGAGCTTTTCGCGGACATCACTCTTGAGCAGGAGATGTTTCTCACTCCTTTCTCCCTTTACGGCGGCCTTAAACTTTGGTTTCAGGAAGTGGGGCTTTCTGACCCGGCTCTCCCTTTTCCGGAGAGTTTGGGTATGCAGCTTTTTGAGCCGTACAAACTGCTGCTGCTGTTTCCAGCCTCTCTCAGCAGCATTTTTCACCACAAAGCCGATAGCAAGAAGACAGAAGATACCGGCAACAATAAGGATAGTAACAACGAGCACATTGGTCTTCACCGGCGGGAAATGCTCTACAGTCGCCCCGTCACCCACTGCCAGCCCATCAATCTGCCATCTAGAAAACATGCAATATGCCCATGGTGCGAAGAGATTGAGAGTAAACGTATTCAGAATCCAGGTGACAATCGATATCTTGAGAAACGTGCCGAAAGGACCGCCGAAAGAGGTTTCCTCTCCGCCGTATCTCGTGTGCTCTTCTTTCCACGCGTAGAACCGGTAAAACCCCCAGAAATAATAAAGCCCGAGGGTAATCAGAGGCAGGAGCAGGAGGTGGATGAGATAAAAGAGGAAGAGTGTTCCGCCGGTACCGTTGAACTGGCTCGGTTTTCCTCCGACCATTGTATTTCCGGCACGCCAGTCAAAATACTTGCAGAAGGCCCAGGGGCCGTAGATCCCAAAAGTCACAAGGGTCAACAGCCCTTGCACAACAAGAAGGCCGAAGAGCTGCCCCCCGGTCCCCTGGAAAGAGACTTCTTTCCCATTCATCAGCGTGTGAGAAGCCTTCAGCTTCAGGATCCGGACCCATGCCCAGGCTGAATAGATTCCGAAGGTAATAGTTCCCAGGAGATACAGGTGTATGAAAACGGTACCGAAATATTGTCCGCCTGATCCCTTGAATTCACAGTTCCCCTTGGCCATAAAAAACCTCCACAGAGAATTTTCTAATCTATCGGCCAGGAAAACCTTTTTCTTGAGATAATTTACTCCAGATACTCCGTTCTTACCGGGGAAAATACCTCTACGACTACTGCATCCTCCAGGATCTCGGAACTGTGCACCACATCGCCTTTGAAGCACCAGCTGTCTCCCGCTTCAGCCTGGAATTCTTTCCCTTCAATGACGAAACGCATCTTTCCGCTCACGAGGTATCCTGTCTGTTCATGGGGATGGGAATGGGGAGGGATTGACGCCCCTTTGGCAATCTTGAATTCACAAAGCAGGGTCTTTTCTCCGTGGACCAGTGGTTTCATCTCCACCCCATCCACCAAAGTCTTGTAGCCATTGCTTTTCTTGTTGTAGAACATTTGGTCCTCCTTATGCTGTCATTGCGAGCGAAGCGAAGCAATCTCATTGTTCTAACCGCTTGGATGACGAAATTGCTCTTTCGCTGTGCTCCTCGCCATGACTGGTTCTATGGAGTGCAACGAAGTCGCAAGGTTCTCAATCTTCTCTTGCTTCACCAGCGGGATTTTTTCTCCCGGTGTCGCACCTGCGCAGATACTCGATTATTTTCTTGTCAGGGGGGGGAAACAGGAATGTTCCCAGTACCCAAGGCGCAACCCACTCGATCGCATCACTCTGCAATGGTTTCGGCTCCCCTTCCATGAGGGTGCAGTGAAAAACATGAAGGGATATGGATTTGTCGTCGTAGGTGTGATCAACCGTGAGACATTGGCCTTCTACGGTGATTTTGATGCCAAGCTCCTCAAGAAACTCTCTTTCAAGGCACTGCTCAAGTGTTTCTCCGGCCTCTCTTTTCCCTCCCGGGAACTCCCACATACCGCCCAGGTGACTTCCCTTTCGCCGCTTTGAAATCAAGACCTTACCGGAACGAAATACCAACCCCGCGGTCACATCAAAATGTGGCTTTCCAAGAGAATTATTCACGCTCCATTACTTTCAGTCGCAGGCGCAGATATCCATTCTGTGCCTCTTCATTGTCCGGGGCAAGGTCTACGACCTTCTTGTACGCCGCCAGGGCCCCGGACAAGTCACCATATTTTTCCCGCAGCTTTGCCAGGTCCATGAGCAGGTGCACATCTCTGGGACGGATTTTGAGAATACGCTCCATCTCGGTCATGGCTTTTTTTTCCGCCCCGGTTTTCAGATATGCTACCACCAGGTAATCCCCCAGCGTATCCGCGTCGGGATGTATTTTCAGCCCTGTCTCCAGGATGGGTATCAAAGTCTTGTACGCGCCCTTGTCACTCAGGTAGTCGGCTGCAGAGATATAGAGGTCCAGGTCCTTGCCGCCCAGCTTCATGAGGGCCAGGGACTCGCTGTATGCCTTGTCCACCATTTTCAGCCTTTTGTATATATCCAACAGTATGGTGCGTGTTTCCACATCCTTCGGGTGCGTTTTTTCATATCCCACCAGTCTCGGTAAGGCCGTTTTCAGGTTTCCTGATTCATATTCCAAGACGCCCAAATTGTATCTCACTGTTTGATTCTTGGGGGTAATGGAAAGTATCCTGCTGTAAACAGCCATGAGCGCTTTCTTCTTGCCTCGCCTGTCAAGGACCTGTGCCAGGAGTAAAAGGGCGTCAAGAGAGTTCTTTTTTTTCTTCAAAATCTCGTTGAGGATTGTCTCCGCCTTTTCCCACTCTTTCCCGTCAATCAGGTCTTGGACAAGCTTCATTCGACCGTCCAGATCGCCGGGGCTGAGGGCCAGGGCCTTTTCCAGGTAAAAACGAGCTTTTTCCTTCCCGCCGGTTTTTTCGTAGAGATAGGAAAGATTATAGTAGAGGTTACTGTCTTTTGGATCAAGATCAGCCGCCCTTTTATAGGAAACGATGGCTTTCTTATATTGCCCCACCTTTGTCCAGAGATATCCAAGCTTATTAAAAATCAGGAGTTTTTCTTTTGGGGGAATTCCATTCAGAATCGCTTCATACTGCTTTGCAGCCGACTCTAACTTCCCCTGTTTTTCAAAAGTTTCCGCCAGTTGAAATCGTAGATCGGCATCCTTGGGGTCCAGGCTCACCAGCCTTTTCAATACCGAAATCATTCCTGTCTTGTTTGATGCGGCCCGGTAGGTCTCAAGGAGAGCGAGCAACTCGTTCCGGTCCCGGGTATTCCCGGAGGCCTTTTCAAGCATCGCTGCGGCTTTTTGCCACTTCCCCTGGGCCCGGTATTCCTTCAGCAATCGTTCTTTTAAACGCCCGTCATCAGGAAACATGGCGTATGCCTTTTGAAGAACCTCAAGCCGCTGTTTCTTGTCAATGGTCCTCGTTGCCTTATCAAGCCAATCATCCACGAATGGTTTGATATCCATGGTAAAATCGCCCAGATCCTGATTCCGGTATTTTACTTTCACGACAAAATGACAGGACTGGAACATGTCCTGATGCGGCATCAGCCGAAACAACACCTCTTCCTGATACCTGAGTGCTTCCGCATCAAAGCCGGAGGAGGTCAATCGGATATGGAGGTTGAGAGGAATGCTGGTGGAGACCTTGAGAATCTTGACACGATCCTTCGGGTGGAGGGCTATTTTATCGCCCGGAATCACCTGCCGCGGTTCTCCGTTGACAAGAATCAGAAGGGAGTTTAGTTGTGGGGAAACCAGGTAGAGGCCGTAGTAGAGCCATGCACCAGTACCCAAAACCGCCGCAATCAACAAGATCGTAATCCAAGTGCCTGATCGAGCCCTGGCTTTCCTTTTGTCCCTTCTCTCGCTGATCAATGCAGAACAACCCCGTGCAATTGCTTACGCGCTCTTTACTCGCATCCCATTTTTCGTTCCCTTTTTTGCCTTTCGTGCTTTGCCGACTATTTTCCCCTCCCAGAGAAGAAGGATGGGACTGGCAACAAAAATGGACGAGTATGTCCCCACGAGAATCCCAACCAGCATGGCAAAGGCAAAATCATGGATAACCCCGCCGCCCAGCACGAACAGCGCTGCCACCACCACCAATGTTGTCCCGGACGTAAGAATAGTTCTGCTCAGGGTTTCATTTATGCTCTCGTTCATGACTTCTGGGAACGGGCGTCTTCGAAAACGCCTGGCATTCTCCCTGATGCGGTCAAATACGATAATCGTATCATTGAGGGAATAGCCCACGATGGTGAGGAACGCGGCAATAATGGCAAGGGAAATCTCTCTGTCCGTCAACGCGAAGGCACCGACAGTGATGGTAACATCATGAATAAGGGCGAAAATAGCCCCAAGGGCATACTTGAGATTCAAAAACCAGCACAACCCGAGGGTGACAATGAGAGCGATAACGATAAGCCAGGTCACACTGATCCCAAAACTGGAGGTAAAGTAAACCACAAATGCAAGCGAAAGGGCCATAATGATACTCATCATCCATTTGAGCTCAAATCGGCCGGAGATGTATATGGCGATGAAAAGAATGGCGTAGAATATGGCGAAAAGCGCCTTTTGTCTCAGGTCATTTCCGACCTTTGGGCCCACCATTTCCACCCGTCTGATGTCAACACCCTTCCCGAAGCTGGAAACAAGTGCTTTCTTTACTTGATCGCTCAGACCCGTCAATTCCAGATCGGTCTTTCTCACCCTGATAAGATACTCGGAAGCCGATTTTTCCCCGAACTGTTGTATGATACTGTCCTGGAGATTGATGGGTTTCAACGCGTTCTTGATTTCCCCGGGAGAACGGGGCTGGTCCAACCGCACCTGAATCAATACACCACCCGTAAAATCCACACCGTAATCGGGCCCCCCGCGCCATATCAGTAATAAAATAGTGGCAAGGATGAGCGTACCAGACAGGACGAATGCCCATTTTTTATTCCCGACAAAATCTATATTTATACCCGGCTTAATGAATTCCATTGAGTGTCCCAGCCTTTCTTCAGAGCCCGTTTCAAAACGCCCTCTTTTGCCCGATATCTGCGGCAGACAAAATTTTTATCCTCGAAATATGCAAAATATTCCTGTGGTTAAAATTTTTGCCTTTCTTGAGCTCGAACAAATTTGAACATCTTGAAACCAGCTCTTCATTATCCCTTAAATGCTGACTTTTTTCATCCTCTTTACATTGTAGAGGTAGTCAAAAACAATCCTTGTTACAAAGATCGCGGTAAACAAGCTGGCAATGATACCGATGCTCAGGGTTACCGCAAAGCCCCGCACCGGGCCGGTTCCAAACTGAAACAGCACAAGGGCCGCGATCAGGGTGGTCACATTGGCATCCAGGATCGTAACAAGGGCCTTGCCGTACCCTCCTTCGATGGATGCCCTTGGAGGTTTCCCGAGCCGAAGTTCCTCCCTGATCCGTTCAAAGATGAGGACATTGGCGTCCACCGACATACCGATGGTCAGAATTATACCGGCAATGCCCGGCAGTGTGAGGGTGGCCCCGAAAAAAGCAAGGCCTGACATGATCAGTACCACGTTCAGGATCAGGGCAACATCCGCGATAATGCCGCTCAGACCGTAGTATACGGCCATGAAAAGGACCACCAGAATGCCACCGATGATCGTTGATTTAAATCCCTTCTCGATGGAGTCTTTTCCCAGGGACGGTCCCACCGTCCGTTCTTCCAGGATCTTTACGGGGGCAGGCAGTGCCCCTGCCCTGAGCACGATGGCGAGGTCTCTCGCCTCGTCCATTCCAAAACGACCTGTTATCTGGGCCCTTCCACCCGAGATCTTATCCTGAATGACCGGTGCCGAATACACCTTGTTGTCAAGGACAATTGCCAGTCTTTTCTTGATATTCTGGCCGGTGATGTTTTCAAAAAGTCTGGCACCACGAGAATCGAATGTAAGGGAGACGTAGGGTTCATTGTACCGGCTGTCAATCTGGACCCTGGCATCGGTAATATACTGCCCGGTCAGCAGGGTTCGTTTCTTCAAAAGAAAAGGAATTCTTCTTCGCTGCCCTGTCTTCCGGTCGATCGACGTTTCGTAAAGAATTTCATCGCCCGGCGGCATATGGCCTTTCAGGGCCTCATCCACACTATGATCTTCATCCACCAATTTGAATTCCAAAAGGGCCGTTTTCCCGATAAGTGCGATTGCCCTCTTGGGATCCTTGACACCCGGCAGTTCAATAAGGATCCGGTGGCCTTCCGCAGGCCTGATGTCCGGTTCGCTCACGCCAAACTGGTCGATACGGTTCCGGATCGTTTCAAGGGCCTGATCCACCGCCATCCTCGTAATCCGATCCCGTGCCTTTTGAAGGAGCATCACGTGAAACACGGGTTTTCCGTCCTCGTAACTGGGTGTCCCCGGATCAAAGTCAGGATAGTTTGCCCGAAGCAGTTCCCGGAAGGCCGTCGCATCTTCATCACGCATTAACTTCAGGGAAATGCCGTCCTTGCCCAGACGCTTGAGCTCGAGATACCTGATCTTGCTTTTGCGAAGATCATTTTTGAGTTCTTCCACCACCCGTTCGAGATTACTTTCAACGGCCTTGCTCGCCTCCACTTCCAGGTTCAGGTGTATTCCTCCCTGGAGGTCAAGGCCAAGATGTATCTTGTCCTTGGGGAGAACATTCGACCACCACGGGGGAAGTTTTTTTGTCAGCGAAGGCGTCAGATATATCAACGCAACAACGACCACTAATGCAACAATTCCTGCTCGTATGCCCAGATTTTTTGACACCGGTGAATCACTCCCATGAATGAAATATTTTGTACCCCGGATATATAACTATTCCAGGGTTCATTGTAAACCCAACGCGGTCTTCCTGCTGCTCTACTGCGTACTCCTATTCATAATTCCCGAAATGGACCCGCGAGAGACCTTTACCCGCACCTTTGGGGCTATTTCCATGGTGACCACGTCATCGGCAATTCCTGTTATGACTCCGTGGAGCCCACCGGAACTTACCACCCGGTCACCCTTCTTTATGGCTGTAAGCATCTGTTTGTGCATCTTTGCCTTTTTCTGCTGGGGACGGATGAGCAAAAAATAAAATATCACGAACATCAGAATCAGGGGAACAAACGCTCCCAGGCTTCCACCCTGACCGCCACCTCCTGATCCACCTTGACCCATTGCATATGCGAGAAAATGCATGATAAAACCTCCTCAATTGTTTCGTTGAATGCCCAGGTACCTGAGCCTCAATGCCCATCGCCCACCCGGCTGTTCAATCGTTAAACTCTTCTTTTCCATTTCTTTCCTGTGCTTCGTAGAATGCCTTTCTAAATTCCTCCATGCGCGCGCCTTTAATGGCGTCCCTCAACCCTGCCATCAAACGTGCATAATAACGGAGGTTATGGATGGTATTCAACCTGTGGGCCAGCAGTTCTCTGGCCAGGAACAGGTGCCGCAGATACGCCCTTGAAAAATGAGTACAGGTGTAACAGTCACACTGATCATCTACGGGCCGCCCATCATCCCTGTATTGCGTATTCTTGATGGTCATACGGCCGTGGGTAGTGAAGAGGGTTCCGTTTCTGGCGTTCCGGGTGGGCATCACGCAATCAAACATGTCCACTCCCAGGGCCACTGATTCCACCAGATCCTCCGGCGCTCCGACCCCCATGAGATAAACCGGCCTGTCTTCGGGAAGCATTTGAATGGTTTCCCGAATAATGTGAAGTCTTGTGTCCCGGTCCTCCCCAACTGCCAGTCCGCCAAGGGCGTACCCATCGAACCCGAGCCGCACCAGATCATGCACACTTTTTTCTCTGAGATCCGGATAGACCCCGCCCTGGACAATCCCAAAAAGCGCCTGCTCTCCACCTGCGAAGTGTTCCCGGCACCTCTCAGCCCACCTGCTGGTCAATTGAACCGATTGCTGGACGTATTCATATTCCGCAGGATAGGAGACACATTCATCAAAGGCCATGACAATATCTGATCCCAGTGACTGCTGGATATCCATGGCCTGTTCAGGGCCGATAAAGTGCCGGGACCCATCCAGGTGAGACTGAAAGGTGACGCCCTTTTCAGAGATATTGCGCAACTTCGCGAGGCTGTATACCTGAAATCCTCCGCTGTCTGTAAGAATGGGGCCGCTCCACCCCATGAATCGATGCAACCCTCCCAACTGTTCGATGAGTTTGTGTCCGGGCCGCAGATACAGGTGATACGTATTGGCGAGAATAATTTCCGCTCCGGTTTGCCACAGTTCATCCGGGCTTACCGCCTTTACGGAACCTTGCGTCCCCACAGGCATAAAAACAGGTGTTCTGATTTTGCCATGGTGAGTTTCGATCTCGCCGAGCCTTGCGCTGCGTCCCTCCCGCTTCTGTAAAACCCTAAACTCCAAAAACGTATCTCTTTTCGTGACTACTCACGCAGGAAGGCAGAAACAGTCTTCAGCCTTCAGTCTATCCACCTGAGTAGTTACAAATTTTCAAAGAATGAGCATGGCATCACCATAGCTGTAAAAACGATATTTCTTTCCGATTGCATCCGCATATACTTCCCGAATCACCTCCAGACCCGCAAAGGCCGCCACTAGGAAAAGCAGTGAGCTTTTCGGGAGGTGAAAATTGGTGATAAGCCCATCTACCACCTGAAAAGAATAACCCGGCGTCACCATTAAGTCCGTCAGTCCTTCTCCGGGTTCCACACTTCCCTTTGCCTGGGCCGCTGTTTCCAGCGCTCGCACCGCTGTTGTTCCCACGGCAATCACACGACGTCCGGAATCCTTGCATTCCCTGATTTGCCTCGCAACAGCCTCTTCAACCCTGAAATACTCGGCCTCCAGCTTGTGGTCTCTGATATCGGCTGCATGAACAGCCTGAAATGTCCCGTAACCCACATGGAGTGTGATTGAAACGACCCTGATATCCCTCTGTTTCAGCCTTTCCAGCAGGCCCTCCGTAAAGTGAAGACCCGCTGTTGGCGCCGCCACAGCACCATCCCGTCTTGCATAGATAGTCTGGTATCGTTTCCGGTCAACGGATGCACAGGAATCATCCGGCCGTTTAATGTATGGAGGAACCGGCATCCGGCCATTTTTCCAAAGAAGATCCAGCACCGACTCCACGCCTTGAAATCGAATGAGGATTTTCCCGTCATCAAAAAGCTGCTGGACTTTTCCCGTGCCCCCCCCTTGAAAAAACAAAAAGCTTCCAACCTTCGGTCGCTTGGATGCTTTGCAAAGGCACAATCTTTCTCGACCATTCTTCTCGCCGCTTCTTCCCTGATCCAGGACAAGGATCTCTATCCGACCACCGCTTTCTTTCCTTCCATGCAGCCTGGCAGGAATCACCCTGGTATCATTGACTACCAGAGTATCGCCTGGGTTGAGAAGATCGGGAAGGTGAAAAAAATGAGTATCCTCACTCACCTTTGTTTGGCGATTCAACAAAAGCAGGCGGGAATGATCACGTTCGGGGGCCGGCACCTGTGCAATCAGGTCGGCCGGCAATTCATAATCATATTCTTCAAGACGAAACATCTAAAAATACTCAAAGAAGAGAGACTAGACAACTTCATGTCTAAAGTCAAATGATTTTGTATCCATTATTGCAATCAAGAACATGGCGACGGAGTAATGATTGGAGCGTTCTTGAATTTTTTTGTTTTTCTCATTTGAATATTGTGTTTTTGAAATTCGAATTTTGCGCTTTGCTTCCTGATTCTCCCCGAATCCGCAGAACCTATTCGGGCCCTCCACCGGAGGTGGAGGGACTAATCTATACTAATGTTCCTGCATACAAAGTGTCAATAGAAAGGGGCACACGATTCACATAGTGCTTGATCTAGCGTGAAAGATCGGGTAGCCTATCTTGATTAAACTTTTCTATGTACGGCAGGAATACTCAACTTATGAAACAAAAATTACGGCGAATACTCGACTCCACCCTTCACACCTGCTTTGAGCAAGGTCTCCTCACTAACGTCCCGCTGCCCGACTACGTGATAGAAGTGCCCAAAAACGCCAGTCATGGGCACTTCGCAACCAATCTCCCCATGACCCTGAGTAGTGCGCAGAAAAAAAACCCGATGGAGATCGCGACAATCCTTGTGAAACAACTCCAGCAGAGCGAAGACATTTTTGACCGCATCGACATCGCCGGTCCCGGTTTTATCAATTTCCTGCTGAAGCCGGATCAGTGGCATCAGATACTCCGACAGGTGAACACTCAGGGACGAGACTACGGCCGGAATGATTTCGGAAGCAACGAAAAAGTTCTCGTCGAATTTGTGAGTGCGAACCCCACCGGACCCCTCCACATCGGCCATGGCAGGGGGGCGGCCCTGGGCAATTCCCTGTGCCGCATCCTTTCTTTTTGTGGATATAGTGTTTCCAGTGAATTTTATATCAATGATGCGGGACAACAGATCAGGATGCTCGGCGAATCAATTTATAGCAGATGGAGACAGTGGGATGACTCGGAATATCCGTTTCCCGAAGCCGGATACCGGGGAGACTATATCGCCGAATTGGCCAGAATTGTTTCAGAAAAGATTGATGTTGCAAACATGGAAAAGGAAGAAGCAATCTCCACCTGTGCCACCATTGGAGAGGAAATTATGCTCCTGGAAATCAAAGAGGACCTGGAACGCTTCAGGGTCTCTTTTGATACCTGGTTCAGCGAAAGAAAGCTGCACACTGATGGGATCATACCAAGAACCCTCAGCAAGCTCGAGAAGGAGGGGCATTTATTCACAGAAGAGGGGGCGCTCTGGATAAAAACAAGACCCTATGGGGATGACAAAGACAGGGTGCTCAGGAAAAGTGACGGACAACTCACGTACTTCGCTTCAGACATCTCGTACCATCTCGATAAGAAACAAAGAGGTTTTTGCTGGGCGATCAACCTCTGGGGGGCTGACCACCATGGGTATATCCCCCGGATGAAGGCAGCCTTAAAGGCAAACGGTATTTCTGAAAACTGGCTCTCCGTGATGCTCATTCAGCTCGTAAAGCTCTGGAAGAGCGGCAAAGAAATGAAGATGTCCAAACGCGCCGGCTCTTATGTCACGCTCAAAGAACTCGTAGACGAAGTGGGCGTTGACGCGGCGCGCTTTGTGTTCTTAACGAAACACCATGACTCTCCCCTCGATTTTGATATCGATCTCGTAAAAAAGCAGGACAGCGATAATCCCGTGTATTATGTCCAATATGCCCACGCGCGAATATGCAGCATCTTCAGAAAAGCCGAAGAGGAAGGCCTCCGTTTACCCCGACACCCTGACGGGTTTCTTGCCCTCTTGACTCTCGACGAGGAAGCCTCCCTCATGCGAATGATGGCCGAGTTTCCCAGTTTGCTCGAGGAAATATGCAAGAGCCTGGAACCTCACCGGTTGACCTACTTCTTGACTGATTTCGCGGCGGTTTTTCACCGCTATTTCAATCTGGGGACCAAATTCCCCGAGCATCGGATCGTTTCAAGGAACAAGGATCTCAGCTTGGCGAGGCTCTTCCTTGCGAAGGCTGTACAGCAGATTATTGCAACGGGACTGGAACTCATGGGGATCGAGTCTCCAGAAAAAATGTAATGAAGAAAGGTTTCCGGAAAAATAATTCATGGCCAAAGCAAAGAAATCATCAAGAAAACGAGGAAAAAACCATGCGATCGAGCTCTCGGCAAAGGCAGCATTTTTTTGGGGGCTATGCCTTTTCTTTCTCCTGGCATGGATATTTGCCCTCGGGATATTTGTGGGTCGCGGTTTTGTGCCCAACGGCATGCAAAGCATCTCACAGATTAAGGCCCAAATTTCAAAGCTCCAGGGATTGATCGGACACAGGGGTTCATCGAACCCTGAAACCCCAAAGAGATCCTTTGAGGATCCCAAACTAGCTTTTTACGAGAATCTTTCCACCAAGAAGAAAGCGGTCGCAAGAAGCCAGCCCTCTCCCGAGCGGAAACTGGTGCAAAAAAAGCCGGTCGATCGGGGAGAAATCAGGGCGAAAAAGCTGGCAACCCGGGAGAATACCCCGGTTCATACAACTGGGAGTTTTACAGTACAAATCGCATCTCTAGGGGTTCAGGAGAAAGCAAAGGCCCTGGCAAAAACGCTCACGACAAAGGGCTACCCGGCCTATTTTTATGCGGTCAAGGTAAAAGGAACCCCCCGTTATCGCGTGCGATGCGGGAGCTTCAAGACTGCAGAGGAAGCAAAAGGGTTTGCCCAGGAATTATTCAAAGCTGAAAAGATAAAAGGTTTTGTGCTGAGAGCGGAAAAATGAGCGATCGTGATGATAACACACAAACACACCTCGCGGTGCGAAAGGCCGTAACCTCCGATATACATGATATCCACCGTCTCCTTACATACTATGGAGAAAAAGGGGACTTGCTTCCAAGACCCCTCAGTGAACTCTACGACCATATGAGGGATTACTTTGTTATAGAAGATACCCGGAAGAAAAACGGGATTCAGGCCGTGGCTGCATTGGGGATCTGCTGGGAAGACCTGGCTGAAATAAAATCATTGGCTGTGCTTGAGGGATTGCAAGGGAAGGGCCTCGGATCAAAGCTGGTAGATGCCTGTTTGAACGAGGCACGAATTTTCGGAATAATGAGAATATTTGCATTGACCTATGTCCCAGACTTCTTTACCGGTTTCGGGTTTCGAGAAGTGTCCAAATCGTTCCTCCCTCAAAAGATCTGGGCCGATTGCCTGAAGTGCACCAAGTTCCCTAATTGTGATGAAGTGGCGATGCTCCTCACCCTGTAAAAAACGGTAACATACCGACAATGACCATTCCCGGATTTCAAGAACCTCTATCCAGAGGCATGACTTCCCGGGTGGTCGAGAATGATCTATAGGAGGTTTCCATGTTTGGTATTGGCATGCCCGAACTCATTATAATCCTGGTCATTGCCCTGATCGTCATCGGGCCGAGCAAGCTGCCGGATCTGGCCAGAGCACTTGGCAAGGGAATGGCTGAGTTCAAGAAAGCGACACAGGAACTGAAAGAAAGCCTGGACCTGGATGAAGATCTAAAACAAGCCAAGGATGATATCGTTGACTCCATCAGCGGGATTGAAAAGTCGATTGAAGCTGAAATGGCCGAACCGGTTGCCGAAATAGTCGAATCTGTTGAGGAGAAAGAATCCAAATATGAGGACTTTGATGAGATGATCCAGGATTACGAAAACAGCAAAGAAACCCAGGAAAGGGATACGGAAGGCAGTCAAAAGCCGGCGGGCGAAGAAAAGGAGAAACGAGAAGATGCATGAGGAAGAAAAGCAACCCTTCTTGAGTCATCTCGAGGAATTACGGAAACGCTTCGTTGCCATTTCCATAGGGATAGGTGTGGCCTTTGTGATTTGCTACATCTTCTCTGAAAGGCTGTTTCAGTACCTTATCCTGCCGCTGAAAGCCGTCTTACCCAAGGGGGACCGGCTTATTTTTACCAACCTCCCTGAAATGTTCATCACCTACCTCAAGGTATCCCTCATCGCGGGCATCCTCCTGGCCGCTCCATTTATTTTTTACGAGTTGTGGCTCTTTATTGCGCCCGGCCTTTACCAGCGGGAGAAAAAATATGTCATTCCATTTGTCCTTTTCTCCACCATTCTCTTTGTGGGTGGTGCGCTTTTCGGGTATTTCGTGGTGTTTCCTTTTGGCTTCAAATTTTTCCTCGGATTCTCCAACGAATATGTCAAGGCCCTTCCCTCGGTCAAACAGTACTTCTCTTTTTCCATTAAACTGCTCTTTGCCTTCGGAGTGGTCTTTGAATTGCCCGTGGTGGTTTTTTTCCTCACTAAGATGGGTATGGTCACCTCTGATTTTCTGAAGAAACAGCGAAAATACGCGATATTATTGATATTCGTCATTGCAGCCATCCTGACGCCGCCTGATGTGGCGACCCAGTGCATGATGGCCGGTCCTCTGCTCTTACTCTATGAAATCAGTATCCTCATTTCAAAAATGGCCAAGAGGAAAAAGCGAGACGAGGACACGCCGGAAGAAGAGGAAAAGGAACAGGAGTAAAACTTAGTGGAAGACCGTCATATGGCGGCCGGATATGGTCAGCATGAGGGGCTCTTTTTCAACTTCCCCCTGTGGATTGAATGAAATATTTCCGGTTACTCCATGGTATCCCTGGATTGTCAGAAGGGCCTTCATCAGTTGATTTCGCGTATGGATCGAGAAATCATTCATCACGGCCCTGAGGATTCCCGCCGTGTCATATCCCGTAGCCGCAAGGATCCCCGGCTCTGCCGTGAAATTCTCCTCGTAGCGCCGGACAAAATTCCTTACCTCGGGAACCTGCTGCTTCGCGAAAAATCCTGACGGAAAAATCGCCCCCTGCACATATTTCCCAGCCATCTCAATCAATTTTGGCGATTGCCAGAGCGATGTCCCAATAAGTTGCACGTCAGTTACATCATAATACATGAGTTGCGGAGCAATCATGATTACCCGCTGATAGGTATCCGGTATGAAGACCGCGTCAAAATCCACAATGGGCTGTGGCCCTTCCGGTTCAATCTCAGTCTCCAACTCATAGGGCGTCCTCATCTCCCGAAGTTTCTTGACCAGGGACGCAGGTCTGGGATAGTAAAGCCCGGTCATTTTTTTTATCTGGTCCGCGAAATCTGTCTGATCCGGTTTATATGACTCCACGGCGGTAATCGCTGCACCCGCCTCTTCAACCCCGTCCCAGAATTTGTTCATGAAAAAACGCCCGTAGGGATTATCAGGATAGAGGATGGCAAAACGTTTCAGATCCAGGTCATCTACGGCGGTGCTGATAATTTTTTTTATCTCACTCGAGGGTACGAGGAAATTCCTGAATACCGTTTTTCCCTCGCCGGTTATTCCTTCCCGCTGCGTCAAGGTGACAATCGGCACACCGAGCCTTTCCGCCACCCGCGCAGCAGCCACTGAGGCCTTGCTCGAAAGAGGCCCAACAACCCCGATGACATGTTCCTGTTTCACCAGCGTCTCCATTGCAGAAGACGCCTTCTCAGGGTTTCCTCCCGTATCCTTGATTAACATCTCGACCCGGGGGCCATCACCGCCGCCGACTCCGAACACCCCCAATCCAAGCTGGATCCCGTTGAGGACCTCCTCCCCAAACGGAGCAAAAGGACCGCTGAGGGGTAACAGACAGCCAAAGGTAGTCGCCTTGACGGAAAGCGCCACTTCTATGCGTTCCAGCAGTTCCCTTCCCTGGTTCACCCATTTCTGTTCAGGTGTAGACCGCACAAGGGCCATGGCGGCTCCACGGGCATCTGTAAAATCATCTTCCTCTAAATACAGGGTCGCCAGCCGGTAATAAATGTGGGGGACGAAATCACTCCCGCTTGCATATTGAAGCAATCGATCAAGGACATCGATATCACTGGTCTCAATGATATGCACCACTCTTTCCCGAATCTCAGACTGCAACTGGGGATCGGTAGAGGTTTCTTTCTCAGCCAGCAACCACCAGAAAAAGGCCTGCTCCCAATTCTCAAGGGCTGCATAATCAAGGCCCAGCACATTATACACCTTGCCAACTAACGGATTGGCCGGATACTGCTTGATCCATTCCAGGGCCCGGTAGCGAGACGTTTGATAGCGTTTGAGACTGTTATAAATACTGACAATCTTGTAGGTGATCTCAGGACGGTCCGGGAATTCAGGGAAACCCTCTGCCAGTCTCTCGTAGTACTTGAGGGCATCATTGTATTCCCCGCCATTGAAGTAGATGTCCCCCATTCTTCGCAGTGCCCGGGCCGCGTTCTTCCCTTCGGGGTATTTTTCCAGATAAGCACCATATAATTTCAGCGCTCCCTCCTGGTCCCCGGCCTCCAGTGCGGATTCGCCCTTCACGAACTCATCTTCTTCAACCGGGGTCGGTGCAACTGCTCTTGCAGGAGGTTTCACGGGTGGCTTTATCGGCTTTACTGAAACACAGCTCTGCAAAAAAAAGGCTACCCCCACCACCACTGTGGCGGAGATAGCCTGGTAGCGTGAAACAGTCCTCATGGCTATTTTTTCACTTCCTCAAAATCAGCATCCACGACATCATCATCGGTTGCAGTCCCTCCTCCGGACGTACCGGTCGAGCCATCGCCGCCGGCTTGCGCCTGCTGTTGCTGGCTTGCCTGTGCATACATAGTTTCTGCCAGTTTATGAGAAGCCTGTGTCAACTCATCACTCAACCGCTTTATTTCCTCGACATTCTCGCCTTCCATCGCCTTCTTCAGCTTTTCGATGGCCTGGTTGATTTGATCTTTGGTTGCCGAATCTACCTTGTCACCAACTTCCTTGATCGACTTCTCGGTGGTGTAAATGAGGGAATCAGCCATATTCCTGGCATCTACCAATTCCCGCTTTTTCTTGTCTTCCTCGGCATTTACTTCGGCATCTTTCATGAGTTGTTCTATCTCTTCTTCACTCAAACCGCTGGACGCTGTAATTTCTATGGACTGCTCTTTTCCTGTCCCCATATCCTTCGCAGAAACGTGTACAATGCCGTTTGCATCAATATCAAAGCCAACCTCAATCTGGGGAATGCCCCGCGGCGCAGGGGGAATACCCACCAGTTGGAACCGCCCCAGAGTCTTGTTATTGGCGGCCATTTCTCGTTCACCCTGGAGGACATGGATCTCAACCGCAGGCTGGTTATCGGCCGCGGTTGAAAATATCTGGCTCTTCCGGGTCGGGATGGTAGTATTTTTCTCGATGAGCTTGGTAAAAACACCACCCAGTGTTTCAATTCCCAGGGACAAGGGAGTCACGTCCAGGAGGAGGACATCTTTCACATCCCCCCGTAAGACGCCGCCCTGAATTGCAGCTCCGATGGCGACCACCTCGTCGGGGTTCACCCCTTTACTGGGCTCCCTCCCAAAAATCTCCTTCACCTTCTCTTGTACTTTCGGCATCCTGGTCATCCCGCCAACCAGGATCACATCATCGATATCACTGGCGTTGAGCCCCGCATCCTTCAACGCCACCTTGCAGGGATTTATAATCTTCTCCACCAGATCATCGACCAACGCTTCCAGTTTCGCCCGGGTCACCTTGATATTGAGGTGCTTTGGGCCGCTGGCGTCAGCAGTGATAAATGGAAGGTTAATATCCGTCTCCATAGAGCCGGAAAGCTCCATCTTCGCCTTTTCAGCCGCTTCCTTCAATCTCTGGAGGGCCATCTTGTCGTTTCGAAGATCAATGCCCTGATCCTTCTTGAATTCATCGGCCAGGTAATTCATTATCCGCAAATCAAAATCTTCGCCACCCAGGTGCGTATCACCATTCGTGGATTTAACCTCAAACACCCCTTCACCAATCTCCAGGATGGAAATATCAAAGGTGCCGCCCCCGAGATCGAAAACAGCAATTTTTTTGTCTCCTTTTTTGTCCACCCCGTACGCCAGGGAAGCCGCGGTCGGTTCATTGATAATCCGCTCCACCTTGAGGCCGGCTATCCGGCCCGCATCCTTCGTGGCCTGCCTTTGGCTGTCATTGAAATATGCCGGCACGGTGATGACAGCCTCTTCAACTTTTTCTCCCAGATAATCCTCCGCTGTCTGCTTCATTTTCTGGAGAATCATGGCAGATACCTCAGCAGGGCTATAGTCTTTTGCCCTTATTTTTACGTGAGCATCACCATTACTCGCCTGGCTGATTTCATAGGGAAGAACTTCTTTGTCTTTTTGTACCTCTGGAGAGGCGTACTTCCGCCCGATCAGTCTTTTGACACCAAACACGGTGTTCTGCGGATTGGTAACAGCCTGCCTCTTGGCTGTCTGACCCACAAGCCTTTCTCCGTTGTCAGTGAATGCAACCATTGAAGGAGTAGTCCTGCTTCCTTCCGCATTGGCGATAACAATCGGGTCACCTCCCTCCATCACTGCCACACACGAGTTTGTCGTACCAAGATCAATACCTATTATTTTTCCCATCTTATTGCCTCCTTAACAACAGCAATTCATTTTAGTTTGGTCTAAATTCAAAAAACGGGTAAAGCATGTTTACTCGTTGGTTTCGTCCACAGATGCCTGGTTTTTCTTGTTCACCACAACCATTGCCGGCCGCAAAAGCCGCTGATTCAACAAATATCCTTTTTGCAACTCACTCAATACCGACCCAGGTTCAGCCGTCCCATCCTCCATCTCGCTCACCGCCTGGTGGTAGTTGGGGTCAAATGCTTCGCCCTGGGCCTTTACTTCTTCGAGGCCCGCCTTTTCCAGGGCATCTTTCAGGCCCTTTAGCGTCAATTCAACACCCTGTTTCAGGCTATCCAGGCAATCTTCCTTCGTAACGGCGCAATGAGAAACTGCCTGATCAAGGGCATCCAGGGCTGGAAGAAAGTCTTTGATCAAAGATTCATTTGAAAACTTGATCCACTCTTCCTTCTCCCGTTGCCAGCGCTTTCTCATGTTCTCCATCTCCGCCTGAGACCGGAGATACAGCTCGTAGTTCTTTTTAACCATATCTTCCAGATCCTTTGCCTCCTGGATCAGCTCTGCTTTCGTCATCTTTTCGAAGGACTTTTCTCCCTCTTTCTTGTTCCCTGTTTCATTTTTACCGGCCCCTGACTCGTCTATTGCCGATTTCTCCTGGTATCCCGTGGGAACTGTGTCTTTGTCTCTTTTCTCGGCGCTGGCTTGATTCATGCTTTCTAAAACCTCACATCTCACAAAAGTCGTCTCTCCAGGATGGTAGAAGACCTCAAGGATCAGCGTCCCCTATTCAACATACCTTTTCTGCAATTGGGACTGGAAAATTGACTTTCGATATCCTGGCGGAATATATGGGCTGTACCGCAATTTCATATGCGATACATTAAGCATCGCACTGATTGTTGTCAAGGCGCGCCAGGGAAACTTTTTCTTATTCATTTAGGGCATCTTCGGCTTCAGGATTCATCACCCGGTGTCGTAAGTCGCGCAAGGGCTTCTCTGTATTTTTCGCGGGTCTTCCGGATGATTTCAGGAGGTAGTTTTGGCGGGGGCGGCTTTTTCGGCCACTTCAGGCTTAAGAGGTAATCTCTCAAAAATTGTTTGTCAAAACTCTGTTGGGGTCCGCCGGGGGCATAGAAATCCATTGGCCAGAAACGGGAAGAATCCGGTGTCATAACCTCGTCGATCAAAAGCAAACGATCGCCAAGTAAGCCGAATTCGAATTTCGTATCGGCAATGATAATCCCTTTCTTGGCAGCCAGACTGCGCCCAAACGAATAGATCCGGAGGCTCATGTCTCGTACCGTTTTTGCGGTCTCCTGCCCGATCAACTCCACTGCCTCATCGAAAGAGATATTGAGATCGTGCATCCCATCTTCAGCTTTCGTAGAAGGGGTGAACAGTGGCTCCGGCAAAGGATCAGACTGTCTCAGCCCCTGGGGGAGAGGTATACCGCAGATTTTTCCTTGTGAGCGATATTCATTCCACCCGGATCCAGACAGGTATCCCCTCACAATACACTCAACCGGCAAAGGGTTTGCTTTTTTTACAAGCATGCTTCTTCCCTCAAGGGCATCCTTATACTTTCTGCATGACTCCGGATACCGGGCGGGATCCGTTGCAATGAGGTGGTTTTCAACAATATGCTCCAACTGCCGGAACCAGAAAACCGATATATGGGTCAAGATTTTCCCTTTGTCAGGAATAGGGTCATCCATAACCACATCAAAAGCGGAAATGCGATCGCTCGCAACGATCAGCAGATTGCCATCT